>JAABUV010000407.1_pt1 | contig 65334 bp, 85 predicted proteins | sample 5559971 | NCBI WGS metagenome assembly JAABUV01 (sample SAMN10711881, study PRJNA513362) | rock metagenome | isolation source: Antarctica rocks | place: Antarctica: Victoria Land, Knobhead nord | collected 2015-12-19 | reverse complement strand
CGCGCCGCGATGCGCGCCGCCGCCGCCAGCTTGCCCGGGTCGCTGCCGCCCAGCTGCAGCACGATCGGCCGCTGCTCCTCCGGGAACCACAGGAACCTGGGCGCGCGGCGCGCTGCTCGCCGCCTCGTGGGTCGCCTGCGCTCCGAAGCGGCGGGGCCTGCACTGGGACGGGGAGAGTCCGCACTTGTCGGTGTCGGGGTTGTGTATAAGAGTGGAGTCGACCACCATCTCGGTGTACAGGTAGGTGTGCTTGGATATCAGCCGCGCCAGCTGCCGGTAGTGCACGTCCGTCCAGTCCATCCTGGTCTTCCCGCGCGCCAGAGCTCAGCTCCTTCCCAGGCACGCACGGCGCGCCTCTGCCACTGCAAAACAGTGTGCAGGCGCTCGCTGCCTGAAAGTTGAGGGTTGCGCACATTGGCGCGACGCTCAGCAGCTGCGCGCGCTGCGGCGCGGCCATCGCGTGCAACCCCGCCGCGGCACGCACACTCGCGTGCAGGCGCCTCCCAGGCAGGCCGGAGCAGGCTGCGCGGGGGCGCTGCGCGAGGCAGAAGAGTGGGTGCAGCGGGACGCGCTGCGGCAAACGGGCAGCCAGCAGGGACGGGCGCAGCAGCATGCAGCGACCGCTCACGCCAAGAAGTAACAGCACGCGTCCCCACTGTTGATGTAGCGGGGGCAGCTTGCAGTGCAGAAGTCCACCGCCGCAGCTCGGAGATGAACTAGGGAATAAGTATGCCGCTGCAGCCTCTCCAAGTGGAGGAGGAGCAACTGCCGCCGGCGCAATACTTTGTGTTGCATTTGCCCGCTCGCAGCTATGTTTGCTCCCGTGGCAACGTGCAGCACCTCTGCCGCGCGCCCGCAGGCGGCAGCCTTCAGCGGGAGGAGACACAGCAGGCCAGCGGCCAGGCGATGCCTGGTCGTGCGCGCAGCCACGGTCGTGCCGTCTGAGGTGAGCAGTGGGTCCTACCTCTGCACATTCAGGCCAGCTTTGCAGCTCGCAGCCGGCAGCATTAAACAGGAACTTTCTAGACGGCGCATCTCTGCTGGGAATGGCGCGTGAATGCGGTGGCGTGTGGCTCACTGTAGTATACAAGCTCACGGAAACCTGTGTGGGCGGCCTCGCGACCGTGAGAGCCCGCGCAGGACACTGCATTATTTCGCATGCCGCACCATGTTCCGCTGGTTCTCCAGGCAGCATAGACAGCACCCTTTCTATCAGCTTCTGTATGCTGAGCTGCTGCCACCTAGAGCCACGTTGGGAGACTGGCCACCAGACTCGGGCCAAGTGCAAGCCAAGGTGCAGCAGCGCCGCCGCTGCCTGTCGCCCTGACGATCGGGCCGGCGCGCGGCGCGGCAGTACAAGACGGTGGCGCCGGTCGGCGACCGCGTGCTGGTCAGGGTGGACGTGAGCGAGGAGAAGACCAGCAGCGGCATCCTGCTGCCCAGCAGCGCGCAGACGAAGCCCACGCAGGGCGAGATCACGTCCGTCGGCAGCGCCAAGGCCGTCAAGGTGCGGCGGCGCGGGCCGCGGAGCGCGCGCGGCAGGCCCGCGACTGCTGCACTCTTCCCAGCTTTGCCACACTCACTGCGACCGTTGCACACTACCGTTGCACAGTTCCCAGGCGCTGCCCCCGCTGCATGGGTATTCTGGCGCTGCCTGCAGCCTGTCTGCGCTGCGCGACATGCTGGCTGAACCCGAGCGTGGGGCTGTTCGCAGAGCGGCGACAAGGTGGTGTACTCCAAGTACGCCGGCACCGAGCTGAAGATGGCCACCACGGAGTATGTGCTGCTGAAGGTGCGCGCAGATCTCTACCGGTCGTCTGGTTGTGGGTTGTGAAAACGCACAAGCATGCAGGGGCTTCCCTTGCATGCGTCGCTTGCATGGCTGCGCTCGCTGACCGCCAGTGGATTTGGCGGCTACTTCCAGAGCTGGCGGGGGCTCGAACAAGCAGCATGTGCCGCGCAGGAGGACGACGTCATCGGCATCATCGCCTCGGACAACATCGCCGACCTGAAGCCGCTGGGCGACCGCATCCTGCTGGAGGCGCGCCCGCGCGCTCCGCGAGCCGCGCCGCCGCCTCGCCGCGCTGCGCAGCGCTGTCATGCGTGCATACCTGCATGCCTCCAGCAGCGCTCGCAGGCCGTCTGACATCATCTCATCAGCCATGCCTGCCTGTCGAGTCAAGCCGAGCTCCAGTGCGCCCGTCTCTGCGCCTGGAGAGATGCGCAGCAAGCAGGCCGACATGATGCCAGCCGTACTCACGCATGCAGACAGGGGGCAGCAGCAGGCCGTCAGGCTGCGCAGCTGCGCGCGCTGGCTGAGCCGTGCGCGGGCGGGCGGCAGGCGGAGGAGTCGAAGGACCGCTCGGAGGGTGGCGTCATCCTGACGGCCGCCTCCAAGGAGCGCCCGACGCTCGGCACGGTGCGCGCGCGGGCGGCCGCGGCGGCTGCAGGCCAGCCGTGCCCCTGCCCCTGCACAGCTGCTCGAGCATCGCCCCCGCTGCCCTGGTCGCGCCAGCTGACACGCGCCTGCATGTGTTCACTGCTGCGGCTGGGTCGTGCCGGCGGGCGCCATTACGTGCCATCCAAGGGACGGCTGCGCTTGCCCACCAGCTGGCGTCCACCAGGCTGCACCCGCTCCGATGCGGGGCGACCTGCACGCAAGCGCAGGAACGCTCGCCGCGCACGCGTGTCTCGGTGCACATGTGTCATACAGCGGTGGGGTCCGGACAGGGTCAGGGCGCGGCGCGGGCGGGCGGCAGGTGGTCGCCGTCGGCAGCGGGCGCGAGGACGAGGACGGCAAGATCGTCAAGCCCAACGTGGAGCCCGGCGCCAAGGTGCTGTACTCGCGCTACAGCGGCACCGAGTTCGCGGGGCCCGACGACACCGCCTACGTGGTCGTGCGGGAAAGCGACATCCTGGCCACCGTCGCGTAGGCGCCCCGGCCGCGGCGCGCCCGGCGCGGCTGCTGCCTGTGCGTCGGCGCTGCGCTTGGTGGAGCCTGGACGGCACGTGTGGGGGAGGGGTGCACATGCGCAGTTCATATTTGGGGCGGGGGGCTCCTGTTGGGACGGCTCGGCATCGGAGGTGCCGCGGGTGTTGCCATGCCCAAGGCCACTCACAGGCTGTATGCATACGGCTGCATGCTACGCAGCCGCCAAATCGTCATTTGCACAGAGCTGCAGCAGCCTTGCGCACCCGCTCCTCCCTCAGCATGACAGAGGAAGTCTGCGTGTCAGCTTCAGCATGACGGCTATCCGAGGCACACTTATCGAGTTCAGCCGGCGCGGTGTGGGGATCGGTGAGGCACAGACGAGAACAATTCACGTATTTGTGTACAGGTATGATTTGCACACCATCAACAGGGCTTTTCCCCGTGACCCGGACCATCAGGTCTGGTAGGATTGCATCCACTGCAACGTCCCCTCAGCTCAACACCGCCCGTCAGTTCACTCTTAAGTCCTGCACTATAACCGCTGCCTATGCCGTCCTTCGAAATCTAGTAATCCATCAGGCGCTCATGAGACTCACAACAGTCCACGGTTCACAGGGCGCGACCCTCTGAGCCAAGCAATAGGGACGCTAACACAGGTGACAGCAGCAGCAAACACTGCTGCACCACATAGTACTGGGTGACTGAACAGCAGCGTGGGTGCGCGTCCTCACGATACCTGCACACATGCTAAACAGCCAGCTAAACTTGTCTGTGGAGGACCCTAGCCTTGTCACGCCGGAATATCAGTGCGTTCCTACAGGCCAGACAGACGCGTGGCGACATGGCAAGGCCCGCCTCACCTCTCAGAACATCCGCTCACACCAAACGCGGCACGCCCCCCCCTGTCGGCGGCCGCTCACACGGCCTTGGCGGGCGCGCGGGCGTCCAGGCTGACAAAGGCGCCGGGCCGGCATGCAACCGCCTGCAGCAGCGCCTGTGTGCCGCGCAGGTCGTGCCCCTCGACGAGCGCGCCCGCGTCCCCGCCGGGCGCTCCCACCCGCCCGTACGGGTACACCTGCGGCTGCGCCAGGCGTGAGGCGCGCGCTCGAGTGCTGCAGCCCGGGCCACGCAGCAAGGTGCGCGGCGCACGCCTTGCAGGCCTGCAGGCATAAAGCGCGCGCGCTGCACAGGCTCAGCCTGCAGGGAGGCGGCCGGCGGGCGGCGGACGCGGCGGCGCGCGCCTTCCTGGCGGCGAGCTTCCGGTCGCGGTTCTGCGCCATCTCCGTCACCAGCCAGTCGCACAGCTCCGCGTCGAACAGCTCCTCCAGGCTGGACCTCAGCTTGGCATCGTACCTGCACGCCGATGCATGCATGGCACCGCCGACTGTCACGACCCGCAGGAGCGCCCCCAGGAGGCGCACACTACCCTGATCACAGGCAGACTGGAGAGCAGGAGCTGCGGAGGGCTGGAGCCGCGGCGGGCGCGCACGGCAGGAAGCGGATCTTCTGGCGCGTGAACGGGTCCACCAGCGGCTGCAGCATCTGCCAGAGGCCGCTGAAGATGCGCGGCGCGCCGATGACCAGGAACTGGCCCAGGCGCTCGGGGTAGTGCTTCGCGCTGATGTCTGCGCGTGCGGGCGCGCGGGCCAGTGATGCGGAGCTAGGGTAGGGTAGGGTAAGGGTAGGGTGTCAGTCATGAGTCATATGGTGAGGTCTGTCATTGCAAGGCCGCATCATCTGCACCTGTGTGAGGTCGCCTCCCTGCACAGTGTGCAGGACCGCATGCTGCAGCTGACAATGGCAGAGAGCGCCATGGTAACAAGGCAGCGTCCAGCAAGTCCGGCACCGCCCCGTAGCCGGCCGGGTGGCAGGCCGCGCCGTTGTGGGGCCGCGGCGCCAGGGCTGCCCGGCGCGGCTCGCACCCAGGAACGCGCGGCCGATCGACGGGCTGAGGTCGCGCACGCCGAAGCCGTGGAAGTCCGAGAACCACACCCAGCCCTCCACGGTGGGCGGCATTAGCTGTACGGCCTGCGCGCGCGCGCTCCGCGCTCGACCGGCTGCAACCCGAGCCGCGCAAGCGCGCTCTCTTCTCTGCCGGAGGTGATCTGGAAAGGCGCTCGGAGGAAAGGACGATTCTCCGAGCCTGGGGAGGGGCTACCACGGAGTGGCGCAGACTCTGCACCCGTCTCCTGATGCATGCCAGGCAAGGCGGCCCGTGCACGCCGCCCAACCGGCCCTCAGCACCAAGCACGGCACACTGAGCGCGACCGGCGCGGCGTGGAGCCTGGGGCCCGGCCAGCCGCTGCATGGCAGTATGTGCAGTGTCCGTGCCTGCTCAAAGGTGGCCACCATGTGACGCTTGTTGTCCTCGATGCCGCGGTCGCGTGCCAGCGCCAGGCAGCTGTACAGCACCGGGCGCCGGCGGCGGTCAAAGCCCACGGGGTGCAGGTAGTGCGCGCGCGCGTCGCGCGCGCACGCCGGGCACACTCGCCGCTCGGCCGCGTCCGCCTCTCGCGCGCGCCACGCCAGCGTGTCCCGCAGCCGCTGCGCCGCCTGCCGGGCCGCAGGGCCTCATCGCCACTGCCCGCCCGCCCGCCCGCCCGCCCGAGCGGCTGCGCGCCGCGCCTTGAGGCACGGAACTTACAGGAGCGGCCGACAGGCGCTGCGACACCACACCGCAACTCGACTTGGTGGGACCACTGCTGTCAGCCATGCGCGGCTGGCCGACATGCTGGAGTTGTGCGGCTTGTTGCCCTCTCGCCACCGCCGCGCTGCCCGCCAGGCTGCAGCCTGTGACAGCGCGCGGCAACCCGTGCACCCGTGTGCTGCCACGCGCTGCCAGGAGCGTGTACCCGACTATGCCACCGGCTTGATCTGCCAGCCGACGGGCCCTGCCCCAGCTGCCGCCCGCGGCCACGCCACGTGCTGCAGTGCACAGCTTTGTGGCGCAACACTGCTGGCTTCTTCCGGGGGATGCTGGCATTAAATACCGAGCGACCTTCTAAAAGCAGGTGAGGGGGGAGGTGTGGGCGGGCAGCTGGCGCCGCGCCTGGGCGGGGTGCCCGCTGGTGGCGCGCAGGAACTGGTTCAGCTGCTGCTCGCCGCAGCGCGCGCTCAGCTCCGGACCGAGCGCTCGCTGCATCTGGTGCGAGGCGCAACAAAGTCATGATGTAGGGCGAGGAGGTGGATCGAGAGGCCGCTAGGGAAGCGGGCGCGACACCACACCTGCAACACTGGGAGCATACCTCGTCGAGCGCTTGCGCAGGTATCGCATCCTGCCGCGCCCGTAGCGGAGCATCGCATGTGGGCGATGCTCGCCAACCGGAGGTATCCGGCTGCGAAGAGTGCATGACGGCTGGCAGTGTCTACTTACAGCAAGGATTACAGGACACACAGAGGAGCTGCTGGAAGGAAGTTGCAGGTGCCAAAGATGCAGGAGCTTTTCAGTGGTCACTGCCTGTCTTTCTCACTGCACCAAGGTACCACGAGAGCCACTGTATCTCCTTTCGGTACAAACGGCGCAGACCGCTCACCCGCGCAGGGAAACCCTGGCAAGACCTACACCGCTCGTACATGCCGCGAGTGCAGCGCGGCGCGCCTTCCGCTCCAGCCTCTCCACCAGGCTCCACGCGTCAGCGTCGGCGCGCACTAGCCAAGCAGGGGCTAGGGCACCAGGGCAAGCCGCCATGAGCGCGGCTGTGCGTGCGCTGCTGCTGGGCAGCCTGCTGGTGGTGGCCCACGCCGCGCCTCTCGGGACGGTGTACCACGCCAACGTGACTGTGTTTTCAACAAACGCTCTGGTGCGGGGCAAATTGCGCAGCCCACCCAAGCGTTTGCGTGTCCGATTGGCCGCTGCAAGCCTCGCTTGATCGAAGTGCAGCCGCGAAGCTCATACGCCGTCTTTGCAAGAGGCTGCCCTGCCTCAATCAGGGAGCGAGCATATTATTGTTGCAGCTTCACGGCGAGTGGTCATGGACATGGCCGGTGCTCGCAGCGCGGGGCGACCACTGATGGCAGCTGCGGCTACGGCTCGCTCAACCCGAGCGGCGCCATCGGCGCCGTCGCCAGCGACAACCCGGTGGTCGCGGGGCTGCCGCAGTCCGGCTGCGGCGCATGCGTGAGCATCACCTGCGACACGACCGCCACGGTGCGGCTTGCGCGCCTCGCTGTGCCGCCGCCTGGTGCCGCGGGCACCCCGCCGCTGGATCAGAAGCAGCCCGGCCGAGCGCGGCGTATGACACCCCGGGTCGCCGACCGTCTGCGGGATTGTTCGGGCGCAGACGCAGTGCAAGCCGGGCGCCAAGCCGGTCATCGTGACCATCATCGACTCGTGCCCTGGCTGCTCGTTCAACATCCCGGTGCCGCTCTTCGCGACGCTGGCGGACCCCGTCGTCGGCGTCCTGCCCGTGGCGTATCAGCAGGCGCGTCCCCCGCTCAGCGCCTCTGCGCTTCTGCAAGGCGCGCGCGCGCGCCTGCGCACCCTCCTCCCTCCCGTGCACCAGCGCCAGAGAGGCTCAGCCAGGCATGCATGCATGGTGCACCAGCGCGGTCGCGCGGGTGTGCACCGCCCTCCCCTGCTCCTTGACATGGTGGGCTAACCCTATACCCTATCAGGTGAATTGCAACTGGGCGGGGCCCATCACCATCCGCGTGCTGGAGTACCTCACGGTAAACGCGAGCTACATCAAGCTGATCATGTTCAACGTCGCGGGCCCCGCCACGATCCGGGCCGTGGCCGTCAAGTCGTCGACCGCGTCGGTGCGCCACGCGCAAGACTAGGAGCCTACGCGCCAAGAAGGGGAGCTGCCTGGTGGCATGGCTGCAACATGTCTCTTTCTGGGTGCCTGCAGGGCAGCCTCTTGCCCACAAGTGCGCCCCCTGGCGATACGCCCCCTGCATGTTCTCTCAACAAGCTCACGTGCTCGGGTCCACCTGCATGCTGGGCGGCCTGCAGTCCGGCAAAGGCGCGAAAATAAGAAATTCAGAAAGGGGTTTTGAGCAGGGGCGGGCTTGGGCGGCGCATGCCGGGCCCAGCACACCTGCCCAGAGCGTGCCGGCCATGCCGCACGGCTCACGCGCGCGGCGCCGCGCAGGACGACACGTACGTGCCGCTGCAGAACAACTATGGCGCAGTTTGGGAGGGCAAGAATCTGCCGCCGCCGCCACTGGACGCGCAGATCACCAACGGCGCGGGCACCACGCTGGTGGCCGCGCACTTCGTGCAGAACGGCTCCACCGGCGACGTGCCCACCAGCGTGCAGTTCACGCTCTCGTCGTCCTAGGCCGCGCTGGCGCCGTCAGGCGGCGCCGGTTGCACCCCAATTTCTTGCGTGGCCGGCCCTGGCCCCCTGTCATGAGGGGCAATGGAGGCTCAAGAGTGTTGGCCATGCTAGCACCAAGGGCTTGTCACCGCGAGCGCCGCCCAGTCATGCCTGGCAGGCGGCGCAGCGCGCGAGCACGCGCCTTTCAATTTTTTGCTGCTCTGTTCGCCGGGCTGCTTTGATTTGTGCACAGCCGCGCGCGCTGGCCTGCTGCCATGCGCGCGCCGGCGCCTGGCAACCGGCGTTTGCGGCTGCCAGGCATGGCTTCTGTTGAGCGTAGCACCTCATGCATGGAATACTTGGCAGTCAATTAGCCATAGAAGTGGAAAACCTACTGCTCCGGCCGGCACAGGAGCACCCTGCGTGCGCCAGCACACTCTGGTTTCTTGTGCGGAGCGGCCCCATGCGCGGTGAGCTGTGCATGGCGCGGCGGAATAAGCCCTGTTTGGGCATGCGCACTGCTTTGAGTAGGGAGGGCACCTCAAGAGCAGGTGGACCGTGATACATACATAAACCTTTGGCACATGTGACCGAGCATATGGATGTGGGACCGCCAGGCGAGCAGCAGACTCAGGGCCCCGCTGAGAGCGGGGCGACGTAGCAGATGTCATGTCTCGACATTGGTGTAAAAGCACTACAGCTATGAGCTGTCTGGCTGCTTTGATATTGCTCACCTACCTTCCTCGCACTGCAGGCAAAGCCCGCTAAGACAGGCAGCGCTTATTTGGCAGGCGGACGCATCTCACCTCCAAATGCACGCAACTCGCGGGGGGACTCTTCGCATGGGGCAGTTCGCGCAAGATAGCATGCAGGCAGGCGAATACGCCGCACTATGTCACAGCCAAGTAGGATGGGCATGCATCCTTGCACAGAGATGGACCTATTGGCATTAGGTCCTACTGCAGAGACAAGCCACGGGTATGCATCTGTGCCTGAGAACTACTAATGCACATGAGCATGGGCATCCGGGTCGCCGGCGGCGCAAAAACCTGGGAGGGTGGCTGTCGTCACGACCTACTCTGTGTTGCGCTAGCCGCGCACGCGCCGAGCAGTGTACACCTCTGGCAATATCAACGTGTCCAGGAGGCCAGACCGCGCCAGGCACAGCAAAGCGCCTCGGCAGAGTCCGTCGACAGCAACCTGCCAGATTGGGCGTCATACGCACTCTGGCCTGTCAGGGGCATCCGGATAGCATACACAGGGCTGCACGGCATCCGCTCAGGGCAGCGCTCCCCATGTGAAGAAGGGCGGCACCCTCTCCTAGGGATGAAATACCCTAACCTACACAACGATCAGGCGGCGGGCGCTGGCGCCCTGACGCCCGTCATCAGGCCGGCCTTGGGGCGGGGCAGCGCTTAGGCCTCCTCCTCGGTGCGCGCGGGTGAGATACCCTACCCTGCGTCAAGATCTGGCGGCGGGCGCCGGCGCCCTGAAGCTCATTATCAGCCTGGCCTTTGGGCGGGGCAGCGGGTGGGGCCCCCTTCCCTTTTTGGGGCGCGCAGGTGAGATACCCCGTCCCGCGCCGCGCTCAGGCGGCGGGCGCGGGCGCCCTGAAGTCCATCATCAGGCCAGCCTTGGGGAAGGGCAGCGGGTAGGGTTCCATCTCCTCCTCGGGGTCGAGCACGCAGGGGAACGCGGCGCCCCGCGCGAGCACGGCCAGCAGGATCTTGATCTCCGCCATCGCCAGGATCCAGCCCAGGCAGAAGCGCGGCCCCGGGCCGCCGAACGGGATCCTGCCGCGGCCCCGCGGCTCAGCATGCGGTCCGCTAGCAGCGCCGCCAGCGGTGCATCAACACCCACCCACGGCGAGGGTACTGCGTAAAAAGTTCACACCAGTGACGGCATGCCCGGCATGCAGCGCTTTGACAAAGGTACACACTATTGATGGTATGCCTGGCATGCAGCGCTTTGACAGCTGCCCCAGCGCCGCCCCGGGTGCTGCCCCGTGTCTCTGAACCGCGGCCTTGTGTCGGGGCAGCAGGGCATGCAGCACAGGGAGGCGGACGCGGGAGGTGCCCCGGGGCGTGCCAGGCGCCTGCGCGCTGCGCGTCGTCCGCCATCCAGCGCTCCGGGCAGAAGCTGTGGGGCCCGTCGTCGCCGTCCTTGCCCGCAAAGCGCTCGTCGCTCCGCAGCACATGCCACATGTTGATCAGGATGCGCCGGCCCTGCGCGCGCCCGGCACAGCACCGTCGCTCCTGCTCCGGCACAAGCACTCCCGCGCAACACACATGCCAACGCAGTGTTGCTCTTGACCTTGTCGAGTGCTTTTGTCGCTGCGGGGTATTTTGGTCGTTGATGGGATGCTGCACAATAATCAAGGTCTGTGGAGCGCGATGTAGTGAAACAGAGGCGCTGCATCCGTGCCAAGCCCACCAGTGGAGCGTGCGCCTCAGCGGGGATGAGCGAGCGGCCACCTTGGGGATGCGGTGGCCGCCGAGCTCCAGGTCCTGCAGTGCTTTCCGGTAGATCGAGCTGACGATGGGGCTGCGCGGGGGCGCGCGCCACGTCACCGTGGCTGCAGCGGCTGGGCGTGCGCCTGCGCCCTGAGCTCTCACACGCAAGGCATGCAGGGCGGTGCATGCACGGAGGCGCACTTGATGCGCAGCGCCTCTTTGATGCACGCCTCCGCGTACGGCATGGCGCGCAGCGCGGCCTCCGTGATCTCTGCGCCAAGCGTAGCCTGGACCTGCCGCCGCGCACGCGCCGCCCAGCCATCAAAGGCGGGCGCATGGGGAAACTCTGGGGTGTCCGGGGTTTAGGGACAGTGTTTTCAGGACCGTCCACAGGCACACTTCTTTGCAGGCGCCTGCTCCGCGCACCGCACAGCAGCAAAGGGCTGACGATCAGCTAGCATGCTGCTCGGGTGCGCGCCGTCAGCGCCACGAGATGCTAGTCTGGAGTCTGAGCATCTCGCAGGCTGCAGGGGTTCCCAGGCCGCTGAGCGAGGCGCGCGCGCCTGCTCCTGCTCCGCGCGCAGCTTCGCCACGCAGCGCGGGTGCGTGGAGAGCGCAATGAAGAGCTGCATAATGGTGGCAGAGCTGGTGTCATGGCCTGCCGCGCGCGCAGGCCGTCGGCGCCAAGCTCGCGGCGCGGCAGCCCCGGCGACCAGGCCAGCGCGCCCCGCAAGCGCTGCTCAGCGCGCAGCTGTTAGCACAGGCATTGCACCGAGGCAGGGGCCTTAGGGCGCGCCTGCGAAGAGGAGGGTCATATTCACGTCCTGCGCGCCCGGCGCGCCCGGCGCCAGGCGCGTCAGCGCTGCACGTGCACGGGGAGGCGCATGCACGGGCGGGCGCGCTGGGCCGGCGCACGTTCAGCTGGCCCATGGACAGCGGCTGCCCGTCGTCGTCGCGGACGTCGAGCAGGTTCTGCGCACAGGTGCGCGGCCGCGCCGCGCCGCCGGCCGCGCCGCCCGCCCTGCGCGCGGAGCGGCGCCGCTGGGCGAAGCCTCAGCCTCAGCCTTTTGGGCAGCATGCGCTGGTCGTTTCCAGCGCCCTTCACCATGCGTTGGACGCTTTGGCTTTGGCTTGAGCACGATAGCCGAAAGCGCTGCGGGACATGCAAGTGCGCCCGGACCGGCGCAGCCGAACAGGCAGGGCAGCGCTCGGTTGGCCAGTGTGCAGGGATGACACGGCAAGGTATAAACTGGGACGTCGAGCAGCAATGCTCTGGTGATTGAGCAGTGCAAGGCGCGCAGCAGAGCGGGGGTGGATGGGCCGGGGTGCGCACTCGGGGTGCTCCGCCTCGTCCTTCAGGTGCTGGAGGTTGCTGTGCAGGATGCCGCGCAGCAGCCTGTCTGCCTTGCGCGCCCGGTGGAACGCTGCGCACCGCCGGCCGCACGGACTCAGTCTCCTGCGTCCGTGCAGGCGGCCCGGCCCCGCAGAGTGCAAACACGGCCGCAGCGCAGCACGGGGATGCGCGAGGCGGCAGCATCTGCTGCAGCCAGCCAGCACGGCTGCCGGCAGCGCAGGGCGCACAGAAGCCCGGCAGGTCGAGGGGCACGCTGAACAGGCCCAGCAGCCAGACGCGGAACGCCTCGCGGCAGCGCGTCAGCAGCGCATCATCGATCGCGTCCTTCTTAAAGCCCAGGATGACCTCCAGGGCGACCTGCCCGCCGCGCCGCGCCGCTTCAGCGCCGGCCCATGCACAAAACCCTCGGAGCGCAAACCCTCGGAGCACGGTCCCGCCAAGCCCTGGGCGCCACCAGGAACGTGTACTCCTTGGACTTGTCGAAGCCGCTCACGCGGCCCTGCTGCAGCCAGGACGCGCAGCAGCGCTGCGCGATGTCCACGATCTGCGGTACAAACACCGCCACGGCCTTGGCCGTGAAGGCCGGGTTGAGGATCTGCGCCCAGGCCCGCCCGTCAGGAGAGGCTCACAAGCATGACAGCTTTGCCTGCTGGGCGCGGCAGTGAGCAACTGGCAGGCAGGCGCTGATTCCTCTGCATGTAGTGCAGAGGCGCACACCTTGCGAAGGCGCATGTGCGCCTCGCCCTTCGTGCCGCTGACAGAGTCCGTGCCCAGCAGCAGGTACGTCGACTTGGGCCAGTCGCCTGCGAGGCCGGTGTTTTGCATGTGGCCTGCAGCAGCACCACTGCATGCAGTGCACAAAGCACCGCGCAGCAGACAAGCAGTGCATGGCAGGCAGCTGGCTGGCAACCACTGCTAAAGCCAGAGCGATGTCTGGTTTGAGCTGCGCTGTGAAAGAGATGCCGCATGGGCCTTCGCCTCATGGGCCGTCCGCGCGCACCCTCAACGAGCTCGTGCTCGCTGGCAAAGAGCTTGCGAACAAGGTCCAAGCTGCCGACCACGACAGTGCGGTCTCCCAGTATCCATGTTGTGAATATCGGTCCCAGGCGCGCGTGCAGCGGTGTTGCAAACTGCTCCAGCAAAGCTTCATGAGTGCCGGGCGCTTGAGGGCGGCACAGAAGCTATCACTGCGCCATGGGGCGGGTTCCTACCTCCATGCCTTGTGTCTTCAGCGCGCTCGTGCTGCCCCAGAACGGCAGGACGGGCGCCACCGGCGGCTCGTTGCGTGGGCTCCTGCGCGCGAGGTGAACGCGTCACAGCAGGGGCTGCAAGACGCAAGGCCCGACGCTGCCAGTGCGCCTCTATATGGCCAGGACTTGTGCCGAAAACCTCGCCACACACGGCGTCGTATATGGCTCTATTGACAAGGTCGAGTGCCTGCAGTCTGGCAGGTGGTCTTCTACCCAGGAGGCAGAAGACCAAGCACAACCAGTGACATGCCAGCTCACACCAGCACCGTCGGCACTTGTGCACCACACGGCAGCTTGCTACAAGGTGAGCCTGTGCACACCACCTGGCAAGCCTCACTGTCAGCTGTGTGAGCGCTTGTGTCACAAGTCAAGAGTCGGTGCACTGCTTTGAACAGCAGTGGCACACACAGTGATACCACGTATAAACAAGCTGGGCCTGCACATCATGTTGCTGCAGGGCGACAAGGTAACATGCACCACACCCAGGCGACCAGGCACCACAGCCAGCCCTCAGATGAGTCGCACCAATACAAGAAGATGAAGCTCAGTGCCACCAGGGATAGCGCCACTCCATACGGCAGCCATGCCGCACCGTCCTGCCACATGTTGAAGCCACCCTCTTACTGCATTGCAGAGTGGAGCTGCTCTTCCAGGGGCCTGTATGCTTCCCGGATGCCTGAGCAGGTTGTGCACTTCCATGCGCATGTGAGCTGCTGTACTCTAAATGTGTCCCTAACCCTACGCCTGTGGACCCCTCAGACACATACATTTCAGGGGGTAGGCGCACATTCGGCACCATTCTGCACATGGTTTCTGCCCAGACCCACAACATATTGCCTGCCACACCGCGAGGCACGGTGCCTGGCCAGGCCCGCAGAACAACATGGCCGGCAAGCACCAAACGGCTTTGGCGAAGGGGAGTGCAAGGAATCTGCTGATTTTTGTGAACTTGGTGGACCTGCGCGCCCTGGGCCTGCTGCTGCTGGTTCCCAGCGGTTTCTTGCTGCTCAGGCGTCTGGCACGGTGCCTGCAGGTACGAGCAAGCGCATATGCAGGGTTATTCTTGCATTGCGCATCCCACAGCGTGAGCTGCTGACCAGCTGCAGACGCCCTTGCTGAGCGGTCAAGTGCAAGGGCTTTGTCAGGCTCTATAGTACCAAAAAAAACAGCACCAAACATCGCATGGCCATGCTGCACGCAGGGGCGCCAGGCGCAGAGCCCGCGGGCTGCGCATGAGGCTGTGGCGACCGAGAGCTCCTCCCCGCAGCAAGAGGCGGGCGCTGTGGATGAGCTTGCTGCAGAGGTTGACCTGGCATCCCTGCTGCGCCAGACCCCCTGCACCTTGGCAGGTGAGGCCGCTGGCTGCACTACTCTGACACTCAGGCTTGCCTACCTCTTGCTTTGCGGGGTGGGTCGGAAGCAGATACAGGTAGAAGTCGGGCGGCCCTATGGCAACGCAAACAGAGGCAAAGATCGGCGCTACAGCGGATGGCTGGCGCAGGGCACCCAAAGCTGGAGCTGGGAATGCAGCGCAGCCTGCACAAGCGCTTCAGCCTTCACGCGGAGTCCGGGTTGCGGTTTGTGGCAAACAAGCCGCACCTGGGCTTGCCGCACCGCAGGCCAGGCGCGCCCTCCTGCGCGCGTTGGCACTTCTTCTCTCGTGCTCTCACTCCAGAAACGCCGGGCCGACTGAGCGCTTGCCACGTGCAGGGCCCTGGGTGTCAACTATCTGCATTTGAAGCGGGCCGCAAGCCAAATACTGCGCAGCGGTGTGCAGGCTGACGCCAAGTGTATGATGTATGACTATAAGTCCGGCCCTACAGTGGTCCTGCTCACCCTACTCAGGCCCACACCCGCCTCGCAGCTGTTGCAAGAATTTGGAAGGCCCCTTCGGTTTCGGTCACCTGACTCCTGAGCCTGGTTGTATGGCGAGCGACGCTCACTGGCAGGGAAGGAGCTGCTTGCTTGCTTTTGCTGGTGTCAGGGGTTGTGTTAGCTGCATGTTTGCATGGATGTTATTTCTGTTTACGCTGTCACAATGTTTTCTGCGGCAAGAGTCTGAGAAGAGACATGTTGTGAAACCACTTGATGCATCCTTGCCTTGGGGCGTGGTAGATTTGGATGCATACGCGTGCACAGTTCCTGTACGACATTACTTTGTTTTCCATGCACCCACCAGACGACGGGTGGCGTTGGGAAGGCGCCAGGCTTGCGCCATCAGCGCTTATGCTTTGCAAGTGTGTTTGACTTCACAGTGGAGCATATGTAAGAGCTGCTGACGATGCATGCGTTTCGCAGACGGCACTCTGCTATCACATGCAAAGAGCAGAAGCCCTCGTGGTGGTGATGACGATGATGATGTTTTCGCCCTGCTCAGCCAGCTGGAGCTGCTGCGGCATTGTGCGCCTCCGTGGTCCCACAGAGTTGCATGCGAATGCAGCACGAGTTTTAGGAGAGGACCCACCTTTGCCTCGCTGTTTTACTTGTAAGAACTTGGAACGTTTTGATGGTAGTAGATATGATGCGACTCCTCCTGCTGTGCTTGGTCGGCTTGTGCGCAGCTGCCGCCAGCGCGCCAACGTTCACGATCGAGGACGACAGGTTTATCAAGGATGGGAAGCCCTTCCAGATTCTGTCAGGAAGGTGGGTTTGCGAGCCCGTGACTGTATGCCTGCCTGCACCTTGCCAGTGAGCCACAAGCTAGTCGTGCGGCCAGCAGCCATGCGCGCTGGCTGTGCGTTCCCAGGCCGAGCTGCGTGCGGCTGCTGCGGCGTCGAGCTTGCTGTGTGTCCAGTGCGCTGCTGGAGAGTTTGAAGACTGCGCAAGACTGCTGGCGCCGGGTGTGACGGCCGGCAGTGCTTACTCTGCGGCTGACGTATAACAGCGCTTTGTGTGGCGCAGCTTGCACTACCACCGCATACACCCTGCTCAGTGGGAGGACCGCATGCTACGCGTGCGCGCTCTAGGCATGAACACCCTCTCGGTGCGCCGCAACACCCTACCTATGCTTGCCTCTTGGTGGTGCTAGCAGGTGGCATGGGGGGTGTGCCAGCAGCAGCAGGTGACCAAGTGTCCGCACGGTGGGGGCAGGTGTACGTGCCGTGGAACCTGCACGAGCCCCGGCCGGGACAGTTTGAGTGGACGGGCTTTGCAGACCTGGACCGCTTCCTGACGCTTGCCAAGCAGCACGAGCTGCAAGTGCTGCTGCGGCCCGGCCCGTACATCTGCGCCGAGGTGCGTACACGCGGCACACCCAACTTGTGAGCTTGCTGTGGTATTATGGGAGTTTTTGAAGCACCGCCTCACGGTCGCTGCTGGGCGCCCTCCGCGCAGTGGGACTTTGGAGGCTTCCCCTGGTGGCTGGCGTCCTCGCAGGCGCGCGCCCCAGAGGCCCCTGCGTACCCCCCGCTTTCTTGTCAAGGCATTCACAGACCTGAGTGCTGTCGCTCTTGCAACCCGTATGAGAGGGTCGTGAGCACTGCGTTAGCCTCCCACCGCGCGGAGCTTGAGGCGCGAGGGGGCTCAGGTGGCCGGCGGCGGCGCGCTGCGGCTGCGCACGGAGGACCCGAGCTACCTCGCGCTCGTGGACCGCTGGTGGGCGGTGCTGCTGCCGCGCATCGCGCGCCACCTGTACATCCGCGGAGGCAACGTCCTCATGGTCCAGGCGCGCCGCTCGGCACGCTTTAGCCTGGTCGAGAGCCTGCCCATGTTGGCCTGCTTACAGCACGCGCGCCTCTGCAGACAGCAGGCTGGCACCCCGCTGTCACTATGTGCATGCGGCTGCTCTGCGCTCAGGCCTGGGCGTTCCGCTAACGATAACAGTATCTCTGCAGCGCGCGCTAAGTCGCGCCTGCGGGTTTGTGAATGTGTCCTGGCGGTGCCGTGCATGGCGCACCGGCTGACGGCTGCCTGGGGCGCGGCCCGCGCCAGATCGAGAACGAGTTTGGCTTCCTCGGCCCGAACCAGCCCTACCTGCGCCACCTGCTGGCCTCGGCGCGCGCGAGCCTGGGCGACGACGTGGTGATCTACACCACCGACCCGCCGCCCAACCTAGCCAAGGGCACGCTGCCGGGCGCCGAGGTCTACTCGTGCGCGCCCGCCCCGCCGCCCTCTCCGTGCAGGCCGGCGCCCGGGCGCGCGGCCGCTGGCCGCGGCTGCCGCGCGCGCATGCGCCGCGCCGTGCTGCGCGAGACTGCAGGCGGTCGGATGCGCCTTTGTGGCGGCCTTTGGGACGCCTGCGGCGCTCGCGCTCCCCAGCGCTGAGGCGTGGCCGGGCCGGCGCGGCAGGGTGGTCGACTTCGGCGCCGGCTGGTTCGACCTGAACCAGGCGTTTGGGATGCAGCGCGCGATGAACGCGCCCGGGAAGTCGCCGGCCATGTGCAGCGAGTTCTAGTGCGCCCCCGCCCGCGTCCCACCTCCCCGTGTGTGCCACGCACTGAGAGCGGCCGCCCATCTGCGCGCGCCCGGCAGTTGCCGATCCCTACAGCGTGCGTATCCGACACGCGCGCTCCCGACATGCTGTGCCCCGCATGCCTGCACTGCCCACCCGCACGGGCGCACGCTTCCGAGCGATGCCCCTGGGCGCCGTGCCGACGCGGGCGCCGCGCGCAGCACGGGCTGGCTGACGCGCTGGGGCGAGCCGATGGCCAACACGTCGCTGGCGGACTTCACCAAGGCGCTGGACGGCATCCTGGCCTTCAACAACGGCTCCGGCTCCGTGAACCTGTACATGGCGCACGGCGGCACCAACTTCGGCTACACCGCAGGCGTGCTTGATGTGCTGTATCAGTAGTAGAAGGAATGAAAGCTCAAGGTAACGTGTGGAGTCTTGCTGGGCTAGGGCAGCACAGTGCTTACAAAGCAAGCAGCATATAAAGGCACATGGCGCTCCTGCATAAAACCAGCTGTTACACCGGACTCTATAAATTGGTCTGTCGCAATAGTACCATGCCCTTGAGGTGCATGTGTGCAAAGTGTTGGCCCTGCCCATCAAAAGCCGCCTGAGGCCGCCAGGCCGCCGGCGCAGGCGGCAGCGTGGACAACGGCGTGTACTGGGCGTGCATCACCAGCTATGACTACGACGCGCCCATCAGCGAGGCCGGCGACTACGGCCAGCCCGGCATCGGCGGCCCCAACAAGTTCGAGGTGCGCGGGCACGGCCAGTGCAGCTACTCCTGCCGCGGCGCAAACCCTGTAGGCACAAACCCTGCATGTGCCAGCCATGCCCTGGCCTGCATATCAGTTTCATACAGCCGTGCGCAGCAACAGAGGTGTGTGACGCACATGTCTAGCAACCCAGGCGCACACGCGCTATGTGGCAGCAAGGTATGGCTGGGGAGCTGATGGCGGTCACGCAACGGCAGGCCATCCGCCGCTCGATCGAGGCGCACATTGGCGAGCGGCTGCCCACGCCGCCGCCGCCGCCGCGCATCGAGGCGTACGGCACGGTGGGGTTGTCCGCGCGCGCCACGCTGCTGAGCCAGCTGCCGCGCCTGTACCCGGGCGACGGCGTGCAGTCGCGCCTGCCGCGCGTCATGGAGGAGTATGGCCAGCCGTGCGGCCCCGGCCCATGTGATGCGCTGGCTATTTGCCAGCCATGCTGGGACATTCTGACTGCTGCCCCCGACCCTGTGGCATGCGCAGGTGCAGCTGCAAAGCGATATGCAGAAGCGCAGTCAGCCATGGGCCCAGCATAAGGCCTGCTAGTGGACCGTGCTGCAGTGTGTCGTGCTGCCCAGGTCGCGTGCGGCGCACCGTGCGCTGTGTGTGGGCGTCTAGCTGTCATAGTGGGAGCGTGCTCTGCGCAGGAGCGGCTTCATCGTGTACCGCACGTTCGTGCCCGTGGAAGCGATGGAGCAGAACAGCGAGCTGACCTTTGGCGGCTCCGTAAACGACGTGGCCACGGTGAGGCGCAGGCTGCGGCGGTGCTCGCAAGCTGTTCATGGCCTGCCCAGCCCTGTGCTGCGGAGGATGTCCGTGTGGCCTTTGGCGAGCTCGCGACCTCGAGACCGTATGTAGGCAGTCTGGTCCTGCCCGGGGCCCCGCTGCGTGAGGGCGCATGCAAACGGCGCGCCCATGTGCGCCCCCTGCAAGCGCGCGGCTCAGCCGGCCGCGCTCAGCCGCACGGACCCTGCCGTAATCCGCCAACCTAATCCCACGCAGGTGCTGGTGGACGGCTGGGCGGCGGGCCTGCTGGACCGCAACGGCGTGCGCAACCTGCTGCTGCCGCCGCCGGCTGCCAACCGCACCGCGCCCGGCTTCGCCGCGCGCGACGGCGCCGTGACGCTGGACGTCGTCGTCGCCGCGGTGGGCCGCAGCAACCAGGGCTGGCTGTTTGACACCAAGGGCCTCTCGTCGCCCGCGGTGTACCTGGACGGTGCGCGCGCGCGCCGCCTCGTTGCGCACAGGTTGCAGCAGGGGAGAGTGCTCGGTGCCCTTGCACGCTGGGCGTTGTTGGGCAGATTCCGCTGCTGCGAGAGCAGGAGTCAGGCACGGACAGAGAGACCAGGTCAGCACCGTTCACTGGCCTGTGTGTGGCAAGCGACACAGTATGTGCAGTGTGCTGAGCCTCACAACAGGAGCAGCGTGAACCTGGGACGGCCCTGCACACGGTGTGCATGGGCAGCCGACCGGCTGACCGGCGCGGCGCAGGTGAGCAGCTGGAGGACTGGCGTGTGTTCCCGCTCCCGCTGGACGACCTCCGCCAGGTCGACTGTGCCAAGTCCAGGGATGAGGAGGAGCCCGGGAACAGCGGCCCCACCTTCTTCCGGCGCGCCTCGCTCGCTGGCTTTTCTCTTGTCTGATTTCACTTGTCTGATTTTACTTGTCTGATGCGCTTGCGGCAGTGCCATCAAAGGTTCAGAGCAGTGGCAGATGTCCGTCCAGGTGTCCATTCCGGGCAGGCCATGCAGGCTGTGCTGGCAGGCAGAGCCGCACTCATGGCAGCCTGTGAATCTGCGAGGCAGCCTGTGAATCTACATGGCCCATCCATTTCCGGCCTGCCAGGTTGCGGCGCGCTGCCTGCGGGGCGCCAGAGAGCGTGCGCCTGATGGCGGCGCGCGCGACCGCGCGCAGGGGCGAGCTGGAGGTCCCCGAGGGCGCCGTGGACGGCGACGGCGCCGTGGCCGACGCGTACCTGTCCGTGCGCGGCTGGACCATGGGCCTGGCCTGGGTCAACGGCTTCAACCTGGGCTGGTACTGGCCGGCGCGCGGGCCGGCGAACACCATGTGCGCGCGCCGCCCGCCCAGCGCGCTTGCGCTGTGCGCAATGAGGCCGGGCACAGGCTGGGCGTTCTCGCGTGCTCACGGTACCTGCCCATTCTCAGGATGGGCTGTACTGCCAGCTGCGAGCGGGGCTCTGCAGCACGGCTTATGCCTGGGCTCGGCAGCACGGCTTGTGCCTGGATTGCAGGAATGCTTTGCGGGAGGGCATGCTGTCGGCAGCCCGGGCTCTGGCGGTGGTGGCAGCGGCGGTGCAGTGTTGGGCAGCCCAGCTGCGGCGGTGTGAACTCTCTTGCGCGCGCCCGCGCAGGTACGTGCCGGGCCCTGTCCTGCGCGCCGGCAAGAATGAGGTCATCCTGCTGGAGGTGGAGCACGCGCCCGAGGACGCGACAGGCGCGCGCCCCCTCTCCATGCATGCCCCCTCCCCAAGCATGCCGGCATGCCTGCGGGTGAGCCGTAAGCATAAGCTTACCCTGAGCTTGCCTGGCCCTCTCCACACGTGTCTGACTGGGGAATCAAGCGTCCAAGCTATTTATAGGCACGGCGAGCAAGCAGGCACAGGTGCAAGTGTTTGGGCCCGCGTTTGATGTGCACCTGAGATTGCGCATGCACTTGGCTCCATCATATGTGCCTTTGAGGGGGGTGTGGTGCCGCGCGCAATCGTGAGCGCACCCGTTGCCGCTGACCATGCGCTGAGGGGGCCAGCGCCGCGCGCCCCGCAGTCGAGTTCGTGGACACGCCCGACTTCTACGGCCCGGGCGGCGCGCTGCGCGGCGTGCGCGCGGCGCCGCGCGCGCCCAGCTTCGCCGACCGCGCGCGCCTGCTAACGCCGCCCTCGCTGCGTATGGAGGCTGCAGACGCGCATTTTGCCACGACCTGAGCCCCAGCCCGAGACTGATATGACAGGTTTATGGATCGCGGCTTTTGCCGCAACTGGAGCCCCAGCAAGGTCTCCCAAGAAGCTCCCTGTCCCAGAGCACCCTGCCGCGCATGCGGTATACCTGTGCCGGCGGGCGGGCTGCGCCTGCCCGGCTGGAGTTTTGAGGATGGTTTGCCGCCGGGACTGCACTTTTGGCGTCGCATCGGTGTACAACACTGTCAACTCCGGGTATCTCATTCTTGACAAAAACACCCTGCCTTGCGGGAATACTCAAAATGCATGCACGACGCTGCCTGCCTCGTCGCGAGGATGCACAAGGCATCTGCAGCGCAAGCGGATGGCCGGCGGCAGCTCAGCCGCCCGGACCGACAGGCAGAGGAATTGTTGCCGCCAAGTGTCGGCGCGCGAGTTTTGGCGTGGTTTGCGGCCCATGTTTGCATATTTACACATTGCAAACATTGCCTTTGCATGACACTCCTGCACAAGCAGCACATCCGGGTTACAGGGCGTGCGTGATTGCACGCCTGGTTGCCAGACAAGCCCGTGTCCGCATATTAGCGGCTGTCAAGGGACAGGAACACCACGAGCAGCGCCTGTTATCTGCTAGTGCGCATGTTGTTGCGTACATGCTGGTGGGCGTGTGGTGTCAAGACATGTTGTGAGGCGTTTTGTTGCACGTCTCAAGCAGTGGTCCAGTGTAAGTTACACAGCGTGCTTACCACCGCTGTCCGGCTGCTGCCTGCAGCATGGTCACAGACAAAGCTCTGCATCTTCGAGCGAGCTGGAGATGGTTATGCAACATAAGGCCGCCCAGAATGCCTCATTTCCGATGTTGGTAATGTCAACCTATTTCTGATATCACCCACGCATGCTAGCAGTAGCTCCAGGGAAAACAAGCAGCTTCTCCTCACACAGCGCGCAGGTAGGAGACCCAAGGCGTCGGCGTGCGGGCCGGGCAGGTGACCGTCAGCCGCGCCGTGCGCACGGCCGCGCCGCCGGCGTCCTTGAAGCCCACTGCGATCGCGGTGCTCTTCTTGGCAGGCAGCGCCTCGCCGGCGCGCACCGAGAAGGCCGGGTTGTCGAGCGCGTAGCAAAAGTCGGCCGCCACGTGGAACACGTTCCGGAACGGCACGCTGCCGGCGCCGCGCGCGACGTCGAACGGCCCCTGCGGCCGTGGCGGCAGGCCGCGCGCGGTGAGCGGGCACTCGTACACGCCTGCCGCGCGCGCGCGCGCGCCCCTTTGCGCATGCGCCCGTGCCCCTGGAATCATGGCTCGCGCCGCGCCCAGGTGTCATGAGCCGGCTGCCCGGGTGTCCTGAAGGCCGCGCGTACCCGGCAGGGATGCGGGCGCTATATCTGTCAGCCGTGGGGCTGCACTCAGCCTTGGGCTGCGCGCTGCTGCTGCCATGGTGCATGAAGGCGCGAGGCGTTTCTTGAGGTGCAGGGCGGGCACGCCCCAGGAGCGCACCGGCGATCGGCGACGCGAGGACAAGCCTGTCGCAGATGTCCTCGCCAACGGCCGTCGGCTCGAACACGACTTCCACCTCGACAGCGCGCCCGGCCGGCCCGGCGGAGGGCGCGGCCACGACCGCCGGGCACGCGAACGCGCCGCCCGCCCCGCTGCGGAACGACGCATGGAACTCGGCCTTCTCTGGCGCCCAGTGCAGGAAGCGCAGCACCTGGGGCGGGGTGCGTAGGGTAGGGTTAGGGTAGGGTAACGTGTGTGCACACATGCTTGCGAGGAAGGCGGCAGCTCTGCAGGCGCTCGCATGGCATGCGCCAGCGCGTTATGCGCGATCTCCCATAATTACAGCAGTAACCTGAGACCACATTCCCCACGCGCATGCGGCACATGCCAGGCAAGTCCACTGCCTGCAAACAGCGCAAGTGGTCGCCTGCAGGCTCCCCCAGGCGCAGCCGGCCACGCGCTGCGGTGCACACAGCAGGCGGGCGCACGGCCTCGCCTGTGTTTCAGCGGAGCCCAGCGCCGCGCTGAAAGACAGCGCGCGCAGCGGCGGCGCGGGCCCGGCCGCCAGGCGCAGCCGGAAGCGCAGCGGCCCCAGGCCCGGCGCGGCCACGGCCAGCACGGCCGCGGCCTCGCCGGCCAGCAGCGGCCGGAAGGCGAGCTCAACCGCGCTGGCCGCGCCCGGCCGTAGCACCACGGTCGCCGGAGCCAGCACCTGCCGCATGTGTGCACGCGCTGGCCGCTGTGGCAGTGGCACACATCGGCCGCGCCGTGTGCCGCTGCCGCCCGCATTCTCACCAGCTTGGCCAGCGCTGCTCCCTGATTGCTGCGAGAGCGAGCAGGGCTGCCGGCGGGCAGGGCTTGCAGTCCAGGCCAGGGGCATTTTAGGCAAGGATCGCCGAGGGAGCTGCAGAGCGTGTGTGCATGCTCACGGGGGCGGCACGCCAGCGGCTTCCCGGCGTGCGCGCCCCACAGGGCGCAGACGCGGGTCAGGCAAGCCCGCGCCCGCGGGTGGTCGCAGGTCACCGCCGCCGCGGTCTCCGCGGCCACCGGCAGCGCCACGCTGACGGTGGCCGCCGCGACCTTCCGCACCTCGCACTCGAGCGTGGGCCCGGCCCTGGCGCGTACGCAGTCATTGCCTCGAAGCGTGCCGTGCTGCAACTCTCATGGTCAGGTTCACTCTGGCGCGCACGCTTCATGTGGCACTGCGGGTCGCGGCCTTGTGCGCCCCTGCCATGCTGCAGGTGACCTCGATTACTTTACGTCACTGTCTGCGGTGGGCGCTCCCTGGCGTGACCTGCACTTCACTGCTGTGTCATCCTTCGTGCGTGCCAGGAGGCTCCCATGCCCCGCTGCTCCTGGGCGAGTGCGCCGTGCATGCCGCCAGCAGCTCTGCGGCAGCCAGGCCTGCATGCGAAAAAGAGGCGACCCACGCGTCCACCACGCGGCGCACCGGGCCGGCGCGGCGCCCGCGGCGATGCTCAGCGTCCAGAACACGTACTCGCCGGTTGCCTCGTTGCGCAGGGTGACAGTCGCGGTTGCCGCGCCCTCCGCGAGCGCCAGCACCGCCACGCGGCAGGGCCGCTCCGAGAGCCCCGGCACGTCCACGTACGCCGGGGCTGGGGCCGCGCGTGCCCGCTTCAGGGCGGACGTGCTGCCGAGCCATGCCTTGCAGCAGGCGAGGCTTGCCGTGCAGGGACCGTGCTGTGGATGCACGTCGGCATGGCCGTGCTCGCAGTAGCAGAAGCGCAGGCAGCATACGCTGCTGACCGTGCCGCTCCACTGCTCGACATACAAGCGGCCACGCTGCTGAGATGGGGCACACCCGTGAGCCTGAGGGCGGCGGTGGGCGGCTGCAGCGCCGTCACCGTGCGGAAGCGCTGCGCGGTGCTGAGCCAGTTGCGGCAGCGCAGCACCTCCGTGTGCGGCTCCAGCGCGAGCACCTGCGAGCTGCGCGCGTCAGCGCTGTGCACGCTGGGCAGCGCGAAAGGGCCCCTGGCCCCCGCGCTGTGCATGCATGCAGTCCTGCGCATGAAACAAGCAGTTCTGGGAAGCACGCTGCCTGCGGGCTGATGGTGGGCAGCGCAAACCCCCTTGTGACATGCGCCAGTACTGGCAACATACTTGTGTAGCACCCAGCGCCTGCCCCCCCGCCAGGAGGACACCCTACCATGGTGTGCAGGCAGGCGCCTCGGGTCATCAGGCGCACTGGCAATATAAAGGCGTGTGTCTCCTGCACCAGGCGCTCAGGCAGCTTGCAGCGCCGCGCCGCGCCGCGCTCACGCGCGCGGCGGCGACAGGATCGCGCCTGGCAGCTCAGCGCGCTGGCGGCCAGCGGCGACCCGGCGACGCCGCGCAGCACGTGCAACAGCGCGCCGCCGCCGGGCAGCGCCAAGAACACGCTGCCCTCGGACGCCGCGCCGCCCGGCGGCGTCGTCGCGACCGGGCTGAACGTCACCGCGCATGCCGCGCTGCCGCCGGCGGGCACCAGGACCAGGTCGGGCGCCGACCAGGGGCCGCCCGCCGGCTGCACGGCTGGCCGCAAGCGCCACGGCACGCCGGTAGGGTTTGCTATGGTCAGCGGCAGCGTCTGCGGCGTCCGCACGGGCGTGGCGAACGCGAGCACGCCTGCCGCCGGCACGGCCGCGACGCCCGCCCCGCAGAGCGCGAGGAGGCAGTCTGGGGCGCCCTCCACGCGGCAGCGCGCCTGCCGAGCAGCCGAGCACTTTGGATGTACTGACAGTGATCTTACATACGATTACACGGCTGGCAAATGAGATCACATTTGGCCAGATCAGGCCATGCAATTTGTCCTGAGTTGGCAATGAGCCAAGGCAAGGTTTGATCTAGACGTTGACATGTCTTCACTTTGTATCAGCCCAATGGCAGCGCATGCACTCGTATGCATTGGTTTTAGAGCTGCAGAGGCGCCGAGAGCGCTGCGCCGCGCGCGCCTGCTTAGCGCAGAAGTCCGGCGCGACACCGTTCGGCCGGAATGTCACCTCCAGGGCGGCCTCCTGGCCCGCGTCCACCGCCCCCTTGGCCGGGCTGACCGAGAAGCAGGGCCCCAGGCTGGCGGCGTCCCACGCGAAGCGCGCTGCCAACACGCCTGCGTTCTGCAGCTGCACGCGCTTGCACGCCTGCGGAGCCAGTGTGAACGTCACTGCAGAGGCATACGCCTGTGCCAGCTCTGCGTGCAGCAACCCAGCTCGTATGTTTACTTTTGCCTTGTATCATAGCTGCGTGAGCACATGGAGTGCGAGTGTCGTGATGCGCTCAGCATCAACAAGCTGTCTAGAGACAGTGTGGCATACACAGGCAGCGCAGATGCAGAGTCGCAGCAGGTGCAGACGCGGCAGATGCAGGCAGGGTGCGCCGCGCCTGTGAGCCCACGACAACGGCGCCAAAGGGCAGGCTGGCGGCGGCGAGTGCAACTTCGATCCCGAGGCACGCGCCCGAGACGGTGACCAGCGGCAGGGCCGCGCCGGATGCACGCACGGTTACGACCTCCCGGAATGCGCGCTGCCGCGCGTCCGGGCTGCGTCCCAACACGCAGTGGCGCTGTCAGCAACGCACGGCAGGGTGCGTAGCTGCGCGGGGCGCTGCAGGCGCCGGAGGCAGGGCAAGGAGGATGTGCAGCCATGGTGTTCTTGTCAATCGTGAGCATGCTGGCAGGGAGGCTGCGAGTTGCAGCATCAGCCAGCGCAGGGCCGGTGTGCACGGCGCTCAGCGGATGGCCTCTTATGCCAATGCACACGGCCGTTGGCAATGAGACAGCCGCAGCTCAGGACCAAAGAGCATGGCCATCTGATTGACGGAGGATGAGAGGTCTCAGCGTATGGCTCCTTGGAGCGCCGACCAACCTGAAGGTGAGAGAGAGGTCCAGGATGTCGTGCGGCCGCAGCGCCACCTCGCCGGCGGGCGCCAATTTCACGGCCACCCGCCGCAGCGCAGCCGCGGCATCCGCAAAGGACAGCACCGCCGTGGCGCGGCTCTGGTTCATGACCTGCACAGCGCTTTGGTGCATGTCACATGCGCCCCTTTGAAGTCTCGTCATGCTGCCTCTCGCAAGCTACAACAGACACGTCATGCTGTCATTGCCTCCAACTACAGAAAAGTCGCAATTATTCCCTGCTATGCCTGTATGTCAGCATGGCCTGCAAATTTTACATCCAACACAGGAAAAGCTGGTGTTCTATGTCGAGCGAATACATACCTTCAAAGTTCGAGTTGCCGCCTTGCCACGAGCAAGCACGCCAAACGCCACGACTCCATGCGGCGGCGGCGGCGGGCGAACGAGGGCGATCTGCAGCGGCACGCCCTCGCCTAGCACGCTCACCACCACCTGCAGGGGCCCCAAGAGCTACTGCAACCGTCAGGCTCGGTCGTTCTGATCGAAGTCTCACTTCACGTAGCTCATAAACATGGCCAGCGCTTGCATTCAACCCACACTCAAGCTGGCAAGGGCGCGTGTCGTCATGGGAGTGCCTTGCCGTGGAGAGGCCGAGAATCACGATCCGCAGCTTCTCCGCGTACACGCGCTGCTCCCTTGGCGTGAATGCAAGCACAATGTCCGTGCTTGCGCCAGGGGCCAGGACGCGCTGGCCGCATGTCACGGACAGGTGCTCCGTGTCATGGTACCTGCGACGCATGTGCTGGCATGCTGTCATGCACCTCGCCAGGCTTATGTCTCCCTCCCAGCCCGCACGAGCATGTGCTGGCCGTCCAGGCACATCCCGGGACTCGACAAGACCGCACCATGCTGCTGATGCCTTTGACCTTGATGTGTCAAGCGCAGCACATGCGCTGCATGCACTTCCTGCGCAAATTGGCTTGAGCGCACCCAATGTCAAAGCTGATGTCCTGCGTGTCCGCGTTCAGGGCGCGGAGTCGCGCATAACTGACTGTCATGCCTGCCTGGTGCACAAAGCATGGCCCAAAGTCGACAGTGGTGGAACTCAGCTCCAGCCTGGGCTTGCACGCAGCTCCTGTGCAATCAGACAGGCGCATGAGACTGTCAGCCTTCCCCATGGTGCTGCTTCACATGTGCTTTGTAAGCGTATTCACAGGCGGTAGATCTCATCAGCCAAACAGCCACAGGCCTGCTTGGCCAATACCTCCTCCTGCTGCTGCACCCATCAGCAGCTGACAGACATAACTGGGTCAGACAGCGCTTGGGCACGCCTGTCAGGGTGAAGGCGTAGGTGCGCCCGTGCGTGACGCGACAAGTGATATGGCGGCCGGCCAGCGAGCCCGCAGCGGCCGGCCAGAATACGACCTGGCACGCCAGGCATGCGCCGGCGACCACGCTGCCCGAAATTGGCTCAATGTTGAGCGGCGGGGTCACAGCATCCCAGCAAAACTCATACGCTTCTGCGCCGCTGTTGTGCAGCAGGAGCTCCCGCAATGCCCGCTCATGCACCAAGACCTGCAAAGATGTGCAGCCAGCTCGGTCAGAGGGCAATCAGTCTATTTGCGAGACGCCTCCTGCTCCATGCAGACAGGGTGTCGTGCACCATCTTGCAATCACCCTGGTTACAAGATGTACATGCCAACAGCAAATGGGACAGTGCCTATGTCCGCATGGACCAGCGCGCCTGGTCAAAGCTGATGCTGTTCACTGCGGGTTCGGGACCCAGTTCCACCACGCCGCCCTGTGCGTCGCGCATCTGCGATGCAATCCTCCCTCAGCTGATGAACTTGTTGCCCTGATCTGCTCTTAGGACACACTGCAAATTAGGAGCAAGGCATTAAATCAGCCAGGGAGCTGGCAGCTGATGCGCGCAGACGTTGGCAACAATGGTGTTATGTACCTGCATGCTGTCGCGCAAGAGATAGCCCGAGCCCTTGGCAGTGAGGGCGAGCGGCCGCGACATCCGCCGCACAGCGCAAGTGATACGGCCGGCCAGAGGCGCCTCAGCCGCGGGAGCAAAGGTGGCTGTCAGGTCCAGGCGCGAGTGCGCGGCGACCACCCCCGTGCTGGGCCTCACGCTAAGCACTGGCCGGTTGCCTGCCCCGCCGCGAGCTCGCATCATCTCAAGTATGCACATACATCTCCATTACATGCATGCCTTGACACGCGAAAAGACTGCTGACTTCAGCTCGTTGCTGGGCAGCAGCATTTGCATGCATGGGACTCACTGGCCAGCATTTCAGTCAATTAGTCAACGAAACAAACACATCCGTGCAAGGTACAGGAGCGCATGGGCTCAGCAGTGCCGCCTGCGGCAGAAGGCGTGCTGGGAAGCCAGCGCACGCTTGCTCGTGCCGGCAGCTGGGCTGCCAGGCGCCTTGGGCATGACAAACTCAAACGCCAGCGGCAGCGCCTCGTCATTGACCAGCTCGAGCGTGGCTTGCGCGCTGGCGCCAACGAGCACGCGACCAAAGTGCAACGCAGGGCACGAGAGGGCCACCCGTGGCTCTGCCACGCGGCAAGCCACCAGCAGTGGCACATCAATGCCGCATGCTGGGGCGCGGAAGTGCCACAGCGCCTCCTGCGGTCCGGCTGCTCAGGCTGGTTCGGGATCATTCGATAAGATGGGGTGCCTGCTGTGAGATGCTTACTATGCACTACTTATCGTGCACTGTTCGCATGCTGCCAAGCCCACCCTTCAACTGCGCAGGGTGAGCTGCAAAAACACGGTGTGCAATCAAACACGGCGTGTGCATTTGAGGCAGCAACGGGATGATGCAACGATAAGTTGCGCACCAGGGGCTGAGGCGAGGTCGGCGAGAACTCGAAAGCCATTTCAGAGCGCTGGCCAAAGCCAATGCTGCCCTGCCGCGTCAGGCAGGAGAGCGACGTCCCCACCACAGCGGCCGGGCTGTCGGCAGATGCGCTGTCGGGCTCCCATCGGAAGTTCAGGGCGGCGCTGGTGGGGTTGAGGATAGCAAAGGTCTTCAGGTTGCGAACCTGGCGGGTGGCGCATCTCGAGTAAGTGCGTGCGCATATAGCTGCGATCTGATGGTGGTGCAGATGGGGTCGTGGTGGGCGCAATTCATGCATCACTGAAACAACAGCAGACGTGCAGCAGGGCAGGGGCGCGCCTTGGTGCCCAGCGACGTGATTTGGAGAACCTTTGTGCCAGGCTCCAACACAGCAGTCACTCGCGCGCCGCCGCTGGACTCTGGCCGCACACCTGTTGTGTAGTGCGAAGGTCGCCTGTATGTCTGCAGTAAGTGCTTGACAGGCATGCGTCATGCGCCTATTTACTGACAAGCACATTTCGGACCTTGGGCGAGGTAGGTGCTGGCGGGCAGCTCAAAGTGGCAGCAGGGCCGCAGGACGCTGCCCGACAGCGCGCGCTGCAGCGGCGCGAGCCCATCGGCCAGCTCTGGCAGGCTTGCCACAAGCATCCTGCGGGAAGGCAGGATCGTGAATTCGAGCCCGCGCATACTGGCAGCGGGCGTGCATCATCTTTGAGGCATGCTGTGACTGGCACCTGCATGTGGCTATGCATGCATGCAGCCACATGTGAGCAGCAAGTCCCTGTGGCCTGCAGCCACCTGGCGCAGTCGACCACCTCCTCCGGGCAGAAGTGAACCTCCACGACAACCTCTTGGCCCGGACTCAGTATCCCTGTGCTGGGTGCCACCTGCGCGAGGCTCAGGTATGCTCAAAGCAGGCATTTCTCCGCTGAGCATCACCAGAGCGGCCTCGCAAGCAAGCACAAGGAGCATGCACTGCTATGCACAATCGCTTGCTCAGATGCGCGCCATGCCTGATAGAGGCCGCTGCTGTCTGCCGTGCCGCTGCTGGCCTCCGTGACCGTCCAGCTGAAGGGCAGGCATGTCGCGCCCGCGTTGCGCAGCGTGAAGCTGAATGTGCGCGTCTGGAACATGAAGGTTGGCCTGAAAGCAATCGGCCCAGTATCGCACTCGTACCGCGCGGCATCTGCGGCTGCCCACACCTGTGCAAGGAGTTGTGATGAAGCCGGACAAAATTTGCAACGGGGTCAGCCTGCAGATCGTGAGCTAGCAAAGGCTTTGACCAAGCTACAGCGACCACAATACTCAAAGAAGCTTATAGCCTTCACGCACCTTGACCAAGATCTCGACCTCGCTCTTGGCTGTAGCTGCATGCTCGGGCTCAGGGACGAGCGCCTCTCCGAGCGCTGCGGCCTGCCAGGCCGACGGCAGGGCGGGGCCCTTGTAGCTGATCTGCGTGAGCTTCAGGGCCACTGCAGCGCCCGCGAGCTGTGCGCGCGCGCTGGCCTGGAAGCGCGCCGTGACGGGCGCATGCGCACCAGCTTGCAGGTGGCCCGAGCTGGGAGAGAATGACAGGTCGGGCACGCTCGGCCACGCATACCTGCGCATGCCACACTTACATGCGGTTCTGCCTTGCTCACACACATTGCTTGCAGTGCTGCATGACACATGTACCCTCGGGAGTGTCAGCAGCAGGTCCAGGCTTAAATAAGCTGAAAAGGGACCAAAGCAGAGACGACATGCATTTACTGTCCGGCAGCCACGCCTGAAGTGCTTGGCGGAGGCGTTGCGCAGCGTTAGCACGGCCTCCACCGGTTGCCCGAGGCAGGTGTCGGGCAGGCGCAGCTCCTGCGGCGAGCCGGGCAACAGGCCGCAGATCGTGACTTCCTCCACAAAGGCCTCCCCGCTCAGCGCCAGCAGCTGCCGCTCATACACGTTCTCCAGCACCTCCACCAGCACCTGCGGGCAGGGCGGGTGGAGACACGACTCAAGGAGACGTGCTGAGGGTAACGGGGGAAAGGTATCGCCCTGGCAGGGTATGACGTATGGTTTCAAATATGCCTGCCAACTGCCCTGTCCTCAAAGTGCTGCCACCCAGCTGCTAACTACTGCTGCTGCGTTGCTCATGCTTGCAGCAAGCTGGACACTAACACACAAGGGAAGGCAGCATGCAGGCATCCAGGTGCCGCATGGCTACCTTATGCGTGCTGCGCCCGGCAGCGGCCGGCCGGAAGACGACGCTGAGCCGCTGCACCTCTGCAGGCGCGAGCACAATGTGGCGCTCGCCGCCAGACAGCTCAAATGCGTCGCACGGCGCCATGCTCACGCGCACAGTGGCCGGCAGCAGGCCGGTGTTGCGCAGGCCCCACTCCAGACTGGCTGTGGTACCCTGCGGAGCAAGCTTAGATGGGAGGAAGGTTGCAGGAAGCACATGAGGGTGTGCATGCTGCCATGGCTGCAGGTGTTGTGTACACCACAGCGCATAAGTGGCCTTGCCTGAGCTGTACGCGGAAACGTGATGCCTGAATCGGAGCACGCAGGTGGCATCTCGACTGCCACTGCTGGCAGCGCTCCCTCGCCGCGCACCTGCGCTCTGATGCCATGTCAATGTCAAGACAGTGACAATGCTTACAATCAGCACAGGATTGCGAGGCCTCAATAAACAAGCAGCATTGCATAGGTGAGATGTTGTGAGCATATGGGTGTGCTGCTTGCCTCGCATCTGAACCCGCTTGGTGTCCCGATGCCAGTCACGGCAATGTCGAGCATTGCAGCATAGCCTCGCACGGCAGTCGGCGCAAACGAGAGCAGCACAAAGCGACTGTCGAGCGGTGGAATGTCCAGTTGCGCTGGTGCAATGCTGATGGCACCGTCGCTGCCCGCGGATGTCCCGAGCGGCCGTGTAGTGCAGTTGATCACGCAAGGCACCTGGCGTGGCAGAAATAGTGTGATACTTCCTGTACAACAGCGACGGATCATACTTTGGAGTGTGTGATCAGACTACTGTGATCAAACCTACAGTGGCAGCCAGTAGCGCGCCTTGTACGGGTTTGACAGCTTCAAGCCGGCCACTGCACCGCTGCTAGCGTCATGGCCGTCGCGGTGGCCAGCAGGAGCAGCTTTAACAGCGCTGGCCAGCATGGCCACAACTGGCCCAAAGCTGAAGACACGCTCGGCGCGCGCATAGAACGGGAATGCCGGCAGCTGCGCGCGCATGCTCGCAACGACACTGTGCTCCTCAAAGATGCTGTCGGGGTTGTCAGCAGCGATGCCAGGTGCAACAGTCTCGCCGACAAGCGTGATGCCGCCGACATCAGCTGCAGGGTCCCTGCATCGCAGCATCTCGCATCAAACCGCCTGTGCGCACTCTCCTGTGCACTTTGCAGCAGAACGTCAAACAAGCGCATGCATGCATGCTGGCAGAATTTGTTTATGGGTCATGTTTGCAGGCCGATGAGTTACTGGGTGCGCTATTACGTGCCCTGAAATGTGACTGGCAAGAATTCTGACGGGCAGGGAGAAGTTTCGCACCGATCAGAGACGTCAAGGATGAGCTTCTCGCTGCACATGCGGCTGCCCTCTGCGCGGAGCGTCACGCTGATGCGCGCGCGCTCGCCTGGCGCAATGACGAGCGCGCTGGGCGTGACGCTGAACGCGCCAATGCTCATTGACGGCTCTGGCGGTGACTGCGGCGGCTGCGCGCTCGCGCCGCGCAACCGCGGCAGCTGCGCCTGTGCTGGCGCCGGCTGCTGCAGCGGCAGGGTGCTCTGCGCGCCCCATGCACAGAGCTCAGTGCAATTTGTATCTGCTCAGCAGAAGGCGCGCAAACACACACTCGAGCACTACTTGCTCAACGCCAGATGACAAGTCCACCTTTGCCTGTGTTGCATGCCTCTTGCTGGCATGGCCTGCTGGGTAAGCAAGGACGTGATCTATCAGAGGAAATTGAACATGCCGTGTGCTCCATTTGCCAGGCATGCATGTTGCCGATGGTGGCCAGGTGACCGCACGGTGGTGGTGGGGCAGCCGTCGCCGGCCCGGATGGTGAGGGCAAACTCGCCGGTGTTGGCCACCTCGACGGACTGCGTCACGCCACCGCCTCCGGCCGTAATGGCGCCAAAGTCGAGCCCTGAGGCTGGTGTCAGCATCCACCTGCGTGCGTAATATTGTGGAGTCGCATCAACCATCTGCAACACCAACCTGGCAAGCGCCGGCACGGGCGATTACGTACTGCACTGTCAACAGCAGGCAGGGCGTCCGCAAGCTTTGCGGCAGTGTCCACAGCAAGGCTCCTGCCAGGCAGGCGGGCGCCCACCGAGAAAACGCGGAACGCAGGCTGACGCGCAGCGGCAGCACGACCTCCGTCCTGCCGGTCAGAGGCTCGCGGATGGGTATGGTCAGGTCTGCGCACGCAGCCAGCGCCATGGCTGACTGCAAAGTGCCGCTCGCGTTGAAGTGCAGCTCCAGGAGCTGCTTCGCGCCGGGCTCCAGCGCGCCGCTCTCCGGGCGCAGGGCGAACAGCGCGCGCAGCCGCTGCGAAAGCCCAGGGGTCTGCATGTCTGAAACACGCCTTCGATGATGACAAAACGAGCTTATAGGTCACCGGACAGAGCAGCAAAATGCCCTCAATTGCATGTACTCCAGCATGGCTCAAATGGTTGTAAGCACATGCTCGGGCTTGCGAGGGAGTACGTTACAGAGCGTCCAGTGCATGTGTGTGCACTGGATGCGCAGCATGTGCATGCATGTCCGCATTTCTGGCAACATACTGCAGATGCATTTCAATCCATCCGTCTTGTGACACTGGCAGATATCACCCGCTCTGGTGGCACACCTGGGTGCGCGCGGCGAAGCCGAACGCGACGGCATGCCGCCCGGTGTTCACGAGCAGCACGGCGCGGCAGGCGGCGTCGCGCACACGCAGCGTGCCAAAGTCCAGCAGCGGCCCGTGCGGGTCGCCGGGCGCTGCCGCCTCGGGCGCCGGCTGCAGCGCAGCCGGCCCTGTCGGCGCCGGCGGGGCTGTCTGCAGGCCCTGGGCGGCCAGGCGGCTCCCGGCCGCGAGGGGCGGGCTGGCTGGGGCGGCCCTCGCCCTCGGGCTGCCGGGCTTGCCGCGCGGGCTGCCGGGCTTGCCGCGCGGGCTGGCGGCCGGCGGCGGCGGAGGCAGGCGCAGCTCAGCGGAGATTATGTATGCCTCTGCGCTGATAACGAGCGGCAGCTCCTGCACCATCGGCGCGGCCTCGCGCACATCCCGCACCTGCGCGCGGCGCACGGCACTAGTCCCGCTCCCATGGGCATGCGGTCAGCATCAGTGCGCTGTGCAACCCTGGCATGCTGAAAACGGGCCTGTCCTTATCGTGTGTGGCATGACGCTCCTGCAGCAGACAGCGCGAATGGAGCACGCGCGCGGGCCTGCGCAGGCACCTGCAGCCTCAGGTGCGCCGTGACTCTGCACTCCTGGGCGCCGCAGAACTCGGCGCCTATGTGCGCCGCAGCGCCTGGCGCCAGGGTCCCCTCGCGCGCGGTCAGCCGCAGCTCCTCCGGAAGCGGCGCGGCCGACGCGAGCGCCCACGCCGCGGGCAGCTCGCCGACGTTGCGCAGCGCCAGCGTGGCGCGCGCGGCGCGGCCGACCAGCTGGCGCGCGAAGGCGAGCGTGCGCGGCGCAGCCTGCGCGCTGGGTCATGCTGTGCGCGCTGTGTGATCCCACAAGCATGCCTGCAGTTTGCAAAGTCACTGCCGCCACGCAGTGGCGATTGTTCCATATTGCTCCGCGGTGGCTGCGATGAGCGCGTGCCACACTACCAAGCGCATGCCTGGCGTAAACTATGATGGGGCTTCTTGCCAGCAGGCTGGCGGGCTGCACGGAGGCCCCCGCAGCTTGGGCGCCGCCATCAGCGCCGCCCTTGCCGCCCACGCCGAGTGCGCTCGCTCCGGGGGCGCTGCCTGCGCGCAGCGGGGCGCCGCCGCCGCCAGCGCCCGCGCGCGCGGAGAAAGGCGCCGCAGCTGCGCCCGCATCGGCTGCAGCGCGCGCCCCGGGCGGCGCAGCCTGACCCGCGAGCCCCGCTGCGGCCGCCGCGGGTGCGCCCGCCCGCTCGTTGCTGGGTGCAGCGGAGCCAGCTGCAGCCTGCCTTGCAGGCCTCGAGGCAGCGCCTGCAGGAGCGCCTGGCTTGTCCGGGGCGGCCGCCGGCGCTGCGCGCCCAGCGGCTGCATGCGGCTGAGCGGCCAGCGCAGCAGCCGGGCCTCGTCCTGGTGGCACCCTTGCGCCCGCTGTGGGCGCGGCGACCGCGTCCGCGCGCGCTGCGCGCGGCCAGGCAGGCGCGGCGGCGGGAGCGCCCGGGACCGCAGCGGGGCCCGCGCCCGCTGGCCGCCCTGCAGTACCGTGCGCGGGCGCGGCCTGCGGCGTCGCCAGCGCTGGCGCGGCGCGCAGCGCGCCCCTGCGCCTGCCGGCCGCTGCGGCCTGCGCTGGCGCCGGGCCTTCCGGAGCATCAGGGCCGCCGCCTGGCACCACGAGAGGCTGTCAGCGTGGTGCGGCGGCCGCGCATGCATGCGGCCGCGGGCTGCACGGCGCACATGCTGGCGCATATGCTGACGCAAACGCTGCACACCACATGCAGCACCTGCGGACGGGGCGGCTTCGGGGACGATGCTCAGCTCCAACCGCGGCTGCGCGCCAACGCAGGACACCGCGAGCTCCGCGGGCGCCGGGTTGCCGGCCACTGCGCACAGCAGCGTCGCCGTGGCCGGGCCCAGCACGGACGGCGCCGCTGTGATGAGCACCTCCCGCGTCTCGCCCACCGCGAGCTCCAGCTCCTGAGCGCGCGCCCAACGATCAGCATGCTCCGACACAGTGCAGCACATCATTACACCGCAGTGCTGAGCATCCCATGGGCGGCCATCTGCAACCGAAGTGACCCTGGTGCATGCTTCACAAACCCATTCGTAAAGCATAGAGCCTGGCATCACGTGCAGGCCGAGCATGACATGGCGCACCGCAACAGCCAAGGTGAACACAGGCGGCGGCGGTGTGGGCGGCCGCGGCGGCGGCGCGGCGGCCACGGCGGCCTTACTCTTGGCTCCTGGCTTTGGCGCTGCTCGGGGCAAAGGCTCCGGGTGGGCCGGCGCCGCGACCGCCGACGGGGGCGGCGGCGGCTGCGGGTGGCGCAGCGACAGCGCCGTCTTAACTAGAAAGCGCCCCGTGTTTGTGACGCGCACCGCGCCTGCGTGGCTGCCGGCCCGGCGCATGCACACACGCATGTCAGACGCTTGGCGTGGCTGCAGCAGCCGTACTGTGCCGCGTGCTAGGAGGCGGCCTGCAGGCTGGCAGGCGCATGGTCTGTGCATTACGACACCCTGACAGTGAAAATAGCACTTTCTGGCATGCGGCATGCATCCAGGAGTGCAGGAGCCTGAAATAGCAGCGCAAATCACGCCCGCACTTCCTCGCATGCTCTGCGCGCGCCTACTCAGCATCGCGGTCGGCGGCCCCAGCGGCAGCGGCCCGAAGCTGAGCCCGCCGCCGGAGGGCGGCCTAGCGCGCGCCGGCGGCGGCGACGCGTCCTGCCGGCTGCGCGCGGCGGCGCGCCGCGGCGGAGCCGCTGCGAGCGCGACCTGCGGGCGCGCGCACTCCGCGGCCAGGCGCACGGTCGCCCTCTGCGGCATGCCCGCCACCTGCACCAGGCGGGAGCAATGCTGGAAAATTGCTTTCCATGGTAGGCCTCAGGAGTTTCGTGTTATGGCGCAAGCATGCGTGCAGCGCGCGCAGCTGGGCGTGCCAGGCATGGCACGACTGTCCTGCCCCGCGCGGCGCTCGGGCTGTCTGCACGTGAGGGGCCAGGGTCCAACCTCAAATGTGACGGTCTCCTGGAAGCAGCCGGCGTCCTCGGAATGGAAGCGCACGCGCACGGCCGCCGCACCGCCGGCGGGGATGTCCCAGCGGCAGGCGGGCGCGCAGCCCGCGTCGGGCGCCTGCTGCGCCGCGCCGGCGCCGCCGGCGGCCCCTGCGGCGGGCGCCGGCGTCGCGGCGGCGCCATCGGCATTTGCGCCGTGCGCGTCGCACGCACCTCCAAGGAGCTCGAAGCGCTGGATGCGGCGCTGGGGCTGCCTGGGCGCAGGCCGCCGGACCACCTGCAGGGCGCAAAAAGAAAGCCGTCCGGGCCGGTCTGTGTGCCATAGCGGGCATCGATGGCCTGGGCACTGCTGCCCAGCTGATGCATGTGTGCGCTTGGTGTGCATGCCATGGTCAAACCTGTGCTTGTTAACTGGCCGTGCCTCAAGTATTCATTGTGACAAAAGGGCTTATGACAGTTTTACAGGAGCTGCAAATAAGGACGAGCGGGTCATGCCAGGGTGCAGCATGAGCTCCAGGGCGCGCGCACGGGCGCGCCTGCAGGGTGTAGGGCTCAGGAATCAGGGCATCGTCCGCCGCCGCGCGCGGCAGAGCCGTCCGTAGCTCCCCGAGCGCCCATGCCAGCCCGCACACCTCGCGGTGCACGGCCTGCGGCGCGCCGCCGCCGGCCGCCCCCACCGCGCGCCGCAGGACGAGCGCGCTGCGCAATGCCGCGGCGCTAGCCGCCATGCTCGCGTGCATGCGCTGCAGCTCATCGCAGAGCGTGTGGGCTGCATACAGGGCGCCCTCAGGCGGGGGCCTAGCTCCTGGCCTGGCATCCGCCTCCCCTGCTTGCGCGGCGCCTGCGGCGGCGCCTGGCGGGGCCTGCGCAGACCCCGACGTGCGCGCGTGCGGCGGCGGCACGGCGGCAGACCCTGCGTCTGTTGAGCTGCCGCCGGTGAGCTCCACCCAGTAGACGCGCCGGCCGCCTTCCCAAGTGGAGGCTGCGAGCGGCGCCGGGCTGGCGTCCTCTAGTGCCCTGGCCTTGGCCGCGCTGTGTCCGCTGCCGTGGCCGCCGGCCCTTGCTGCAGCTTTGCTGGCCGCGCCGCCCGACCCTGCGGCGGCCTTGGCTGCTGCGGCGCCCGCTGCGGGCGCCGCGCCCTGCCCCGCAGCCGCATGGCCAGCCGCGGCGCCCTGGCCGTGGCCCGCCTGTGCCGGGCTGGCGGGCCGGGCCGCCCTGCCGACTGGCGAGCTCGGGGCCGCCGGCGGCGCTGTCAAGACGCTGCTTTCGGGTTGGGGGCCGGGGGACGGGTTGGCTGTGTCGGTGAGGCCCCAGGCGCGCAGCAGCGCGCGCGCCGCGGCGCCCGGCGGCATGCGGCGGCTGGTGAGGCCGTCCACGACCGCGCCGCGCGCGTAGCGGGGCTGCGCCAGCGCGGCCCGCAGCGCGCTCGTGGCCAGGCGCTCTAGCTCTTCTCCCTGCCGCGGCAGCAAGGCCTCGATGAACGACCTGAACATGCACAGCATGTAGAACATCATGAGCAGCTGGTATGAAACATAGGACATGGCAGCAAGCTTTTCAGGTGCTTCCGCAGCATGTGCGCGCCGTGCAAGGCGGCGCCGGCGCAGCCTCCGGCGCCGGCCCTGCCGCGTCGCCCGGCGGTCTGGCGGGCGAGGCAGCGCACAAACCAAAACCCTCGAAGCACAGCCCGTTGCCTTCCTGCACGCGCCGGTGCCTCGGTATATGATTGGACCAGTGCGTCACCTTCATTGCGCTGCCAACGACACCACGGCGCGAGCGACACCACGGCACGAGCGCACAGCGCACCTGGCACGTGCGCGGCAGGCTGGCGGCCTCGGCCAGCAGCGCGTCGGGCGTCACGCAGGGCACGCCGTAGCGCTGCGCGAGCAGCGCCGCCTGGGTCGTCTTGCCGCTCGCCGCCGGCCCCGTCACCACAATGCAGACATCCGCTGACGCCGCTGCGGCCGCAGCCGCTGCCTGCGCCCGCGCACTGTGACTTCAGCAATGACCTGCACACCTTGTACGCAGCGGCCTGTTTTTGTTTAAAAACGTACTCTAACTTCAGGCTTAGGTGTCGGTTACAATGCATAAATTTATCAGGGCAGTTTGCTCACGGAAGCACCGCTCTCTGGGAGCCATGCAAGCCTGCGCATGCGGGAAGCGTGAGGGGCGGGGACAGGATGTACCGGCTCCGCAGGCGCGTCTGCCGCACAGGGCGCGCCCATGCGCGCGCTCGCGGGCGCTTGGTACTCGGCGAGGAGGCCTGGCTTGATCACATGCACCGCGGCGCCGGCCGCCGCCTCTGGGCAGCAGACGTGGGACGCGATGTTCCAGCCCTCCCATGCGGCCAGGCGGCGCTCGTCCTCCAGGTATTCCGAGTCGCAGTCCGCCGCCACGACCTGCAGGGCGGCATGCGGCAATGCGGCCTGGCAGACAGTCCCTTGCACGTTCGCTAGCATACACAGGGCGGCATTCGGCATGCCTGGCAGCCAGGCGGCTGCGTGGTCGCTATGCTCGTGCCATGCGTCAAGCAGCCTACAAACTGCGCGGGGCGAGCCGGGAGGTGCTGCATTGAAGGGGTGTCTACCCTGCACTGCCTTGACCCTCCACGCCTGGAAGCGCACCCGGATGGCGTAGGCGCCGGCATTGCGCAGGACGAGCGCCGCAGACGCGGCCTCGCCCGGCAGCGCGGGCCCTAGGTCGAGCGAAGCGGGCTCCACCAGCAGGCGGGGCGCCTCGCCCGCGCCGGCGAGGGCCAGGGCGGCGCCGCGGCTGCTGCCGTTGACGCGGACGGGCACACGCAGCACGTGCGGCGCGCTGGCCATCAGCGGCGGCGTGAAGGTCACCTGAGGTGGGGGTGGAGGCGTCGGTGATGGGGATGTGGCGCGGTATGCATGCGGGGGCCGGCTGGCACAAAAGGCCATACTCTCCCCAGACGCAGCAACGCCGCATGTCGGTGACAGGGCCGGCGGGTCATGACAAGCACAGACAGCAGACGAGGCGTCGCTGCGAGCGCTGCTTCCCGGCGCGCCTGCACAAAATTGCTCTGCCCGGGCGCCAGCGTGCCGCTGCAGGGCGCGATGACAAACACGGGGGCGCCGCCCTGGTCGCGCGGCAGGCCCAGCGCCCAGTCCGCCGGCACGGGCTCCGGATTGGTGACGGCCACGGTCATCACCTGCATGCGCGGACAAAAAAAAAACGCTCTTTCCTGCAAAATGTTTTCTGCTCCATGCAGTGTGGCTGATGCCCTTTGTGACACAAACTCAAGGCGAAACGCGCTCCCTGTCCCGAAAGTCGCCCCCCGCACCTTGCAGCAGCCCGTGCGCACGGAGCCAAAGTGCAGCGCGTCTGTGGACAGGCGCACGTCCGGCTGCACCACGTTGGCGCGCAGCGTTATCCGCAGCGACAGTCCGCCGCGCGGGGTCAGGTGGGCCACATGCAGCAGCTCGCCGATGGGCGCCGTCGCCTGCAGGCGCCCAGAGCGTGTTCGGCGCTGCAGCTCCCGCAGCTCCTTCCGCGTTGGAGGCACGGTGCTGACCGATGTCCGCTGGCTTGCGAGCTGGGTGGCGCGCGGGGGCGCCGCAGCCTGAAGTTGCGTCTCTCAGTGCAGTTAGAATGTCTGTATACACTTTCAGGGCAGTGCATGCAAGTGTTTGGGATGCATCGCGCACGTGCGCAGGAGCTGCTGTCAGGTGGAGGACGGGCGCCGTGCGCACCAGGAGGCTGACCGCCGCCTCGGCTGCGGGCAGTGGCCCGTCATCTGGCGCGGCCGGCAGGATGAAGCGGCCCGGGGCGAGGGCAAAGCCCGAGGACGCTGGCAGCGGGGCGGCCAGCGCGCACACGACGGCCGTGCCGCCCGTGTTCACGACCCAGAAGCTGCGGACCTACCGCGCGGGGCGCGTGGGTATTGCTTGTCGCTGTGAGCAAGTGGATGGCCATAACATGAGAGGCTTGCCACCCCGCACGGCAGCAGGCGCCCGGGAGCAGCTGTCTACCTTCGCATGCCAGCGCATGTCGAACAAGTGGTTGCGGGTGCTGAAGTATGTTACGCTGGCAGGCGCACACCTGGCCTGTGCCCTTGGGCACCGCTCCAAAATCAACTACGTACTCCGCCATGATGATGCCCGCTGCCGCAGTCCCGGCGCGCGCCTTTGCGGCCGCATGCGGCAGCGAATCGCCTCTGGCTGCAACCGCGCCCGGGCGCTCGGCACGCACCGGGACGACCCCTGCGGCGGCCGGGGACCCCGGCGTCCCTGGGACGCGGGGCGTCCTCACCGGCGACCGCAGGCGCCGCCCGGGCTTCCCGTCGGCCCCGCCGGCCTGCGGGCGCTGCCTGACCGCATGTGCGCTGGGCTGCCGCTGCGCCTCTGCCAGGGGCCGCCGCGCGTTTGCGCCGCCTGGCGATGCAGCGCCCGGATCAGCGCGCGCACCGGCTGCGCTGAGCGGTGGCCGGCATGCGGCGTGCGGGGACGCCATGGCAGCACCGCCGCTGCCAGCGCCCGCGGTGGCGCCGGTAGCGCCAGGCATCGGGCTGCTCGCTACATCACTCATACCTCCGGCTTGGGCGCCATCACAGGTGTCAGCGGGCGCCAGCGCTGCAGGCCGGCGGCTGGCGCTGCCGACCCCTCCTTCGGCATGCTCGCCTCCGCCGCTGCCTGTCCCCGGCTCGTCCTGCCCGCCGGCTGCAGGCCCGGTCGATCCGCCGGCTGCGAGCGTGTCCCCTCCAACGGTCTCTGCCAGGGCCTCGCCCACTGCAGGCATGCCTGGCGGTGGCGAGGCATGCGGAGGCACGGCGCACAACGCGTGCCCTGCCAGCGCCCTGAGCTCCGCCGCCAGGCGCCGGCGGTCGGCGTCGGCCTCTGCGCGGCAGCGCGCCGCATCCGGCGGCGGGAGGGCCGGCGGCGAGGGCGCGGCCTTGCCGCCGGCGGCTCCGGCGACCGAGGCCGGAGCCGCAGGGCTGCCAGAGGCAGCCGGCTGGTGGTCAGAGCTTGCGGGTGAGTACGACACGTTTTTCCAAGTGCGCAGTGAAATGGGGTGATGTAGTGCTGCCAATGGCGCCGCTTGCGCCACGCTTGCGCCATCAGCATCTTCAGTTTGGTAGGCTAGTCTACGTTTCGGCACTTGACCCTACCCTCGCATATCCGGGCAGCAGCCAGGCCGGCATGGCACACGGATCAGCACCTGGACGCGGCCACTGCTTCGGCAAGCGCATGCGCCGGCTTAAGCTCCGCGTCGCCCAGCGCAGCCGCCGGGTAGCGCGCGCGCACTGCAGCCGGCGCGCGTGGCAGCGTGAGGACCACGCTCGGCAGCGCGCCCGCGCACGACACCGCCAGCCGCGCGGGCTCCAGGTGCGCCACCGCTACCACGACGGTGTGGGTGAACGCTTCGGGGACGCCGGGCGTGACCTGGAGGGTCTGCCCATATGAGCGCCCAATGCACATTGCACCAGCGCCTTACGCAGGCCAGAGCGAGCATCCATGCATACCCAGGACCTGTCATGCAGAACGATCGGCCTGCCTTGCTCGTCTGCAAGAGTGCATGCAAGCCAATGCCTCAGCCATGGTAATGAGGGTCAGGGGTAGGGGCATATGACATCGTGCTCACCCGCACGCGCAGCGGCGCCCGGCCGAAGGCGGCCACGTGGCCGCGCGCAGGGCTGACTGCGAACTCGCCGCACACAGCCGCGCCCTGTAGCTCCTGCTCCTGCTCAGGCTCCACTGCGGCAGTGAAATCAAAGGGCATCGCGCCAGCATTGACCAGCAGGACCTCGGCGTCTGTGCCCTGCGCGTACGGCAGCAGCCCCAGGCGCAGCGTGTCCGGCTCCAGCGCGTACCTGCGAGGGGCGCAGCCAGGAATAATCAGCAAAATATTGCTGCTCATGGCCAAGAAGAGGGGCCGTTGCTCTGCGAGCTTGCGGCCGTCGCTCCGCGCCTGCGCGTGCATGCATGCGCGGCGCGCCGCGGGTGCTCCGCGCGAGGCGCCCGCGGCCGGTGTGGCTGCTGCCGGCGGCATCACCTGTGCAGCCGTGCCAGTCCCTGTGCACAAGCAGCGATGCAGACAGGCACTGCAGCGCGACAGCTTGCTCATGCTGGTGCACCCGCCTGTCCAGTGCACGCCCTGGTACAGGCAGTGGTTGAGCAGAAGGTTCACCTGATGTCGCCCGTCTCCGCGGACAGCGCCAGCTCGCACGCGCGCCCGCCAACGACCCCGCACTGCGCCAGCGTAGCCGCGCGCTGACCCGGGAACGCGTAGTACGTGACCTCGCACAGCTGCGCCTGCCCGGGCGCCAGCTCGCCGTGTGTGGGCGCCACGTCAAATGCCGATGCGCCCACGTCGACCAGCGCCGCCGACGCCGCCGCGGCCGCGGCACGCCGGGCGGCCGCGCCGGGGGTCGCTGGCGTCTTTATCCCTGCAGGCAGACCTGGATTCTGTGCTGCGCCCGCCCCGCTGCATCCTGCCCGAGCGCCAGGACGCCACGTTTTATTACATCATGAGGTACATAGGCTTGACAGGCTCGGGATTGTATTCGGACATCAGAGGCGTGCAACGTCATGATTTGTTTTCAGGGTAAAGAGGCGAGCTTGGTATCAGGCCGGCGGCTTAGACAGAGCAGCATGAAGCGTGCGCACGGGCCGCCGGCGTGCTGCCCTCGACGAGCGCCCAGGCGTAGGTCGCGGGCAGGGTCCCGGGGTTGGTCAGCAGCACGCGCGCGCGCGCGGGCGTGCCGCCCAGCACCGCGCCAAAGTCGAGCGCGGCCGCGCCCAGGGCCAGGCCGGGGTAGGTCAGCGCGGCCGTGAGCGGGAGCTTGGCGGCGGGCGCGCCCGCGGCTGTCACGGCCAGCTCGCCGAGCTGCACCGCGGACTGCGGCTCGGCCCTGCATGCGGGCGGTCATCGGTGGAGGGGTGTGGTACTGTGTGGCACTTGCATGCATGCTGTCTGGGCTCCTACCAGTCCTGCAAGGCTTTGAGTGTGTGTCTGTATGGCGGAATGTGCCTCGACACGAGCATCCGGCCAACTGCACCGTGCAAGACGGCCGCCAATTGCAGCGGGCAGTTGTCTGCTACACGCAGGGGCGGCGAGCATGCGCGCACCCCAGCGCGGCGTCGCAGGTGACGGACAGGTCCGCGCGCTCGCCGGGCTCCAGGCGTAGCGCCGCCCGGCTGACGCCGAACGGCGCCGCCACGTGCAGCCGCACATCAAGAGCGCGCGCAGACGCGTTTGTGACGCCCAGCGGCTCCGCCATGCGCGCGGGCGCGACGCCGGGCGCCCAGGTGTGCGCGAATGTGAGCGCGGCCATAGAGAGCGTGATCGCCGGCTGCACAATCTCCGCCCTGCGCCGCACGCCCCTCAGGCGCCGCGCAATGTGCCACAGGGCCGGCCGCCGCCGGCGCGCTGGCTGACCTCTGCTCGCTTGCCTGCGAGCATTGGTGCGCGCCGCCTGTCTGGACCCAGCCTGGGTGCAGCCTCGCGCTGGCGCTCCGCGCACGCCGGGACCCTGCGAGCCCTGACCCTCGAGCACGTGCCCCGGGCGCGCGCCTGACCGTCATGGCGAGCAGCGGCCGCTGGGTCTTGCCCGCGCCCAGCAGGCACAGCAGGCGCTCCTCCGCCAGGCCCGTCGCCGCGCCCAAGCCCACGATGGCGAATGCGGCGCGCCCCTTGGGCGCCAGGTCCAGCACGCGCGCGGGGCTGACGCTGTACACGGCCTGCATCATGGCCATCAATCCTGTACCGCTGTAATTTACTTAGGGTATATTTAGAGGTACCCTAACCCCTCCCCTGCTGCACATGCGGCGTCGCGCATCGGTGCCTGGGCCTGGGTGCGGGCCCGCTGCCAGAGGTCAGGCGTCCCTGGATGTTGTCCAGTGCATGTGCCCCACGGTGCAGATAAGTCGATCGCCCTGGCTGCTGCAGCAGCGCGCGCGCCCGAGCGAGCCTCGCGGCGGCCTCGCAGGCACGAGGTCAACCCCGGGGCGCGGGCGTGCAAAGCGGACCTCCGGCTGCGCGGCGCCGGCTGCTGCAGCGGGCCGCCGCTGGGCGGCCCGGGCCGTCGCGGCCGCCTGGTCGGCCGAGGCGTTGGCCCAGGTCAGGGTGACAGGCCGGCGGCCCTGGTTCCACAGGACGACCTCCCACTCAAAGCGCTGCCCTGCCACGGCCGGGCACCCGGGTCATGTACAGCTGCATACCACCCTGCAGGGCTGCAATGCCTCTCATTTTCACACATGAGAAGATTGGATCGCCCCTGCCCGGCAGCAGCAGACCTCATGCAAAGGTGGGGCGCGCAGCAAAGCTGATGCCCATCGCCATGCAGATCGCTCGCCCAACGGCGCCATGCATACAATTAACAGCACCCGAGAAGCTGGCAAGCGATCGGCGTCGGCTGCACGCAAGCGCAGCGTGGCGAGCGCGCGCGCGCCGACGAGCTGCCGGCCCATGTCCAGCTCGCCGCCCGCCGCGTCGGGCGTCTCACACGTCACGGTCTGCCCGACGCCGGTCGCGCTTAGCGAGATGCGCGCCGCGGCGCCGCCCTCCACGGTCACCTCGAGCGCGTCGCGCGCCTCCCCCGCAAAGTCCATGCGCAGTGCGACCTGCCACCGCAGCCGTGCTGCTCTCAGTGCTTGCTGGTAGCTTAGGCTGGGGTATTGGTAGGGTCAGGTTTAGGGCAAGGCAGGCTGCAGTCGGTATCCGTTTTGGGCCTGCACGCCAGCGCGGCGGCGGGCGTGCCTGCAGCAGGAGCTCGCCGCCCGGTGGCAGAGACGCGCATGCAGGGGACACGCGGAACGGCGATTCGCTGCCCTCCAGGGCGGCGCTGATGTTGGCCGGGATGGCGCCCGTGTTGCTCACGCGCAGCGCTCTGACATGCTCCTGCCCGCGAACAGCACACCCCTTGGACCTGCAATGCCGGGGGCGTCAGGCCGCGCATTGAGAAGGGAGGCTCAAGCATGTCCTAAGATTAGGGGCATTGGGAAACCCTGGGCCTGCGGTATGACTCACCTGCAGCACCGGCAGGGTGCCAAAGGCCAGCGCCGAGCAGGCCTCTCCGTCGCCGTTCGCGCTGCGGATGCAGATGCGGGGTCCGATCACCTCCGCGCTCACGGCGCATGTCAGCAGCTCGCCCCAGCCGGTCGCCTGCCGCAGCACCCGCATGCGCTTGCTGGCACATGCCATGTACAATCAATGGAGACACTGGTGCACACTGGCTAGGTATATATCAGGCTAAGTGGCGGGCAGCGTGGCGACATGAGGACTGCTGCAGCAGCTCTGTTGCATCGGAATACGAAGAGCTGGTCCCACATTGCCAAGCTGACATACTCAGCACGGTGACGAGGGCAAGGCAAGATGCGGGCAAGATACGTGTGCAAACGCCAGTCCAGTCTTGGGGAGGAACAGGCGCGCAGCGCGAGCCAGTCAGCCTCTAGGCGCACCGAGAAATGCAGGGCCGCCTGCAGGGCGCCGAGGCGCGTCGCGGCTAGGGTGACTCGCACGTCCGCGCAGCTCTCCGCAGGGACCGCAAACGTCGCCGGGTCCATGGTCAGGCAGTCTGCGGGCCCGCCCTCAGCGGCCGACGCGCGCGTCTGCACCATGGCAGGCACGCAGGCGCTGTTCCGCACGCGCAGCACGCGCGTGTAGGGGTGCCTGCGGCGCCCAAGCGCCACGCGGCGGTTTGCCGGCAGCGCAGCCCGCTCTGACTCCTGACTGTCAGAAGCCAACTGTTCGCCTGTAGCCAGCCTGGAGTTGCGATGCCACACAATTGCCGCAAACAACCCTCCTGCTCCCGGGAGTGACACATGACACTGCCCATGACCGCCTGCAGCCGCAGGCGCGCCACGCATCACTGCAACAGGGCACGCATGCCACGCGCAGCAGGCCGCATGCCCCCCGTCGCGCGCGCCGCCCCTGCCGCAGCCGCCCCGGCGCTGCCAGGGTTGCAGGCGCGCACCCCACGAAGCACTCGCCCCAGGCGGAAGCGGCCGCCGGCTCCAGCACGAGCGCCGGCCGCCCGAGCGCCGCGCGCGCCGGCAGCACCAGCAGCGCGGCGGCCAGCCCGGGCAGGTCCAGCGCCAGCGCCAGCCCCGGAGGCAGGCGCGGGCCGGCCGGCGCGAGCGCGACGCGCACGCGCTGCTCGCCCATGGCGGGCAGGTCGCCCGCGCCCGGCTCTACCTGGGCCGCGCGGCAGGCGCTGTCCGTTCGGCCAGCGCATCTGCCTCGTCTGCCACGGCCCTTACGGCGCCCACCAAGCTCTTGCGAAGCATTCTGCATCCTCTGCTACGCGCGCCACATTCTGGCTCGCCCAACGAAGGCAGCCGCCCTGCTGTGGATGCTCGCCATGAGTACCTCTGGCTTTGGTGCGCAGCCAGCATGCACAGCGCGGCCAAGCACAGCTCTAGCAGCCTCGCCTGTGCCCCGCTGGCGCCTGCCACGACCTGCCGGTGAGACCGAGGTTTGGGAGGCGCGCCTGCAGCACGCCCGTGCTGTCTGCTGGCTCGGAGGGCGCGCAGAGCGCGCGCCAGGCGTAGCGGGCCGGCACGGCGCTCGCGTTGCGCAGCACGAACTGGCACTCGTGGCGGAACCCACACGCCACCAGGCCGAACGCGAGCGCCGACGCGTCTGCCTGCGGGCAGGTCGCTGCGCGTGGTTGCAGCCGGCGTTGGCTGCTTCCATGGTGTGGCTTGGTCACGAGCACTGCAGCACGGCCAGGCAGGTACATGCTCAGTATATACAACGGGAAGCTTCAACCTGGTGCTCAACCATGTCCTGGCACGGGAAGCCATGACACCCCGTGGACAGCGCACCTTCACGGCGGGCGGGACCACGCGCCCGCGCACTTCCAGGCGCACGGGCGCCGCCGCGCCCTCCACCGCCCACTGGAACGTCTGCGAGAAGTCGCCCAGCGCGTCGCCGACCATGCGCGCGCGCACCGCCTGCGGCGCGCGCGGATCGCGCTTGCCTCCTCCTCCGCCCCCGCCCACAGAGCGCTGTGGCGCTACCCGGGTGTTTTTTTGTTTTGTCGTGTTTTTTTCCCCCGCTTTATGGCGTGGCCATGCGCCGGCGTAGCTGCAAGGCAGGCAGCCCGGCCAACAGAGCCGTCCGGGGCGCACCAGCGCTGCGCCGGCCGCCAGCACGCCCGCCGCAGGCTCGAGCGCGAAGCGCGGCGCGCCCGGCGCGGCGGCGTGCGGGAGCAGCTGGAAGGCTGCATCGATGGACCCCCTGCGAGGCGGGCGCATTCATGCCGGCAAGCTCGCAGCCGCATCCTCCATTGTGGCATCTGCAGTGAACCCCAACCCGCGCGCTCGTCTTGCACAGCATCCCAGGCGTGGGACAGCATGTTGTGAAAAAGAGGCATGCGGCATACGTAATGGAAGAGGAGGGAGGAGCCTTGCCTGGCCATGCTAAGGGCATGTTCCCGGCAGATAGAGTAGGTTGCGGAAGGGCAGCTAGCGTTGCTTCATGTGTGTGACACGGGTCCTTGCGCTGCGCGCCTGTTCATGAGGTCGGCCTCGTACAGGTAGGGCGCGCCGACCAGCGCGTCCTTAACGTCCAGGCAGTCGAACGCGAAGGACGCCTGCCCCGCGCGCGCAAACACCCTGCGTCTGCAGGCCACGTTTGCGCGCGCACCGCACGCCGCCGCCTGTGCAGGTGCAGCCTGCCGGCTCCTGGCCAGCCTCGTTGCACGCCGCGCGCGCTGCCTGGCAGTGCGCAGCCCGACGCGCTCGTCAAACAGGCCAGCCGGCACGGCTGGCTGCAGGGCGCCGTGAACGAGAACAGGCGCGCCTGCGGGCCGAGGCCCTGGCCGCACAGCGCGAGCGGCAGGCGCTCCGGGCGGCCCTCCAGCTGGCACCAGGCCGTGGCCGCGCACGCCTCCTCCCGCGTGGGAGCGAAGAGGACGCTCACCTCCACCTCGCCCTGCACCGCGCCCGCGCCCCGCCAGCATCAGCGTTGCACACAGGGGTGTTGGTCCAATGCAGAGAGTGGATCTGCAAGGGCATCCTCATCTGCCTCTTCCATGCATTAGGTTCCACACAAAGAAATCTAGGGCTTCATGCCGCCGGGCTGTCAGGACTACTTCATCAGAAGAGGCGTCTGCGGAAGTCTTTGATGCGTGAGCGCGTGCATGCGTGTGTAGGTTTGTGCATGTGTGCGTGTGCGGGTGTGTGCGTGCATGCGTGTGTGTGTGTTTCTGTGTGTCTGTGGCAAGCAGCATCATGTCGCTCTGCTGCATAGCAAGGGCCACGGGCGCTTGATCTGCGTTTAGTCCTCACAGGACACACCTCCGGCCAGATGCAGCCCTCCATGGGGTCGAGCGCGAAGACGTCGTGGCGGAAGTGACGCGCGCTCGCGCTGTACGGCGCACCCGCGGCCTGCGCCTGCAGCTCCTGCTGCGCGGTCGCGTGCGCGCGCCAGCTGAAGCGCAGCACCACACCGCTGCGGTTGGACAGCCTGCCCGCGCACGCGCCACCGAGGCCCTCGGCTCCAAGCAGAGTTTAGCAAACGCATCCATTGCGCACAGCAGGACCAGCATTACTGATGGCTGTGCAAGTCGTCTGGGAGCATGCAATCGCGTTTAAGCGCCCGAGCGCAGGCCACGCCGGCACGCGCGCGCCCGCGCACCACGGCGAGCCTGGCGCACCGCAGCGTGGCCATATGGCGCTGGCGCATGAAGGTGGGCGGCAGCTGCAGCGTGCGCGCCGCCAGCCCTGCGTCCAGCTCGGCGCCGCGGCCCTGCAGGCGCGCGTGCGCCACCTCGCCGCTCGCGTACGCGATGCGCACCTCTCCGCGGTGCTCCCCTGCGGCGTCCTCACGTTATGTTACAATCTTTTGCTGACGCTTCGCCTCGCGCATGCTGCAACCAGGAACGCCAACCACGGCAGCAGAGGGCCTTGAAATTAGGAGCAGCAGCACACGCGTAGGCGAGCTGGGGTGGCCGGTAACAGGGGCCGCTCTGCGCGTGACAGAGTGCAACGGCGGCCGTGTGCGGCTGCGCTGCATGCAGCGGGTGAGCGCGCGCGCGCACCCGCTGCGGCTGGCGAGTACGCCACGCTGCAGCGCAGCATCTCGCCGGGCGCCAGCTCGCCCGCGGCCGGCTGCGCCGCGAACGGCGGCCGCGCCTGCAGCTCGAACGCGGCTGGCGCCGTGCCCGCATTGGCCACCAGGAACGTCTGGCTGGCGGTCGCGTAGACCGGCGTGGCCGGGAAAGCCACGTCGTCCGGGAAGTCCAGGAAGCCGCGCGGGCCTGCGCGGGGCAGCGCCTGGGGCCGCCGCTGGGGCAGGCGCGCCGAGGTGCGCCGTACAGCCCGGCGCTGCATGATGCCAGCGTCCTCTACGCTTTCCCTCAATGCGTGACACGGGTGGGGTGGACGAGCTAGCCGCCCATGTTGGCGTGTGCATCGCACTGAATGACAGGCAGTCCTGTTGCTCCTGCTAAGGGGCAACAAGGCCTGCGCGCATGTGGTGCTGCCCGCTGTGCAGTCCTATTGCTCCTGCCAAGGGGCAAAAAGACCTGCGCGCATGTGGTGCTGCCCGCTGTGCATGCCACGAGCCGGACCCGGGCTGCACCGGTGCCGATGATGGGAACCGCAAAGGACTCGCGCTCCGTCTCGACGAGCAGGCTGCATGCGAAGTCATCGCGGCCTTCAGGGCAGTAGGTGACAGCGTACGCCGCCTCCATGCCCGGCGCCACCTTGAGGCTGCCGCCGGCGCGGGCGGCCACGCTTGCGGACGCGCCGTCCGGCAGCCGCCCCATGGGCAGCAGCTGGACCGTCACGGGCAGGTGCTGCGGCGCCAGCACGCGCACGCGGCGCGGCGCCTGGCGCGGGCGCAGACGGCTGAGGAGCGCGGCGCATGCAGGGCGTGAGCGGGTGCGGCGTGACATCAAGTGCTGCAACCCTGCATGGTTCTGGGGTGGCTGGTGACCAAGGCTGCTGCAGCACAGTGGAGGCGCATGATGGGGCGGACGCGCCTCGTATTGCAATAATTCACTTGAATTGCTGGAGCAAAAAGGCCCAGCGCACCTCGTCGTTGTTGCGCAGAAAGAGCTGCGCGGTGCAGCTCTCAAAGGGCGCATAGCCCCGGAAGTGTATCTCTGGCGGCCAGGGCTGGAAGAGGGGCTCGGTGTCAGCGACGCTGCAGGCCCCCTGCCCCCCCCCCAGGCTGCACACCTCAGCTGTGTTGCTCGGGGCCGGGCGCGCCAGCTGCTGACAGTAACACAGCGCACCTGGAGCTCTGGATTGAGAAAGCGCTCGACGATGCTGGGCCGCCAGCCTCTGGCGCAGGCATGGCCAAGCTGCTGGAGGTCCTGCAGCAGCTCGCTTGGCAGCCTCTGTGCGCCGCAGTGCAGAGGTGTAAGCCTTCACTGGAGAGCGCAACGATCAGGCAGGGTGTCTGTACCAACTTTGCTGCTTGCATGCATGCGCATAGCCTGCTCCAAGCTGGAGCGCGCCTTGTCAACGGAGCCATCAGCCTCCTTGAAGTACCTCCTGTACGCAGTGTTGGCACTCGCTGCGCCTCCGCTGCTGGCGACCAGGGCGGGCATGCTGCAGGCGCGCACGTGTGCAGCCCCTGGTCGGCCACTGGCATGCTGCTCGCCGGCTCTGCCCTGACCTGAGCTCGAGCTGCACCGGCAGGCGCCACAGTTCTGCGAGCCTCAGGCTTGGACAGCTGCGTTACCTGGTGCGCAGGGTTGAGTACGCAAGGGTTGCTGCTCCACGTTTTGATGGCATACACCAGTACGCCTCTTCAGTACGGAGTTGTAAAGAGGGACTGAGGGCGCAACTTGGCGCGTTTGGGAACAAGGCAAGGAGCGCGTGCAGCATTGGTGCATTGTCTTTTGAGCAGTCTAGCTACAGCAGGCGCTGGTGCGGCGGAAGCTGGGAACGCGATGGGAGCAAGCACGCAAGAGTTCCTGGTCTCAGCGGCGGCCTATGCAGCCATCTGCTTGGTCGTCTTTCTCTTCTTTGGATACTTTCGGCGCCTGCCTGCCACACACCACTTCTACAGCCCAAAGAGGTGCGTGCCGCAGTGCAGCGGGAGCCCCACACTGGGCCTGTGTGCACGAGCGCGCGTGCTGGCGCGCATGCATGCGGCGGGCCCTTGCCGCCTGCCTGTATGCACGTTTGCGGCAGTGCGTGTCAAGCCGCTCAGGCCTGCACGCCTGCACACGCAGGTACAAGCGAGGCAAAGGCGTGCACAGGCGGCCCAAGCGCTTGCCTAGAGGCCTGCTGTCTTGGATCATTGCGGTGTACAGGATAAAGCAGGAGGAGGTGATCGAGGTTGCCGGGTATGACGCGGCCACGTATATGCGGATCCTCACCATGGGTGAGCGCACACGTGTTGCTCGCTGGTCGACTGCTGTGCTGCCGAAAGGGAGCTGCAGCGCGAGGCTGAACGCTTGCTTCGCCCGTGCAGGCACCGAGCTGTTCGTGTTTGTCGCCTTCTGGGTGTGCGTCGTGGTGCTGCCCACCAACCTGACGGTGTGCGCCCTCCTTCGTGTAAAATGCGAGGGCACAGTACACTTGCTTTGGCGCCCTCCTTCGTGTAAAATGCTGAGGGCACAGTACACTTGCTTTGGCTGCAACTCAGCTGAGCAGGACCTGGCGGGGTGGCTGTGGCGCAGGGCCACCAGGTGGAGACGCTGATAGGCAAGTCGCGGGTGGAGGCGTCAAACTTCACGTACTGGGTGCCGCCGCCGCCGCCGCCGTCGCCGCCGGGCGCGCCCGCGCCGCCCTCGTCCCAGTCGCGGCCGCAGCCGGTCAAGGCGCGCCCGCGCTCGCCTCCCGGCCGCTGCAGGCCGCCGCTCCTGCCCGGAGTACGAGAGTAGTTTATTCTTGTTTTGTTAGTTCAGCATGAAGCGCACAGAAGTTGTGTCCTTTATTTGTGGTCAACTTGTGTCCTTTATTTGTTGGCTTGTGCGCACTCCTCGGACGCCGAGACGCGCGTCTGTTCTGGCAGGCGCCGGACTTCTACGAGAAGGCGCCGCCGGCGCCGCCGGGCCTGGTCTGGTACGAGTACAGGGACGACGTGCCGCCGCTGCCGCAGCCGGCTGAGTACTTCAACTCGTCGCGCTGGGCCGGCTGGGTGTGGCGCTACGACGAAAACTTCCAAATCAGCGACTACACCTTTTCAAACCTGGACCTGACCACAATGGCCAACGTGGGCGCCGGCGACCCGCGCGTATGGGTGCACATTGTGTCCGCCTGGGTCATCTCCTGGTTCGCCTGGCGGGTGCGCGGCGCGCCGCACACTGGCTGCAGCACTTGCCGCCTCAGGGCCGAGTCAGCAGGACACCTTGACGGCGCGGTCACCAATTTTACAGAGAGGGTAATGCAGGCCGCAGCGTTGCCGGCTGTCTGGCAGGGATGCACTGCATGTCCCTGTCAGCACTTGCATGCTGGAGGCACTTAGCGCGGCGGTACAAAGCGTAGCGCCCGCACGCGAGCGCGAGCGCGCCGCCGCCCCGGCACGCCAGGCTGCTCTCCAACAGGGCCGCGCCGGGGCGCGCAGCTGCTGTGGCGCTACAACCGCGAGGCGGTTGCGCTGCGGATCGCATACCTGAACTCGGCGCGCCCGGGCGGCGAGGCGCACACCGTGCTGACCACGGACATCCCGGGCGTGGAGTACGGCACGCTCGCGCACCGCATCGAGGGCACCGTGCTGCGCGTGCTGCCGCAGTTCATCAAGCGGCGCATCACGGTGCTGCCCGGGCCCCGCGCCGCGGACCTCTGTGTGCGGTTGCGCGCCGCGCGGCACAGCCGGTCTCGCCGTGCGCGGCATTACCGAAGTCGCGCCCAGCGCCCACCACCATGGCCCTGCTTGTCTGGACTTGGCGCGTTGTAGCTGCATGCCAAGGGGTGACTCAAGCATCACTACCTGCAAATACGGAGGGTTGCATGCACCGCAGCGAGCGGGGGGCCTGGGCCGCCTGCGCGTCAGCAACCCGGCGAGGGCCGCCTGACGGCGCACACTTACCCCGCGCCGCGCAGCGCGCCGCCGCCCAGACCTTCCATGCGGTGGACAGCAGCGTGGCGCTGGTGCTGGACGCGCCGATGCGCGCGACCGGCGCCGACGCGGCCGTGCACGCGCCGCCCGCCACCGACCCCACGTCAGGGCCCACGCCGGGCGGCGGCGGCGGAGACGAGGAGGCGCCGCACGACCGGAGCAGCGGTGCGCGCTCGCGCCAGGGGCTTTCGAACAGCTGCACGCCGTGCGCCCGCTGCGGCCTGGCCGCAGGTGGGCTGGCATCAGGGCAGGCGATGCGGGGCGTACCTGTGCTGCAGCACTGCTTGCCTGTTTGGAGCACACCTCGGAGGCTCAAGACAGTCATCAGCGCGCATGCAAGTGTGATGTGAGGGCTGCGGGCGACGCTGAGACAGGGTGCATGCTGCCTCGATGCAGGTCAGCGGCGCTACGACGACAACAAGGGCAGTCTGCCCAATGTGTCCATCGATGCCTGGGCGGAAGCTGAGAACGCCCTGCAGGCTGGTGTGGGCATCAAGGAGGTGCGCGCCGACCCGCGGCCCGCCCTTGATGTGGCTGCTGAGAGGCTCGCCCGTTTGCATGAGACATAAACACCTATCATTGCAGCCTGACATGTGGAGGCCTACCTGCCAAGAAAAATGCTCTGAAAGGCCGCCCATGCGCTGCAACATTCCAGTGCCCAGCTGCGTCAGGTGCTTTGTAAGCGCCGCCTGCGCGGGTCGCCCGAGCGTGCGGCGGGGCGTGCGTTTGCAGCTGGTGAGCCGCACGGTGGAGGACGCGTTCCCGGGCGCGGTCGTGCGCGTGCACGCGGTGTACGACACGTCGCGCCTGGACCCGCTGGTGCGCGAGTTCCACCAGACGCGCCGGCGCCTGGCGGACCTGCTGGACGAGTACACCAGCCGCCTGCGCCGCCGCCACGCCGTCAAGCGGCGCAAGGCGCGCGCGGGCGCCTTGTTGTTGTCGCCGTGCGCGTGCACAGGAGCCTGCACGGGCTGGAGAATGAAGCCTGTCCGGCACATGGCATGCTTTGCGCATGCGTCGGCGTCGAGGTCAGCGCACGCACGTGCTGTGCTGCAGCAAGGCAGGCCGACAGAGCGAGGTCCGACAGCATGACTGAGGTGTTCGCAACCATGTCGGGCTTGGCTGCGGCGCAGATCACCATCCTCGGCCTCACGTACGGCTCCTGGGGCAGCGAGCGCTACGGCACAAAGCCGGCCCAGGCGCGCCCTCGGTTCCCTCGTTTCCTTGCTGTGATCAGAATGCCGAAGCGAGAGCGTCGCCAGGCGATTTTTCTCTCTGTGCCGTTAAGAGAGGGCGTGGCAGGGGTGCGCCAGCGGGCGGCCCGGCAGCGGCCGCGGGCGGGCGTGACGGCGGGCGCGCCGCGGCGCGCAGGTCGATGCGCTCGAGTTCTACGCGGACCGGCTGCGCGAGCTGCTGTCGCAGATCGCGGTCGCCAAGGAGGAGACGCTGCCGCCGGACGAGTCGGCCATGCCGTCCGCGTTCACTACCTTCCGCGAGCGCCGGGACCAGGCGCGCCCCCCAACCCTGACCCTAACCCACACAGGTCCGCGCCCTGCACGGCTGCAGTCGCTGCCAGGCGCCTGCAGGTGTGACTCGTGATGGAAGCCCTGCAAATGCCCCTGTGCAGGCAGTGCTCCATGTCATGCCCGCGGCCTGAGGCGTGTCCGCGCATGGCAGCGCGCGTTACACGGGCCAGCGGCGCCGGCCGGCGACGGCCCCGTGCCCGCGCCGCCTCGCCTTGCATGCTCGCACAAGACCCCCGACAGCGCTCTGCGAGCCGGCAGGGCGCTGTCACCTGACAGGCTGCGCAGGCCATTGCCGGCACATCCATGCTGCATCACGACCGGCGCGCGTGGCTGACCCAGGCGGCGCCGGGCCCGGACGACGTGATCTGGGGCAACCTCGGGTGCGCTGTTGCGCGCCCGCGTGCGCGGCGGGTGGCAGGCCGGCCTGCCGCAGCCTCGGGCGCCCGCAGCTGACACGCACGCGCGCTTTTGGCCGGCTTGCAAACCGACGAAACGCTGTGTGCAGTACAGCCGTACTGTGTGCACTCCTCAATGCATATCCTCTACATGCGCCTGGCAGCGCGCAAAGATCTCGGCTCGCGTGGTGAGCGTGACCTGTCCACCAGCCCGTCGCGCCGCAGGTGGCGGAGGTGGGAGCGCCAGCTGCGCACGTCGGCCGCATGGGTGGCCTTCTTCGCGCTGGTGTCCTTCTACCTGCCCATCGTCACCGCCATCCAGGCGCTGCTGCAGGCGCGGCGCCGGCGCCCGCTCCCCTGCCTGGGTGGCGCCTGCGAGGCGTGCACTTGTTTGGGACGCCATGCCTTCTTTTGGCAGGCTGCGGGTCACCATCGTGCCGGCCACCCGCCAGCAGGTCATGCCGACGACGCACAGGCTGCGCTAGGGGCGCCCTGGCTTGCTCAGCGCATGGCGCGCTCTGCAGGCCAACCCGCAGGCAGCCTCTGCAGGCAGCCTGCAGCAGGTGTCGGTCCGGTGACGCCTGTGGCGCGTCATTGCTGCGCACCCCGCGCTGCTGTCTCCGGCCAGGGATGGGTGCGGCCAGGGCGCGCGCGACTGGGCTAGGGTGAGCGGCACAACCCTAAACCTAACCCTGATCACGCGCATGCGCGCAGGTGGAGAAGCTGGTGACGCTGCCCGGGCTGCGCGAGCTGCTGCAGACCTGGCCGGTGCTGGCCTCGGCGACCAGCTCGTTCCTGCCGCAGCTGACGCTGCGCGTCTTCCTCGCGCTGCTGCCGACGCTGCTGGCGCTGCTGGGGCGCGCCGAGGGCCGCGTGGCCGAGAGCCAGGTGGAGTTTGGTTGCGTGCGCCGCTACTTCATCTTCCAGGTGCCGCGCCCGGCCCGTGCCGCCTCGGGCAGCGGCGCCTGCCCGGACACGCCACGCCGTGCACTCTTGTGGGGCAGCGGGGCGGTGACATGGCTGGACGCCTTCTCAGCAGAGGCGGCGCGAGGCCGAGCGCCTGCTCACCGTTGGTGGCAGCCGCGCCGCTGTGGCAGCCGGTGCCACTGTGGGAAAAAGCTCGAGCAGGGCTGTGAGATGCAGGGCCGCCGCGCAGGTGCTGACGGTGTTCTTCGCGTCGTTCATCGCGGGCTCCTTCTTGAACCAGATCCAGCAGTTTGCGGCCGCGCCGGCCACCATCCTGAGCGTGCTGGGCACGGCCGCGCCGCAGACGGCCACCTTCTTCATGAGCTACCTGCTGCTGCTGGGCTTCACCACCAAGCCGCTGCTGTTCCTGCGCCTGACCGGCGCGCGCCCGGCCCGGCCGCGGCCGCGGCCGCGCGCGGCCGGCCCCTGCGAGCTGTGCTCCCTGACAGCCCTTGCCGCAAGGAGCGAGTTGAGCTCGCCTTCCAGAATAAAAAGGGTGTGCATCAGGGCGATTATTTCATTTTGACGGCTGCGCGCATGTGTGCGCGAAATGTACGCTGCAGACGCCCCCGCTGCCGCGCGCGCAGACCTGTTCAAGTTCTGGGTGCTGTCGCGGGTGAGCTCCACGGAGCGCGCCAAGGCGCGGCTGTGGGAGAACCAGTTCATCGACTTTGGCTACGAGGTGCCGGACCACATGATGGCGATGCTGCTGGGCCTCGTGTTCTGCATCGTGGCGCCGCCGATTGCCGTGATTGCGGCCGCCTACTTCCTGGTCAACTCCATCATCGCGCGCTACCAGGTCTGCTACGTGTACACGCCGCGCTTCGAGACCGGCGGCCAGGCGCGCCTGGACGCCCGGCGCGACGGGGCTCAGGGCTGGGGCTGCGTGCATGGGGGCCTGGTTGTGTATGTGCAAAATGGGGTTTGTCTCCATGATTGGATCTGCGGGAATCTGCTCTCGTTGCAGCCGCGTGCGCTTCATCGCCCAAGCAGGGATGCCTGCCCAAGTCGTGGTGTGCGGATGGTGATAATCCGCGCATTGGACAGGATGCCGAGGTCGAGGAAGTCTGTGTGCCTGGCAGCTCATGTCTCTGGCAGGTCATGGGCCAGGCGCTTGGCGCGCGAGCGCTCGTCGACATGCACCGGGGCGAGCCTGACGCCCGCGCGGCCGCGCGCAGATCTGGAGCGAGGTGTCCAACCAGGCCTTCTTCGCGCTGCTCACGTTCCAGGTGCCCGCGCGCGCCGCGCCCCGCCGCCGCCGCCGCATGCGCACGCGTGCCTCAACGCGCAGTGCAGTGCAGCGTCGGCCTCCTGGCCGCCTCTGAGACGCAGCCTGCAGCGACCGAGCAGTCGCATGCGCGTGTACATCCGCATGCGCGTGTGCAGCCGCATGCGCGCATCGCTGGCGCAGGCGCCTTGCTCGGTCACTGCGCGGCGCGGCGCGCAGGTGGTCATGTTCGGCCTGCTGGGCCTGAAGTCGAGCGGCGTGCGCTCGGCGGCGCTGCAGACGGTCGCGCTGCTGCCGCTGCCGCTGCTGACGCTGGCGCAGTGGCTGTCGGTGGGCGACCTGTTCGCCGCGCCGCTCAAGGTCCTGTCGCTCAAGGCGGCTGCCGAGCTGGACCGCCGCGACCAGGCGCGCGCGCGCTATCCCTAACCCTAGGGCTAGCACTGAGTGGGTTGAGAGGCAAGGGGCCGCAGCGTCTGTATCGGTGCGCACGCCCTGCCCGCAGGGTCCGGGCCTGTCGAAGCACGCTCTGCGCGCGCATGCGCAGGCCGTACAGTTTGGCCTGCCTGGCGGCGTGGCAGGGCGACCGACCAGCGGCGGTGACAGTGTTGAGCAGCGGTCGCGCCTGGTGCATGCGCGGCTGGTGGCTAGGGGCACAGCAGGCTGACTTCGGCGTGATGCCCGATATCACCTCCCGCGCCGTGTCGGGCGACGCCCCTCGGCGCGCGCGGCGCAGGCCGACGCGAGCCGGCGGGAGGACCTGGAGGGCGACGCGGCGGCCGCGCTGTACCGGCCGCCCGCGCTGCGCATCGACGGCCACCAGGCGGCGGCGCTGCTGGCCGAGGCGGAGCGCATGGATGCGCGGCTCTCTGGGCACTCGCTGCCGGCCGACCTGCCGGTGCGCAGGCCTCCCGGCCCTCCCCTCCTGCGCGACCGGAGACTTCACGGCAGGCATGTGTGTGAGCCAAGGGACTGTCCCGCTGGTGATGCATGCTGGGCCGGGGCCGAGCGCGGAACACGGCTGGCCTGGTGTCCCCGAGCGGGGACACCAGCCTGCCAGCACATGTGCGCGGGGCCGCGCCCGTCACGCTGCGATACCGAGACAGGCCCGGGTCTGAGGTCGGCGCGCCGCGCGGCAGGACGCGGGCACGCGGGAGGACGCGGCGCGCGCGTCGGCGGTGTCCGACGACGACATCGGCGAGGAGGACGACGACGAGCGCGACTGGGGCCGGGGCCGGGAGGCCGCGGCGTCCAAGAGCGGCCGCAAGGCCGACTACCTCTCCCAGCGCCTGCTTGACGACTGAACCGCGCGCTGGGCGGGGCGGCCACGCTGGCGCGCCGTGCGCGGTGCCTGCGGCGAGCCTGTGACCTGGTGAGCCCTGCTTGTGAGAGTCGCTATTTACGCAGTCCCTGATTGGCTCGCGGGCCATTAGGACGCTTGAGCATGCCGGGAGTGGCAGGCACAAGCCTGTTGATGGGTCCTTTTCTGACTTTCATCCTTCTATGTGCACTGCTCGGCCTGCACTCTTTGCACTGCAGAGAGTAAGCGTCCCACAGCCATGCCTTACAGCAAAGAGCGGAATAACCACACCCAGTGGTGCATGGCGCGGCTTTGCATGATGGCCGGCACTTGCTTGACAGCATTGCCGTGCATAGATGACACCGCTTGCCTTAGAGTTGCAAGCTCCTGCTGATGTCGGTGCTTGCTTTTCCCCTGTCGGTCATTCAGATTGCTACCCTTTGCAGGAGAGTTTGTTAGCGCGCCGCGGCACATGCGTACGGCCTGCATTCTGCAAAGCGTCACTACAGTGCATGCACGCTCATGCATTACAAGCTCCTTACAGTATTGCAGTGGGAGTCAGCACATCGCATCGTGCCACGTCGTTCCCTGCTGGGACGCTTTCTGGACATGGACGGGCGGCTTGCAGGACAAGGGATAGGGTACTCTACCCTCCCCTGTTAATGGACGGGCAAATGCTTTCTAAAACATGAGACACTCTGAGACAGACACCATGACAGCACCCAGCGACCAAACTGAAACAACTGAGCACAAAAGCACCTCCACACTCGCACATACACACCCGCTGTCACACCCAAAACAAGTCATCCCGGTAGCTGCGCTGCTGCAGCCAGGCGCGCTACCGGGAGATGTTGGTGGGGCCCAGTCCCCTGGAGTGCAGGTACACACAGAAGGCCGCGAGCGCTGTGACCGGAAGCAGCGCTATCGTGGTCGCGCCCTGCATGCCGCCACACCGCAGCCGCTCATTGCAAATCGCCTCTGGTGAGCCGGGCTCTGCTGAGCTTCCCGCACACAACCAGGCTGCATCTGCACCTGGCAGGCATGTCTCCAATGCACACATCCACTGCATATAGCGCTTATATGAGGAAGCCTGAGCGTGTTGCCTGCCTGCTGCACATATATTGTAAGCCGCCAGACACGCTCTCTGCCGCACCCGGCGGGAGCCGGGTGGCAGGGCGTGGCTGCGGCAGGGCCGCGCAGCGCAGGCGCGCACCAGGACGAACGACCACCAGGGCCAGTTCTGGAGGCGGTTCTGGCCGCTCCAGAGGTTCATGCCCCAGATGTTGGCAATGGAGAACATGACCGCGCCCATGACTGACGACGCGTTGAGCACCACCCGCATCTGCGCCGCACGCGCACAACATGCATCTGCTCACGGAAGTCACACATCGGGCGCAGCCAAAGCACGCACAAGTCTGGCACATGTGCGCACCATAAAAGCCTGGCAGGGATCTGGTTGCATGCTTGCTGCCTGGGGCGTGGGCGCAAGCGGCAGCAGCACACGGTCCGCAGCACTGTTGCGGGTGTGGCACGACCGCAGCACGCAGGCCGCCCCGCAGCGCTTCCAACACCGCTCGAAGCTGTGTCAGGGCAGCGACCTCCGCTCAGCATGCCCGGCACTGCGCACCCGGATGATGTTGTTGCGGTATGAGTCCAGCTCCAGGTCGATGAACTCCTGCAAGCAACATCACACGGATTAAGTGACAATAAATAAATCAACGTGTGTCATCAGTCACACAAGCCGCGCAGCACATCGGCCGCCCCGGGCCGCGCTTGCGGCACCAGCAAGGCATGACAGCGCATGGGCGTCTGCGGCCTCCTTCGGCCCCGACCCTACCCCATGCGGACTCCTTCACGGCATGCGGCTGGGCGCGTCCTCGCGGGGGCCAGCGCGCGCCTCCGTGTCGGTGATCAGCTCGTTTACGGTCTGCAGGCGGTTCCACAGCTCGTCGGTCGCCAGGTAGTAGGGCTCCAGGACCTGCATGTGCGCGGCCGGCGCGTTGCGATCGTGATATGCGTCTCCTCGCGACGCGCTCGCCACCACGCTCGCGCCCACACAGTCCCCACATCGCACAACAGGACAGGGACATTTTGCGATGTGGGGACGCGTTGTGCAGCAGCTCGGGCACGAAGGCAGGCCCCCGCACCCGCTCAGCCTCGGCAACCCCGGCCGCCTTGCGCTCGGCGGCCTCCTCCGCCGCCGCCGCCACGCGCTCGGCCGCCAATGCGGCCGCATGCTCGTCCGCGCCGCCCGCGCCCGCGCCGCCGCGCGCGCCTGGCAGGCGCCCGGCGCGGATTATGGATGTGCGCGGGGCTTAACCAGGGACCGCCCGGCAACTTATCTGGGGCCGCCCGGCATGCGGGCTGCGCGCGCAGGGCTGCGGGGGCGCAGACAACGGCGCTTGCGCGCGCGCTGGGTAGGTCGCTGGCATGAAGAAGCCAGCTGACATATGAAACGCCCCGCAACAGCCCACAGGAGCTGCTATGGCGGCAGCACGCTTGGGACATGGCTGCGCCCTCCCACAACCCTGGAGGGCGCAGCAGCGCGGGCGCGCACCACCGGCCAGGGCCGCGAAAGGCGATGTGTTGGAGCGCCGGAGCGCGAGCGCCGGCAGCCCGCGCAGGCCCGCGCCGGGCGCGGCCGGCGCGGGCGCGGGCGCCGCGCGCCGCATGCGGAACGACGCGCGCGAGCGCGCGCGCTCCTGGTCCCTGCCGCGGCAGAGCCCAGGTTCGCAGCACGCATACGGTGATGCTTCTCACAGGCAGTCTTCTTCGTCGGCTGCCTCGCTTGCAGACAAAGGTCGCTGACAGCCCTGCGTTCCTACAGCGGCCAGCATGACTGCGCTGCGCACCATGCAAGACGGGACCCTCGCCAGTCGGCGTACCAGCTGCGACATGCATGACAAACACCGCGCACGATACAGGGCCCTAGAGCATCCGCGCAGCCGACCCGAGCGCCGCCGCCGGCGCGCGGGCAGGGAGCGCGCGCACTTGGCCGTGAGGTTGATGTCGAACAGGTCGTCGTCGGCGCCCAGGTACTTCTGCAGCACCTCCTTGATCTGCGCGCGCGCGCGGCGCGCTCGGCATGCTGCACGCGCTCTCGTGCTGCCGAAGCATGCTGCGCGTGATCGTGTGCTGCCGACGCATGCTGCGCGCGCCTCGTGTGCTGCCGAGGCAAGGGCGAGGCGAGCAGCTGGCGGCGCTGGGCTCAGGGTGTTCCCGATAGGGGAACAGGTGCGCGGCGCCAGAGCGCCCTTGCAGCGGCTGGCGTTCGACTCAAGGCGGGCCGAGACGTGAATGGCGTGCAGGCAAGAGGCCCCCTCGACAGATCCAGCGCCCAGCACGGCGGGGGCCGCTAAAAAGAGCCCCCACACACACGTATGCGGGCTGCGGGCCTGGCGCAACGCCAGCAGCGCCGGGTGGCCAGCATTATTCACTAGATTACATAAAAAATTGTGCGGCTGTGCGGGGCAGCGCACCGTCTCCACCTTGGTCTTCAGGCGCACCATGCGCGCCTTGAGCGTGCGCACGCGCTCCAGGAACAGCGAGGACACCTGCGCGGCGGCGGCCGCGCTTGCGCGGGGGCGCCGGGCGGCAGGCGCCCTGGGCGCCCGCATGCTATCTAAATACGCCCCTGGAGCTTCAGATCCTCGTCCCCGTTGCCAGTGACCAGGGACGTCATTCTTCTACAAAGTTGGGTCTGTACCCGCCTGCGCCAGATGCGCCAGGCGGGTGCACGTCGCTAGCGACTCGCTGGGCGGCGCGGAGCGCGCCGCCAGTCTGGCCTTCAAAGCGGCATATGTCCAGACTGGCTGCACCCGATGCGCCTCGATCCACCAGTGGGCCGCGGGTGCTGCCAGTCTGGACATATGCCAGCTTTAAGGCCAGCCTGGCCGGCGCGCTTCGCGCCGCCCAGTGAGGCGCTGGCGGCGCGCATCCGCCTGGCGCACCTGGCACAGGTGAGTACACGGTGGCCAACTACGTCGCAAGGTTCAAGGAGCTGACGTCCCTCATCATCGGCACCGGGACCTGGACTCCCATGGCCTCCTGGGTCCAACTTGGGGTGCAAGTAACCGTTTGCACAGCCACCTGCGGTTCCACTCCCCAGGCCCCTTCCGGTTCAGCTCAGTCCCGCTGCCATATTGTCATGGGTGGCCTCGCTGTGGAAAGCCACAGTATGTCACTCCCCCAAAGTGTGGCCAAACATCTTTCCATGCCCGAAAGGCAGCTTACGCCCGCTTGAGCAAGAATGGCGTCTCCTTCAGCAGCCCTGCCCAGGTTTGGGCGCAGACAAGACGCAGCCAGAATCCCAAGCTGCGCCTGGAGGCGGTGGCGCGCTGGCACGCCAATGCGCAGACGCGGCCTGGGCGGCCTGCAGAGCCAGCGGGGCGGGCGCACCTTTCCCGCGGTGGAGACCTTCAGGCAGGGCTGCATGGCGGCCTCCAGGTCGGTCGTCAGCCGCCGGAGCTGCTCGCAGACCTGGCGCGCGCGCGCTCTCCTCAGCGCCAGGGGAGCACTGTGCGCCTGACCCCCAGCAGCGGCTGCGGCTGCAGCGTGCCAGCCATGCAGTCCAGGGCATTGGAAGGCGCCCGCGCATGCAGGCAGCACCACGGCGCTCCTCAGCAATCGGCCGCCGCGCAGCCCCCGCTGCGCCCTTGCATGCAAGCAGCCATGGTGACAGGGAGCAGGTATGTGAGGCCGGGCGCGGCGGCGCGCGCACCACGTCCAGCACAACCTCCAGCGCGTGCAGCTCGAACGGCATCTCCTCGCGCACGTGCGCCAGGCCGGCGCCGGCGCCACCGCCGTCGCCGCCGCCGGCACCGGCGCCGCCGCCGCCGTGGGGCAGCTTGAGCCGGCGCTGCAGCTCGGCCAGGAAGCCGAGCACGGCCGGCTGGTCGGTGGCCATGACCAGCACCGCCTCGCGCGTGATCAGGCACTTGAGATGCTCCAGCGCGGCCAGCAGCGCGCGCTCGCGGCACAGCAGCGCGGACGGGTACATCGCCGCGTGCTTCCAGTCCAGCAGGCGCAGGTCGCGCGGCTGCACGCCCAGCGGCCCGAACAGCGCCGGGCCGGCGACCTGCGCGCGGCGGCGCGCCGCTGCAGGCCGCGGCCAGGACTACTACCACCGACAGCAGCCAGCAGCCACGCGCAGCGCGCCCAGTATCCGGACGCCGGCCGCCCAGCGGTGACAGCAAGGCACTATGGTTAAGCATGTGCGAGGGTGCTGTCACAGCAACACGCCCCTGCACCTCAGCGCCCCTGCCAACCCCCCGTCTCTGAGCAAACGAGCCCCGCGGCCCGATCAGGAGCGCCGCGCGCCTCCACAATGCTGGCCTCGCCCTCCTCGTCCACCTTGAACCACTTGCGCGGGCCGATCGCGGTCAGCGCGCGGCGGTCAAAGCCGGCCGCGAGCGGGACGCCGGCCGTCAGCGCCGCGGCCAGGCTCGCCGCGTCGGTGCTCACTGCGAGCACGCCGCCCGGCTCGCGGCCGGCCACCGCCGTCGCTGCGTCGCGCCGCCGCCCATGCCGCCGCGTCGGCGTGCTCGCGCCGGACGCGGCGTCGAGCGC
>JAABUV010000406.1_pt1 | contig 65664 bp, 54 predicted proteins | sample 5559971 | NCBI WGS metagenome assembly JAABUV01 (sample SAMN10711881, study PRJNA513362) | rock metagenome | isolation source: Antarctica rocks | place: Antarctica: Victoria Land, Knobhead nord | collected 2015-12-19 | reverse complement strand
AACGCCACCCAGATCATTGCCCGCCACCTCTGCGAACGATCACGACGACGAAAGACGCAGCAAACCGTTCTGCGCCCTCCACTCCCGCCGTAAGTTGGCGCCTATGGGGCAGAGCCCTTGGCCTTGCTGTCCTAAGGCTACAGCTTGCCGATGGAGCCACCCTTGCAGGTTTTGATCCTCGACGGCCACCCCGACGAGCAACGCCTCGCCGGCCATCTCCTCGATCACTACGCGGCATCCCTCGGCGTAGGCGCCACGGTGCGGCGCATCGCCGTCCGCGACCTCGTCTTCGATCCGAACCTGCGCCACGGATACAGCGCCGATCAGGCTTGGGAGCCCGACCTCGAACGGGTCGCCGCCGCGATCGATGCCTGCGACCACCTGGTCGTTGGTTTCCCGCTCTGGTGGGGAGGCGAGCCGATGCTGCTGAAAGGTTTGCTCGACCGCTTGCTGCTGCCCGGCTTCGCCTTCCGCTACCATCGCGGCAACCAGTTCTGGGATCGGCTGCTGGCCGGACGTTCGGCGGACGTCATCATCACAATGGACACCCCACCCTGGTACCTCCGCACCGTCTATGGCGACCCGGTGGTCCGACGCTGGCGTCGGCAGGTTCTCGGCTTTTGTGGCTTCAACCCGATCCGATTCCTGCGCTTCGGGCCGACCCGGCGCGGCCAGGCACCCAAGCGGATCGCCGGCTGGCATGCGCAAGTGGCCCACGCCGCCGCGACCGCCACCGCGTTGAAGCGGTCACCGAAACCGCCGGCGTCGGGTCGCGCGGCGTACGCCGAAGCCATCGTCGAGCGCCGATCCTAGCCAATCCGCTGCCAAACCAGTTCAGTCCAACTCCGGCGCCGCCATGTCCCGCTCCACCCGGCCCCGCGCCCGGCGGCCGACCGCGAGTTCCGTCACCACGCCGTGCAAGGTGCGCAACTCCTGCTCGGTCACCTCGCCGCGCTCGAACAGGTGCCACAGGTTGCGGACCATCCCCGGCCGCTTCGGGGCGTTGCGCAAGAAGCCGCACGCGTCCAGCTCATTGATCAGGTGCGCCATGAAGTTCTGCAGCGCGCCCTTCGCCGCGACCCGGCTCTCGTTCGTCATCAGCACGCGCGGGGGCGTCGCGTCGGCCGCGGTCCACCACTCGTAGGCCATCACCATCACGGCCTGCGACAGGTTCAGCGACATGAACTCCGGGTTGAGCGGGAACCGCACCAGCGTGTCGGCCTGCGCCATGTCGTCGTTGTCGAGCCCGGCGCGCTCCGGCCCGAACAGGATGCCGGCGCGCAGGCCCCGGTCGGCCGCGTCGCGCAGGTCGGACGCGGCGGCGCGGGCGGTCAGCACCGGCTTCACGATGTGGCGCGGCCGCGGGCAGGTCGCATACACCCGATGCAGGTCGGCTACCGCGTCCGCGATCGTGTCGTGCACCGTCGCGGCGTCCAGCAGCCGGTCGGCGCCGGACGCCATGCGCCACGCCCGCTCCTGCGGCCAGCCGTCGCGGGGGGCGACCAGGCGCAGGTGGAACAGCCCGCCATTGCCCATCGCGCGGGCCACGGCGCCGATGTTGTCGGCGAGTTGCGGGCGCACCAGGACCACCACCGGGCTGCCCGGCGCCGGTTCGAGCGGCGCGCCCCCATCCTTGCCAGTCACGGCGTGGGCTTGCCGCCGTGCTGCGCCTGCCAACGCCGCATGAACGCGATCTCCTTGTCCTGGGCGGCGACGATGTCGTGCGCGAGCCTCTTGAGCGCCGGGTCATGGCCGTACTGAAGCTCCGCCTTGGCCATGTCGATGGCGCCCTGATGGTGCGGCAGCATGCCGGCCACGAAATCACGATCGGGGTCGCCGGTAGGGGGCGCATCCATGCCGGCCATCATGTGCTCCGACGCGCGGCGGTAGGCGGCGGTGGCCGGACTTTCGCTGACCGGGCCAGGCGCTCCCTGATTGGCCAACATGCCCGGCATCGGTTGCGAGAGCGCAGGGCTGGCGAGCAGCAGCACGACGGCGAAAGCTGGGTATCTCATTCCGGCATCTCCTTATGTTTTACGCCATATGGTTCCACCCGGACCATCCTCCAGGACGATGCCCTGACCAGCCAAATCGGCCCGGATCGCGTCGGCGCGAGTGAAGTCGCGGGCGCGGCGGGCAGCGAGGCGGTCGGCGATGGCGGCCTCGATCGCCTCCGCGTCGGCCCCGCCGGCGAACCACGCGGCCGGGTCGGCCTGCAGCAGCCCGAGCAGCGCGCCGCCTGCCCGCAGGCCAGCCGCGGCCGCACCGTCGCCCGCCAGCGCCGCATCGGCCAAGGCGTGCAGAGCCGCCAGGGCGCGGGGGGTGTTCAGGTCGTCGCACAGCACGTCCAGAACCGACGCGGGCGGGTCCGCCTCACCCGGCGGCGACGCGGCAAGCGCGCGGTAGAACCGGTCCAGCTCCCGCCGCGACTCATCCAGGGCCACGAGCGAGAAATCGACGTCGCCGCGGTAGTGCCCGCGCAGCAGCAGCAGCCGGATGGCTTCGGCGGGGGCGCGACCCAGCACGTCGGCGACCGTGGTGAAATTGCCCAGCGACTTCGACATCTTCTGGCCATCGACCGTCAGCATGCCGTTGTGCATCCACACCCGGGCGAAGGCGCTGCCCGGGAAGGCGCACAGGCTTTGCGCCCGCTCGTTCTCGTGGTGGGGGAACAGCAGGTCGCTGCCGCCGCCGTGGATGTCGAAGCTGACCCCCAAGGTGCGCCACGACATGGCGGAGCACTCGATGTGCCAGCCAGGGCGGCCCCTGCCCCACGGGCTGTCCCAGCCCGGCAGCTCCGGGGCCGATGGCTTCCACAGCACGAAATCACCGGCGTCGCGTTTGTAGGGCGCCACCTCGACCCGGGCGCCGGCGAGCAGTTCGTCCGGGCTGCGGCCCGACAGCCGCCCATAGTCGGGAAAGCTCGCGACGGCGAACAGCGCGTGGCCGGCCGCGGCGTAGGCGTGGCCGGACGCGATCAGCCGCTCGATCACCTCGATCATCGCGGCAATGTTATCGGTGGCCCGCGGTTCCTGGTCGGGCGGCAGGTTGCCGAGCGCTGCCATGTCGGCCTGGAACGCGGCCAGGGTGCGGGAGGTGATGGCCGCGATCGGCTCGCCCTCCGCCAGCGCGCGGGCGTTGATCTTGTCGTCCACATCGGTGACGTTGCGGACGTAGGTGACGCGCGGATACAGCCGCCGCAGCAGCCGGGCGAGCACGTCGTACACCACCACCGGGCGGGCATTGCCCAAATGCGCGCGGTCGTACACGGTCGGGCCGCACACGTACATCCGGATATGCGCCGGATCGAGCGGCACGAACGGCTCACGCCGGCGGTGCAGGCTATTGTGCAGAACCAAGACGGGCATGGCGCTTTCTGGTGCAGCAGGCCGCGCAAGGCAACCGCTTGACATCGGCAGGCTCGGTTGCGAGTAGATCGCAACTGTGGGCCTTGCCGGCGTGCGACGTCGATCAACGGAGTGAACATGCCGCCAGCGCCCCTCCAGCAAGCCCATCCCAAGCGGGTTGGACGCCTCCTCGCCGTGTTCGGCCCCGGGATCGTGGTCATGCTGGCCGACACCGACGTCGGCAGCATCATCACCGCCGGGCAGAGCGGGGTGCAGTGGGGCTACCGCTTGCTGCTGCTGCAGCTCGTGCTCATGCCGATCCTTTACATGGTGCAGGAACTGACGGTGCGGCTCGGCATCTTCACCGGGCGCGGCCATGGCGAACTGATCCGTGAGACCTTCGGCCGGTTCTGGGCGTGGGTGTCGGTCTGCGGCCTGGCGGTCGCGACGATGGGCGCCCTGCTGTCGGAGTTCTCCGGCGTCGCCGGGGTTGGCGAACTGTACGGGGTGTCGCGCTTCGTCACCTTGGCCATCGCGGCCGCGGCGTTGCTCGGCGTGGTGCTGACGGGATCGTACCGCCGGGTGGAACGGGTGGCGATCGCCTTGGGCCTCTTTGAGTTCGCGTTCTTCGTGGTGGCCTGGACGGCGCATCCCGACCCGGCGGCGCTGCTGGCGGGCGCGGTCGACATCCCCTTGGCCAACAAGGACTACATGTATCTCGTGGCGGCCAACATCGGCGCGGTCATCATGCCGTGGATGGTGTTCTACCAGCAATCCGCCATCGCCGATAAGCGCCTGGCACCCGAGCATTTCGGCGTCGCGCGGCTGGATACCGCGATTGGCGCCATCGTGACCCAGTTGGTCATGGGCGCGGTGCTGATCGCCTGCGCCGCCATCATCGGCGCCCCGGACGCCGACAAGTCGCTCAACACCATCGGCGACCTCGCTAGCGCCTTGACGCCGCTGTTCGGGACGGAAACGGGGCGGCTGCTGTTCAGCCTCGGCGTGGTCGGCGCCGGCATGGTCGGCGCCATCGTCGCCTCCCTCGCGCTCGCCTGGGGCGTCGGCGAGGTCGCCGGGTTCAAGCGGTCGCTGGAGTTGCGGCCGTTGCAGGCGCGCTGGTTCTACGGGATTTACGCCGTCTGCGTCGTGGGTGGCGCCGCCCTGGTCGCGGTGTGGCCCAACCTGGTGTCGCTCAACATCGGCGTGCAGGTGATGAACGCGCTGCTGCTCCCGCTCGTGCTCGGCTTCCTGATCGCCCTCGCCGCCCGGGCGCTGCCGGACCAGGTGCGGCTGCGCGGAGCGTACCTGTGGATCGTATGCGCCGTGGCCGGGCTGACGTGCGCTCTCGGCGTGTTCGGCGGGCTGTCGGGGGCGGGGCTGCTAGGGTAGGCCTTCAAGGCCGCTTGCCGCCTTGGATGGGTGCAAGAAACTCCCGCACCGGCTCCAGTGAGACCGCAGGCGCCTCTTCGAACGGGACATGGCCGAGTGCCGGCAAAGCCGCCAGCGTCGCGCCGAGAATGGCCTCGAGATAGTCGGCGGCGTTGGTGAACGGGATCATGGCGTCCTTCTCGCCCCACAGCAGCAGGGTTGGCGCTTGAATTCGGCCCAGCAGCGGCCTCGGATCTTGCAGCATCACCTGTCTCATGCGGGCGACCATGGCGCTCCGGACGCCCGGCGCCAGCATCATGTCGCGGTAGCGGGTCACGACATCCTCCCGGAGGTGGCCCGGGTCGCCGTAGGCCGGCGCCAGGCTCATCCGCAGGAGCGCCTTGGGAAGCACGTACGGGAGCAGCCGGACCGCGAAAGGCACGCTGGGCTGCTTGCCATACTCGAAGCCGGGGCTGGCGAAACCGTCCGGCGACACCAGGACCAGCTTGTCCACCCGGCCAGGGTGCCGGGCGGCAAAGTTCCAGGCGATCTTTCCGCCCAAGGAGTTGCCGACGAGGCTGGCCCGCGCCACCCCGAGCCGGTCCATCAACGCCGCCAGCACGTCGAGGCTGCGGCGGTCCGAGTAGTCTCCAGTGGGGTCCGGACCCGTCAGCCCAAAGCCAGGCAGATCGAAGCGGATGACCCGGTGATCGGTGGACAGCCGTTCGGCCCACGGCTCCCAGGTGAGCAGGCTGGAACCGAACCCGTGCAGCAGGATCACGGCCGGGGCGTCCCGGGGCCCGCTATCGCGCACGTGCAGCCGGAGTCCCGCCACCTCGACGTAGGCGCCCGGCGGCGTCGCGCCATACTCGGCTTCCAGCGCCGCACGGGATTTGTCCGGCGTATAAAGCCAGAGGGCGAGCCCAGCGAGGGAGGCGGCTGCCAGCGAGAGAGCGATTAGCGCCATCCTCATCGCGGCTCCATGGTCGATGGCCCCGCCGGGCTTACGCCGCCGCCACGCGCAGCCGCTCCACCGCGCGCACGCGGCCGATCAGCGGCAGCAAATCCCGCATCTCGGGCCCTTGGTCCTCCCCGGTCAGCGCCAGGCGCAACGGGTGGTACAGCGCCCGGCCCTTGCGTCCGGTGGCCTCGCGGAGCGCCCCGGTCCAAACCGGCCACACGTCCGGCGTCCATGGCTCGGACGGCAGCGTGTCCAACGCGGCGCGCAGGAACTCGCCCTCCCCCTCGATCACCGGCGGCACGATGCTGCCGGCCACCACGTCCCACCAGCCCCGCGCCTCGCTCAGCAAATCGAGGTTGCCGCGGATGGCGGACCAGAACGCCGGGGTGGCGGCGGGCGGCAAGCGGGCCTGCACCGCCTCGAACGGCAGCCCGTGCAGCACCCGGCTGTTCAGCGCGAGCAGTTGGCGGACGTCGAAGCGCGCCGCCGAGCGCGAGAAACGCGACAGGTCGAAGCTGGCGGCCAACTCCTCCAGCCCAAGCGGCGCCGGGTCGTCGGAGGTGCCGAGGCGCGCGAGGTACGAGGTGATCGCCACCGGTTCCACCCCGTCCTGGCGCAGGCTGCGCAGCGACATGCCGCCCTCGCGCTTGGACAGCTTGCCGCCGTCGTCGGCGGTCAGCAGCGGCAGGTGGGCGAAGGTGACGCTGGACCGGTTGCCGCCCAGCGCGGTCCAGATGTCCAGCTGCACGGCCGTGTTCGTCACGTGGTCCTCGCCGCGGACGATGTGCGTGATCCCCGTCTCCAAATCGTCCACCACCGAGGTGAACGTATACAGCGGCGTGCCGTCGGCGCGGATCAGCACCGGGTCGGAGATGGTGGGCAGCTTGATCTTACGGCGGCCGAGCACGAGGTCGTGCCATGCGACCACGCCGTCCGTCAGGCGAAACCGCCAGTACGGCCGCTTGCCGCCCGCCTCGGCCGCCGTGCGCTGCTCCGGCGTCAGTTGCAGCATCGCGCGGTCGTACACCGGGGCGAGATGACGCCGCAGCCGCTGCTCGCGCTTGGCCCGCAGCTCCTCCTCGCTCTCGAAGCAGGGGTACAGCCGGCCCGACTGGCGCAGGCGCTCGGCCGCCGCCTCGTAGCGGTCCAACCGGTCGGATTGGCGGAAGCTGTCGTCCCAACCCAGGCCGAGCCAGGCGAGGTCCTGGGCGATGGCGTCGGCGTGCTCCGGCTTGTTGCGCGCGGCGTCGGTGTCGTCGAACCGGAGGGTGAAGTGGCCGCCATGCCGCCGCGCCAGCAGGTAGTTGGCGAGTGCCGCGCGGGCGTTGCCGACGTGCAGCAGGCCCGTCGGGCTGGGCGCGAAGCGGAGCCTCATGCCTCCGGCTCGCCGTGGCGGCGTGGGTCCAGCGCGCGCCAGTCACGGTCTTCCTCGCTGGCGGGCCGTTCGCCGAAATCGGCCAGTTCGGTGGCGCTGCGCCAGGCGCCTTCGGGCTGCCCGTCGATCTCGGCGTCCTCCCCGAAGGCGAACCACGCATCCAGCACATCGCGGCTGTTCAGCCCCGGGGCGCGGCACCGCTCGACGCTGTCGCGCACGTAGCGGCGGGCGAACGCGTTGGCCTGCATCAAATTGGGAAAGCCCGCGACCTCCTCGACCAGGTTGTCCTCCGCGCCGCCGGACAGGTCCACGATGCGCACGCGCCAGCCGCCTTCGGGCGCGAACAGGTCGCTCACGCCACCAACCCGGTGTAGCCGTTGGTGATCGGGTAGCGCCGGTCGCGGCCGAACGCGCGGTGCGTGATCTTGACGCCGGGTGGCGCCTGCCGCCGCTTGTATTCGGCCCGGTCCAGCATCCGCCACACGCGCAGCACGGTCGCGCGGTCGAACCCCTGCGCCACCAGGTCGTCGACGGAACGCTCGCCCTCGATCAGCCCGGCGAGGATGCCGTCCAGCTCCTCGTACGGCGGCAGGCTGTCCTGGTCGGTCTGGTCGGGCTTCAGCTCGGCCGAGGGCGGCTTGGTGATCACGCGCTCCGGCATCACGGGTCCGTCCGGGCCGCGCGCGCCGGGGGGGCGGTGGGCGTTGCGCCACCGGCACAGCTCGAACACGGTGGTTTTATACACGTCCTTCAGCACCGAGTAGCCGCCGCACATGTCGCCGTACAACGTGGAATAGCCGACCGACATCTCGCTTTTGTTGCCGGTCGTCAGCACCATCGCGCCCAACTTGTTGCTCAGCGCCATCAGGATCACCCCGCGCGCGCGGGACTGGATGTTCTCCTCGGTGATGTCGGCCTGGCGCCCGGCGAACAGCGGGGCGAGCGCCGTCCCGAACGCGTCCATCGCCGGCGTGATCGGCACCGTGTCGCACTGGATGCCGAGCAGGCGGGCGCAGGAAGCCGCGTCCTCCAGGCTGTGCGGGCTGGTGTAGGGGCTCGGCAGCATCACGGCATGGACCGCGTCCGGCCCGAGCGCATCGACCGCCACCGCCGCCGACAGCGCGCTGTCGATGCCGCCGGACAGGCCGAGCAGCACGCCCGGAAAGCGGTTCTTGCGCACGTAGTCGCCCAGGCCGAGCACCATGCAACGGTAGATCAGGTCCAGCCGGTCCGGCTCCGGCGCCAGCGGTTGCGGCGCGCAGACCAGCCGCCCGGCGTCGCGGCGCCACTCGGTCAGCGTGACCGCCTCCTCGAAATACGGCATCTGCACCGCCAGGCTGCGGTCGGGGTTGAGCACGAAGCTGGCGCCCTCGAACACCAGCTCGTCCTGGCCGCAGACCTGGGCGCAGAACACGAACGCGAGCCCAGTCTCGACCACCCGCTCGACCGCCAAGGTCACGCGCCCGGCCTGCTTGCCGTCCTCGAACGGGGAGCCGTTGATCGACAGCAGCAGCTCCGCCCCGGTTTCGGCGAGGGTCTCGGACACGGCGGGGAACCACCAATCCTCGCAGACCATCAGGCCGAGCCGGAAGCCGCGGAACACCACGGGGCCAGGCGCGTCGCCGGCGTCGAACACGCGCTTGTCGTCGAACACGCCGTAGTTCGGCAATTCGTGCTTGGCCCGGCGCGCCACGATCTCGCCGCCGTCGAGCAGGAACGCCGCGTTGTGCAGCAGCGCCCCGTTCTGCCAGGGGCCACCGACCACCAGGCCAGGCCCGCCATCGGCGGTGTCGCGCGCCAATTGCCCGGTCGCCGCCTCGCACGCGGCGACGAAGGCGGGCTTGCGGACGAGATCCTCGGGCGGGTAGCCGGCGATCGAGAACTCCGGCGTCACGACCAGGTCGGCGCCGAGACGGGCGCCTTCGGCCCGGGCGCGGCGGATAATGGCGAGGTTAGTCTCAATCTCGCCCACGTGCGGATTCAGCTGAGCGATGGCGATCCGGAGCGTGTCAGGCATGTTCCTGATCTAGGCACGAATCTCCGTAGAAGCAACGCGCAAACCATCGCGCTTGCGGTCCCCGTTGCGGCGCAGCAGGAACTCGCGTCCGACCTTCACCCGCGGGGCGCCGTCGTACTCGACGATGTCGGCGGTGGCGTAGGTCTCGTTCCAGGCATCCGGGATGAAGCTGCCGGTCCCCACGACGTCAATCGGCGCCAGCGCATCGGCCATCACCCGGCACTTGCCTACCCCGAAGCCGGACGAGGCGATGATCCGCACCTTGGCGAAGCCGGCTTCGTCCAGCGCCTCGCGCATCCGCCAGATCGCGGCGGTGGAGACGCCGGTGCCGACCAGGAAGCGCAGTTCGGTCTCGCTGCGGTAGCGGCGGATGGCGCCGGGCGCATGCCGCTCCAGCACGGCGTAGCTCTCCGCCGGGTCGAGGCCTTCGAGGAAGCGGCCGCCATGGGTGTCCAGCCGCACCGCCATCCGCCCGGCGGCGGCGAGGTCCGAGAAGCGGCGGCAGACCGCCAGCCCGTCGGTGACCTCGCGGCCGAAATAATCGGTCAGGACCGTCAGGTTCTCGTGCGGGAAAAGCTCGTGGAACATCTCGGCGGCGCGGACGGTCGAGCCGGCGTAGCCGATCAGGGAGTGCGGCATGGTGCCGGCGCCGCGCGCCTGGCCGAAGAAGTGCGCGGTGGCGTCGGTGGCGGTGCCGGTGAACCCGACCGCCCCCTCGCTCTGCGCCGCCTTGCTGCCGACGCTGGCCGCGTAGCCCATCATCTCCTGCATCTCGGCGCCAGCGCAGTGCCGGGCGTCCATGGCGATGAAGGCGACCTTGGGCAGCGCCGCGCACATCTGGTAGGCGTTGTGCGCGGCGACGCAGGCGGGGCCGAGCTTCTGCAGGAAGATCGTCTCGCAGTTCGACAGGTGCTCGAAGCTGCCGGTGATGTAGGCGATCGGCTCGCCCGCGCCGACCCACTCGCCCTCCCGGTGCGTCAAGTCGATGTCGAACCGCACGCCCTGCTCGGCCGCCACCGCCGCCAGCCATTCCAGCATCAGCCGCGGCGCCGAGATGACGGGGCGGCGCAGGAACACGGCGTAGGTGACGCGCTTGTCGCCGAACCGCGCGACGATGGCGCGGGTGCGGTTGAAATACGCGTCGGTCCGCGCGTCGATATCGGCGGTCAGCGCCCGGCCCGACTCCGCATTCACTGCGCGGCCACCGCTGGGGCGAGGCGGGGCATCCGGCGCGTTTTCAGCTCCTCGGCGACCAGGAAAGCCATCTCCAGCGACTGCTCCGCGTTCAGCCGGGGATCGCAGAACGTCTCGTAGCGCGCACCCAGGTCGGCCTCCGTCAGCCGGTGCGCGCCGCCGACGCACTCCGTCACCTGCCGCCCCGTCATCTCGACGTGGACGCCGCCGGCGTAGCTGCCCTCCGCCGCGTGGACGTCGAAGAAGCCGCGGACCTCGGCCAGGATCGCGTCGAAGCTGCGGGTTTTCACCTTCAGCGCCGTGCTGATGGTGTTGCCGTGCATCGGGTCACACAGCCACAGCACCCGGCGTCCCTCCGCCTGCACCGCCCGCAGCAGCGGCGGCAGCTTGGCGGCCACCCGCTCGGCGCCCATGCGGCTGATCAGGGTGATGCGGCCGGGCTCGTCATGCGGGTTCAGGATTTCGATCAGCCGCAGCAGGTCCGCCGCCTCGGTGGTCGGCCCGACCTTGATGCCGATGGGATTGCGCACGCCACGCAAGAACTCCACGTGGGCGCCGTCCGGCTGCCGGGTGCGGTCGCCGACCCACAGGAAGTGCGCCGAGCAGGCGTACCAATCGCCCGTGGTGGAATCGACGCGGGTCAGCGCCTGCTCGTACGGCAGCAGCAGCGCCTCGTGGCTGGTATAGAAATCGGTTTCGCGGATTTGCGGCGTGTTGACCCCGCTGATGCCGCACGCCGCCATGAAGCCCAGCGTCTCGTCGATGCGCGCCGCCAGGTCGCGGTAGCGCGCGGCCAACGGCGAACGCTCCACGAAGCCCAGATTCCAGCGATGCACCTCGTGCAGGTCCGCGTAGCCGCCGCTGGCGAAGGCGCGCAGCAGGTTCAGGGTGCCGGCCGATTGGAAGTAGCCGAATTCCATGCGCGCCGGGTCGGGCGTGCGGGCGGCGGCGGTGAAGTCGGGACCGTTGACGATGTCGCCGCGGTAGCTGGGCAGCGTCTCGCCGCCGAGCGTCTCGGTGTCGGAGGAGCGGGGCTTGGCGAACTGCCCGGCCATGCGGCCCATCTTCACCACGGGGACACTGGCGCCGAACGTCAGCACCACCGCCATCTGCAGCAGCACGCGGAACGTGTCGCGGATGATGTTGGCGTCGAAGTCGGCGAAGCTCTCGGCGCAATCGCCGCCCTGCAGCACGAAGGCGCGTCCCTCCGCGGCGAGGCCCAACGCCCGCTTCAGCCGCCGCGCCTCGCCGGCGAACACCAGCGGCGGATAGCCGTGCAGCCTGGTCTCGACCTGGGCCAGGTGGGTGGCGTCGGGATACGCCGGATGCTGCTGGATGGGCCGGCTGCGCCAGCTCTCCGGCGTCCAAGCCTGAATGGCGGTCATGTCGCGTCTGTCTCCTGCGCACGCGATCGCACTAATCCACGAAACGACGCCCGGCGCTACTCCGCAGCCTCTGCGACGCCGGCGACCCGGGTGCGCGTACGCATCGTGACCCACTCCTCGGCGGCGGTTGGATGGATGCCGATGGTGCGGTCGAAATCCTGCTTGGTGGCCCCGGCGGTGACGGCCACGGCGATGCCCTGCATCATCTCGGGCGAGTCGTCGCCCAGCATGTGCGCCCCCACGATGCGCTGCGTCGACTGCTCGACCACCAGCTTCATCATCGTGCGGACCTGCCGCCCCGTCATCACGTGCCGCATCGGCAGGAACCGGGTGAGGTAGATGTCGGTCGGGAACCGCTGCGACGCCTGCTGCTCCGTGAGCCCGATGGTGGCGATCGGCGGATGGCTGAACACCGCGGTCGCGACCGTCTCGAAGTTCCAGGCGCGAGGATGGCGGCCGAACAGGCGGTCGGCGAGGATGTGCCCCTCGGCGATCGCGACCGGCGTCAGGTTCATGGTGTTGGACACGTCGCCGATGGCGAAGATGCCGGGCTGGCTGGTTTGATAGTCCGCATCGACGGCCACGCGGCCTTTGCCGTCCAGAGTCACCCCGGCTGCCTCCAACCCCAGCCCGCGCGTGTCGGGCACGCGGCCGGTCGCGAGGAACACCAGGTCGGCGTCGATCGCCTCGCGGTCCGTCAGGTGCACCCGGCGCTTGCCGCCGATCGCCTCGATGCTGTGCAGCCTGACGTTGCGGTGCAGCCGGATGCCCTGCGCCACCATCGCCTCGGCCAGGGCCTCGCGCACATCGTGGTCGAAGCCGGCCAACGGCAGCGCCTGCCGGCACACCAGGTCCACCTCCGCCCCCAGCCCGGCGAAGATGCCCGCGAACTCGACCGCGATGTAGCCCGCGCCTACCATCACGATGCGCCGCGGCAGCGCCGGCAGGTGGAACGCCGCGTCGGAGACGATGGCGAGGCCGGCGCCTGGGATGTCCGGGCGCACGGGATGCCCGCCGACCGCGATCACGATGCGCTCGGCGCTGACCTGGCGGGAGCCGCCGGCCGAGTCGGTCAGGTCCAGCGTGTGGCCGTCGACGAAGCTGGCCCGCGCCTCGAACATCTCGACGCCGGCGCCGCCGAGCAGCTTGACGTAGATGCCGTTGAGCCGGGCGATCTCGGCATCCTTGGCGGCGATGAAGGCCGGCCAGTCGTGGGTGCCGCGCCCGCCATCCCAGCCGAAGCCGCGGGCGTCGTCGGCGGCCATGCCGTAATCCGCCGCCATCACCATCAGCTTCTTGGGCACGCAGCCGACGTTGACGCAGGTGCCGCCCCAGTAGGTGCTCTCCGCGATCCCGACCCGCGCGCCGTGGCTGGCCGCGATGCGCGCGCACCGCACCCCGCCGGAGCCGCCGCCGATGACGAGAAGGTCGAAGTCGTAGGCCATGGAGGCTGTTCCCGCTGGTTCGACCCGAAAATAAGGCGTCCAAGCCGCGATTTCGAGGCGGCTGGATGCCCCCTCCCCTCAGAACATCGCTTCGTCCAGCGCCATCATCGCCTGCTTGCCGGACTTGATGCCGAGATACAGCGCGCCCGCCTGCGGCAGCAGCCGCTCCATGTAGAACTGCGCCGTCGTCAGCTTCGCCCGGTAGAACCCGGCGTCCCCGTTGGCGGTCGGCAGCTTGCGCAGGCTCACCTCCGCCGACCGCGCCCACATGAAGCCGAGCGCCACCAGGCCGAACAGCCGCAAGTAGTCGGTCGCCGCCGCCCCCGCCTCCTCCGGATCGCGCATCCCCGCCGTCGCCACGTGCGTGGTCGCGAGTTGCAGCGCGCCGAACGCCCGCTCCAGCCCCTTCACCATCGGCGCGAGCTGTGGGTGCTCGCGGTGCGCCTCGATGAAGGCCGAGACTGGGTGGAAGAAGCCGCGCAGCGAGCGGCCCATGTTGGCGGGCAGCTTGCGGCCGACCAGGTCCAGCGCCTGGATGCCGTTGGTGCCCTCGTAGATCATCGAAATGCGGGCGTCGCGGACGTACTGCTCCATCCCGTGGTCGCGGATGTAGCCGTGGCCGCCGTACACCTGCATGCCGACCGACGACATCTCGAAGCCGATGTCGGAGAACAGCGCCTTCACGATCGGCGTCATCAGCGCGGTGAAGTCCTCCGCGTCGCGCTTGGCGTGCGGATCGGGCGAGCGCGCCACCTGGTCCAGCTCCCGCGCCACCCAGCCGCCCAGCGCCCGGCAACCCTCGGTGTAGGCGCGGATCGTCATCAGCATCCGGCGCACGTCCGGGTGGACGATGATCGGGTCGGCCTGCTTGTCGCGGGCCTTGGCGCCCGACAGCGAGCGGCCCTGGATGCGGTCCTTGGCGTAGAACACCGCTCCCTGGTACGACGCCTCGGCAGCGCCCAGGCCCTGGATGCCGACCGACAGGCGCTCGCTGTTCATCATGGTGAACATCGCCCGCAGGCCCTTGTGCGGCTCACCGATCAGCCAGCCGGTCGCGTCGTCGAAGCTCAACTGGCAGGTGGCGTTGGCCCGGATGCCCATCTTGTGCTCGATCGAGGTGCACACGACGCCGTTGCGCGCGCCGGGTCCGCCGGCGTCGTCGGGCACGAACTTCGGCACCAGGAACAGGCTGATGCCCTTCACCCCGGCCGGCGCGGCCGGCATGCGGGCGAGCACGAGGTGGATGATGTTCTCCGTCAGGTCGTGCTCGCCGGCGGAGATGAAGATCTTGCTGCCGGTGAGCTTGTAGCTGCCGTCCGGCTGCGGCACCGCCTTGGTCCGCAGCATGCCGAGATCGGTGCCGCAATGCGATTCCGTCAGGCACATCGTGCCGGACCAGGTGCCGTCGACCATCTTGGGCAGGTAGCGCTGCTTCAGCTCCTCGGTGCCGTGGTCCAGGATCGCCTGGTAGGCGCCGTGGGTCAGGCCGGGATACAGGCCGAACGAGGTGTTGGTGGCGGAGATCATCTCCTCCACCTGCTTGTTCAGGATTTCCGGCAGGCCCTGGCCGCCGAACGCCGGGTCGGCGGCCATCGCGGTCCAGCCGCCGTCGGCGAAGGCGCGGTAGGCCTCCTTGAAGCCCTTCGGCGTGCGGACGACGCCGTTCTCGTAGGTGCAGCCCTCCTCGTCGCCGCTGGCGTTGATCGGCAGCAGGATGTTCTCGGCGAACTTGCCGGCCTCCTCCAGGATGCTGTCGATCAACTCGGGCGTCACGTCCTCCAGGCCGGGGAGCTGCGCCGTCTCGTTGCTGTCGTGCAGCTCGTGCAGGACGAAGCGCATGTCGCGGAGCGGGGCCTTGTACACTTGCATTCGCGGGAACTCCCTAATTACGCAGCGGCTTGCCGGTCTCGAGCGTGTGCTCGATCCGCGCCAGGGTTGCACTCGTCTTCAGCAGCTTGAGGAACCCGGCGCGTTCCAGGTCCAGCATTTGTTGCTCGCTCACCATGTCCATCAGGTCGGCCGCGCCGCCGGCCAACACCTCGGCTAACTGGGTGGCCACGACAAGGTCGTGCGCGGTCGCGATCCCGCGCTTGCGGAAGCCCTCCGCCGCCAGCCGCAGCGCCAGTTGGCCGGACCGGCCGGGCAACTGAAGCTCGACCGGCGCCGGCGGCACGTAGCTCTCCGCCAGCTTCAGCGCCTTCGCCTTCGCGTCGGCCAGGAGGCGGTCGCGGTTCATGGTGATGCCGTCGCCGTCGCGCAGGAACAGCATGTCCCGCGCCTCGGCCGCCGACTTCGAGGTGCTGGCGGTGCTCACCATCTCGAACACCTTGGCGGGCGCCGGCATCGGGCCGCGCGGCAGCTTGCCGGCCGTGGTCCAGCGGGTCAGCATCTCCTTGCACCCGCCCCAGCTAGGCAGCAGCCCAACGCCGCATTCCACCAGGCCGATATAGCTCTCGGCGTGGGCCTGCACGGCGTCCGAGTGCAGCAGGATTTCGCAGCCGCCGCCCAGCGCCATGCCGGCCGGCGCCGACACCACCGGGAACGGCGCGTATTTCAGCGCCAGGTAGGTCTGCTGCCCGGCGGCGATGCTCTTGTCCAGCTCGCCCCAGGCCGCGATGTTCACCGCGAACAGGGCCAGGCCGAGGTTGGCGCCCACCGAGAAGTTCGTGCCCTCGTTGTAGATCACCAGGGCCTTGTAACGCTCCCGCACCAGCGGAATCGCCTGGTTCAGCAGCGCCATGATCTGCTCGTCGAGCGAGTTGCCCTTGGAGGTGAACTCCAAGCAAACCACGCCGTCGCCGATGTCCCACAGCGCGGCGGAGGCGTTCTGCAGCAGCGGCTTGGACACCAGCTTGATGTCGTCCAGCAGCAGCACGCCGGGCGGCACAGCGACGTCGTGATACGCGCCGTCCAGCCCCATGGACTGCCAGCGTCCCGCCTCGACACGATACAGCGGCCGGTCGCCCGCGGCGGCCAGCAGCGGCGGAACCGCCATGCCGTGCGCCACCAACCAATCCGCGAACGCCTTTGCGCCGAGCTTGTCGATCAGCTCGAACGGCCCCCAGCGCCAGTTGTAGCCGAGCCGCATTGCCGCATCGACCGCGACGATGGTGTCGGCCGCTTCCGGCACGATCGACGCGGCGTAGGCCAAGGTCTGGCCAATCACCCGCCAGGCGTACTCGCCGTACTTGCCCGGCAGCGCGAGCAGGCCCTTCACGTCGCGGGCCTCCGGGAAGTCGGGCTTCCGCTCCGGCCGGTACTGTCCGGTGGCGAGGTCGATCGCCTCCTTGGTCCGGGTGCGCCGGTCGAACTTGTAGAAGCCACCCTTACCTTTTCGCCCGATCAGCCCCTCCGCGATCATGCGGGCGAACAGCGGCACGTCGCGGTTGGCGGCGTGGAACGCGTCGCCCGGCGGCAGCGTGCGGGCCAAGCTGGCGTTCACGTGCGGCATCAGATCGAGGCCCACCAGGTCCAGCAGCCCGAACACGCCGGTTTTGGGGATGCCCATCGGCCGGCCGACGATGGCGTCCACCTCCTCGATCGTCAGCCCGGCGTCGATCGCCTCGACCACCGCCACCTGCAGCCAGTAGTTGCCGACCCGGTTGGCGATGAAGCCGGGGCTGTCGTTGCAGCGCACGACGGTCTTGCCCATCGCCATGTCGGCGAACTGCGCCACCGCGTCGGCGGTCGCCGGGTCGGTGTGCGGGCCGGACACGACCTCCAGCAGCCGCATGTACCGCGGCGGGTTGAAGAAGTGCGTCACGATGAAGTCGCGCTTGAAGCCGTCGGGCATCCCCTCCGTCAGGTCGCGCAGCGGGATGGTGGACGTGTTGGACGAGATGGCGCTGCCGGGCCGGCGGATCGCGTCGAGCTTGCGGTACAGCGCCTGTTTCACCTCCAGCCGCTCGACGATGACCTCGACGATCCAGTCGCAGTCGGCGAGCTTGCCGAGGTCGTCCTCGACGTTGCCCGTCGCCACCAGCTTGGCCGCCCGCGCCGACATGAACGGCGCCGGCTCCGTCTTGAGCGTCTTGGCGACGGCGCCCTCGGCCACGGCGCTACGGCTGTTCGAGCCCGGCGGCACGATGTCCAGCAGCACCACCGGCACGCCCGCGTTCGCGACCTGGGCCGCGATCCCCGCCCCCATCACCCCGGCGCCGATGACGCCGACCTTCTGGATGCGCATCAGATCGCCTCCAGCACCGTGGCGATGCCCTGGCCGCCGCCGATGCACTGGGTCGCCAGCGCGTACTTGCCGCCGGTGCGCTGCAGCAGGCTCGCCGCCTTGCCGACGATGCGCGCGCCGGTGGCGCCCAGCGGATGGCCGAGCGCGATCGCCCCGCCGTCGATGTTCAGCGTCTCGTCGCGCACGCCGATGTCGCGCGCGCTGGCCAGCGCCTGGCTGGCGAACGCCTCGTTCAGCTCCACCACGTCGACGGCGCCGATCTCGATCCCGGCGCGTGACAGCGCCTTCCTGGTCGCCGACACCGGGCCGATGCCCATGATCTCGGGGCCGCAGCCGGCGACGCTCACGCTGCGGATGCGCGCGAGCATCGGCAGGTTGTTGCGTTGCGCGTATTCCTCCGTCGTGACCAGCACGGCCGCACAGCCATCGGTCAGCGGCGAGGACGTGCCGGCCGTGACCGAGCCGTCCTGGTCGAACGCGGGCTTCAGCCCGGCCAGCGCCTCGGGCGAGGTCTCGGGACGGATGCAGCCATCTTTGTCGACCGAGTGGCCGTTGACCCGGATCGCCACGATCTCATCCGCGAGCTTGCCCTCGGCCTGCGCGGCGGCGGCGCGGGCGTGGCTGCGGACGGCGAAACGCTCCTGCTCGGCGCGCGGGATTTGCCACTGGCGCGCGACGTTCTCGGCGGTCTCGCCCATGCCCATGTAGGCGCCGGGCTGCTTCTGGTGCAGCGCCGGGTTCAGCATCGGGTTGTAGCCGCCGAGCGGGATGCGGCTCATGCTCTCGACCCCGGCGCACACGAACACCTCGCCCGCGCCCATCTGGATCGCTCCGGCGGCGATGTGCACCGACTGCATCGAGCTGCCGCAGAAGCGGTTGACGGTCATGCCGGCCACCGAGATCGGCAGGTCGGACAGCAGGCCGATCAGCCGCGCCACGTTCATGCCCTGCTCGCCCTCGGGGAAGGCACAGCCCATGATGATGTCCTCGATGTCCTCGGGCTTGACGTGGCTGCGGGCGATCAGCTCGCGCACCACCTGGGCGGCCAGGTCGTCCGGCCGGATGCGGGCCAGCGCGCCCTTCCTGGCGAGGGTGAACGGTGAGCGCGCGTAGCCGGCGATGACGACATTCTTCATATGTGCAGACCTTCCAGGAATTGTTTTAATTGCGCGTCATGGCTTCGTTGGCCTGGCGCTTGATTTCGTTCAGTTCACCCAACGTCTCGTCGAGCGCGATCCGCTGCTGCTCCAGCTGCTCGACCCGGCCGGCCACCGCCTTCAGCAGCGCCCGCAGCTGCTCCGTCTGGGTGTGGTCCACGTCATACAAGTCGAGGTAGTCGCCGATATCGCGCAGGCTGAAGCCGAGGCGCTTGCCCCGCAGGATCAGCGCCATGCGCGCCCGGTCGCGATGCGTGTACACGCGGGTGGTGCCCGCCCGCTGCGGCGCGATCAGCCCCTTGTCCTCGTAGAAACGGATCGTGCGCGCGGTCACGCCGAGGTTTTCGGCGAGTTGCGTCACCGTGAATAGCCGGTCGGTCAGGACATCGCCGTTCGCGTCGCCGCGGTGCCGCACTGGTTTCCCTATACGTTAACCATCTGACGCGGAACATACGCTTCCGCCTGCCGGGATCAAGCCCCGACCAGCCCCCGCGCGAACTCCATCGCGTCGAACGGCCGCAGGTCGCCCGCTTGCTCGCCGACCCCCACCGCGTGCACCGGCAGGCCGAAATCCTCCGCCAGCGCCACCACGATGCCGCCCCGGGCGCTGCCGTCCAGCTTGGTGACGATCAGGCCGGTGACGTCCACGAGGTCCTTGAACACCCGCACCTGCTCCAGCGCGTTCTGCCCCGTAGTCGCGTCCAGCACGAGCAGCACGGAATGCGGCGCCGACGGGTCGCGCTTGCGCAGCACGCGGATGATCTTGCTCAGTTCCTCCATCAGCGCGGCCTTGTTGTGCAGCCGGCCGGCGGTGTCGATCAGCAGCACGTTGGCGCCCTCCGACTGCGCCCGGACCAGCGCGTCGAACGCCAGCCCGGCGGCGTCCGCGTTCGGCGGCCCGGAGATCACCGGCGCGCCGGTGCGCTCGCCCCACACCTGCAGCTGCTCGACGGCGGCGGCGCGGAAGGTGTCCCCGGCGACCATGACGGAGCGCAAACCCTGCTCGCGGTACTGCAGTGCCAGCTTGCCGATGGTGGTGGTCTTGCCGGTCCCGTTCACGCCGACCACCAGCACGACGTGCGGCGTGCGCGCCGGGTCGAGCACGAGCGGCTGGGCGACCGGGGCGAGGATGGCGGCGATCTCGCCGGCCAGGGCCTCCTTGACCTCCGCGTCCGTCACTTGCCGGCCAAACCGGCTGCGGCGGAAGTTGGCGACGATGTCGGCGGCGGCGTGGTGGCCGAGGTCGGCGCCGATCAGCAGCTCCTCCAGTTCCTCCAGCGCCGCGTCGTCCAGCGTGCGGCGGACGAACACCGCCGAAATCCCGCCCGTCAGCTTCTGCGTGCTGCGGGACAGGCCTTCCTTCAACCGGTTGAGAAACCCGAGCGCCATCTACGCCGCCTCCGCCACAAGCCCGTTCGCGTCGAACCCGGTGATCCGCGCCCGCACCAAGGTCCCAGCGGTGGCCTGCAGGCGGACGGGAGCGAAATGCTCGGTGTGGCCGGTGCCGCGGCGCTCGGCCAGCACCATCGCCTCCCGCCCGAGCTGGGCCGCGTGGAAGCGCTCCGCCACCCGCGCGCCGGCCTGCCGGAGCTGCGCCGCGCGCGCCCGGCGCTCGGGCTTGGGCACCGGCGGCATGCGCGCGGCGGGAGTCCCGGGACGCTCGCTGTAGGGGAACACGTGCAAATAGGGGATTGCGGCGTCCTCGACGAAGGCCAGCGTCTCGGCGAATTGCGCCGCGGTCTCGGTGGGGAAGCCCGCAATCAGGTCGGCCCCTACCGCCAGGCCCGGCCGCAATGCGCGGGCGCGGGCGATCGTGGCCAGGGCCTGCGCGCGGGAATGCCGCCGCTTCATCCGCTTCAGCACCAGGTCGGACCCGGCCTGCAGCGAGAGGTGAAGGTGCGGCATCAGCCGGGGCTCCTCCGCCAGCAAGCGCCACAGTTCGGCGTCGTCGGCGGCCGGGTCCAGCGACGACAGCCGCAGCCGGGGCAGGTCCGGCACGAGCGCCAGCACCCGGCGCACGAGGCCGCCGAGCGTGGGCGCGCCGGGCAGGTCCGGCCCGTAGCTGGCGATGTCGACGCCGGTGACGACGACCTCGCGGGTGCCGGCCTCGACCAGCGCGCGGACCTGCCGCACCACGGCGCCGACCGGCACGCTGCGGGACGGGCCGCGGCCGAACGGGATGATGCAGAAGGTGCAGCGGTGGTCGCAGCCCTGCTGCACCTGGACGAACGCGCGGGTGCGCCCGGCGAACTCGACCACAGGATGCGCCGCCGCCTGGCGCACGGCCATGATGTCGGACACGGCGGAGGGCGCGCCCGCGTCCCAGGCGTCCGGCCGCAGCTTGTCCGCGTTGCCGAGCACCCGCGTGACGCCGGGCAGCGCCGCCCACGACGCCGGGTCGATCTGCACGGCGCAGCCGGTGACGACGATGCGCGCGCCGGGGCGTTCGCGGTGGAGCCGGCTGATGGCATGCCGCGCCTGCCGCTCGGCCTCGGCGGTGACGGCGCAGGTGTTCACCACCACGGTGTCGCCGGCGAGTCCGCGCATGACCTCGGATTCGGCGATGTTCAGCCGGCAGCCGAAGGTCAGGATGTCCGGGCTCATAGCTCGACCTGGCCGGTGAAACTGGTCGCGACGGGTCCGGTCATCAGCACGTGCCCGTCCTCGCGCCAGTCGATGTCCAGCTCGCCGCCGTCCATCGCCACGGTCACGCGCCGTCCCGTCAGGCCGCGGCGATGCGCGTTCACCGCCGCCGCGCACGCGCCGGAGCCGCACGCGAGCGTCAGCCCGGCACCGCGTTCCCACACCCGCAACCGCAGCCGGTCGAGGGCGAGCACCTGGGCAAAACCGATATTGGCGCGGTCGGGAAACAGCGGGTCGCGCTCGAATTTCGGGCCGTCGCGGGTCACCGGGGTGGTTTGCGCGTCGGGGACGAAGAAGGTCGCGTGCGGGTTGCCAATGGAGACGGACGCCGGGTCGCCGGGGAGGTCAAGATGCAGGGTGTCCATGGCGCGGGCCAGGGGGATGTCCTGCCAGTCCAGCCGTGCCGGTCCCATGTCGACCGTCACCCGACCGTCGTCCAGCAGCTCGGCCGGAAGGTCGCCGGTGACGGTGCGGATGAGCTGGCGGCGCGCGCCGGTCTCGCGGAACAGCAGGTCGGCCACGCACCGTGTGGCGTTGCCGCACGCGCCGGCCTCGCTGCCGTCGGGGTTGTGGATGCGCATGAACACGTCCGCCCCCGGTGCCGCTGCTTCGAGCGTGATGAACTGGTCGCAGCCGATCCCGGTGCGCCGGTCGGACAGCGCCGCGATCCGCTCGGGCGTTAGGCCGGGCAGGCCGCCGCGCGCGTCGATCACGATGAAATCGTTGCCTGCGCCGTGCATCTTGTGGAAGGGGACCAGCATGGCGCGCCTTATATAGGTGCCGCCCTTGCAGGGGTAGGCCGCCGCCGTTATACCCCCGGCCTCAGTTCGCGCGTCCGGGCCTGTGTGGGCATGCCTGGCCGCGACGCCTGCGTTTCGCAGGGCCTGCCATTTAGGAGATGCAAATGCCCAAGATGAAGACGAAGTCGTCGGTGAAGAAGCGATTCAAGATCACCGCGACCGGTAAGGTGCTCGCCGGCCCCGGCAAGAAACGCCACAACCTAATGGCGCGCAGCCAGAAGGCCAAGCGGGCCAACCGCGGCAGCCAGACCCTGACCCACGCTGACGGCCTGACCGTCAAGCAGTGGGCGCCGTACGGCCTGCGCTGAGGGGGACGGCACATGGCACGGGTCAAGCGCGGCGTCACGACGCACGCACGTCACAAGAAGGTTCTGGAGCAGTCGAAGGGCTTCGTCGGCCGCTCCTCCACCAATTACCGGATCGCGCTGGAGCGGCTGGAGAAGTCGCTCCAGTACGCCTACCGCGACCGCCGGGTCAAGAAGCGCGAGTTCCGCGGCCTGTGGATCCAGCGCATCAACGCGGCGACGCGGGAGCACGGGCTGACCTACAGCCGCTTCATCGACGGGTTGAAGAAGGCCGGCATCGAGATGGACCGCAAGGTGCTCTCCGCCATCGCTTTCGACGACCCGGCGGCGTTCGCGGCCATCGTCAAGCAGGTCCAAGCCGCCCTCGCTTAGCTCACGTCCCCCTCTCCCCCGGCGGGAGAGGGCCTTCGCTCGGGTGTCATGCACGACCTAGACCTCATCCAAGCCGAAACCGACGCGGCATTGGCCGCGGCGTCCGACCTGCGCGCGTGGGACGCCATTCGCGTCGGCGTGCTCGGCAAGTCCGGGCGGCTGACGGCGCTGCTGAAGGAACTCGGCCGCGCCACCCCGGACGAGCGGCGGGAGCGCGGCGCTGCGCTGAACCGGCTGAAGGGGTCGCTGACCGCCTCCCTCGAAGCCCGCCGCATCGCGCTGGACGACGCGGCGCTGGACGCCCGCCTCGCCTCCGAGCGCCTCGACGTGACCTTGCCGCCCCCGCCGGAACCGCCGGGCCTGATCCACCCGATCAGCCGCACCATGGAGGAGATGGCCGCCATCTTCGGCGCCATGGGCTTCACCGTCGGCGAGGGTCTCGACGTGCAGAACGACTGGTTTAATTTCGCCGCCCTGAACATCCCCGCCCACCACCCCGCCCGCGCCGACCAGGACACGTTCTACCTTCCCGGCGAGCGCGACGGCCGCCCCTTGCTGCTGCGGACCCAGACCTCGGACGTGCAGATTATCTCCATGCTGAGCCAGCTGCCGCCGCTGCGGGTGATCGCGCCGGGCCGGACCTACCGCGCCGACCACGACGCGACACACAGCCCGATGTTCCACCAGTGCGAGGGCATCGCCATCGACCGCGGCCTGACGCTCGGCCACCTCAAGGGCTGCCTGACCGACTTCCTCCGCGCCTTCTTCGGCCTCGCCGCCCTGCCCGTCCGGTTCCGCTCCAGCTACTTCCCATTCACCGAGCCCTCCATGGAAGTCGATATCGGCTGGAACCGCCGCACCGGCGACATCGGCGGGGGCGGCGACTGGCTGGAAATCCTCGGCAGCGGCATGGTCCACCCCCGCGTGCTCGCCAATTGCGGCATCGACCCGCGGGAGTGGCAGGGGTTCGCGTTCGGCATGGGCGTCGAGCGCGTGACGATGCTGAAGCACGGCATCCCCGACCTGCGCCCGTTCTACGAGAGCGACATGCGCTGGCTGCGGCATTACGGGTTCAACCCGCTCGCCCCGGTGTCGTTGCACGAGGGCATCGGGGCGTGAAGTTCACCCTGTCGTGGCTCCGCACCCACCTCCATACCGACGCGTCGCTCGACACCATCACCGACACGCTGACCCGCATCGGGCTGGAGCTGGAGGGCGTGGCGGACCCCGGCGCCGCGCTCGCCCCATTCCGCGTCGCGCGCGTGGTCGAGGCGGCGGCGCACCCAAACGCCGACCGGCTGCGCGTGTGCCGGGTCGATACCGGCGATGGGATCGTCGGCGTCGTGTGCGGCGCGCCGAACGCGCGGACCGGCATGCTGGCGGTGTTCGCCCCGCCGGGCACGCACATCCCCGGCACCGGGATCACCCTCAAGGTCGGCGACATCCGCGGGGTCGCGAGCGCCGGGATGCTGCTCAGCTTGCGTGAGATGGGCCTGGGCGAGGACCATGACGGCATCGCCGACCTGCCGGCAGACGCCCCAGTCGGCATGCCATACGCCGAGTACGCCGGGTTGGACGACCCGGTGATCGAGATCGGCGTGACCCCCAACCGCGGCGACGCGCTGGGCGTCCGCGGCGTCGCGCGCGACCTGGCCGCGGCCGGGGTCGGGACGTTGCGCCCGTGGCCGGCGGCGGTTGTCCCCGGGACGTTCCCGAGCCCGGTCCGCTGGGACATCGCCTGGCCGGAAGCCTGCCCGTGGATTCTCGGCCGCACCATCCGCGGCGTCCGCAACGGCCCCAGCCCGGCCTGGCTGCAGCGCCGGCTGGTGTCGATCGGCCTGCGTCCGATCAACGCACTGGCGGACATCACCAACTTCTTCACCCACGACCTCGGCCGCCCGCTGCACGTGTTCGACGCGGGCCGCCTCGCCGGCCCCGTGCTGACCTTGCGGCCCGGCGCCGGCGAGACCTTCCGCGCGCTGAACGGCCGCGATTACACCGCCGACCCTGCCGATTGCGTCATCGCCGACGCGGCCGGCGTGCAGTCCCTCGCCGGCGTGATGGGCGGCGAGGCCACCGGCTGCACCGAGGCCACCGCGACGGTGTTCCTCGAATGCGCGCTGTTCGACCCCGTGCGCATCGCCCTCACCGGCCGCCGCCACCAGATCGCTTCCGACGCCCGCGCCCGCTTCGAGCGCGGCGTCGACCCGGCGCTGCTCCCGGCCGCCACCGAGGCCGCCACCCGCATGATCCTCGACCTCTGCGGCGGCGAGGCGAGCGAGGTGGTGAGCGCCGGCTCCGAACCCGCCTGGCAGCGCCATGCCACCCTGCGGTTCGAACGGCTGGAATCGCTCGGCGGACTGGCCGTGCCGCCCGACGGCGCGGTGGCCGACCTGGAGCGCCTCGGCTTTACGGTCCAGGTGCTGACGCCCGAGAGCGTCACCGTTGCGGTGCCGTCCTGGCGCAACGACGTGGCCGGATCGGGTGGGCTGGACCAGTCGCCGGCGCTGCACCCGACGGTCGCCCTTAGCGCCGCCGAGGGCCGCGACGCTGCCGAAGCGGAGGCGGACCTGGTCGAGGAGGTGCTGCGCCTGCGTGGCCTCGACACGGTGCCGCCGGTGTCGATGCCCGCGCTCGGCCCGGTGCCGCTGCCGACCCTGGCGCCGCGCCAGGTCCGCGCCGCCACCGCCCGGCGCACGCTCGCCGCCCGTGGGATGCTGGAGTGCGTGACGTTCAGCTTCATGGCGCACGCGGAGGCCGCGCTGTTCGGCGACGCCCCGGCGTCGATGCGGCTGGAGAACCCGATCGCGGCCGACCTCGACCAGATGCGCCCCACCCCGGTCGCGACCCTGCTGCTGGCTGCCCGGCGCAACGCCGCCCGCGGTTCGCCGGATTGCGCGCTGTTCGAGGCCGGGCCGGCGTTCGCCGCCGACTCGCAGCAGGCGGTCGCGGCCGGGGTGCGGACCGGGCACTCGCCGCGGAATTGGACGGCGCCGGTCCGGGCCGTGGACGCGCTCGGGGCGAAGGCGGACGCGCTGGCGGTGCTGGCCGGGCTCGGTGTGCCGATGGAGAGCCTGTCGGTGACCGCCGATGCGCCCGGCTTCTACCACCCGGGCCGCTCCGGCGTGGTGCGGCAAGGGCCGAAGCTGGTGCTGGCGGCGTTCGGGGAGCTGCACCCGCGCGTGCTGGCCGGCCTGGATGTCGACGTCCCGGCGGCGGCGTTCGAGGTGTTCCTGGACCGCATCCCGGAGCCGAAGCGCCGCCGCAAAGCAGCACCCGACCTGCCGGCGTTCCAGGCCGTGCGCCGCGACCTCGCCTTCGTGGTCGACGCCGGCACCCCGGCCGAGGCCGTGCTGCGTGCCGCCCGCGGGGCCGAGCGGACGCTGATCGCCGCGGTCGGCCTGTTCGACGTGTACGCGGGCGACAACGTGCCGCCGGGCCAGAAATCGCTGGGCGTGGAGGTCGTGCTGCAGCCCCGGGCCGCCACCCTGACCGACGCCGAGATCGAGGCCGCCTGCGCCAAGGTGGTCGCCGCCGTGGCGAAGGCGACCGGCGGCGTCTTGCGGGCCTGATCGCACGTCTCGGCTGACAGAGTGGCCGGGACGCATTATGTCTCGCGCATGACCGACACGCCCCTCGCCCTGATCCGCAACTTCTCGATCATCGCGCATATCGACCACGGGAAATCGACCCTGGCCGACCGGCTGATCCAGGCGTGCGGCGGCCTCACGGACCGCGAGATGAGCGCGCAGGTGCTCGACAGCATGGAGCTGGAGAAGGAGCGCGGCATCACCATCAAGGCGCAGACCGTGCGTCTCGCGTATCGGGCGAAGGACGGGCTGACCTACGAGCTGAACCTGATGGACACGCCGGGCCACGTCGATTTCGCGTACGAGGTGAGCCGCAGCCTGGCCGCGTGCGAGGGCTCGCTGCTGGTGGTCGATGCGTCCCAGGGCGTCGAGGCGCAGACCTTGGCCAACGTGTACCAGGCGATCGAGGCGAACCACGAGATCGTCCCCGTCCTGAACAAGATCGACCTGCCGGCCGCAGAACCCGACCGGGTGAAGCAGCAGATCGAGGACGTGATCGGCCTCGACGCCAGCGACGCGGTGATGATCAGCGCCAAGACCGGCCTGAACATCGAGGGCGTGCTGGAGGCGCTGGTCACGCGCCTGCCGCCGCCGACCGGCGACGCCGCCAAGCCGCTGACGGCGCTGCTGGTGGATAGCTGGTACGACCAGTACCTCGGCGTGGTGATCCTGGTGCGGGTCCGCGACGGGCGGCTGAAGCGCGGCATGAAGATCCGCATGATGTCCAACGGTGCCGCCCACCTGGTCGAGCAGGTCGGCGTGTTCACCCCCAAGATGGTCCCCACCGGCGACCTCGGCCCCGGCGAGATGGGCTTCATCACCGCGGCCATCAAAACCGTGGCCGACTGCAACGTGGGCGACACCATCACCGACGACCGCAACCCGGCGACGCAGGCGCTGCCGGGCTTCAAGCCGTCCATCCCCGTGGTGTGGTGCGGCCTGTTCCCGGTGGACGCCGACGATTTCGAGAAGCTGCGGGAGTCGCTCGGCAAGCTGCGCCTGAACGATGCGAGCTTCCACTACGAGGCGGAGACGTCGGCCGCGCTCGGCTTCGGCTACCGCTGCGGCTTCCTGGGTTTGCTGCACCTCGAAATCATCCAGGAGCGCCTGACCCGCGAGTTCGACCTGGACCTGATCGCGACGGCGCCCTCGGTGGTGTACCGCATCCACCGCACCAACGGCGCCACCGAGGAGCTGCACAACCCGGCCGACATGCCCGACCCGAGCCAGATCGACCACATCGACGAACCGTGGATTCGCGCGACCATCATGGTGCCGGACGACTACCTCGGCCCGATCCTGACCTTGTGCAACGACCGCCGGGGCCAGCAGCAGGACCTGACCTATGTCGGCACGCGGGCGATGGCGGTGTACCGGCTGCCGCTGAACGAGGTGGTGTTCGACTTCTACGACCGGCTGAAATCCGTCAGCCGCGGCTACGCCAGCTTCGACTACGCGATGGAGGACTACGTCGCCAGCGACCTCGTGCGCATTTCCATCCTGGTCAACCAGGACCCGGTGGACGCGCTGAGCTTCATCGCCCACCGCAGCGCCGCCGAGGCCCGCGGTCGGTCGATCTGCGCCAAGCTGAAGGAGCTGATCCCGCGCCAGCTGTTCAAGATCGCGATCCAGGCCGCGATTGGTGGCCGGGTGATCGCGCGCGAGACGATCGGCGCGCTGAGCAAGGACGTGACGGCCAAGTGCTACGGCGGCGACATCAGCCGCAAGCGCAAGCTGCTGGACAAGCAGAAGGAGGGCAAGAAGCGGATGCGGCAGTTCGGCAAGGTGGAGATTCCACAGAGCGCGTTCCTGGCGGCGCTGAAGATGGACGCGTGAGGCGAGGGTTGGTATGAGGTTCGCGCGCCGGAGGGATGGCCGAGCGGTTTAAGGCGCACGCTTGGAAAGCGTGTGTGCGTTAACGCGTACCGTGGGTTCGAATCCCACTCCCTCCGCCAGCGTAAATTAAATTTTTTAGTATTCCAAAAAATTTGGTTGTTGAACTGAATTTTCTCGAAATTTCCTATTTAAGGGTTTGTATTCAAGCACGCGCGCAGGGAATTTGGCTAATATTTATGCGTGTATAGCGCCAAGTAGCGTTGAAACTTTTCTACTTTTATCAGATACTACCGTTGTCGACTTATACGGCGCTGAACGCATGTCTACCCGAAACGTCGGAACAGAGATGCTTGGAGCAAAGCCAGCTTTTGTCGGCAATGTGGGAGCAGCTTGATTGGACATTCTAGAAAATAATGTGATCGGCTCGTTTATCTTCGGTCTAGGTAGGCAGGTTGAGGCCCGGCACGGGCGTATGCCGTGCGAACCAATCGGTGTCGAACTCCTACAGCAAACGCCCCTCGATACAAGCCTAGGCGATGTTTTGATTGCAAATGCAAAGATTGTGCGGCTGATCGAATTTAAGCGCGAAAGCAACAGGGATGCAAAAGAGATAGCAAATTTTCAGCTGCTCTGCAGAGCACTAAACAGTTCTCACCTTTCACATCTTGATGCCATATCAAGAAAAATTCATTGGTTTGTGCAAACTAATTTTAGCAAGACACAAAACAGTATCGTCGTGCCGTACTTAGATTTGAAGACTCCAAGTAGTAGTTTAAATTTAGCTGGGTTTATCGAAAAATTGCCGAAGATATTGGAGGTCTTAGCATGAACAAACAAGATCGGGATGATGTAAAACTATACATTGAGGTGCTCGGTCGTTATACCGGCTCAAAAGGTAGTGGCGGAACTACGGGCGGCTTGCTGTTCACCGTTAATGCGAAAGGAACTGCCGAGTACATCTTTATCGATGATGTTCGTGAACTTGCCATGACGCCTAATGTTGTATTACAGCATTATGTCGAGCGGCAGCGTGCTATTGAGGAGATCAAGCTCAAGCTGGAGCAGGAGGCTTTGCAGTTGACACGCGGCCGGAGTCTTGGTTTCGGCTTGTAAGCCTAGTTGAGGAGCGGAGATGACACTGAGGGTAAAGGATGGAGAGTTCCCACATGAGGACGGCTTCAGGCACTCATCGAGGCAACGATAACCGACCAAGAAACAATCTCGGCAGCTTCTAAGCTACACCGCGAAACGGCGGCGATGCTGCAGCAACACGTTAGGAATTTCCCTGATCGTATCGCTTTAGAGGTAAACCAGAAGCTGGCGGGCGCTGCCGACGCAGCCGCTGACCGGATTAGTACCAAATTTAAGAGCGCAAACGAAATGGCTGAGCAGGCGCGTGTGAATTACGAACGTGCCGCCAATTTTGCTGCCCAGCGAGTAGCGTATTTGGCTATGGCCAGCTTTGCATTAGGCTGCCTTGGCATGACGGCAGGTGTGGCCATCAGCGCAAAGTTCATCCTGCCCGATCCCGACATAATCCAGCGTGCACGGGAGGCCGAGCGCGTGGTTGAAATCCTCACGCCAAAAGGTGGAAACAGCATTTTAAACACCTGCACAAGTAGGTCTGTTACCAGAACTTGCGTGCGTACGGATGAGGCCGGTTCAGAGCGGTATATAGGATCTCGGGGAGAAACCTACCGTATCCTATATGGATATTAGTTGGCTTCTATTTGGCTAACTTGTTTACCAGTTACCCCAACCCCTCGCAAAACCCCCTCACCCGCCCCATCGCCTCCCCCAACACCGCCTCCCCCGTCGCATAGCTAATCCTCACGAACGGGCTCATCCCAAACGCCGCCCCCTGCACCACCGCCACATGCCGCTCCTCCAGCAGCCCCAGCGCGAAATCCTCGTCCGTCTCGATCCGCCGCCCGCCCGCGCTCACCTTGCCCAAGCACCCCGCGATGTCCGGGTACACATAGAACGCCCCTTCCGGACGATGGCACGACACCCCGGGCATCGCGGCCAGCGCGTCCACCACCAGGTCCCGCCGCCGCCGATACGCCGCCGCCTGCGCCGCCACGCTCTCCTGCGACCCGTCCAGCGCCGCCGCGGCGGCCGCCTGCCCGACCGTGCTCACCCCCGCCGTCGCCTGGCCCTGCATGTTCACCATCGCCCGGATCAGCTCCCGCGGCCCGGCGCCGAAGCCGATCCGCCACCCCGTCATGGCGTACGTCTTCGACACCCCGCTCACCGTCAGCACCCGGTCGCGCAGCCGAGGCTCCACCGCCGCCATCGTCGCGTGCCGGAACCCGTCGTAGATCAGGTGCTCGTACATGTCGTCGCACAGCACCCACACCTGCGGATGGCGCAGCAGCACCTTGCCCAGCGCCGCCATCTCCGCCGCCGAGCACGCAGCCCCGGTCGGGTTGTTGGGGAAGTTCAGCACCACCCACTTCGTCCGTGGCGTGATCGCCGCGTCCAAATCCTCCGGCCGCAGCTTGAACTCGTGGCTCTGCGGACAGCGCACATGCACCGGCACGCCGCCCACCAACTGCGCCAGCAGCGGGTACGCGCCCCAGTACGGCGCCGGGATCACCACCTCGTCGCCGTCGTCCACCGTCGCCAGCAGCGCGTCGAAGATCACCTGCTTGCCGCCGTTGCCGACCATGATCTCGTCGGCCGCGTACTCCAGCCCGGCGTCGCGCCGGAACTTGCGCTGGATCGCCGCCTTCAGCGCCGGTTGCCCGTCCTGCGGCGGATACTTCGTGTCCCCCGCCAGCGCCGCCCGGTATGCGGCCTCGATCGCGTGGGGCGGGCTGTCGAAGTCGGGCTCGCCGATCGCCAGCGAGATCACCTCGATCCCCGCCGCCCGCATCGCCCGCGCCTTGACCGTCATCGCCACCGTCGCCGCCACGGGAACGCGCGCCAGGCGGCGGGCCAGCCCCGGCATCGCGGTCAGCGCAGCCCCTGGCAGAACCGCTGGATGCGCGTGCACGCCTCCCGCAGCGCCTCGGTGCTGGTGGCGTAGCTGACGCGGAAATGGCCGGGATACATGAACGCGGAGCCGTGGACCGCAGCCACGCCCTCCTCGTCCAGCAGCGCCACCACGAAGCTCTCGTCGTCGGCGATGGCGGCGCCGCCCCGGCTGGTCTTGCCGATGCAGCCGTGCACGCTGGGGAACACGTAGAACGCGCCCTCCGGCCGGTGGCAGACGATGCCGGGTGCCGCGTTCAGCATCTCGACCACCAGGTCGCGGCGGCCCTGGTACACCGCGACCATCTCGGGGATGAAACCCTGCGGCCCGTTCAGGGCCTCGACCGCGGCGGCCTGGCTGATGGACGAGGTGTTGGACGTGGACTGCGATTGCAGCTTGTCCATGGCGCGGATCAGCGACGCCGGGCCGCCGCAGAAGCCGATGCGCCAGCCGGTCATGGCGTACGCCTTGCTGCAGCCGTTCATAGTGATGGTGCGGCCGCGCAGCCTCGGCTCGACCTGCACGACCGTCGCGGGCACGAAGCCGCCGTAGGTCAGCTTCTCGTAGATGTCGTCGGTGAACACCCACACATCGGGGTGGCGCAGCAGCACGTCGCACAACGCGCGCAGCTCGGCCGCAGAGTAGGCGGCGCCGGTCGGATTGCAGGGGCTGTTCAGCATGAACCACTTGGTGCGCGGCGTGATGGCGGCTTCGAGGTCCTCGGGACGCAGCTTGAAGCCGTTGTTCTGCCCGCACGGCACGATCACGGGGGTGCCGTCGGCCAGCGCCACGATGTCGGGGTAGCTGACCCAGCACGGGCTCGGGATGATCACCTCGTCGCCCGCGTCCAAGGTCGCGACCATGGCGTTGTAGATCACCTGCTTGCCGCCGGTGGAGACCAGGATTTCGTCGGGCGCGTACTCGATGCCGGAGTCGCGCAGGAACTTGGCGGCGACGGCCTTGCGCAGCGCGAGCGTGCCGGCCACGTCGGTGTACTTGGTGTCGCCCGCCTCGATGGCGCGGATCGCCGCCTGCTTCACGTTGGCGGGGGTGTCGAAGTCGGGCTCGCCCGCCGACAGGCTGATGATGTCGCGGCCGGCGGCCTTCAGCGCGCGGGCCTTGGTGCTGATGGCGATGGTCTGGCTGGGGCTGACGCGGCCGAGCCGTTCGGCGAGCAGGTGCATGGCGGGTTCCAAGTCGGTGCGGGGCCGCAGCCTATTCCCGCGCCGCCCCCTGGGCAACCGATCGCTGCTGCACCGCCCACCCCCCGAGCAGCAGGGCCGACACCCCCGCCAGGATCACGGTCGCCAGCGCGTTCAGCTCCGGCGTGGCGCCGAGGCGGAGGCTGGAGAACACCACCATCGGCAGGGTCGACGCGCCGGGTCCGGAAACGAAGCTGGCCACCACCAGGTCGTCCAGCGACAGGGTGAACGCCAGCAGCCAGCCGGACAGCAGCGCCGGGGCCAGCAGCGGCAGCGTGATGAGCAGGAACGCGCTGGCCGGGGACGCGCCGAGGTCCATTGCCGCCTCCTCCAGCTCCGTGCCCGACCCGGCGAGCCGGGCCTGCACCACCACCGCCACGTAGGACAGCGCGAACGAGACGTGGGCGACGGCGATCGTCAGCGCGCCGCGGCCGTCGGGGATGCCGAACGCCTGCTCGCTGGCCACGAACAGCAGCAGCAGCGACAGCCCGATCAGCACGTCCGGCAGCACCAGCCGGGTCGCGATCAGCCCAGCGAACAGCCCGCGCCCGCGGAAACGGGTAAACCGGGCCAGCGCGTAGCCCGCCGCGGTGCCCAGCGCCGTCGCCCCCGTCGCCGACAGCGCCGCGATCTCCAGCGACAGCAGCCCGGCGTTGATCAGCCGCTGGTCGTGCCACAGCGTTACGTACCAGCGGGTGGAGAACCCGGTCAGCACGGTCGTCAGCCGCTGGTCGTTGAAGCTAGTGAGCACCAGCAGCACGATCGGGCCGAACAGGAACACGTAGCCGGACAGCAGGGCGGCGAGCAGGAACCGGGACGGCCTCACTGCGGGACGGCGCGCAGGTCCGGGAGCACGTCCAGGTGGCAGGCGGCCCGCTGGCCCGGCGCCGTGTCCCGCAGCAGCGGCTCCTCGACCCGGCAGCGGTCGAACACGTATGGGCAACGGGTGTGGAAGCGGCAACCGCCGGGCGGGTTGATCGGGCTGGGCACGTCGCCCTTCAGGATGATGCGGTCGCGCTTGGCCAGCGGGTCCGGGACCGGAACGGCGGATAGCAGGGCGCGGGTGTAGGGATGGCGCGGCGAGGCGAACAGGGTGCGGCGGTCGGCGATCTCGACCAGCTTGCCGAGATACATGACGGCGACGCGGTGCGTCAGGTGCTCGACGATGGCGAGGTCGTGGCTGATGAACAGCAGCGCCAGGCCGAGTTCGTCCTGCAGGTCGCTGAGCAGGTTCACGATCTGCGCCTTCACCGACACGTCGAGCGCGCTGACGGCCTCGTCGCAGATGATCAGGTCGGCGCCGGGCGCCAGCGCGCGGGCGATGCCGATGCGCTGCCGCTGGCCGCCGCTGAACTCGTGCGGGAACCGGCGCATGGCGTCGCGCGGCAGCCGCACCTTGTCCATCAGCGCCGCCACCCGGTCGTCGAGCTCGCGGCCGCGGGCGATGCCGAAATTGGTCATCGGCTCGGCCAGGATGTCGCGCACCCGCATCCGAGGATTGAGGCTGCTGAACGGGTCCTGGAACACCACCTGGATGCGCTGGCGCACCGGGCGCAGCTTGCCGGCGGGCAGGGTGTCGATGCGCTGGCCGTCCAGGAACACCTCTCCGGCGGTGGCGTCGGTCAGGCGTAGGATGGTGCGGCCCACGGTCGACTTGCCGCAGCCGCTCTCCCCCACGATCGACAGCGTCTCGCCTTTCGCCACGCTGAACGTCACGCCGTCGACCGCGTGCACCGTGCCGGTGACGCCGCCGAACAGCCCGCCGCGCAGGGCGTAGTGCTTCTTGAGCCCATTTACCTGCAGCAGCGGGGTCACGCGGCCATCCGCTGCTCGGCGTAGTGGCACGCGACCAGGTGCCCCGGCGCTTTCGCCTCCACCGCGGGCGCCGTGGTGCGGCAGAACTCGGTGGCCATCGGGCAGCGCCCGGCGAACGGGCAGCCGACGATGCGCTGGCGCAAGCTCGGCACCAGGCCCGGGATTTCCACCAGCTTGCTGCGCCCGCCGCCCGACAGCGAGGACCCGAGCCGCGGCACCGCGCCCATCAGCCCGCGCGTGTAGGGGTGCAGCGGGTTGGCGAAGATCTCGTTCACCCCCGCCTCCTCCACCTTGCGCCCGGCGTACATCACCACGACGCGCTGCGCCATCTCCGCCACCACGCCGAGGTCGTGGGTGATCAGCATGATGGCCGAGCCCAGCCGCGTCTTGAGGTCGCGCATCAGGTCCAGGATCTGCGCCTGGATCGTCACGTCCAGCGCCGTCGTGGGCTCGTCGGCGATCAGCAGCTTGGGGTTGCAGGCCAGCGCCATCGCGATCATCACCCGCTGGCGCATCCCGCCCGACAATTGATGCGGGTACTCGCCGATGCGGCGCTTGGCGGCGGGGATGCCGACCAGGTCGAGCATCTCGACGCCGCGCCGGGTCGCCTGGGCGGCGGTCATGCCCTGGTGCAGCCGCAACGTCTCGCCGATCTGGCGGCCGATCGTCAGCACCGGGTTCAGCGAGGTCATCGGCTCCTGGAAGATCATGCTGATGTCGTTGCCGCGCAGCTTGCGCATCTCGGCTTCGGGCAGCGCCAGCAGGTTGCGGCCGTTGAACTCGATCGACCCGGCGATGCGGCCCGGCGGTTCCGCGATCAGCCGCAGGATCGACATGGACGTGACCGATTTGCCGCAGCCGGACTCCCCGACGATGGCGACCGTCTCGCCCGCGCCGATGTGGAACGACAGGCCCTCGACCGCGCGCACCACGCCATCCGGGGTGCCGAAATGGGTTTGGAGGTTCTCGACCTCCAGCAGCGACGTCACAGCCGCTTCGCCAGCCGGGGGTCCAGCGCATCGCGCAGGCCGTCGCCCAGCAAGTTCACCGCCAGCACGGTCAACGACAGGAACACCGCGGGGAAGAACACGATGTACGGCTTCACCTGCCACAGCGCCCGGCCCTCGGACATGATGTTGCCCCAGCTCGGGATGATCGGCGGGGTGCCGGCGCCGATGAAGCTCAAGATGGCTTCGGTGATCATCGCGGACGCGCACACGTAGGTCGCCTGCACCATGATCGGCGCCAGCGTGTTCGGCAGGATGTGGCGCAGCACGATCCGCGGCGTCCGCGTGCCGGACGCGATCGCCGCCTCCACGTACGGCTGCTCGCGCAGGCTGAGCACCACGCCGCGCACCAGGCGGGACATGCGCGGGATTTCGGCGACGGTGATCGCGATGATGACGTTCTGCACGCTGCCCCGGGTCAGCGCCATCAGCGCGATCGCCAGCAGGATCGACGGGATCGACATCAGCCCGTCCATGATCCGCATGATGATGGCGTCGGCCCAGCGCACGAACCCGGAGAACAGCCCGATCGCGGCGCCGATCATCGACGACAGCAGCGCCACCGAGAACCCCACCAGCAGCGACACCCGCGCGCCGTAGATCACCCGTGAGTACACGTCGCGGCCCAGCATGTCGGTGCCGAACCAGTATTGCGCCGACGGCGGGCGCGTGCGCTTGGCAGGCGCCAGCGCGGTCGGGTCGACGGTGGCCAGGAGCGGCGCGAACACGGCCGCGAGCACGATCAGCGACAGCAGCAACCCGCCCACGAAGATGGTCGGATGCCGCCGGATGAACGTCCGCACCCGGCCGCGCTGTTTCACCGCCGGCAGCACGTCCGGCAGGATTGCGGCCCGGGTGTGGTCGAGGGTGATGCTCAATAGCTGATCCTCGGGTCGAACAGCGTGTACAGGAGGTCCACGCCCAAATTCACCAGCACGTAGATGAAGCTGAACAGCAGGACGACGCCCTGGATCACCGGGTAGTCCCGCCGCAATATCGCGTCGACCACCAGCCGTCCCAGCCCAGGGATCGCGAACACGCTCTCGGTCACGACGGCGCCGCCGATCAGCAGCGCGACGCCGATGCCGATCACCGTCACGATCGGCACCGCCGCATTCTTGAGCGCGTGCAGGAACAGGATCGGGCGCTGCCCCAGCCCCTTCGCCTTCGCCGTGCGCACGTAGTCCTGGCTCAGCACCTCCAGCATGGTCGCGCGAGTGATGCGGGCGATCAGCGCGATGTACAGCGATCCGAGCGCGATCGACGGCAGGATCAGGTTCTGCAGCCACGGCCACAGCCCGGCGCTGAGCGGCGTGTAGCCCTGCACCGGCAGCCAGCCGAGCTGCAGCGCGAACACGTAGGCGAGCAGGTACCCGACCACGAACACCGGCACCGAGAAGCCGAACACCGCCAGCATCATGATCCCGCGGTCGATCCAGGTGCCGTGCTTCCAGGCCGCCAGCACGCCCATTGGCACCGCCAACGCGATGGACACGATCAGCGTCAGCACCATCAGCGACAGGGTCGGCTCGATCCGCTGCGCGATCATGTGCGTCACCGGCAGGTTGGTGAAGATGGACGTGCCGAGGTCGCCGTTCAGCACGCGCCACGCCCACTCGCCGAAGCGCACCAGGAACGGGCGGTCCAGCCCCAACGAGGCGCGGATGCGGTCCACGTCGGCTGGGCTTGCCTGGTCGCCGGCGATGATGGCCGCCGGGTCGCCGGGCGCCAGGTACAACAGGCTGAACACGAACAGCGCGACGATGGCCATCACGGGGATGGTCGAGAGCGCCCGGCGGAGGATGTAGCCGAGCATCAGCTTTTCTGGACGCCCCAGAACACCGGGAACGGCGCTTTCACCACGCCGCCGATGTTCTTGCGCCAGGCCTGGTAGCCGAGGAAGAAGCCGGTCGGGCCGTACACCACATCGGCGAAGGCGGCGGCGTTGATGCCGCCGATCGCCTGCTTCTCGGCCGCGGTGTCACCGGCGGCGTACCAGTCGGCGATGCGCTGCTGCACCGCGTCCGATTTAGGCCAGCCGAACCACGCCTTGTCGCCGCCCGCGTCCAACGCGGTGTAGGCGGCCGGGTTGATGCAGTCGGCGCCCGCGTGCCAGGTGTGGAAGATGTTCCAGCCGCCGGCGCCGATCGGGTCCTTCTTGGACCGGCGCGCGCCCACCGTGCCCCAGTCGATCGCCTGGTAGTCGACGTTCATGCCCAGCTTGCCCAGCAAATCCGCCGTCACGTCGCCCTCGGCCTTGGTGATGGCGACGTCGGTGGCGACCATCAGCGCGATCCGCTCGCCGTTGTAGCCGGACTCGGCCAGCAGCTTCTTGGCCCCTGCGATGTCGCGCGGCCCCTTCAGGACACCGCCGCCCTGGTCCGACCAAACATCCGTGCCCAGCGTGAAAAAGCTCGCATTCGCCTTCCACAGCGCCTCGTCGTCCCCGACGATGGCCCGCATGTAGTCCTCCTGGTCGAGCGCCATCAGGATCGCCCGGCGCGCACGCACGTCGTTGAACGGCGGATTGAGGTGGTTGAACCGCAGCGAGCCGATGTTGCCCAGCGGATCGGCGATGTCGACGTTGAGGTTGCGGTTGCGCTTGAGCAGCGGCACCAGGTCGGAAATCGGGTTCTCCCACCAATCCACCTCGCCGTTCTGCAGCGCCCCGGCGGCGGTCGCGGCGTCGGGGATGATGGTCCATTCCACCCGGTCCAGCAGCATCCGCTTGCCGCCCGCCAGCCAGTCGCCGGCCTCCGCGCGCGGCTGGTAGCCCTCGAAGCGGGTGAACACGGCCAGGCTGCCGGGCACCCACTCGCGCGCCTGGAACACCATCGGCCCCGATCCGACGAACTCGGTGATCAACTTGAACGGGTCGGTCGCGGCGATGCGGGCGGGCATAATCTCGGCGACCGGGGCGTTGCCCTTGCCGAGCGCGTACAGCATCTTGGGGAACGGCTTGGTCAGCTGGATGGCCAGGGTGCGGTCGTTCGGCGCGCTCATGCCCTCAAGCTGGCGGGCGATCACCTGGCCCATCGTGTCGCGCACCATCCAGCGCTTCAGGCTGGCCACGCAATCCGCCCCGGTGACGGGAGTGTTGTCGTGGAACCTCAGCCCCTCGCGCAGCCGGAATGTCCAGGTCAGCTTGTCGTCCGACAGGGTATGCCCCTCGGCCATCTGCAGCTGCGGCTCCAGCTTGGAATCGACGCCGTACAGCGTGTCCCAGACCAGCAGGGAGGCGTTGCGGACCACGTACTGGGTGCCGGCGACCGCGTCGAGGCTGGACAGGTTGGCCTGCGGGATGAACCGCAGCGTCTTGTTCGCCTGGCTGCGCGCGACGTGCGGGGTGGCGAGCGAGGACGCGGCGAACGCGGCGCCGGTGGCGGTGAGGAACGAGCGGCGCTTCATGGTGCAGGCGTATCCTTCCAGACGATGACGCCCGTCCCGAACAGAGACGCGCGGCCGTGCGGCCGGAAGAGTCGCGGCGATCGCGGCTCAACAGGCACCGGACCGGCATTTCCATTCGCGCCATTATCATCACCGGGCTGACGGGACGCGAGCCGTCGCCCACCGCGAAGGTAGCGGGTGATAGCCCAAACGCACAATGGGGTTTATGGCCCGGCCCCGGCTCGCAACAAAAAGGCAGATCGATGCACGACACCCGGACATTCGCCGTTCCTCCAGCGGGAGAGGGCGTCAGGACCCGATCGTTGCTCGGTGCGCTGGCGTTCATCGCAGCCGCCGGCATCGCCGCCGACGCAACCGCCGCAGCCGCGCCCCACAACGTCCTGCTGTTCGTCGCCGACGGGCTGCGGCCGGGGATGGTCGACGCCCGGAACACCCCGGCGATGGAGGCGCTCATGGCCCGGGGCGTGCGCTTCACCAACACGCACTCGATGTTCCCGACCTTCACCACGGCGAACGCCTCGGCGATGGCCACCGGCCATAAGCTCGGCGACACCGGCGACTTCAGCAACGTGATCCACAGCGGCTTCCCGGTGCCGGGCGCCGGCGGCAGCCTCACGCCGTTCCTCGAAAGCGACCCGGTGCTCGGCGACGTGGACGAGCATTTCTCCGGCGACTACCTCAACCAGGACACCGTCATGAAGGCCGCGCGGCTGGCCGGGATCAGCACCGCCACCATCGGCAAGCTCGGTCCGGCGCTGATCTTCGACCACACCGAGCGCTCCGGCGGCGGCACCATCGTCGTGGACGACACCACCGGCCGGACCGGGGGCATCCCGCTCTCGCCCGGCATGCAGGCGCGCTTGGCGGCAGCGGGGCTGGCCCTGCAAGCGCCGACCCGGGGCGCCAACGCCGCCGCGGGCACCATCGGCACGGCGGGAACCTCGGCGGCGAACGTCGAGCAGCAGGATTATTTCCTGGACGTGGCCACCAAGGTCGTGCTGCCCGAGTTCAAGGCGCGCGCCAAGCCGTTCATGATGGTGTTCTGGTCGCGCGACCCCGACGGCACCCAGCACAACCAAGGCGACAGCCTCGGCCGCCTGCTGCCGGGCATCAACGGCCCAACCTCGCTCGCGGCGATCGGCAACGCGGACCATGACCTCGCCGGCCTGCTCGCGTCGCTGAAGGCGCTCGGCCTGGAGGCGACCACCGACGTGATCGTCGCGTCGGACCACGGCTTCTCCACCATCTCGAAGATGAGCGCGACCAGCTTCGCGGCGACGCAATCGTATGCGGATGTCGCGCCGATGCTGCTGCCGCCGGGCTTCCTGGCGCTGGATCTGGCGCACGGGCTCGGCCTGCCGTTGATCGATCCGGACGCGAACTACGCTCCGGTCGCCGCCGGCGCGCATCCCTCGCGCGGCAACGGCCTGATCGGCGGCGACCAGGACCATCCGAAGCTGGTCGTCGCGGCCAACGGCGGCTCGGACCTGGTCTATGTGCCCGACGGCGACCGTGGCCTCGCGCGCAAGGCGGTCGAGGTCCTCGCGGCCCAGGACTACGTGAGCGGCTTGTTCGTGTCCGACGAGTTCGGGCCGATCCCGGGCACGCTGCCGGTGTCGGCGATCGACCTGAAAGGCTCCGCGGTGACGCCGCTGCCGTCCATCGTGGTGAATTTCACCTCGTTCTCGGCCGGGTGCTCGAACCCGCTGACCTGCGCGGTCGAGGTCGCCGACACCGGGCTCCAGCAGGGCCAGGGCATGCACGGCAGCTTCAGCCGCGCCGACACCGCCGTGGTGGGCGGAGCGATCGGGCCCGATTTCCGCACCGCCTTCATCGACCCGGCGCCCATGAGCAACGCCGATCTCGGCAAGACCATGGCGCGCATCCTGGGCCTCAAAATCTACAACGTCGGCAAGCTGGTCGGGCGCGTGCTGACGGAAGCGATGCCGAACGGGGCCCGGCCGCAGTGGACGCTCGGCCGAATCGCGTCGACTCCGGATGCAGCCGGGCGCGTGACGGTGGTGCGGACCCAAACGATGGCGGACGGCACGCGCTACCTAGACGCTGCGGGCTATCCCGGACGCACGGTGGGGCTGCGGGACTAGGCGGCCAGGGCGGCCTGCACCCGGTCCCACTGATCCGGGGCCGGAAGGCCGAAGCGGAACTGGCGTGGGCGGTCGGGGTAGGCGCGGATGAACACCCCGGCGCGGCCGAGACGGTCGAATAGGCCGGGATCGGCCGCCTCGGCCCAACGGAACAGCCGCGTGCCGCCGGCCACCCGGCATCCCGCGGCGGCCAGCAGCGAGTCGAGCCGGGCGACATCGCGGTCGAGGCGGCGGAGTGCGGCGTTGGCCCAGGCGGTGTCGGCCAGCGCCTCGCACGCGATCTGGATCGCGGGCCCGCTGACCGCCCAGGGGCCCAGCGCCTGCCGGATGACCGACGCGACGGCAGGCTCGGCGAGGGCGAAGCCCAGCCGCAACCCGGCCAGCCCGAACGCCTTGCCGAACGAGCGAAGCACGATCACGCCGGGTTTCGCCAGGTGGGGCGCGAGGCTGAGGCCCGGGCCTTCGAAGTCGGCGAACGCCTCGTCGACCACCAGCAACCGCGTCCGGTCGGCCAGCGCGAGCAGCTCGACCGGTGCGACCCGGCGTCCGTCGGGATTGTTGGGATTGCACAGGACCGCCGCCCCGCCGCCCAGTTGCCCGAACTCCGTGATTTCGTGCACGGCGGCGCCGACCGCCGCCCAGGACGCCGCGTGCTCGGCGTAGGTCGGCCCCAGGATCGAGGCGGCCGCTTGCGGCCACAGGCGCGGCAGCAGGTTGATGAGGATTTGCGTGCCCGGCGCCGCCACGACCATCGCCGGATCGGCGACACCGTAGGCACGGGCGGCGACCGCCTGCAGCGCCCGTAGCGCGCTTGGTTCCGGCAGTCGGGCGAACCCCTCGGGGCGGAGCGGCACGAACGGGTACGGCACCGGGTTGATCCCGGTCGAAAGGTCGATGAACGGCGTCGGCGCTAGGGGGAACCGGCGGCGCGCGTCGTCGAGGCTGCCGCCATGGGCGATCTCCCCTGCCCCCGTCCCCGCGGTCATGCTAGCGCTCCTGCCATGTGGCCCTTCGATCCTGCCGCCCAGCTCGGCCTGATAGCCGGCGCGTTGGCTGCGGAAGCCGCAATGGGTTACCCCGACCCGGTGTTCCGCGCCATCCGGCACCCGGTGATGTGGATCGGCGCGCTGATCGGGCGCTTGGACCGGACGCTGAACCGCCCAGCCCGCGCCGCGTCGGCGCCCAAGCGGCCTTCCCGCTGGCGGGAGCGGGCCGGCGGAGCGCTGGCCGTCCTGATCCTGCTGCTCGCGGCCATCGTCCCGGCGCTTGCGTTGCAAATCGTCCTGCTCCGAACCCTCCCCGCCTGGCTCGCTTGGCCGGTGCTGGCGCTGGTGGCCACTCCGTTCCTGGCCCAGCGCAGCCTGCACGCATACGTCGCGGCGGTCGGCGTGGGGTTGCGGCGGGACGGCCTGCCGGGCGGGCGGGCCGCCGTCGCCCACATCGTCGGCCGTAATCCGCTCAACCTCGACCAGCCCGCGATCGTGCGCGCCGCCATCGAGAGCCTGGCGGAGAATTTCTCCGACGGGGTCGTGGCGCCGGCGGTGTGGGGCGCGCTGGCGGGATTGCCGGGGATCGTCGCCTACAAGGCGATCAACACCGCCGACAGCATGATCGGCCACCGCACGCCGCGCCACGAAGCGTTCGGCTGGGCGGCGGCCAGGCTCGACGACCTCGTGAACCTGCCGGCGTCGCGGCTTGCGGCGGTCTGGCTGATCCTGGCCGCGTGCTGCCACCCCGGTTCATCGCCGCGCAACGCCCTGCGCGCCGTGTTCCGCGACGCGCGCCGGCACCGCTCGCCGAACGCGGGTTGGCCCGAAGCCGCCATGGCCGGAGCGCTCGGCCTGCGGCTGGCAGGCCTGCGGGTGTATGGCGACACGCCCGTCGCCGATGCCTGGATGGGCGATGGGCGCAGCGACGCCGGGCTGGCCGACCTAGACCGGGCGCTCGCGTTGTATCGCACCGCCTGCGCGATCGAGATCGTCGCGGCGAGCGGGCTTTGGGTCCTCATCGCGCGAGGCTAAGCAGCCGGTCGATGTCGACGTGCGACTCCAGGTGTGTCGCGAGCCGGTCGAGCACGGCGTCCACATCCACCTCGTAGCACCGTCCCGACGACGCGCCGCCGAGCCGCGTCAGCCAAGCGCCGCGTTGCGCGTCGTCGGCGAACAGGCCGTGCACGTAGCACCCCATCGCCAGCCCGTCCGCGGAACACGCGCCATCCAGCCGGCCGTCCGCCAACCGCAGCATGGGCCGGGCGGTCGCGACGCCGGTCGTCCGCCCCATGTGCATCTCGTAGCCCCGGAACGCCACGCCGTCCGCCACGCTGCTGCCGTGCACGTGCGCGAGCCGCTTGTCGCCGGCCAGCACCGTGTCGACGTCCAGCATGCCCAGGCCTGGGGCGCCCCCGGGCAGGCCCTCGACGCCGTCCGGATCGGCAATCGACTGGCCCAGCATCTGGTAGCCGCCGCAGATGCCCAGGATGCGGCCGCCGCGCCGGCGATGCGCCGTGAGGTCGATGTCCCACCCCGCCGCGCGCAGGTCGGCGAGGTCGGCGATGGTCGCCTTCGATCCCGGCAGGATCACCAGGTCGCACGCCGGCAGCGCCGTCCCGAGCGGCGTCATCATCAGGTCGACATCCGGCTCGGCGGCCAGCGGGTCGAGATCGTCGAAGTTGGCGATCCGAGGCAGCATCGGCACGACGATCCGCAGCCGCGCGCCGGGACGCCGCGCGCCGGCGCCGAGGTCGGCCGCGTCCTCCGCCGGCAGCAGCCGCGCGTCCGGGAAGAACGGCACCAGCCCGAGCGCCGCCCAGCCGGTGTGCCGCGCGATCGTGTCCATGCCGGCCGCGAACAGCGTCGGGTCGCCGCGCATGCGGTTGACGATGAAGCCCTTCACCAGCGCCGCATCCGCCGGGTCGATGACGGCCTTGGTGCCGACCAGGCTGGCGATCACCCCGCCCCGGTCGATGTCGCCGACCACCACCGCCGGCGTTCCCGTGGCACGGACGAACCCCATGTTGGCGATGTCGCCCGGGCGCAGATTGACCTCCGACGCGCTGCCGGCGCCCTCCACCAGCACGATGTCCGCCTCGCGCCCCAGCCGGGCGAAGCTGTCGAGCACGTATGGCAGCAGCGCCGGCTTCATCGCCTGGTACTCCCGTGCCCGGGCGGTCGCATGCACCCGGCCCTGCACGACCACCTGCGAGCCGGTTTCGCTCTGCGGCTTCAGCAGCACCGGGTTCATGTGCACGGACGGCGCGACCCCGGCGGCCCGCGCCTGCAACGCCTGCGCGCGGCCGATCTCGCCGCCATCCGCCGCCACGGCCGCGTTGTTGGACATGTTCTGCGGCTTGAACGGCCGCACCGCCAGGCCGCGCCGCAAGCACGCCCGCGCCAGGCCGGCCACCAGCAACGACTTCCCCACGCTCGACCCGGTGCCGAGCAGCATGATCGCGCGCGCCGTCAGAACTCGACGCCCTCCTGCGCCTTCACCCCGGCGGCGAAGTGGTGCTTGACCAGCGTCATCTCGGTCACGAGGTCGGCCGCCTCGATCAGCGCCGGGCGGGCGTTGCGGCCGGTGACGACCACGTGCAGCCCCGCCGGACGCGCTTGCAGGGCCGCGACCACCTCGGCTTCCGGCAGGTAGTCGTAGCGCAGGGCGATGTTCAGCTCGTCGAGCACCAGCAGCCCGAGCCCCGGCTGATGCATGAGGTCTACGGCCTTGTCCCAGGCGCGCCGGGCCGCCGCGACGTCGCGGGCGCGGTCCTGCGTTTCCCAGGTGAAGCCCTCGCCCATGGTGTGCCACTCGACCAGGTCGTCGAACCGCAGCAGCGCCGTGCGCTCGCCGGTGGACCAGGCGCCCTTGATGAACTGCACCACGCCGCACCGCCGCCCCCGCCCGGCCATGCGGAGCAGCAGGCCGAACGCCGCCGTGGTCTTGCCCTTGCCCGGACCGGTATGGACCATCAGCAGGCCCTTCTCGATCGTCTTGCCGGCGACCTCGGCGTCCTGCACGGCCTTGCGCTTGGCCATCTTGGCGGCATGGCGCGCGGCGTCGTCGTCCATCACGGCGGTCCTTTCAGGATCATCGGCAGCCCCGCCACCATGAACACCACGGAGTCGGCGACTGCGGCCAGGCGCTGGTGCAGCCGCCCGGCGTGGTCCCGGAAGGCGCGGGCGAGCGCGTTGTCCGGCACGATGCCGAGCCCGACCTCGTTGGACACCAGCACGGTCGGCGCCGGCCGGGCCGCGAGGGCCTCGATCAGCGCCGCCTCCGCCGCCGCAAGGTCGTGCTCGCCGAGCATGAGGTTGCTGAGCCACAACGTCAGGCAATCGACCAGCACCGGTGCCCCGCCGGCATCGAGCAGCGCGCCCGGCAGGTCCAGCGGCGCTTCGACGGTGCGCCATCCAGCCTCCCGCAGCACTCGGTGCTCGGCGATCCGCGCCCGCATCTCGTCGTCGAACGCCTGCGCCGTGGCGACGTAGACGCGGGCCGGATGGTGGGCAAGCAGCGCCTCGGCGTACCGGCTTTTCCCCGACCGCGCGCCGCCCAGAACCAGGCTCAGCCACGGCGGCGTCATCGGCGTTCCGGAATGTTGGATTGACAGCGCAAGGTCCCGGACATACTGTAAGCGTGATGGTCCTTCCAGCCGGTTCGTCCGGGTGGAGGGTGAAAAGGGAATGCGGTGAGGGGTCGCCCCAACTCCGCAGCTGCCCCCGCAACTGTAAGCGGAGAGCCGTCCGTCGCACGCCACTGGGCCAGAACCCCGGGAAGGCAGACGGGCAGCGCGGCCCGATCGGCGTTCGATCAAGCGGGCCACATCCGCGAGCCAGGAGACCTGCCATCGCTGCCTGAACGCGACGCTGGGCGGGGTGCCCCAGCGGCGGCGATGCTGCTGCAGCATCGACCCTCGGAGCGGCGCTCCGCGGGCGGTCGGCGCCCCGTGTCCGCATGAGACCAACGGAGAGTTCGCCGATGCCTGACATTCCCATCCTGCACGTGTGCACGACCTGCCGCGCCGGGCTGAAATTGACCGAGGGCCAAACCCCGCCGGGCCGCTACATGCATGACGCCGTCGCGGCGCTGCTGGCGGCCAACCCGGTGGCGGAGCTGCGCGAAGTCGTCTGCCTGTCGAGCTGCGACAACGGCTGCGCCGCCGCGATCTCGGCGCCGGGCAAGTGGACCTACCTGCTCGGCCGGCTCGACCCGGCGCTCGGCCCCGACCTGCTAGCCTACGTCGAGGCGTACGCGGCGGCGAAAACCGGCACCGTGCTACCGTCCAAACGCCCGGCGTCGCTGGCCCGCATGGTGCTCGGGCGCATGCCGGACCTCGCGGCGTGAGCGGCGCTGCGAAAATCCCGGCGACGGTCATCACCGGCTTCCTCGGCGCCGGCAAGACCACGCTGCTGCGCCACGTGATCGAGCACGCCGGCGGGCGGCGGCTGGCGATCATGGTCAACGAGTTCGGCGCGCTCGGGGTCGATGCCGAGCTGCTGAAGGGCTGCGGCATTCCGGCCTGCGAGGAGGCCGACATCGTCGAGTTGGCGAATGGCTGCCTGTGCTGCACGGTCGCCGACGAGTTCCTGCCGGCGATGGAAGCTTTGCTGAACCGCCCCAACCCGCCCGAGCACCTCATCATCGAGACCTCGGGCCTGGCGCTGCCGAAGCCGCTGCTGAAGGCGTTCGGCTGGCCGAGCATCCGCTCCCGGGTGACGGTGGACGGCGTGATCGCGGTCGTGGACGGCCCCGCCGTAGCCGCCGGGCGGTTCGCCGACGACCCGGCGGCGGTGGCCCGGCAACGCGCCGCCGATGCCGGGCTGGATCACGACAATCCGCTGGCCGAGGTGTACGAGGACCAACTGAACTCCGCCGACCTCGTGATCCTGAACAAGGCCGACCTGCTGGACCCGGCGACGCTGGCCCGGGTGCGTGCGGAGATCGGCGCCACGCTGCCCCGCGCGGTCCGGGTGGTCGCGGCGCACGAGGGCCGGGTCGATCCGGCGATCCTGCTTGGATTGTCCGCAGCGGCCGAGGACGACCTCGCCGCCCGCCCGTCGCACCACGACGCGGAGGACGGCGCACACGAGCACGACGATTTCGAAAGCTTCGTCGTGGCGCTGGGCGAAGCCGACGCGCCGGACGCGCTGGTGGCCCGGCTGCGGGACGTGGCGGCGGCCCACAACGTGCTGCGGATCAAAGGTTTCGCCGCCGTGGCCGGAAAGCCGCTGCGGCTCGCGATCCAGGGCGTCGGCGGCCGGTTCCGCCAGCAGTTCGACCGCCCCTGGCGACCCGGCGAGCCGCGGTCCGGCCACGTGGTCGTGATCGGCGAAACCGGGCTGGACCGGGCGGCCATCGCGGCTGGAATCCACGGTCCCGGCTGATGCACCTGCTGGTCCGCGACACCGCGACGTTGGACGAGGCCCAGGCCGCCGACGATCTCGGCCAAACCCCGGCCGAGATCGTCGTGCTGTCGTTCTCGGACGCCGACCTCGGAGCGCTGGCGGGCGTGTGGCGGCCGGGCTTGCCGACGGTGCGGCTGGCGAGCCTGGCGCGGCTGCGGCACCCGATGTCGGTCGACCTGTATCTCGAACAGGTGGTCGCCGGCGCGCGCTGCGTGGTGATCCGGCTGCTCGGCGGGCTGGATTACTGGCGCTACGGGGCCGAGGAGGTCGCGAGCCTGTGCCGGGCGGAGGGGATCGCGCTGGCGCTGCTGCCCGGGGACGGGATCGACGACCCGCGCCTGGCCGCGCTCTCGACCATGCCGCCGGAGGTGCTGGCCCGGCTGGATGCGTGCTTCCGGATGGGTGGGCCGGCGAACATGGCGCGGGCGCTCGCGGTGGCGGCCTTCGCCGGCGGGCTGCGCGCGGACGATGCGGGCGCGCCCGAGCCGGTGCCGCAGCATGGCGTGCACGCGCTCGACTTGGTGGAAGATCGTCCGTTCGCGGCGATCGTGTTCTACCGGTCGCATTTGCTGTCGTCCGACATCGCCCCGATCGAGGCGCTAGCGGACGCGTTGCGGGCGCGCGGACTGGCGGTCGGCACGATCTACGTCGCCAGCCTGAAAGCGCCGGACAGCGCCGGTTTTGCGGCCAACACCTTGCGGGCCTGGCGTCCGTCGGTGGTCGTGAACGCGACCGGCTTCTCCGCGCGCCTGGACGGGTCGGGGTCGCCATTGGATGTGCCCGGCGCGCCCGTGCTGCAGGTCGTGCTCGCCGGGTCGTCGCGGGCGGCGTGGGAGCGGTCGCCGCGCGGGCTGTCGCAGGCGGATTTGGCGATGCAGGTCGTGTTGCCGGAACTGGACGGGCGATTGCTGACGGGCGCGATCTCGTTCAAGGCCGAGGAGCCGGCAGCGGCGTCGCTGCAATATGCCCGCATCGTCCACCGTCCCGACCCCGACGGCGTGGCCTTGGCCGCCGACCGCGCGGCCGGCTGGGCGCGGCTGGCGGGGACGAAACGGGCGGACCGGCGGCTCGCCATCGTGCTGTCGGATTATCCGGGCGTGGGCGGGCAGCGTGGCCACGCTGTCGGGTTGGATGGCTTCGCGAGCTTGGCCGCCATTCTCCAGGACTTGGCGACGGCGGGGTACGATGTCGGCGACCCATCGGACGCCGCCGCGCTCAGCCGTACGCCGCCAACACCGTTCCTGGCGCTGGACGCCTACCGCCGGCTGTTCGCCGGATTGCCGGTTTCGGTGCGGGAAAACGTGACCGCCGCGTGGGGCGACCCGGTGGCGGAGGATGGCTGGTTCACCGCGTGCCATCTGCGCGCCGGCAAGATGGTCCTCGCGATCCAACCCGACCGCGGCCGTGCGGCCGACCGGCGCACCAGCTACCACGACGCCGACGAGCCGCCGCGGCACGATTACATCGCCTTCTATCTCTGGCTCCGCGAGATGCACGCGGTCGTACATCTCGGCACCCATGGCTCGCTCGAATGGCTGCCCGGGAAATCGGTGGCCCTCGGCCCGGACTGCCTGCCGCGCGCGCTGTCCGGCGGCGTGCCGGTCGTCTACCCCTTCATCGTCAACAACCCCGGCGAGGCGGCGGCGGCCAAGCGCCGGCTCGGGGCGGTCACCATCGGCCACCTGACTCCACCGCTGGGCCGCGCCGGGCTGCACGACGCGGCGGCGGAGCTCGAACGCATGATCGACGAGTACGCCGCCGCGGATGGGCTGGACCGCCGCCGCACCGCCCTGCTGCGGGCCGGCATCCTAGAGCGTGCCGACGCCGCCGGGTTGCTGGCCGAGAGTGGGACGCCGCGCGACGCGCCGGAGGACGACGCGCTCGCCCGGCTCGATGCCTACCTGTGCGACGTCAAGGACCTGCAGGTGCGCGACGGCCTGCACGTGTACGGCCGCCCCCCGGCACGGCGGGAGCGCATGATGGCGGCGCTCCAGCGTTCCTGCCCGGCGCTGGACCCGGCCGACCTGGCGGCGCGGCTGGACGCCTCGGCCGAGGCGGAGCGGTGCGGGTTGCTCGACGCGCTCGACGGCCGCTTCGTGCCGCCCGGCCCGGCCGGCGCGCCGACGCGGGGCCGGGCCGACGTGCTGCCGACCGGGCGCAACCTGACCACCGTCGACTCGCGCATGGTCCCGACCCGCTCCGCGCTCGCGCTGGCCGAGGCCTCCGCGGCCGAACTGCTGCGCCGCCACCTGCAGGACCACGGCGAGTGGCCCCGCGCGCTGATGATCGACGTCTGGGGCAGCGCCAGCATGCGGACCGGCGGCGAGGATTTGGCGCTCGCCCTGACGCTGATGGGCGCCCGCCCGGTGTGGGACGACGGCTCGGGCCGGGTCAGCAGGTTCGAGGTGCTGCCAATCGCCCTGCTGGACCGGCCGCGCGTGGATGTCACGCTGCGCATCTCCGGCCTGTTCCGGGATGCGTTCGAGAGCCAGGTGGTGCTGTTCGACAGCGTCGTCCGCGCCATCGCCGCCCGGGACGAGGCAGACGACTGGAACCCCCTCGCCGCGGCGGCGCGCGGGCTGTCGGGAGAGCCGCTAAGGAAGGCGACGACGCGCATCTACGGCGCTCCCGCCGGACGCTACGGCGCGGGCGAAGGGGCCGGCGGCTGGCTGGCCGCGTCGGCCGGCGCGTATGGGCAAGGTCTCGACGGAGCGCGGGATCTGGCCGGCCTCACCGCCCGGGTCGCCGCCGCCGACGTGTTCGTGCACCAGCAGGACCACGCGGAGATCGACCTGCTCGACAGTTCCGAACACGCCGCGCACGAGGGCGGGTTCGCCGCCGCCGCCGCGAGCCTCGGGGCAGCGCCAGCGTTGTATCACATGGACACGTCCCGCCCCGGCGCGCCGCGGGCCCGCACGGTCGCGGAGGAGATCGCGCGCGTCGTGCGGGGCCGCGCGGCCAACCCGGGCTGGATCGCCGGCATGATGCGGCACGGCTATCGCGGGGCCGCCGAGATCGCCCGCAGCGTCGAGGCCCTGCACGGCTTCGCCGCCACGCTGCCGACCCGGTTCGACACGCAGTTCGAGCTGCTGTTCGACGCCACCCTCGGCCACGGCGACGTCGACGCCTTCCTGCGCGCGGCCAACCCGGACGCCCGCGCCGCCATGGCCGCCCGCTTCGCCGAGGCGCAGCGGAGCGGCCTCTGGCACCCTCGCCGCAACACCGGCGCGCCCGAATGAGGCGCGGATGGTGCCCCACCCTGTATGAGCCGATGCCGACCGGGGACGGCCTGCTGGTGCGCGTCAAGCCGCCGGGCGGGCGGCTGGCGAGCGACGCCGCGCGCAGCCTCGCCCAGACGGCGGCGCGGTTCGGCAACGGCACGATCGAGCTGACCCGGCGCGGCAACCTGCAAATCCGCGGCCTTACCGTCGGCAGCGTGCCGCATTTCGCCGCCGCCATGGTCGTCGCCGGGCTGGCCAGCGCCGACCCGGCGGTGGAGCGGCGGCGCAACGTCATGTCGCTGCCGCTCGCCGGCGACGACCCGGCCGCAGCCGCCGACGCCGCTCCTCTGGCCGCGGCGATCGAGGCGATGCTGGCGGCCGAACCGGCGCTCGCGGCCCTGCCCGCGAAATTCGGGTTCGCCGTCGATGGCGGCGGCGTGCTCGGCCTTGCCGAACCAGCCGACATCGTCGTCCGCACCGATGGCGTCCGCCACTGGATCGTGCTCGGCGACGTGCAAGCGCCCTGCCCGCCCGGCGTCACCGTCGGCATCGTGCGTGAGCTCGCCTTGGCGGCGGGCGCGCGCCGCATGAAGGACTGGACGTGCGACGCCGAGCTTGCGTCGATGGGACTGACCCATGTCCCCGCGCCCGCCCGTGTGGCATCGGCGAATCCGGTCGGCTTCACTCGGTATTTCCGCACGGAGCGCGGCGCATTCGGGATCGGCTTGCCGTTTGGAGAAACCGACGCCCGGACGCTCGGTATCATCGCCGGTCTGGCCGACCGCTTCAGCGACGGCACGCTCCGCGTCAGCCCGTGGCGGACCGTGCTGCTCGGCAGCGTGCGCGCGACCGAAATTCATGCCCTGCGCGACGCCGCCGAAATCGCCGGGTTGATCGCCGTCCCCACCGACCGCCGGCTGCACATGGCCGCCTGCATCGGCAGCGCCGGGTGCGCCAGCGGCACGGTGCGGGCGCGGGAGGACGCCGCCGCCCTCGCCACCGCTGGCTGGACCGGCTTCCTGCACGTCTCCGGGTGCGCCAAGGGCTGCGCCCACCCCGGCACGGCGGCACTCACCCTCGTGGGCGAGGCGGGCCGCTACAACCTGGTCCGCGACGGGTGCGCGCACGACCCGCCGTTCGCCACCGGGCTGACCCTGTCCCAAGCAGCCGTGCAGCGATGACCGCCCGCGACTACATCCGCGACGGCGCCGCCATCTACGAACGCTCGTTCGCGACCATCCGGGCCGAGGCCGACCTGCGCCGCTTCTCGCCCGACGAATCCCGCATCGCCGTCCGGGTCATCCACGCCTGCGGCATGGTCGAGATCGTCCGCGACCTGCAGTTCGGCCCCGGTTTCGCGATCGCCGCTCGCGCCGCCCTGCTGCGGGGCGCGCCGATCCTGTGCGACTCCCGCATGGTCGCCCAGGGCATCACCCGCGCCCGCCTGCCGGCCGCCAACGAGATCGTCTGCACCCTCGACGCCCCCGAGACGCCTGGCTTGGCCGCGCGGATCGGCAACACCCGCTCGGCCGCGGCGCTCGGCCTGTGGGGCGCGCGGCTGGAGGGCGCCGTGGTCGCGATCGGCAACGCCCCGACCGCATTGTTCCACTTGCTGGAATTGCTCGACGCCGGCGCGCCGCATCCGGCCGCCATCATCGGCATGCCGGTTGGCTTCGTCGGCGCCGCGGAGTCGAAGGACGCGCTGGCCGCGGACGGGCGCGTGCCGTTTGTCATCGTGCGCGGGCGTCGCGGCGGCAGCGCGATGGCCGTCGCGACCGTCAACGCCCTCGCGAGCGAGCGCGAATGAGTACGGGAACGCTGCACTGCGTCGGCATGGGGCCGGGCGACCCGGAACTGCTGACGCTCAAGGCGGTGCGCCTGCTCGCCACCTCGCCGGTGATCGCCTGCTTCGCCAAGCGCGGCCGGCCCGGCCATGCCTGGCGCATCGCCGGCGCGCACATGAACTCGGCGGCCGAGCAACTGCGCTTCGAGTATCCCTTCACCACCGAGATGCACGTCGGCGACCCGCGCTACGAACCCGGCATGCGCGCCTTCTACGAAGCGTCCGCCGCCGCCCTCGGCGAGCGGCTCGCCGCCGGGTCGGACGTGGCGCTGCTGTGCGAGGGCGACCCGTTCTTCTACGGCTCGGCGATGTACCTGTTCGACCGGCTCGCCGCCGAGTTTCCCAGCGAGATCACGCCGGGCATCACCGGCATGAGCGGCTGCTGGGCGCAGGCGCGGCTGCCGATGACGCATGGCGACGACATCCTGACGGTGCTTCCCGGCACGCTCGACCAGGCCAGCCTCGCCGCGCGCCTGGCCGCCAGCGACGCGTCGGTGATCATGAAGGTCGGCCGCAACCTCGGCAAAATCCGTGCGGCGCTCGGCCAGGCGGGGTTGACCGACCGCGCCCTGTACGTCGAACGCGGCACCATGCCCGGCACGCGTACGGTCAAGCTCGCGGACATGCCGGACGAGCCCGCGCCGTATTTCTCGCTGGTGCTGGTCGCGGGCCGGCAGCGTCCGCGATGATCTCGATCGTCGGCCTCGGCCCGGGCGCGCTCTCGATGCAGACCCCGCAGGCGACCGAGGCGCTGGCCGCCGCGACCGACCTGGTGGGCTACGCCACCTACCTCGACCGCGTGCCGCCTCGTCTGGGCCAGATCCGGCATGCCTCGGACAACCGGGTCGAGCTGGACCGCGCGCGCCACGCCCTCGGCCTCGCCGTCGAGGGCCGCCGGGTGGCGGTGGTGTCGTCGGGCGACGCCGGGGTGTTCGCGATGGCGAGCGCGGTGTTCGAGGCGGTCGAGGCTGGCCCGGCCGAGTGGCGCACGCTCGACATCGAGGTGGTGCCGGGGATCAGCGCCGTGTTCGCCGCCGCCGCCCGCCTCGGCGCGCCACTCGGGCACGATTTCTGCGTGCTGTCGTTGTCGGACAACCTCAAGCCATGGCCGCTCGTGCTGCATCGCCTGGTCGCAGCGGCCTCGGCCGGGTTTGTGCTCGCGTTGTATAATGCGGCCTCTCACGCGAGGCCCTGGCAACTCGGCGCGGCGTTCGACGCCTTGCGCCCGGTGCTGGCGTCCACGATTCCGGTCGCCTTCGCCACCGCCGTCAGCCGGCCCGACGAGGCGATCGAGGTCACCACCCTCGCTGCCGCCAATCCGGCGCACGCCGACATGCGTACCCTGGTGCTGATCGGCTCGGCCGCGACGCGCACGATCGAGCGGCCCGGCGCCCGGCCCTATTTGTACGCGCCGCGCCGCGCATGATGGCGTATCCAAGCCAGGGCCTGCGCCGCATCGGCCACCGTCGGCCCGGCAATGGCGGACGGGCGGGCGACCATCACGACCGGCAGCCTCAGCGCCCGCGCGGCGCTCAGCTTGGCGGCCGTGGCGCTGCCGCCGGAGTTTTTGGTGACGATCACCTCGATTGCCTCGCCTTCCAGCAACCGGCGTTCGGCTGCCGGCTCGAACGGCCCTCGCGCGGTGATGCACCGGGCGCGTGGCGGCAGGCAGCCCGGGTCGGGCGGCTCGACGCTGCGGATCAGGTAGTCGTGCCAGGGCGCTGCCGCGAACGGCGCGAGTTCCTGCTGGCCGACCGTCAGGAACACCCGGCGCGACCGTGGGCCGAGGGCGCGCACGGCGTCCGCCATGTCGGCGACTTCGGTCCAGTCGTCGCCGGGTTGCCGCTCCCACGCCGGCCGGACGACCGCCAGGCGAGACACGCCGGTTCGCCCGGCGGCGGCGAGGGCATGGCGCGACATCTGCGCGGCGAACGGGTGCGTGGCGTCGACCAGGGCGTCGACGGACGCGTCCCGCAGGTAGTGGACCAGCCCGTCCACGCCGCCGAACCCGCCGCGCCGCGCCGCGATCGCCGGCAGAACCGGCGCGCGGGTCCGGCCGGCCAACGACAGCACGGCCCGAATCGTGGGATCTCCAACCAGGCCGTTCGCGATCGCCGACGCCTCCGTGGTGCCGCCCAGGATCAATACGTTCATGCGGGCCACAGAGCATGACCGCGCGTTGGCTGACCATCCTCGGCATCGGCGAGGATGGGATTGAGGGCCTGTCCCCGATCGCCCGTGCCCATATCAAGGCGGCTACCCTCGTCGTCGGCGGCGCGCGTCACCTGGCGCTGGCCGACGCGCTGATCCGGGGCGAGCGCTTGGCGTGGCCCTCCCCGATCGAGGCCGCGATGCCTGCGATCCTCGCCCGCCGGCTGGTCGTGGTGCTCGCATCGGGCGATCCCTACTGCTACGGCGTCGGCTCGCTGCTGGCGCGCCACGTGCCGGTCGCGGAAACGTCGTGCTTCCCCGCCCCATCCGCCTTCTCGATGGCCTGCGCACGGCTGGGCTGGGCGTTGCAGGACTGCACGACCCTCTCGCTGTGCGGCCGTCCCATCGAGGCGCTGACGCCCCTGCTGCAACCGAACGCGCGCGTGCTGGCGCTGTCCGCCGACGCCGCCACCCCCGCCGCGGTCGCGCGCATCCTATGCGCACGCGGCTTCGGCGGCTCGGCGCTGCACGTTCTGGAAGCGATGGGTGGCCCGCACGAGCGCATCCGCGCCACGACAGCCGCCGCGTTCGACGGCCGCGACGTGCACCCGCTCAACACGCTCGCGATCGAGGTCGTGGCGGAACCCGGCGCGCGCGTGGTCCCGCTCGCCGCCGGGCTGCCGGACGACGCGTTCGAGCATGACGGGCAGATCACCAAGCGGGAGGTGCGCGCCGTGACCCTGTCCGCGTTGGCGCCGCGCCGGGGCGAGCTGCTGTGGGACATCGGCTGCGGCTCCGGCTCGATCGGCATCGAGTGGATGCTGCGCCACCCGGCCAACCGCGCGATCGGGGTCGAGGAGCACCCTGAACGCGCGAGCCGGGCCACGCGCAACGCCGCCGAGTTCGGCGTGCCCGCCCACCGCGTCGTCCACGGCGCGGCTCCTGCGGCCCTGGCCGGATTACCGCAGCCCCACGCGGTGTTCATCGGCGGCGGGGCGCACGAGCCGGGCGTGCTGGACGCAGCCTGGGCCGCCCTCCTCCCCGACGGCCGCCTGGTCGCCAACGCCGTCACCATCGAGTCGGAGGCCGCCTTGCTGGCCGCCCGCGCCCGGCTCGGCGGCACGCTGACCCGGCTGTCGGTCGAACGCCTGGACGCCGTCGGACGCCTGCACGGCTACCGTCCCGCCATGACCGTGACCCAGTTCGTCGTGGTGAAGCCATGATCGTCGCCGGGATCGGCTGCCGGCGCGGCTGCCCGGCGGAGGACATCGTGGCCCTGGTCCGCCTCGCCGAGGGCCGGGCCGCCTGCCGCGTCGATGCGCTCGCGGCGCCCGATTTCAAACAGGATGAAACCGGGGTGCACGAGGCGGCGCGGCGGCTCGGCGTCGCCCTGATGTTCGTCGCCGCCCCGGCGCTCGCCGCTGTCCAGCCGCTCTGCCCGACCCGGTCGGAGGCGGCGGCGCGCCACGCCGGGGCCGCGTCGGTGGCCGAGGGGTCGGCGCTGGCGGCATCCGGCGGGCGGTTGCTGCTGGCCCGGGTCGCGAACGGACGCGCCACCTGCGCGCTGGCCGAAGCATGACCGTGCACTTCATCGGCGCCGGGCCGGGTGCGGCCGACCTCATCACCTTGCGCGGCCGCGACCTGCTGGCGCGCTGCCCGGTCTGCCTGTACGCCGGGTCGATCGTGCCGCAGGAGATGCTGCGGCACTGCCCGCCCGGCGCCCGCCTGGTCGACACCGCGCCGCTGTCGCTGGATGAGATCGAGGCCGAGTGTGTGGCCGCCGCCGCCGCCGGGCAGGACGTGGCGCGGCTGCACTCCGGCGACCTCTCCCTGTACAGCGCGATCGCCGAGCAGTTGCGCCGCCTGGACCGAAGCGGCATCGCCTGGACGCTGACGCCGGGCGTGCCCGCCTTCGCCGCCGCCGCCGCGGCGCTGGGCTGCGAGCTGACGGTGCCCGAACTGGCGCAGAGCGTCGTGCTCACCCGGATGCCGGGCCGCGCCTCCGCCATGCCGCGCCGCGAGACCCTCGCCGCGTTCGCCGCCACCGGGGCGACGCTCGCGATCCACCTCGCCATCCACCGCCTTGACGCCATCGTCGCCGCGCTGATCCCGCACTACGGCGCCGGCTGCCCGGTGGCGATCGTGGTGCGGGCGAGCTGGCCGGACCAGCGCATCCTGCGGGGCACACTGGCCGACATCGCGGCCCGGCACGCCGCCGATCCCGCCGAGCGGACCGCGCTGGTGCTGGTCGGGCGTGCGCTGGCGGCCGAGGGTTTCCGCGACAGCGCCCTGTATGACCCCGAGCACATCCGGCGTTTCCGGCCGCCTCCGGCTGGCGGGAGCGGTCCGGCGTGAGGGTGGCTCCCGCGTCACCCTCTCCCGACGATGCAAGGGGATTTCGGGACCGCTGCCACCGGAGCGCGGCCGACCAGTTGGCCCTCGCGGTCGAACACCGCGATGTCGAGTGCGACTCCGGACCCGGCCAGCACCGACGCCGCCGTGCGCCAGGCGCCCTCGGCCACGGCGTCGCCCAACGCGACCCCGGCGCCCGCCGCCATGGCGAACGCCTCCGCCACCGTGTTGGCGACGGCGATCCGCCCGGCCAACGCGGCGTGTCCTGTCAGCGCCGCCAACGCTGCCATGTCGACCGAGCCCCGCTTGGAGTGCAGGTCCAGCCGCCCCTGCGCCAGCTTGGCCATCTTCGCGACGCCGCCGGCAACCGTCACCTTCGGCACCGGATGCGCCCGCAGGTATTTCAGCATCCCGCCGGCGAAGTCGCCCATCTCCAGCAGCGCCACCTCCGGCAGCCCGTGCAGCGCCTGCACCGCGGCTTCCGACACGCTGCCGGTCGATCCGGCGACGTGGCCGACGCCCATCGCGCGCGCCACGTCGATCCCGCGGTGGATGGTGTCGATCCAGGCGGCGCAGGAATACGGCACGACGATCCCCGTCGTCCCCAGGATCGACAGGCCGCCCACGATCCCGAGGCGGCCGTTCAGCGTGCGTTCCGCCAGCGCCTCGCCGCCGGGCACGGAGATCGTCACGATGGCGTCGGGGCTGGGCACGATCTCGGCCAACGCGGCCCGGATCATGGCGCGCGGCACCGGGTTGATGGCGGGCTCGCCGGGGGGGATCGGCAGGCCGGGGCGGGTGACGACGCCGACGCCGGGTCCGGCGCGAAACACGACGCCGCTGCCGGGCGGGCCGGGGCGTACGTGGCTTACGACCAGGGCGCCATGGGTCACGTCAGGATCGTCCCCGGCGTCCTTGACGATCGCGGCTGTGGCGCCGCCGTCGCGAAACTCGGCTTCGGCCAAGGCGAACGCGACCCGCTGGCCGCGTGGCAGGCCGATCTCGACGGGGTCGGGGAACCGCCCGGTGCACAAGGCCGCGAACGCCGCCTTCGCAGCCGCTGTGGCGCAGGCGCCGGTCGTCCAGCCCCGCCGCAAGGAACGCTGTGCTTCCACGCCGCCGCATATAGGCCTGGCCCATGACGCCACCAAACCAACCCCGCGGCTGGCTGGTCGCGGCCCCGCGTTCCGGCGCTGGCAAAACCACTCTCACCTTGGCCATCGTCGCTGCCTTGCGCCGGCGCGGAGTCGCGGTCGCCACGGGGAAGTCAGGGCCCGACTACATCGACCCGATGTTCCACGCCGCCGCGGCTGGTGCGCCCGGGGTCAACCTGGATAGCTGGGCGATGCCGCCTGCCCTGGTCGACTTGCTCGCCGCGCGTGGGGCCGAGGGCGCGGCGATGTTGGTGGTCGAATCCGCCATGGGCCTGTTCGACGGCATCGCGGCCGCGCCGGGCCGATCGGGCGCGGCCGCCGACCTAGCCGCGCGGCTCGGCCTGCCCGTGCTGCTGGTGCTGGACGTGTCCGGCCAGTCGCAGACCGCCGCCGCCATCGTCCGCGGCATGCACACGCACCGGCCCGGCGTCGCTGTCGGCGGCGTCGTGCTGAACCGGATCGGCAGCGAGCGCCACCGGCTCGCCATCACCACCGCCATCGAAGCGATCGGGCTGCCCGTCCTCGGCGCCGTCCCCCGCGACACGGCGATCGCGCTGCCCGAGCGCCATCTCGGCCTGGTCCAGGCCGCCGAGCATCCGGACCTCGCCGGGTTGCTGGGGCGGCTGGCGGACATGGCGGAACGCAGCCTCGATTTGGACGCGATCCTCGCCGGGGGGGCGCCGCTGCGCCTAGACGCCGGGGCTGGCGCCACGTTGCCGCCGCCGGGCCAACGGATCGCCCTGGCCAGCGACGCCGCGTTCAGCTTCATCTATCCACATTTGGTCCGGGGCTGGCGCGACGCCGGGGCCGAAATCGTCGGCTTTTCGCCGCTCGCCGACGAGCCGCCGCCAGCCGATTGCGACGTCTGCTGGCTGCCCGGCGGCTATCCGGAACTGCACGCCGGAGCCCTGGCGGCCGCGCGGCGATTTCGGAACGGCCTGGTCGCCTTTGCCGCCGCGAAACCCGTGCATGGCGAGTGCGGCGGCTACATGGTCCTGGGCGCCCGCCTGGAAGACGCGTCCGGCGTATCCCACACGATGGCCGGGCTGCTGGGCCACGCCACCAGCTTCGCCAAGCGGCAGATGCATCTCGGCTACCGGGAGGCGGCGCTGCTGGCCGATTGCCCGATCGGCCCGGCGGGCGCCGTCATACGCGGGCACGAGTTTCACTACGCGCGCGTGATCGACGCCGGGTCGGACGCGCCGCTTGCGACGTTGCGGGACGGGCTCGGCCATGACCTCGGGTTCGGCGGCGGGCGGCGCGGCCAGGTGACCGCGAGTTTCTTTCACGCTATCGCCCGTCACGAGGGGTCATGACCTCAGGGTCCCCCTCATTTATGATCAGAGATTACTACAGACCTTCCTAATCTTACTTGTACAAAGCCTGATCAGTAGGCGGAAATCTGCAGAACACCGTCTTATGCAACCTAACTGGTTCGAGCTGCCTGAGCGAACGGGGCAAGATTGGCCAGCTACTCAATTTTAACTTATTGAATTCGTTGATAAAAAAATGAGGGGATACCTGAGGGTCATGACCACATTTTCCAGTCTTGCGTCGCTCCGCGCTGCGTGTGCCGACCTGCCGTTCGGCAATGAGGCAGCCGCCCTCGCCGTCGCCGCGCGCCAGGACCAACTGACGAAACCACCGGGAAGCCTCGGCCGCTTGGAAGCCTTGGTCGCCTGGCTCGCGCGCTGGCAAGAGCGTTCGACGCCGCGCCTGGACCGGATCGACATCGTGGTGTTCGCCGGCAACCATGGCGTCGTGGCGCAAGGCGTTTCGCCGTACCCGGCCGCGGTCACGGCTCAGATGGTCGCCAACTTCGAGCGCGGGGGCGCTGCGGTCAACCAGATCGCCGCCATCGCCGGCGCCCGCCTTCGCGTGACGCCGATCGCCCTGGACGTGCCCACCGCCGATCTCACCGTCGCTCCGGCGATGGACGAGGCCGGATTCCTGGCGGCCGTGAACCTTGGGGCCGGAATGGTCGAGCCTGGATTGGACCTGCTCTGCCTTGGCGAGATGGGTATCGGCAACACGACGGCCGCCGCCGCCCTTTGCGCCGCGCTGTTCGGCGGCGGCGGCGCACGGTGGGCCGGGCGCGGCGCCGGCATGGATATCGCGGGAGTGGCCCATAAGGCGGCGGTGGTCGATGCCGCCCTGCTACGGCATGGAAACCTTGTGGATGACCCGTTGCACGTGGCACGCGCGCTCGGCGGCCGGGAGCTGGCGGCGATCCTTGGGGCCGTCGTGGCAGCGCGCCGCAACCGTGTGCCGGTGCTGCTCGATGGCTTCGTCTGCACGGCCGCTGCGGCTCCGTTGGCGCGGCTGACGCAAGGCGGCCTCGATCACGCAACGCTCGCCCATCTCTCCGCCGAAGCCGGGCACCGTATGCTCGCGGACGCGCTTGGACTGGCGCCGTTGCTGTCGTTCGACATGCGTCTGGGCGAGGCGTCCGGCGCTGCGTTGGCGGTTCCGATCTTGCGCGCCGCCTTGGCTTGCCACACCGGCATGGCGACCTTCGCCGACGCGGGCGTGTCGGACCGGGCGTGAGAAAGCTCGATGAACTGATCGCAGCGCTGACGCTGCTGACGCGGCTGCCCGTTTCCGGGCTGGTCGGCCATCGAAATTGGCCCGAGGAGGGCGCCAGCGTATGGGCGTACCCGCTCGTCGGCGCCCTGGTCGGAAGTGTCGGTGGCGGTGTTCTCTGGGCAACCCAACGGCTCGGCACGCCACCTGGGGCCGCTGCCATTCTCGCCCTCGCCGCCATGCTGTGGCTGACGGGCGGACTGCACGAAGACGGCTTGGCCGACACCGCCGATGGGTTCGGCAGCGGGCGCACCGCCGGGCGTAAGCTTGACATCATGCGCGACAGCCGGATCGGCGCGTACGGGGCGCTCGCGCTCATCGTGGCGGTGAGCCTGCGCGGCACGCTTCTCGCGTCATTGCCGGCACCGGCCGGCGCAGCGGCGCTGGTCGCGAGCGGGGGCTTGGGACGCGGCGCCATCGTCGTCGTCGTGGCACTACTGCGGCCCGCGCGCGCTGAGGGCTCCGCGGCAGCGCTGCGCCATGTGCGACCCGGTGCGACGGCCACGGGTCTACTGCTCGCCCTTGCAGCCGCTAGCCCGCTTCCCGCCAACGCCGTGATGGCTTGCATCGTTGGCGCCGGGCTGGCGGCACTCGGCACGGCGGCATTGGCTCGGCAGCAAGTCGGCGGCTACACCGGCGATATTCTCGGCGCGGGTGCAGTCCTAGCCGAATGCGCGGTGCTAACCATCGCCGCCAGCAGCCGCTTCTGAATTGCCGAACATCTGGACGGATCCGAAATCCGGGGAGGGCGCCAGCAGGTCCACCGCGTGTCCTGTGGCCAGTGCCGCCAGCAGCCGCAGCGGGCCACCGTGGGACACGACGACGTGCGGCCCCGGTATCCGTGCAAGATCGTCGTGGAATTCCGTGACGCGCGCGATCAACGAGGCCCCGCTCTCACCGTGAGGAGGTGCGAAGCCAAGCGGGCACGCGGCCCACCGATCCAACTCTGCGCGCGGCACGTTCGACCAGGCACTCCCTTCCCAGACACCGAAATCAAGTTCAAGCAGCCGAGTGTCCAAGCGGATTGTTACGCCGAACGCGGCGGCAATCGCGTCAGCGACGGCACGGCAGCGAACCATTGGGCTGGACCAAAGGAGAAATCGAGGTAAGGCAACCAATCGGCCGATAATACCGGCAAGGTCGGGTTGCTGTGCCAGTTCCACGTCGAGACGCCCATAGCAGATACCTGGCGGCACAGCGACACGAGGATGGCGGATGAGAACGAGCAAAATCTGCGCAAGATTTGGGAAAAGGGTTGCGGGGACAGGATTTGAACCTGTGACCTTCAGGTTATGAGCCTGACGAGCTACCGGGCTGCTCCACCCCGCGTGGGTGATGGTGTGTGTGTTGGTAGGATGGGAGGACCTGGCGGCGACCGACTTTCCCGCGTCTTGGGACGCAGTATCATAGGCGCTGGGGGTTTTCACGGCCGAGTTCGGGATGGGATCGGGTGTGGTCTCCCCGCCATGGCCACCAGGTCGTCCGATCCTGCCTGTGTGGTGTGTGGGGGTTCTGGTGTGTGTGGGTTGCTGTGGGTGTGTCGTGTGGTGGTGGTGTCAAGGATGATGTCTATGCATGGTGTGGATGGAGCCTATTGGGCGATTAGGACCAGTTAGCTACGCGCCTTACGACGCTTCCACATCTGGCCTATCGACGTGATGGTCTATCACGGCCCTCGGGGAGACCTGGTTTTGAGGTGGGTTTCCCGCTTAGATGCTTTCAGCGGTTATCCCGTCCGCACATAGCTACCCGGCCGTGCCGCTGGCGCGACAACCGGTTCACCAGAGGTGCGTCCATCCCGGTCCTCTCGTACTAGGGACAGATCCTCTCAAGTCTCCTTCACCCACGGCAGATAGGGACCGAACTGTCTCACGACGTTCTAAACCCAGCTCACGTACCACTTTAATCGGCGAACAGCCGAACCCTTGGGACCTGCTCCAGCCCCAGGATGTGATGAGCCGACATCGAGGTGCCAAACCTCCCCGTCGATGTGGACTCTTGGGGGAGATCAGCCTGTTATCCCTAGAGTACCTTTTATCCGTTGAGCGATGGCCCTTCCACGCGGGACCACCGGATCACTATGGCCGACTTTCGTCTCTGCTCGAACTGTCGCTCTTGCAGTCAGGCGGGCTTATGCCATTGCACTCAGCAGCCGATGTCCGACCGGCCTGAGCCCACCATCGCGCGCCTCCGTTACACTTTAGGAGGCGACCGCCCCAGTCAAACTGCCCACCATGCAGGGTCCCGGTCCGGGCTGACCGGACGCGGTGAGACATCAGAAGAGCTCAGGGCGGTATTTCAAGGATGGCTCCACCCGGGCTAGCGCCCTGGCTTCATAGCCTCCCGCCTATCCTACACAGCTCTCCCCTGAGGCCACTGCAAAGCTGCAGTAAAGGTTCATAGGGTCTTTCCGTCTGACCGCGGGTACCCCGCATCTTCACGGGGAATTCAATTTCGCTGAGCCGATGCTGGAGACAGTGGGGAAGTCGTTACGCCATTCGTGCAGGTCGGAACTTACCCGACAAGGAATTTCGCTACCTTAGGACCGTTATAGTTACGGCCGCCGTTTACCGGGGCTTCAATTCAGTGCTTGCACACCTCCTCTTAACCTTCCGGCACCGGGCAGGCGTCAGACCGTATACGTCGTCTCTCGACTTCGCACAGCCCTGTGTTTTTACTAAACAGTCGCTACCCCCTGCTCTGTGCCACCCGCCCATGGTTGCCCACGAACGGGTCTCGCTTATCCCGAAGTTACGCGAGTAATTTGCCTAGTTCCTTCAGCATCGTTCTCTCAAGCGCCTTGGTATGCTCTACCAGTCCACCTGTGTCGGTTTCGGGTACGGTCTCTACGCTGGAGCTATTTCCCGGTGTCCTCGTAAAGCCAGATCAATCCAGTAAGACCTGACAACAACTCAAACACGTCACTTCCAGCAGGCACAGGAATATTCACCTGTTTCCCATCGACTACGGCTTTCGCCCTCGCCTTAGGGGCCGGCTCACCCTGCGCGGATTAACCTTGCGCAGGAACCCTTGGACTTTCGGCGACAGAGTTTCTCACCCTGTTTGTCGCTACTCATGTCAGCATTCGCACTTCCGATACCTCCAGGAGCGGTCACCCATCTCCCTTCACAGGCCTACGGAACGCTCCGCTACCGCGTAGATTGCTCTACACCCGCAGCTTCGGTAGGTGGCTTGAGCCCCGTTACATTTTCGGCGCAAGGTTTCTATTAGACCAGTGAGCTATTACGCTTTCTTTAAAGGATGGCTGCTTCTAAGCCAACCTCCTGGTTGTTTTGGAATCCTCACATCCTTTCCCACTTAGCCACCATTTGGGGACCTTAGCTGGCGGTCTGGGTTGTTTCCCTCTCGACGATGGACCTTAGCACCCACCGTCTGTCTGCCACGCTATACTTCCGGGTATTCGGAGTTTGGTTAGGTTTGGTAATCCTTTGGGGACCCCTAGCCCATCCAGTGCTCTACCCCCCGGGGTAAACACATGACGATCTACCTCAATAGATTTCGCGGAGAACCAGCTATCTCCGAGTTTGATTGGCCTTTCACCCCTAGCCACAGCTCATCCCCGACTTTTTCAACAGGCGTGGGTTCGGCCCTCCAGTGGGTGTTACCCCACCTTCAGCCTGGCCATGGCTAGATCACTCGGTTTCGGGTCTTCTGCCGGCAACTCAGCGCCCTATTCAGACTCGCTTTCGCTACGCCTACACCTAACGGCTTAAGCTCGCTGCCAACAGAAACTCGCTGACCCATTATACAAAAGGTACGCCGTCACGGAATGCTCCGCTCCGACTGCTTGTAGGCATCCGGTTTCAGGTCTCTTTCACTCCCCTCGTCGGGGTGCTTTTCACCTTTCCCTCACGGTACTTGTTCACTATCGGTCACCAGGGAGTATTTAGGCTTGGAGGGTGGTCCCCCCACGTTCAGACAGGGTTTCACGTGCCCCGCCCTACTCAAGGACGCATGCGCCTCTACGCCTACGGGGCTATCACCCGCTCCGGCCGGACTTTCCATTCCGTTCAGCTTCTCTCACATGCGCCACTGGCCTGTTCCACTTTCGCTCGCCACTACTCGCAGAATCTCTGTTGATGTCTGTTCCTCCAGGTACTGAGATGTTTCAGTTCCCCGGGTTCGCCTCGTACGCCTATGTATTCAGCGCACGATACCCCATAGGGGTGGGTTGCCCCATTCGGATATCCACGGATCAATGCCTGCTCGCGGCTCCCCATGGCTTTTCGCAGCGTGCCACGTCCTTCATCGCCTCCTGGTGCCAAGGCATCCACCGAATGCCCTTATCGCGCTCCATCCAGCGTCCCGCCCTCGCAGGCAAAACGCGTCGCGCCATGCACAGAAACCATCCTTGAGGAGATGCCCTCACGCACACGACCACTCACTCAGCAATTCACACAAACGCCCCTGAACACTGCCGCCAGCATCGATAGGACGACCCTTGCCGCACCCTCACAGGCGCCGCACGATCCCTTCCGGTCAGACAGTCACCCATGACAGCGACGGACCACCCCAGCATCCCCCAAACCACAGCGCACACAGCGCCAGGCCAGAAGACCCCCGAGATGCCCCAACGCGCCCAGAGACGCACCAGAACCTGATTCACACTGCCAAACAACACCGCGCCCCGGACCAACCCCGGCCAACGCCACAGCACAGGCCCGCGCCCCGACCACGTCGAACACGTTAAACCCCTGCCGATCCTATGCCCATCCCGCGTATAACACCCAAAGCCAGCCCAGCACCGCCCGGTGACGTCCACCATCTGGTGGAGACTATCGGAGTCGAACCGATGACCCCCTGCTTGCAAAGCAGGTGCTCTACCAGCTGAGCTAAGCCCCCAACGCCACTGATCCATGGGCCAGAGAAGACATGGGCCAGGGAGGACTCGAACCTCCGACCCCACGCTTATCAAGCGTGTGCTCTAACCAACTGAGCTACTAGCCCGTGAGACGGTCGCCAGCCGCCGATGACCGGCAACCAACACGATCCATGTCTCGATATACGCGGAAGGGATAAGTTGACGGCGCCCAAAGCATGGCGCGCCTCGGTCAGGCCCGCGTGTTCGCGGGCAGCGCCACCGGCATCCGCCGGCAGCTGATTTCGGATCACGGCCAGGTCCGAAGACCAAACCCGCAACCCTGTCGGGCTCCCCCAAGCCAGCACCCCCGCGAACGGGCACGCCGGCACTCAGGGCAACTCCTTGAAAGGAGGTGATCCAGCCGCAGGTTCCCCTACGGCTACCTTGTTACGACTTCACCCCAGTCTCTAACCCGACCGTGGTAGGCTGCGTCCTGTTGCCAGGTTCGCGCACCTGCTTAAGGTCGAACCAAATCCCATGGTGTGACGGGCGGTGTGTACAAGGCCCGGGAACGTATTCACCGCGGCATGCTGATCCGCGATTACTAGCGATTCCACCTTCATGCACCCGAGTTGCAGAGTG
>JAABUV010000404.1_pt1 | contig 65898 bp, 63 predicted proteins | sample 5559971 | NCBI WGS metagenome assembly JAABUV01 (sample SAMN10711881, study PRJNA513362) | rock metagenome | isolation source: Antarctica rocks | place: Antarctica: Victoria Land, Knobhead nord | collected 2015-12-19 | reverse complement strand
ATATGATTTGATTAGATGCTCGCAATCTGATGATTCATCGACTCAGCAAGAAGTTATCTAATAAATTCGAGAAATCTTTCAGAATCATCAAAATTGTTAGTTCTCATTCTTATCAGCTAGAGTTGCTTGATGACTGATTCTGTTTCGACGTCTTTCATACTTATCTGCTTCATTCTGCGATCAACGACTTCTTATTTGAACAAATATCTTTCGCGTCGTTTTCAATAGTCTTCGTCGAAGAAGTGCTTAGCTGAGAGATGAACGAAATATTGAACTTCCGAGTAAAGAACTCTCAGCTAGAGTATTTAATTAAGTGAACTGAAATAGAAGAAAACAGTTGAGTAAAGTTTGCGAATGTGATGAATGTCATCGAAGTCATGAACGTCTATCACGCTCGAAATTTCGATCATTCGAATAAGAATTCATGAATCGCTTACGTGCAAGAAAGCAGCGACTCTGAATATGAGTCAGAGAATTAAAAGTCTTGCAGAAGCTTCAACTTCAAAAAAAGAGATTTATTGTCACGATTTTAGCATGTGTTACTCGAAAGATGTTGAAAAAAGAGATGTTAGATCACTTAGATGATGTTGAACAATATTATAGATGATGATAGACGTGAGATTATCAGTGATGTTATGAGAGCTCTTCGATATGAATAATACTCAGCGTTCATGAGGTATAAGAACATCTGAATGATCTCTTTCTTTTCTTTCTTCTTCGTGCAACGTCTTGTATTTAAAATCTAGTTATTAGAATTTCATTCTGATTTCATTCAGCTCTCAGTTCGTGACAGCAATAGCGCAGTATCACAAAGATCAATGAAATCAACGATGAGAAAAGTACAGAGAATATGTCACAAACATCAATGCAATCTCAGCACAAAGATTGCATCTGAGCAATAAGATGATAAAGATGCGTGATGATCTTCAGAAAGCAGAAAGCACTCTTGCAATGCACATCAGAATTGAACGCATAGATCTGAATGTTTATTTGCACTTTAGAAACATTTCAGACATGAATAACTTGCGATGCAACTGCGAATGAAGTCATCAGACGACGAAGCATGTACTCATGCACTGTTCAAACTGATTGCATCTGCGATCAAGAATGTTACAAGATGCTGACTTCTTGAATTATCGAATAATCATCGTCATCATGAAGAATCTCAGAGCAGTAGCGAAGATGATGATGAAAACAAAGCTCTTGAAGCAATTTAGAGTGATTAGAACACTCATTCTCTAACGTGCAATCAACGCGAACAAATTTGATACATAGTCTCAAAACTCACTGTTTCGACTGCGTGAAGCAATTGTATAGACTGCGAGTGATTTTCTATCTCAGAGAGTTTTGTTCACTCGATACATATAGCATAAAGTTTCTCATGAGTCGATCTAATCGATGTCACAAGAATGTATGAATTTATTATTATTATTATCATGTAAATGTTGAATAAATTACTATTATAAATGTATAATCACAATTATAGTTGAATGTTTAACTTTAATTAATAGTAAAGAATGCATTTTGATCATTCTTTTACACTTTCAATCATTTAAATAAATAAATGCATAACTTGTCATTATAAGTATAAAAGTTGAACTTATTAAGCTTTTTTAATATATTAATGCAATCAATGAATTACTACTTTTTTAATTACATATAATCATGAACTTAAAATTCAACATTTAAATCAACTATTTTATTCAATATTTTTTCATCATTTTATTGTTTATAATGTGAATGAAAAAAAAAGTTCAGTATATCAATGAAATCTGTTACGAGTGTATCAGAGCTAACGAGCGAGCTAGTCAACGTCTCTAGTCGAGTCTCTATTTCAGTCTCTTTGTTTTCTCAATCTCTTTGTTTTCTTAACAGCTTTCTTTTTGCATCACATCTTTACTGCGTCACAACACGTTTTCTTTGAACCTAGCGCAGTTTCTGAATATTACATATATAGAAGCTCTTGTACTCAGCTTCTTCTGTATTCTTAATATTTAGTTATAGCTATCTTTAAAGATTAAGCAATACTCAACTTTGACTTTCGTTGATTGACTCATCTAGACACGATTCTGACACAATCAACAAGTCACAACTTCTTCAATTATTTATAATTATGATTTCAAATTTACTTTTAAATCAACTTTTCTACTAATAGTATATCTTTTCATCTTTTACTGACATTAACTTATCATTAATTTTCTTCATAAATTGATTATGACTATTAGAAAGAATAATGTCACGTAAGTGAAAACTTTGCATGATAACTTTTATGATCACGTAACATTTTAATTTCATTTAAACTGTGTTAAATTAAAATCTTTAAACTTTTTTCACTTTTATTTAAATGTAGAATAAAATTAAAAGATTCATAATTGACATCACATATAAATGAATCTTATTATTAATTAAGTGTTATTATAATTTTACTATTCAATGATTGTTTAAAATACTTGAACAATGTAAATAAAACTACATGAAAGCAATTGAGTTAAATAAATAAATTCATATCATCATAAAATGTTTAAACAAACTTTTTTCATACTTTTATTTTACTTTTAACTACAACTCTAATCAAAAAAGATCAACATTAATTTGACTTCTTTAACAAATCTCGTCATGCTGAAATTAATAATGAAAGCTCTTAATGACTTTTTTAATTCTGACGATGTTACGATCTCTCTGTCGCTTAAGAGTCTTTCTGTGAGCTTCAATCTGATTTCTCAATCTGCTATTCTGAACTGAATTTGATGAAGACAAATTTCGCGCTTCTTTCCTGAAGAAAAGAAGAGCTGGTCTGACATATTTCTTGAAGTATGTGCCTTTCTTACGGCACTACGTCTACTCCTTGACTTACTGGTCTAGCTGTGTTCTTCTCAATCCGGATTTATCGAATGCGCTCGTGATCAAAGAGTTCATTATTAGCTGAAGATGAGCTCTCACGTGGATGGGTCAGGCTCTGCAATGCATTCAATATTGGCGGTATGACATATATAGGTTAAGCCTAAGATATTACACCCACTAGCGCTACATCGCAATGGCCACACACATGGATCACAAAGCTCTGCACATTAAATCTCGCTGCGCTGCACCTCAACCCTGGTGGTTTTCTGTATGCCTGGAACAAGACTCGTCTGACTCCCATAGATTCCTTGGTCGCCCTTATATGTGTTTCCTGCCGCAGCTGCTGAAGACTCATACTGATTCACTGTTCCTAAAGGATTGGGCATAGCATGAAGGGAGATCGAGTTGCCTTTGTGAGGGTCACTTCGCGGCAGACGGCCATTTGTGATTGGATAGTGTGTTGACTTTAGAGATTTCAACTTGTCATCTATGGATCGAATTATTGGTCCCAGCGTCGGGACACATGAGACGATGATCGAGACATTCTCCTCTATGCTTTGGGCATTGGTCAGTCCAGATCCATTCATTGACAGACATGCACCTACAGTGCAAAGAGACTGCTATCAACACTGTCATCTGTTTGAGCTAGCTTAGTCGAAAATCTTGATGTATGGATCTATGTGACGGGCTTTCATACATGTAATATCACTTTGAGCCGTCAAGTCGCCCGTAAAAACTGTTCTTGTGATGGTGAGGACGCCGCACCTATTGGTGATCAGCCGACTGACTATTCAACGAGAAGAGACCTCTAGGCTTCCATGACACTTACACGATTCCACAGCACATCAGGAGACTTAGAACGACCTTCCTGTAAAATTGAAGTTGTAGGTGTTTGATGAAAGATATAGGGAAGAGTGCCAGGGCAAAGTCGCCAAAGGCATTGATTGCTGCGCTCGTTAGCTTTCGCAACCTAATCCATACGGCGGTTTGCTGACCTCCATTAGCATAGCCGAGTTTCACAAAAATCCCCGGGTCTTGACAGTGACCAGGTGTCAACGGTTTCCACAACTTTCTAACTGGTTGACACTGACCGAGAGCATAGCCAGCAGATGGAATCGCGATTACGGTCAGAAGCGCGATGATTCCATAGGGGAATGATCGCTTGAACTTGGTCCTGGTTTGGTCGAGCACCCGGAGCAGCATCAAACAGATGGAGATCTTACTGGCCGCTAAGCTGAACACGAGTAGGGGTGTTGCAAGGTAGTTCCATTTTAATGATTCGATGGCGTCGCCTTCTGACAAGTAATACAGATGTTGACCGTAGCCTGCTAGAACTTCAGGTATGTTGAAACTGGTTGATACAATTGCAAGAAGCTACAGATGGTAAACGGGAGAGATCAATAATGGGCTCGTAGACTGACCAAGGAGAGAATAACCATGCCATCGTCCCAACCAAAGGCAGGCTTTACCCAGATTCGGACATACACGCGTACAAGCACAAACATCAATGCTATAATTGTGAACACAAGTGCAACGGCCAAGAACGCCGGACCCTTGTTTTGCCTTCCCCCTTGGGGCGGCTGCGACGAAGCATTCATAATGGTCTGAGAATGATTCCAGACAATAGCACCAAAGTCAACGGAAAGGATGATTTGAATTAATCACGAATATTTCGGCGGTTCATTAATGATTCTCAATCCGATGGCTGTGCCGCTGAAACGATAGCTGATGCGTCTCCCAAGGAAACACATGAATGGATGTGTCACAACTTCAGGCTTAGATCAACCAAAGGGGACTCGGCACAGTCGGAATCCTTGTGATGCACGAAGACGTAAGGATACAATCGGGATCAGACTGATCGAATTTTGGTACTGGTATTATGAAGCTGCGAACCATCTTGCCACCTAGTTCTTTTCTTTTTGGCCTATTCCAGCTCCGGCCCCGCCGTGGGACTGCATTCGGACAGTGGGGGGCGAAGGGTTGATCGGCAATGCAGGTGAGGTTGACTGAGATCCAAAGCTAAGCAGGGGTTTAGATCCTTCGAGTTCACGCCAATTGGCACGCCTGCAAGCTTGTAAGCTTTGTGCGTCATTGAGAGGATTTTAGGATGTCCGTGAAGGTGTGAGGGATAAATTTGGACGATATGGTTTGACTCAACGGAATGCAGAGGTAAGTAAAATGAAATTTTAGATCAAGGCCCCACCCTACACATTCGTCGACTCCCGTCGGAATTTCATGGGTCGGGTCGTTGGTCGCCCGGGATTTAGCGTTCGTTGGGCGGAGTCCACCTTGCAATGATCCAAGCGCTTTGACTTCTCGATGACGAACTCCAGGAGACGACCAGCTGATAGAGATCCCGGTATGTGTAGTTACGTTACTTCCCTCTACGTGATTGGTACCAGCTGAACACTCTTCGATGTGTCGTGCAAGCCACTCTGCTCAATACCCTCACATCAACTCTTCCTTATATCACAACTAGAGCTCCCTGAGTTCTAGTACACCGTATATTTCCACCTCACCTGTCTTCTCAATCGGTATCTGTCAGGAGATGTCTTTCGAAGACAAGAGTCAGCGGTACCTCGAGAATGGTTACGGCCTTGGCCGAGGCTACGCGTCGTCACTGCGATTGAACTTCCAGCATCACCTTTTGCGAGATTTGCTAGGCTACAGCATACATCCTGAAATCCTTTCCAAAGGCACTCTGCCTCCAAATCCGAAGATTGCCGATGTGGGTACAGGAACGGGCCAATGGCTCATCGACGTCAGTCACGAGATCCCTTCGGCTCAACTCGACGGTTTCGACATATCCAAAGATCAGTTTCCCAGCAAAGCTTGGCTCCCATCTCAGATCTCACTCAATGAGCTAGATATAACAAAGCCAATCCCATCGTCTCTAGAGGGGAAATATGATGTGGTCCATCTTCAACTATTTTTGTGTGTGGTGCAAAAAGATGGCCCATTGGTCATCTTGAAGGAACTATCCAAGATGCTGAGTGCGTACTGAACCGACAAACCTCTGAAGGCGTTGAAGGTTGGGGATATTCCTAATTTGCTGATGAAATATTAATTCAGAGCCCGGTGGATTCCTTCAATGGGTTGAATATGACCCAACCTCCTTCAGCGTTGTTTCGCCGGAACCATCGCTCAAGCAGATTGCCAACAAAAAACACGTTCAGATCATTCGTGGGCCCCAAGGTATCGCTACGACGTGAGTTTCAGCTCTCCTATCTTAGATATGATGCTGTTGGTGTTACTTCTAAGATTCGACTCTGACTTTCTTCCAGATGGCCCTCCGAACTTCCATCGCACTTCGGGGGCGTTGGTCTTGACCAAGTCATATCTAATAATTACCCGCTGCCGACTGAGCTCTACGCTCCCTTCATGCAGTGCCATCTCTGTGCAGCTGAAGAGGTCAGCTTTACAGCCATGAAGAATAACGGCCCAGAGGCGCAAGGTCCCATGTTTAGGGAACTCTTGGCGGATGTTTACAAAGAATGCCAGACTGGTGTCACTATGTTGGAAAGCCCAGTGGTAGTAATCGGGAGGAAACCGACTTCATAGCGAAATCATGTCCTAGCCTACATAATGTTCCCAAGGAAAGGCAAGAAGTATAAACTCATCACCCAAGCATTCCAAATCATAAAAGACTTCTTATCCTCGTCCACGCTTCGGTAACGATAGAGCCGAAATATTATGATTGCTCCCAAAGCGATTGGCAAGATGAAACCAAGGAATTCCAAACCCCAGAATGCTGGACATACCCAGGACCATATCGCAATGGGAATGGTAACCGTCAGGCGAGCCACCCTATCGCCTGCTATGAGTGGAATGGTTCTCCTTCCGCGAATAGCATCTCCCTTTTGATCATATAGATCCTGAAAGTGGATAGTGGTTGAGATCACCCCACTCAGTAAGATGAGCCACATTGACGAGTCCCCGCGCAATTGTGTCCCCGATTGTGCGCAAGCCACTTTGGCAGCCCCCGAAGCGAAGGTCATGTAGCCAACTGCATTCAGGATGTTCCGCGCCAAGAGGCTTCTATTTGCGCCCTCCAGCACATTGTAGATCCAACCCTCGACGATCAAAGCCACGCATTCGGAAAAGCCACCCAAGTAGAGACTCGCGAGCATGGCAACGACGTAGCTGCCGAACATGAGTGCCCGCGTCTCCTCGACTGTGAGTCTTCCTGCCGGGATCGGACGCCATGGTTTGTTCGCTTTGTCTTCTATAGTGGACTTGACATCATGCTGATTACTCATGTCCAACGGCAAGAGGTTCAGCCAGTTCCAGAGAATAATGAACGGTATACAGCCAATGATCGTAGTTGTTTTGGGTCGCGGATCCTTCATCAAGCTTCGGCCGGAAAGAAGCGTAACGATACCAAACATGGTCTTGGGGACGACTATGGTCTTCAGGTCGCTGAAAGTAAAGAGCCACAAGCTGTAGATATGGTACCATATTGTCCATTTCATATTTGCCAATCGTCGCTCTACTGGCAAGAGCTCTTTGTCGACACTAATTGATGCATCTGGTTGATTGGATTCGTACGTTGTCATGGTTGCAGCAGTGCGTTGATTCGCCATTGGAGCCGAAGTCCGGATATTGTAAAGGAAACATTCTTGATTGACAAGCGAAACTTAGCTAGGTGGTGCCTCAAGCTGCTGAAAGACATTCTCTATACACTATCAGAGGATTACCAGAGAATCCAAAGGAACCCAAAAGAATACAGGCTGCTCCGCCTCAGATTCACGGCGTTCCCGGCAAAGACGTACCCGTTACGATAGAAAGGACGAAGTTGTAGCATGGTAAAGTTGTCTCCCACACAGGCAAGATCATCACGACAGCATGTCTGAGCCGGCATAATTTCCAGTCACGCCGCTCTAGATGCAACATGATGAAATGATACGCAGTAAGGTGGTGGAACGAACGGATGGCTCAACCAGATCCTTCAGAAATTCAAAGTAGTGAGCGTAATGACAGGCTCTTGGTGAAGCGGTTGGCAGAATGGAAGAGAATGGGAAAATTTTTGTGGGCCTGCTTCGGATCAAGATTGGCACATTAAGAGGCAATATGCATGCGGCAACAGATTAATCGTGCCATACACTTAGCTCCGGGATCGCTAATAACGTGCATGACGCATGATGCATGATGCGTAAGATAAAACAGGCTCATTGGCGTCGACGCTGTAAGGCTCCGGACCAGTGACGCAATGTTGGAGGAGCTGAATGCTGAGCCTTGTCACATTGCCCAAAATACCGTAAACTCCGCAGTGCATGCGCTTTGAACCATGACAGATTTGCTGTCTTTCATCTATCTCTCCAACGTTAGAACCGCCCCAATCGTAGAGCTCATCCGACCTATCTGTGTCTGACCCAAACCTTGAGAGGCGCACTCAAACAGTAAACAACCTACAGGCTTCCCACTTCTACATCATTTCATCTCTTCCTCGATGTCATAGAAACCTCCATCAGATTTATCCATTGATTCCTGCCAGCCAAATCTCTATGCCTTCCATTCCCCAGCACATCGCCGCCGGCGCAGCAGGTGTTTTGATTCATCATTCAATTTTCATTTATGGCGAGTGGCATCTGCATGCCACGAAATTGCTGGGGCTTCATGCCATTGCATATGCTGGCTTTATCTTGCTTGAAGCATTTCATCGCAACATTTCTTGGTTAGCTGCTTTGACAGTCAGCTCGCAAATCTTCAGCATATACACTCTGTGCCTTCTGGCAAGCATCAGCATCTATCGTGTCTTCTTCCACAGACTGCGAGGTTTTCCTGGTCCTGTCCTTGCCAGCGTCTCCAAACTCTGGCATGTTGCTCAATGTCTAGACTCGAAAAATCATATCCTACTGGAGAAGTTGCACCAGGAGTATGGGGATTTCGTCCGCACTGGTATGACTACAATGGCGGTAGGGTTTTGGAGACTAATTGGATATAGGACCCAGTGAACTGGCAATCTTTACACCAGATGTCATATCCACCGTGTTTGAGGGAATCAATAATAAGTTTACCAGGCCCGCTTTTTTCGATGGATCACGGCCATATTCTGGCTTGTCAATGGAACGGGACAGAAATGTACATGACCATCGTCGACGAATTTGGGATCATGCTTTCACGACCAAAGGTCTGTACAATCAGTAAACAAGCCAAATCCATATGAATTGTCTATTGACACTGCCATAAAGCTCTACGCGTCTACGAGGCCCAAGTGAAGGCATACGCAGACCAACTTGAGCGACTGATCTCAGAAAGCAAAGGTCAGCCTATTGTTGCCAATCGGTACTTCCAATGGTTAGGCTTCGATATCATGGGTCAGGTGGCATTCTCTAAGGATTTCAACATGCTGAGGGGTGCGCAGTGGCACTCTGCAATAAAGATGCTTCGTGATGGCATGGCGATGCTAGGACCCTTAACACCGGTACCCTGGCTTATGTGTCTGGGATCTGATATCCCTATGGGAAATTCTCGTAATTTTAAGACTATGGTATGTTCTTGATCTATGTCTCTCCCAGGCTACGTTCAAGATGGGGTGGAGATCCGAGCAAAAGGGGGTTTCAGTCCCTTTAATGCCGACCGATAACCAAGTCTTAGAAATGAGAAGCTGACTGCGAAATTCTCATAGTCAATGTGGGCCGCCCAGCAGATGGACGATAGAATGGAGGTATGACTGCCCTCTAAATGATATCCCAGTGCATTCTTACTGATTGAACGATCCAGGGTACGGTGGCTCAGCCGGATGTATTGCCTCGCACAACCATTCGAAATAAAAGATAACGCCCGCTTACCCCTGACTAACTAGGTCTCACACTATCTCATTGACTGGTCCAAAAAGAACGACACGCTCAAAGAGGACAAGATGACGCTTCATGGCGACGCACTAACCCTCACCGTCGCCGGAAGGTAGGATCATAATCAATCCATTGATTGACTAAATTATCTAGATGCTCATCACAATTACAGTGACACTGTAGCATTGACCCTCATCTATATCTTTTACCGCCTGGCACGCCATCCCGAGCAACTGCATAAACTACAAAAAGAAGTAGATGCTCTTGAATCCGTCTCTGACTTCACCGCCTTGCAGCACGCTCAGCACCTGAACGGCATAATCAACGAAACTATGCGCCTTCATCCAGCACTCCCCACGGGAAGTCTCCGCGAGACACCGCCTGAAGGCACAATGATTTCCGGGAGATTTGTGCCGGGGAATGTTGTGATTTGCTCGCCGCGGTATATAATTGGGAAGCGTTAGTATCTCCGCTCGTGACAGCCGATATATCATGGGAATGGGCCGGAAGTCGTTACTGACATAAATAAATCCGAATCAGTTGAATCCTGCTTCGAGCGAGCCAATGAGTTCATACCGGAACGCTGGTACAGCAAACCGGAAATGGTCAAAAAAAAGAATGCTTACACGCCTTTTGCTCTCGGTCTGCCTCCCCCTGAGTATTCCCTTCACCCGCCTCCACACAAACATTAACCAACGCTCCCAGGCCGCTATAGCTGCATAGGCAAAAACTTGGCGTTGCAGGAATTACGATGCGTGACCGCGTTGCTCGCCTCGACGTATGACGTTACTTTCCCGCCGGGAGAGGACGGAAGTGGCGTGGAAGAGGATACACGGGATCAATTCACATCGAGTCCGGGGGAACTGAGGGTTTCGTTTCGGGCGAGGGAGAAGGCCACAGATTGAGGTAGGAACGAGTACGAGTGCGAGTATTTCAGCGAGCAAAGATTCATACATGTAACCATCACTCGGATCGTCGCTATCTCCGCCGACCCCAGAATGAGGATGGGAAAGTTGAACTCAAGCGCCTTGCGGGAATGTTGACGTAGGCTATGCATATCTTGCATAGCTCACAGTTCATGATATGAACTTCTTTCGTTGCAGCGTTGTTGTGATGCAAGTCAGCTCATGAATTAACGTGAATGACATAGCAGTATCAACATCATCATCATCAACATGATAAATAGCATTTCTGCGCTCACTGAAATCATGCTAACATGCTCGCAAAGTCTGCTCTTTTTCTTGAAATGTATATTTCTCATCACTTCTCTTGCGTTGTCGTCGCTGTCACGTCTGTCACGTCTGCTTCTTCTGCTTCTCTTGCGTCTTTGATGTTAAAGACTGAGCTCATGATTCTTGATAAACATATTTATCTTTGCGTGTTTTGATAAGTGCTGATGCATGATAGATCATAATGATCAGATGATCTGATGCTGTCGCTGCATTCAAGTCAACTTGCTAAAATATAACACATTTTTAAAAGTGTGAACAAAGTTTAATGAACATTCAATCAATGTCATTCTGTTCAGCAAAGTGTGTGACAAGAAAAAATAAGATGATGTATTGAATCAATTGAAATCACACACAACACTTATACATTTGTTATTGAAAATAAAAATGTTCAAAGAAAAAATGCTGTTTCTCATCAATAAGATACAAAAGATGTACTCAGATTAATTCATCAAATTTAAATAAACATCAATCATGAACAAAGTCTTTGAAAAAATCGCTGCAACAATAAGCATAGTTGACTTCAGAATGCTCTGAAAGCTTATAAAGATGAAGTCGATATACAAAGTATCTCGATTTCAGCAAAATGTTCAATGTATCAAGAATGACAAACTGAGAAAAGACTTATTTACTGACTCAATGATCTTGTATGTTGACTTGACGAAGATCTGAACACGCTTTCTTGAAGTTGAGATGAGAATGTTAGAAAAAGCTAGAATCTCTGATAGATTGAAGGCAAAGTCAAATTTGTATTCATTTTGAATCACTTCAGATTTCTTTGAAACTGTTCATCATTTTTATCAATCATGATAAAGAAAATCTAGCCTTGATTGCTTTTTCTGTCTCTGTAACACATGACACTTATGTACATACTATTTATCTAGTTCATTGAACTTCTCGACTGCTCTCGTTCCATTAGTAAGAAAGTCTTCGTCATAAAAGATATTATAAGTGTCTCAATCAACAAAGTTATTAATGTAAAAGAAGTTTTTCTGTTCTACTTTCTTTTGCTTAATGATTGTCAACACAACATGTAAACTTCATAAAATTGTTGACATATTGTAAAATCTTCTGTCATTAATGAAACAAGAATTCTTGAATATTTGTTTTGATCAGTGTTTTATCTTCATCATTTCATGTACTTTTTGTTGTGTGCTCTTATTTCAAGACTTCAGTAAATCAATGAAAGCATCAATGTATTTCAAGAAACAGTCTTTGTCATTTCATTGAAATCAATCAATGATTGATATGATGAGCTGTAGTTACTCAGACAGATGATCATTCAGTGTGTCTGATGAATCATTGCTCAAAGCAGATGATTCTTGTATCAGAATACAATTACATCTTCATTTTTCACTCTTCTGTCAGTTCAATGCACAGATAATTCTATCTTTGACGAGACTATTCAAATTATTCTCGTTCTTCTCATTTCACTTTCAACATACAAGAAAGTCATGAATTGTTATAAAATATGATTCTGCATTGACTGCGTTCTTGACTTGCTTATCAAGATCATGATTGAATACTTGAATTTCATCTATGATGTTGCAAAATTCACGAATGAACACAGTCAACACGTTCAGAAATTCGAAAATATCGAGATTCTTCATCAGTATAAACACAAAACATCATTTCTTTGAATTTAATCTTGCATCTAGAATCTGATAGCACTGTGCATGTGATACTAAAATGCTCAATTTGCTAAGATCAATAACTCAACAGAAAGTTGTTATCATTGCACTCATCATGTTTTTCTTTATTTGAATGAATTTAGTCTTTTCATACAATAATACGTTCTTCATTGCTAGCAGATTAAGATGTCTTGTGTTGTGATGTATCAATTGATTCAGAAAAGTATTACATTTATTTGTGCAATCAAAGAATTTCTTAATCAGATGTCTATGACAGATTTTCTTATATTTTGTGTTAACATTGTCAACGACGTCATATCAATGAATGAAATTCGCGTAATGAATCATTGCATAAAACTTTAAAATATTGAAATGTTTCTGTTGTGTATCTGTATTGAAAGATCAAAGATGTCAAAAAACTTTCTTTAATTTGTTTCATTGAAAAAAAGCATGCTGCATATATCTAAGAGTGTCTTCATTATATGATGTATATTGAGCAAGCATTATAAAATCTATCATTGCTTGAGTACAATGTATCGCTGCAGATGATTCATGAGTAAGCAGTGATGCAATGATTGAAAGTATTTGACGAATCATGATCTTTCTATTCAAAGTCGTTCACTGTTTGATGACGCTATACTTTGTAAAGATTTTGAATTCAATGAATGCAAATACATTGCAAAATCATTTGTTCAACTGAGCTACATTGAAAGCATGATTAATATGCAGTTGATATTCTTTCTTCTTTCTAGATGCAACAATTCTCTTCTCAATAAGTTTGTTAAGTCAATTAAGCATGTAGATAACTGTGTCTTTGAGTAACTGATGCAAAATATCGATCATCATACACTTATGTATGTTAATCATGTAATGAGATTATGCAAAGTTGTGAATGAAATGAACTTAAATACTATTCTTTTTAGAAATATCATCTTTTTTCTGCTGCTGAATCTGTCTCTGAGTGAATTGATGAATACGTGACTGTCAGATACTCATGAAATTCTTTCTTTTCTGAGAAAATATCTGACAGATAAAGCATTGCTGATTCTTCTTTATGTTCATAATTAAAATCTATTCTTCATAGTTCATCATGAATTTGACGATAATAGAATGACACTTTCTCGTAAGATCATCAGCGCAGATGATGTCAACATCGTCTTTAATTGCTTTCTTAATCATTGATATAATGAGTATCAAACATATTTTTAGAAAGATGATGCTGCTTACATTCAAGTATAGTTGATAGAATCATATGTCAAATCTGAGACTTTATTCTATCGTGATCATTGTCAACGATGAAAAGAAATGTCTGAAGAATCATTTCTGATCTGAATTGTGCTCATCATATACATTAAGACAAGTTCTCAATGATGAGATAAAAAGATCATGTAATGAGATCATTCTGATGTTGAGTCAGAACTGTCTTGTATGTTGTCAGTAAAAGCAACACTATAATGATGTTATCAGAAAACTTCTCTTGTGTTTCTTATCATCAATCAATTGTATGCATCTCACTATAAACTCGACAATTGTTTGCGTTGTAATGATGAACGAGCGCATAAACAAGATCTTTTTCAAATGATCAATGTTTCAGAAGAAAACAAAGTGAGTTGATAATATTCTGATATTTAATATCATATTGAACTGCATCTGCTTTTTTGTACATAAATGATATACAGAATGCTCTTGACTGTCATTGTTCATTATTAATATTGTATGATATTCAATGCAATAAATTCAATCACTCATCAGACGTTTGAAAGCTTAACAACGAGTGAAATAAATGTAATTGTATATCATCAAAGTACTTGCATACATTTTCTTTCGTAATTCTAGTTTGATACAGTCATAATGTGAATGCATAGTCTGTTTTGTTCTGAAAGAAATGATACTTCGTAATATATGAATCATCACACTTTCGTCAACGTTTTCTTGATCTTTCTTCAGAGATCATCACAGATATGTTGATGATCATCGCAGCTCTTTTCTCAATAGTTTTCTTGAATGATTTAACTTGTATGATCAAAGACGTTGACAGAAGTTCTGACTCAACATGAATAAATTCAGTCTGTATTGAAGCTTAATCTTCATCTGATGCATATTTCTTCTCTTTCAATATAAAAACTAACTGTCTTTCGTCGTTGATTGAATTTAGCATATCACTGACTTCATATAGTTTATTATTTGCTTTCAAATTCAGTCACTGACAATTCTTCTGTTCAATATTTTCTGTAAGATGCATGTCAGCTACATCATCAATTTTCTTTCATCAATCAACATCAAGTGTCAATACAATTATCAATGAACGTCTAGACTTAAATCTTGTTCAAGACTATTTATGTATGAGCACTTCATACTTGATGAAATGTCGCTTTAGTTCACTGATGTTTTTCGCAAGCTTGTCACAATGAAAGCATACGCGAAACATTGAATTGTTTTCTTGAATCATGTTGTTGACAGAATGATGTTTAGATCATGTTTCATCAGAAAGATACAAGTCTTTTTGAACATCAGACTGCACTTTAATAAGATCAATGCAAACAATACTTTTGTCATTTAATAACAAGTCAATAACAAAGCAATATTATTGATGATCAAGATCAGCAATGAAACTCATCTGTATATGATGCTGACTACGAATTTACTGTTTAACTACAGTAAAGTCTAAAGATTATCAAAAGTTTGAATGACATTGAGATGCTGCGTGATGATGAAGCGCTGTGCATTGATTGCGTGCAGAGTTTTCGCGATTGCACAGACTTTGATAATCTCAATGTGCATGCTACAAGCAATCTGCACGCAGATGAGAAAGTCAAATAGAACACAGAACTACGAGAAAAATCGCTTATGAAAATCATTCGATTCAGTAGTATCTTGTCATTGCAATGACAAGAACTGAGACAGAACATTTTTGTATTTGATCTGTTGAGAATGATTAGCAGAAAAAACTTAAATCATGAACATTCTTTAAATTTACATGCTAACTACGTATAGATTTTGTTAAAACTGCATGTCTGTTACTACAACATAAGCAACTCACAAGACTCATTAAGTTCAATATAAACAAACTTAAGAATCTCATTAATATTGTTTAACAGACGTTCAGATACAGACATTTTATATGTAAGTGATATGTTGACGAGAAAACTTCGTTAAAAGAAGATAGACACAAGCGAGTTAGTAAAGAATGATTGAACTACGCTGTCTGATTAAAAGTGTAACATATGAACATCTTTGCAAGACACAATTGATTTGCATGAGAAAGATTTCTACAGATAACATGAAACAGATGAGTTGCACATCTTACAAGCGAAGCAAGCATCTGCAAAACATGATATACAATGACAACAACTGTTGATCTTAAGAATCTCATCTCTTCACTGAGTTCTGACTCTTGAATGTCTTGATGATAAAGTCAATTTCTAGTTGAAAATATCATCTGTATAGCTTGAAAGAACAGTAACATATATCAATGTGATTAAAGAAGAAATTGATTGTGATACACATGCATATTGCTGACAAAACGTCTGCGATTCATGCTTAAGAAGTAAACTGTCGAAATCTGAGCAATGAAAGATTTTGCTCATCTTGAACTGTGAATCTGCTGCGAGAAACTATCTTTCGCTAAGAGAAAAATCAGCATAGAAATCGTGTTTTATGTATGTTACATGCAACATATGCAACATATTTTCAATAAATGACATGCATAAGATAAATGCAGACATATCGCAAAGATTTCTCATTTCATCGATTCTTTTTCTATTCTTCAACGCAAGTTTAATCAAAAAATGCGAAGCATTAAGAATTAAAATCGAAGTGCTTAACTTTGTAAACAATATTAACATTCTAATCTACGACAGATTCATTGAAGAAATTTGCAAAACATTAAGCAAAGCACATCACATCTGCGTGAAATGAGCTTGCACTCATGACGCAACGTTCGCATCAGAAAAGTATGAGCTTATGCATTTCACTAGAAAATCAAAGAGATTCGACATGATGATTAACATACAAATAGAAAGCTCAATTATCAAATTGAAATCAGACGTATGAGTTCTAAAGATGCAACTGAACATGAAACTGCAATGAGACGCGCATCTTCAACAAATAAAGACGAATCACATCACAAGAATGCTGACACTTAGTCATTTTGAAGTCTTCACATGAAGAGCTATTTTCACAAAAGCGAAACAAGTATACTCAGCAGTAGTAAGATCAGAAATTGCATTTGAAGCATTAGTCTGACATCAACGCAACAAGAAAGATGAACTGTTGAGCAAAGAATGTAAACTAGAAACACTTCAGAATCAGACTTTGCATCACGTAGCAAAAGTATTCAAAAGAGTAAACATCAAAACTCTAGAGACAGAAACATACACAAGTTTGCTACATGTTCATCTGAACATGTTACAGAACAAGATCACGTTACACAGTTGAATCAATGATTGAACGCAAGAAATCAGATAAACATGCAAACTAATATGCGCTCATTTGACGAGAGTTAATTACGTCATTTCTTGCTTATTTGTCATCAAGAAAATAGTACTTCTGAATGTCTTCATTCAAGAAGATGTGAAGATACAGTTGAGACGCAAATGACACATCTTCTTCTTCACAATGATTTCAACAAGTGATAACATTGCAATAATGTAATATCACAAAGATCAATGAAATCAACGATGAAAAAAGTACAGAGAACGCGTTGCAAACATCAATGCAATCTTAGCACAAAGATTGCATCTGAGCAATAAGATGATAAAGATGTGTGATGATTTTCAGAAAGCAGAAAGCATTCTTGCAATGCATATCAGAATTGAACGCATAAATCTGAATGCTTATCTGCACTCTAGAAATGTTTCAGACATGAATAGTTCGTGATGTGACTGCGAATGAAGTCATCAGATGATGAAGCATGTACTCATGCATTGCTTGAACTGATTGCATCTGCGATCAAGAATGTTACAAAATGCTGACTTCTTGAACTATTGAATAAAAATTGTCATCACGAAGAGTCTCAAAGCAGTAGCGAAGATGATGATGAAAACGAAGCTCTTGAAGCAATTTAGAGTGACTAAAACACTTGTTCTTTAACGTGTAATCAACGCAAACAAATTTGATACATAGTCTCAAAACTTACTGTTTCGACTGCATAAAGCAGTTGTATAGACTGTGAGTGATTTTCTATCTCAGAAAGTTTTGTTCACTCAATACAAATAGCATAGAATCTCTCATGAGTCGATTTAATCGATGTCACAAGAATGTATGAATTTATTATTATTATTATTATTATCGATGATCAAATTAAAGTACTGTATTAAAGATTTGCATCTACTATTCATATTTGATTAGATTGAATTTTATCTTTACTCAGATTTCACTATATTTAATTCAGCTCAAATGTCTTCTATCATTGACTTTCAAAATCAATAGAAATTAAACAATGAAGATACTTATTGATGATTAAACTAGATGCTTGAATCAAATCATCTTTGTTTGCTGATGTCGAGTTTTATTCAAATTCGAACGAGAGAATTTCACTCAATATTCTTGTTAAATTTGATATGTATGTAAATTATTATGAGCAACGCTTCAAGTATTACAGATCATACATACTTATTAAAGAAAGTCAGTAGTACTTTTATCAACTCAACGCATAGTGAATCTTTCATTGAATGCGTTGACAACATCGTTGATGTCACTCTATTTGAAAAATTTAAATTCATCAAGAAGATCATTTCTAAGACGACATAAATTACATAAATTTCACTTCAAAATTCAATTCAAATAGTCAGCAGTGAAATCAATGATGAAATCAAACAAAAGAAGAAATACATGTTGAAGTTGCAAATGATGTTTATGCAAAGTGTGAGCAAGAAGAGAATAAGATAAAACGACACGTTTCTGCTCTTGAAAGATCAAAAGCTCATATTATATGATTGTTCATAATCATGCTTGTGAGAAGAAAGATGCTTTTGAAACACAATATCATTGTTTATCAAACTAAAGAATATTGATCGAATCTCACATGATGCTCATAGCAAAATCTACGATCTTGTCATGTAGAATTGAGACTATCTCACATATATGTCAATTTGACAGACTGACTTACGAACTGAAGATGATGTTCAGTAACTAGATGAACACAATTGTTTTTCATTCATGCTTCAGAAGCATTTTTATCAAGACATGCACTTAAGTACTACAATGTCTCTTCATTTTTTTCTGCAATTCTTCAGATCAAAAGTGTAGATTTTTGTTGTCTTATGAAATATTTAAAAACATTTTCACATCTTGATTTGAAAGCACTTCTATCACTATCATGCAGCTTCTCACAAGAATAAATCAGAGAATGCTGTTTTTAAAAGAACAGATACTTCGCATTCTGTCTGTTAGAAATATGAAATACAGAGAAATGAATAAATGTTTCATAAAGATTATTTCAATTCACGTCGATAATACACATAGCAAAAAAGATAAAGTTGCTCTAGATTCTTCAATCTTCTACTGAGCATTACTTCTGCTGCTACGAAAGTTTGTTAATCAAATTAAGCGTTTTGCAAATGTAGTTCTGATTCATTGAACATATATCTTGTTCAATGCAAACGATTCACACGTCTTTATCTTGACGTGATTCACTGCTGAATGTAAATATTCACGTTACAGCATGTAGATTGCAACACTATGTAATCAATTAATTTGTAGTAAGTCTTTAAATTAATTTCATCTTTCATCTTTCATCTTTTGTCTACTCTATCAGAGTATGTATCACTTTCAGTCAAATCATCATAGATAAATAAGAAAGATATTACAAAGCAAACACGTCAGAATTTGCTCTAATATTTGCACTCAATCATTACATAAATGCAAGTCATTGCTCATCACTTATTGCAATAAGTATCATTGTTTATCAACGACACACAAGTGCAGTTTACAGTGAGTATCAAGTTACAATGCGTATTTCTGTGAGTTATATCTCATCAGCATTCGCACTTTTCAATGTACATTAAACTGATCTGACTTCAGCTGCTGTTGATATATACTCTACTTCAATTAGCTCACTTCATTGAGTAAAATCAATTTTAAGCTACGACTTTCTTATCTCAACGTCGCTTCATTGAAGCTACAACTACAAATCATTGAAACATCAAATCATTTTACACACTCTTTAATTATGAGTTACAAATGATTAATTTATTTAAATTATACATAATGAATCAACTAATGTGAAATTGTTCGCTACAGCTTCTCATTCTCTCATCTCACATTCTACAAGTGAGAATCAGTCAACATAATGAAGAAATTAAAAGCTTCACAAGATGATCAAACGATAAATTACTACGACACATCTCAGACATTTAGATGTAAGAATGTCAACTTCATTGTTTCAATGCAAAAACACATTGAAGATCAATCATTTAATGATGAGTTTTTACTCTTTGAAAATATAAATTCTTTTCAACGTATTTTCATTATCTTCAAAGCAAAGCTGATACTACTTTACAAAAATAATCTCAATGAAGTGATTGATATCATGAGAAGTGTTAAAGATAAATATTATGTCAAGACAAAAATCATCTTCAAGATGATCTCAAACTGAACTGTCAACGTCATTTTTGATGTAAAGCTTCACTTAGTGACATCAGTTGAAAAACAGAGACTTAAGCATTGTGAGAATGCATTTCATTGACTATAAACGATGCATGTCTGCAAGACTAGCTCGCAAGATTAAATCAAAGAGATTAACGAGTGAATAAAAGTAGTGACTTGACAAAAGATGAAAACTCTGTAAGCTTTTGCTTTCGTTTCTTAACAATTAGTTCTATCATCAATAGAATGCTATTTTATTATCTTCTACTACACAGTTTTACGTAAAGAGATCTCGTCATCTGTCAGAGACTGAGTTAAACTAGAGATACTATTAATATAAAAGACTGATATTATTATTACTTTGATAGAATTTAGATACAAGACAATACATCAAATAATGTACAAGATGAAAGACAAAGAGTGAAAGAAAAGAATGAGAACTCGACTTTTATATACATGAATTGAGCAGAATCAAGATTAGACAGTAGTTTTATTGACTTAAGATTGCAAAATGATTGAGATGATTGAAACAAAATTTCTGAAACTAGATTAAGATGATAATGACTAAATTAATGACTTGATTCATTGAATTGTGAAACAGATTCAATAAATTGAAATTATTTAAGATATTGACAATCTATGTTTTAAATCAAATTGATGATCTGACATCATGACAGTAGCTTCTCTCTTCAAGACTGAGCTTCTGCAAGATGATGAGAAGAAACAAAACAAGATGAGAAAGAATTAAAAATGAAGAGTGAAATGAAACAAGAATTGATGTGAATGCATTTTAATGTGATGAAGCACAGATGAGACTAAAATAGATCTGAGTCACATTTGAATCAGATCTGAGCAAGATTTCTGAAGAGCAAGACGAGATGAGATGCATTTTAACGTGATGATGCACAGAAATTGAAACACATTTGAGTCACATCTAAATCAGATTTAAACAAGATGTCTGAGTCAGATCTAGACAAGATTTGAGTCAGATCTGAGTAAGAGAAAGATGAAATGCAGTTTAATGTGATGATGCACAGCGAGATGAAACGCATTTTAACATGATGATGCACGAGTGAGACTAGAATACATCTGAATCACATTTAAGTCAGATTTTAAACAAGATGTTTGAGATAAATCTAAACAAGATCTGAGTCAGATCTCGACTGAGTCGAGATGATGAAGATTGAACTTAAAGTTCTTGACATTGACATTAAGATATCACACACGACAGTACATGTGATTCTTCGATGACAGAATTGACGAGATAATATTCATTGAGCATTTGCTCATAATTATTCAGAAGATGAAAAGACTCTCAAGTAGAAAAGTGATCTTCTCAATTGATGTAATATCTGAGCAAAGATGAATTATAGCATTTATCACACTTGAAGTTTAGTATGCTGTTTACATATTAGAATCTTTTGTCATTCTTGATGACAATGAGTTCTCAAGATTTCTAACGTTAACTTGAGAGAAAATCACTGACGATATGACTCAGAAGAATGACATGAAAGATTGAATGAATCTTCATGAATGCTGAAAGATTTAACTCAATGATCAGAGAATTATTCTTGAAAACACGCTTAATCTTAAAGAAATCAACGTTATGATCATTTAACTTGACAGCAAAGCGAACGATGCTGAAATTGCGAGCATTCAGTCAGACTTCATCTTTGACGAAGTATCTAAAACAAGAACGACGAGAGAGATTGACATTGAATTCATAAATGATCTGAGCTATAAGCATCTCATCACATAAATGCTCAGTTAGTTTCTTCATCTTTTTGATGAACTCTTCAACATTGATTAACTTGTCTTGAGCTTGAAACATAAGATTCTCAAGCAGAAACTCAAAAGACTTAAAGTTTAAACGTGAGTTCTGACTTAAATTGATCAAGAAGAATGATGTTAAAGTGATTAATGATGATGCATTATTAACGATGAATTTGACTTCAGAAAGTCATTTAACTCAGTCATTCTGCATATAGTTGACAAAGACTCGAAGATAATGCTTCATGACAGCATTGACTTTCTCAATTTGATTATTGATCTCAGAATGATATGTTGTTGATAACTTAACATTTATCTTCAACATCTTACACATATGCTTTCAGACATTGAAGATGAATTGTGTATCTCAATCAGACATGAAGAACTTGAGTAAATCATGATGTTTTCAAACATGAGCATAAAAGCAGTTGATAACTTCTTCAACTTTCATAAAAGTGATGAGAACTAAATGTCTCATTTTGATAAAATGATTGATGAAGATTAAAACATATTTATATATGATATTCATAAAGATACTGAGCGATAAAGAATTTACATAGTTCATGAAGATATCACATCAACAACGTTCAAAAATTGAAAGAAAATGCAATCATTCTTGAATTCATTGTTTAGAGAGCTTGAAACATGTGCACACGTGACAGTTTTGTACAAAGCATTGAACATACTTATAAATGTTTGATCATCAGTAGACTCAACTGATCAGTTCATAGCTTTTTGCTCTTTCTGAGTGATCATTGATGACATTATCACGAATGAGTTGAATGATACGAAGACATAGTTTATTTGAGTTGAGCACATACTTTCTTTCTTGAAAGTACAGATGATTCTCATATTCTTCACACTCAACTAAAGAGATCTTGTTGTGATGTTGTGCTTCATTGCGAAGCACTTCAATTATCTGAGCTGCAAATTTATCATTGATTTCAACTTACTTTCACAATGTCTGAGTGAAAGTATCAGCAGAATCTTCATCAAGATTCAGAGTGTCTTGATTTAGCTGAAGCTTAACATCTTCAACGTCAAATTCTTCAATTTCTAGATTCATGAAGACTAAAATTTGCAAAGATGCTGAAATAATTGAGAACAGATGTAACTGAATTGAATCTAAAGTGATGATTTGTGACTGAAGCTTCATGACTTTGATGTTGAAGATGTTGAAGACGAGATTCTCAACAATATTGAGATTTAAAACATGAGTTTTCAGAATTGTCTGATGTTGATATTGATGTTGAGAATCGAATGTATTTTTCTCTTTAAAAAAATCTTCTGAGCAACGTGTCAAAGCATTTGACTTATCATTGATCTTGTCAAGACAATAAGCAATGTGATAGTTGAATCTAGACAGAAACTCACTTCAACGAGCTTGATGATAACTCAACTGCTTAATTGACATGAAATATTCAAGATTTTTGTGATTCGTGATCATCTCAACAGAATAAATAAAGTCTTCAAGCTCTGATCATCATTTCTCGAAAGCGCAAACAATGATCATGAGTTCTTTATCATAAATCTCGTAGTTACACTTGACTGAATTATGCTTCTTCGAAAAGTAAGCGACTGAATGAAGAATCTCGTTCTCATCATATTGAAAAAAAATGTCTTCAAACACATAGTTTGAAGCATCAATTTTTATCACAATCTTGTGATCTGAATTATAATGATGAAGAATAATCTTGAAAGTGAAGACTTTCTTAAGAATGTTGAATGCAATCTGACATTTCTGAAATCAAACAAAGAATACATCTTTTCTGATGAGACAAGTGAGCGAGATAGTTATTCTACTATAGTCATAAATGAATCTTTTATAAAAGTTCGCGAAATCTAGAAAACTTTGAATGTCTTTAACGTTGATCAAGATGAGTCAGTTGACAATGATGTTTATCTTAGAAGAATTCATCTTAATCTCTTCAATGATGATTATCAATTCTAGATATGAAACTTAAGTGACGTGAAACTTGCATTTGATTATATTCATCTGAAGATCTGCTTCTTGCAACTTTTGCAGAATAAGCTTGACATGAATCTCGTGCTCAAGTTCATTGTTGAAATAAATCAAGATATCATTCAAATAAGTTGTACAAAACTTATTTAAATGTTTGTAAAGAGTATTGTTGATGTACTTCTGAAACAAGACAGACTCATTACATAAATCAAAGAGCATGACTAGATACTTGAATAATTCAAATCGAGTGCAAAAGACAATGAGAGCTTCATTTTCTTCTTTGATTCAAAGTCGATTGAACGCAAATATGATATTCAGCTTAATAAAAATTTTAACTCGACTTAGATGATTCAGCGTTTCTGAAATCAAAGACAGAGAATATTGATTCTTGACTGTGATAGTGTTCAGATCTCAATAGTTCACGCAGAAGTGAAGTTCTTCTTCGAGTTTCTTGATGAAGAGAACAGAAATGATTGTCTGAAAGTGATTAACTTGAATGAAATCTTTGCTCAGATTCTCATTCAGATAACGTCAAAGTTCTAGAATTTTATTATGACTTATGTCATACAAAGCGAAGACTGAGAATTGAGCATCTTCTTTAAGATGTATGACATGATCATGAACTCAATGCAAAGACAAGATATCAACATTCTTCTTGAAGAAGATGTTTAAAAACTCAAAATATTTGAATGATAGAATTGTGACTGAATCGACATTCTTACTTTGTCAATAGACTTCAAGATCTTCTTGTGTCGTGAATGCAGTCAAATGAAATTTCTTTTTCATTTGATGAAGATTCAGATGAAGATTCTTATCATATGTACTATCTTGAGAGTAAGACGAGAACTGAGCAAGAGTTGAGCTGTTCTTTAAACAGATAGTCAAAGTCTAAACTAGAAGATGAGATTGATTCAAGATTCAAGAAGACATCAATTTTCTTTAAAATGACATTAAACACTTCAATGTCTTTGACATGAGTAGCGTGATCAAAGCTTCAAGCTTTCAACTCAATTATGTCAAGTTGTATAAAAGATCAATTGAATTGATCTGCTTGAAAAACAACAGAAGTTTTAAAGAGAAAAGAATTTTGACACTTGATTTTTGATGAATATTCTTTTTGAATGACTTGAAGAATACAACTAAAAGCTTCTTGTTTCAGATGAGAGACAAGACTGAATGAGATTTGTTTCTTGTGAATGAACTGAGTATTAATTGACTTCTCATGAGCAAATGAGAAGTTATATTACTTCTTGTGAGCAGATGAGAAACTGAGTTGCTTCTTGCAAGCAAATTGAGAACTGAATTGCTTCTTGCAAGCAAATTGAAAACTAAGTTGCTTCTTTTGAGTGAATGAGAAACTGAGTTACTTCTTGCAAGTGAACTGAAAACTGAATTGCTTCTTGCAAGTAATTTGTAGATTGAATTACTTCTTATGAGCAATCTGTAGACTGAATTGCTTCTTGTGAATGATTCGTGAACTGAGTTGCTTCTTGTGAGTGAATTGAGAGCGAGATTGAGAGAAAGTTACTTTGTTAACTTCAAACGAGAAATTTTCTTCATCGACAAAATCATGAGAGAGAAAAAGTTGATATTAGCTGGTTTTTGCCGACTTTTTCTGAGTTAGCTGTTAATTTCATGTGTCAGCTAACAATTGAAATTAACTGATTCTCTCAGTTATTAGCTGACTATTAGCTGATTTTTAGCTGATTTAGCTGTGCACTCAGTTAATATTGATATTATCTCTTTTGTTGACCTTTTCAACATTTACGCATTTTGCTTATTAACAATCAAATATTGAATTAATGACTAGATAGTTATTACGCTCGTATAATAGATTAATTAATAATTAATTTGACTATCTAAATAATAGCTATTTACACAGTTTAATATATGCGCTGGGAAAGTTAATGAGAAAGTCAATGAGAAAGTTAATGAGAAAGTTAATGAGAAAGTTAATGAGTAAACTAATGAGGTAGAGAGTCATGTAGAATGTTCGATAGAGAGTCATGTAAAATGTTCGATAGAGAGTCATGTAGAATGTTCAATAGAGAGTCATGTAGAATGTTTGATAGAGAGTCATGTAGAATATTTGATAGAGAGTCATGTAGAATGTTCAATAGAAAGTCATGTAGAGTGTACGATAGAGAGTCATGTAGAATGTTCAATAGAGAGTCATGTAGAATGTTCAATAGAAAGTCATGTAAAGTGTATGATAGAGTCATATTTGATGCTCGATAGAGAACAAATTTGATTCTTGATTGCAAAGCAATTTGAAGCTTGATAGAAAGTCATGAAGAAAGTCATGTAAAGAGTCATGTAGAAAACATTGTTTGAAACACTGTTTGATCTGTGTTATGCGTTCGATCGACGCGTATTTTGAAGCATGTAGAATGTTTGATAGAGTGTTTGATAGAAAGCTCAGTAGAAAGCTCAGTCGATAGCTCAGTAGAAAGATCAGTAGAAAGCTCGATCAATAGCTCAGTAGAAAGATCAGTAGAAAGCTCAGTCAATAGCTCAGTAGAAAGATCAGTAGAAAGCTTGATCAATAGCTCAGTAGAAAAATCAGTAGAAAGCTCGATCGATAGCTCAGTAGAAAGATTAGTAGAAAGCTCGATCGATAGTTCAGTAGAAAGCTCAGTAGAAAGTATTGTTTGAAGCATTGTTTGACGTGTGTTATGCATTCGTTCAACACGTATTTTGAAGCATGTAAGAAATTTGATAGAGTGTTTGATCGAAAGTTTGATATCAAGTCATGAAAAGTGTGTTCTATTGAGCTAATTAGCATTATTTCGTACGAAATAGAAAGTAGAAACTACGAAAGAAAGAAGTGAGAAGAAGTAAAAATTCTGAATTCTCTGAATTTTCTAGCGTTAATCTTTGACTGAAAGCGAAGATTACTAATCACAAGAGTAACAGTACTGTTCTTAAGTCATGTAGAAAGCATTGTTTGAAGCACTGTTTGACTTGTGTTATGCATTCATAATTTGAAGCATGTAGAGCGTTTGATAAAGCGTTTGATAGGAAATTTGATAGAAAATTCGATAGAGAATTCAATAGAAAATTCGATAGAAAATTTGAGTGAGCGAGTAGATAAGCGAGTAAATGAGCGAGTAAATGAGTGAGTAAATGAGCGAGTAAATGAGCGAGTAAATGAACGAGTAGATGAGCGAGTAGATGAGCGAGTAGATGAGCGAGTAGATGAGCGAGTAGATGAGCGAGTAAATAAGTGAGTAAATGAGCGAGTAGATGAGCGAGTAGATGAGCGAGTAGATAAGCGAGTAGATGAGCGAGTAGAATGATGAGCATGTAGAGTGATGAGTAGAATGATGAGCATGTAGAATGACGAGTAGAATGATGAGCATGTAGATAGATGAGCATGTAGATAAATATTTTAGCTGAATTAGCTAAATTAGCTGAGTTAGTTGAATTTAGCTGAAATTTAACTGATTAGTCAGTTGTTAGCTGATTATTAGTTAAATCGAGTTGACTTTTTCAGATTCTGTCATCGAGCAAAAAGTTAACTGTCAAACATTTTGTTGATGTTCTTGTTGATTAAGATCATAAATCTTGACAAAAGATGAGCAATAATGATTAAGACAGAAAAAGAAAGACAAAATGAGAATATTGTGTTCAAAATTAACATCAATGACGTGATGATGAAGTCATGATAAACTCATGATGATGAAATATTGACTTAATTCAATGACATAGAAGAATAATTTTTTGATGTATTCATCGAGAATCATTGTGATTTCAACAACATGAGTAATATCATCAATTAAAGTGACTTGATCATCAAATTCTTGAAGTCTGTGAGAATGAATTAATTGATGCAAGAGAAGATGATGTTGTTGCGTGAAGAATTTATTCATAAAAACATAAGTTGAGACTTCACTATCAATCAAAGCGAGAGCGAAAACTCTAGATTGAGCTTGACGTAGAATACAGAATACTATCATGTGACTATCTTTGAATGTCAAATTGAATTCAAAGAGTTTCAAAACAGATTTAGCAGAAAACTTTCTATATAATTGAAGTGAGAGTGAAAAGATTGAGATTAATAGACAAAATGATATGTATACAGATCTCTGAGCATGACTTAGCTCAGAGACTAAACTTTTCTTGCAAACAGCAAGACTTCTTCATCTATATTGATGACATCACTGTCGTAGATATTCATGATACGCAGAGTGAAGAACTTCTTATTTGAGCATTCTTTAATGATTTTGCTCAAATGTTGCAATTTGCAGTAGTAACACAACTTTCATTTGTTGCAGATTTTCTTGATTTCAGAAACAATCAAAATCTTATTTTAAACGATGATAATGACAAAGTTTAGATTCATTGACTCATCGAGAAATGAGAAAGAAAGAGACGAAGATACTGTTGAAACAACAGTCACAAAAATGATGATCTTTGAATTCAAAGAAATATTGATCAACGCAGAGATGTTCTTGACTTTGATGAACAAGATAATGACAAAGACGAAGCGAGATTGACGATGCTTAAGCTGCTGAAGCTCTTCATCGATGTCAGAGAATGCTTGAATTCATTGATGAAAGATGAATGATTGAGTTTTATCAAGATTTCATCAGAAGAAGATGATGACTTGAGTGAAATAATTGACATTACGCTTCAGACAGTCAATCAATGAGAAATCTTTCATCAAAGAACATTCTTTCTTTTGATAGAAGAAATTATAGTAGTCAACAAAGCTATTCATGTCTTGCTTCAGAATTTCGCGAAGATATAGATGAACATTTTCTGTCTTGAAAGAATTGTTGCAGCAATGACGTAACTTATGTCATCAATCTGTGAAGATGAAAATGATACAGAGATCATTGACTCAATATTGATTCATTAAATTGTAAGTCTTCTTATTTATGATGAGTCGTGACTTGACATAAACGATCTTGACTCGATGAAAGAAATAACGATTGTTGTTCATGTTCATGCGCTGTATCAGACTCTGCTCTCATGCATTCAATTGATCTTTGTTTTTTTCATACTCAGATATGTTGAAAAGCTTCTCAAATCTAAAAGCGATGAAGACAACAACAGAATTTGCAGAGAAATGAATGATAAAAAGAGATTAATTGTTCAAGATTTGTGCAATGATCTGAGTTATCATCATGAGAAACTGAGAATTCAATTTTATATAAACTGAAGAACTGAAAATGATGAACAAGAATGAAATGATGACATCATGTTGTCAAACTTGATTTTGAAGCTTTTGCATTACGCGAAAGATCTTAATTGAATTTTCGATCATACTTTGAGCAAACTGTTCAACAGCATGCTCATCATTGATCAAGAGATTGTGAAGTGACTTCATTTGAGCAAAAGAGTAACTAAATGAGATTTCAATGTATGAAAATGTTGCAGAAAGTGTAAATCTTTTGTAATGTCAAAAACTGAGCTAAACTAAAGATACTATTAATATAAAAGATTGATATTATTATTACTTTGATAGAATTTAAATACAAGATAATACATCAGATAATGTACAAGATGAAAGACAAAAAGTGAAAGAAAAGAATGAAAGCTCAACTTTTATATACATGAATCAAGCAGAATCAAGACTAGACAGTAGTTTTATTAACTTAAGATTGCAAAATGATTGAAATGATTGAAACAGAATTGTTGAGACTAAATTAAGATGATGATAATTAAATTGATGACTTGATTCATTGAATTGCAAAACAGATTCAATGAATCAAGATTATTTAAAATATCAACAATTTATGTTTTAAATTGAGTTGATGATCTGACATCATGACAGTATCTTACAGTTTTAATTACTTCATTTGCATGAAGCTGCTCAGTAAAAGATGTCAAACGTGCAGTGACTCACTAAAAGTTGCATGATCAAAAGAAGTGATAACTTCTTTCATATTGAGAATTCGTCGTTTCATCAGAACAGATTTGAGAATCACGCATTCAAACATGCAGATGAGAAGTTCAAGTTGCAAGAATTTAATGAACAGACAAATTATATTTCTTAATGATCAGTAAGTGAAGTACACAAGCAGTTAAAGCATCTGAAGACGCAGAATGTACTGTTTGTCTTGCAACTTTGCATATCAAAACTTAAGTGAGAAACTTGATTAATTTCTGATCATTGACATCAACATAGTGATGATCACTATTGAAGTGATATATGCAAGCATGCTAATTGATCTTGCGAATCTAAAGAGTAAAACATCACAAACTACAATTTCTTGATGTTCTGACTGCAAGATTGCAAAGACTTCATAGTCACAACATCATTTGATTTCATCATGAAAGAAGAGAAGCTGCAATGATCTGCATCATACTTGTCAAAGAAGTTTTGCAATCAGTGATGAGATTATGTGATGAGCATGCACAATCATGATGAGATATTCAACTGAAAGTACTATATTGAATACTTGCATGTTAAACTTAGCAATTCTGAAATTCATAACTTTTAAACAAAACATTGACTTAAGACTGCAAAGCAGCGAGTCAATCAAAGCATCATAAATTTCAAGCAATATTTTACAAAACTGTATGCAGATTTGAACTATCATATATTTAATGAGACTTGCATGATGTACTTGCAAATGAAGATTAATGAAATCATCATGAATGAATCTCTTCGCATCTTATACATCTTTATCAATTATGTCAATCTGCTAAAGCATTTTATAAGCATTGACTTGCATTTGCAAGACATTGATGCATTGTTGAAGTTACATTTGCAGCAAAGTAAGAGTGCAACATCTCAAAGGAGTTTTCAATTCTTGCATGAAAAGATGAAGTTTATCGCTGCAACAAAGAATTTGAAGTTTTCTGCTTCAAGCATGCAGTCTAAAGACGATGCAACACTTAAGTTCAATGAGTTTAAGCAAAATGTTGCTTTCTTCAATCTTACATGCTGATCATGCAAGAAGTTGAAACATAAGATTGATAATTCAATGTGTTTTAACTATGCCTTCAGACAAGAGATTTGCAATCATAATGAAAAGATGAAAAAAGAGAAAGTCTGATGTTAATCATTAAATCATTAAATATAACTATGAAAAGATAATTGTCACATGCATTAATGATATCAGTATTGACAAATGTCTTTGAAAGAATGTGCAAAGCTTACTGTCTTATTGACTCTGAGATTGAGCAAAACTTTATATTGCAATCATGAGTAAAAAAGCATGAGTTATCAAAGAATCATGCAACTCTGAAACAGATTCAGATGATCAATGATCGTTGAATTTTCTACTATGATACACATCAGATCAATATTGAGTTGATCAATCATAAGAAAGTTTGCAAGAGTTGAAACATTGAGTTTCATGCTGTGAACATGCAAGAATATAATATGATTCTTAACTATTCATGATTAAATAAGATTGACTTAAATATTCGCTGACGCAAGTGTTGTTGATTGTATCAAAAAAACAGCACTCAGCGTGCGAAGCAAATATGAATTAATCTGTGCAAGATATCGAAATTTGTCGAGCTGACAATGCTTGCAGCTAAGAAAAAAGAAGAGACTTATGTAGCTTTGCTTTATCAGCTGCTATTTACAGATGACTTATTGCAGAACGCAAATCATCAGATTGTAAGATGCAATGCGCTTCAAGCGAAAGAATCAGAAATATTTTTTGTTATTCAAAATCTTAAGAAAGTATTTTCTGAAATTCTTTCTGATAGTTTGAACATGCATGATCAGATGAAACATTTCATTGATCTGATGAAGAACAAAATGTCTTGCATCAAGTCTATTTATAAAATGACATGAGATGAGTTTGCTGTGATATGAAACTATCTAAACAGCACGTTAGAGAAGAAATAAATTCATTCATCAAGTAATTCTGCAGAAGCATCTGTGTTGTTTGTAAAGAAGTTGAATGAAAGTCTTCGTTTATGCGTGAACTATCATGATCTCAATGAAATAACAGTAAAGAACAATTACTCATTGTCTCTACTGTCTGAGACGCTGAATCACTTTGCTCATAACAGACACTTTATTAAAATTGATATTTGCAACATTTATCATTGCATTCAAATTCGCAAGAACAATGAATGAAAAACGACTTTTTATACATGCTATAATCAGTTTGAGTATCAGATGATGTTCTTTGAACTGATAAATACTTCTGCAATCTTTCAGTTCTATGTAAATCACATGCTTAAGTCATTCATGAATATTTGCTGCGTGATATATGTGAATGATGTCTTAATATACTTTGAGACAAAAGAGCAGCATTGAGAGCAAATACATAAGATTCTTTGCGCGCTATTGAAATATTAACTGTACATCAAGCTGTCAAAATGCACTTTCAATCGTAGTAAAGTTATCTTTCTGAAATTCGTGATAAAGCGAAAAAATATTCAGATGAAATAGTTTCATATTGATGCAATCACTAGCTGATCTGAGCTTAAGTCTGCAAAGAACATTCTCATATTCTTAAGATTTGCAAAATTTTATTAATGATTTATAAGAAAATTCTTTCAAATCATCACGTTCTTAACAGATTTAATCAAGAATGCGAAGAAGAAGATGATGCATTCGCTCTTTGCAATGATGTCAAAAGTAAGAAAAACTTTTGAAAGATTGAAAGCAGTCTTTGTCAATGCTTTCATTTTAAAACACTACGATTGAAATGCAGATCTTTGCATGAAAATTGATGCATTCAATCGCGAAGTTGAAGACGTGCTTAGTCGAAGACGTGCTTAGTCAGAAGAGTAAGACTGATCAATGACATTTCATTGTATATTATAATTATAAGTTCAAAGAAGCTGAAGTATGATGAGACATGCACAACAAAGAGCTGTATGCTATAGTTCTTGATTTTAAGAATTGACAACATTATCTTCAGAGTAGCAAGTGATTCATATGTGTGATAACAGATCACAGTAATCTTCGTTACTTTATGATGATGAAGAAGCTCAATGCATAACAGATGTGCTGAGCTGAGAAATTAGCTGCATTTGACTTTCATATAAAGTATCACAGAGACAAATTAAATTTTGCGAATGTGTCATCAAAAAGACTCGACATCATGAAATCAAATGATAGCAAGAAAAATAATGATTATTTTCTATTTACTTTGCAAAATAAACTTTGCAATCAGAAATGTCAATCTGAGCTGCTAGAAAATGAAGAAGTTTTGACAGCGATCAAACTCGCAGCATTGACGACGCAACTGAATGACATAGTCATTGCAAATACTTAAGTCATGTGTTCAAATGAGAAAGTATTTGCTAAATCTTGCAGAATTTTAAACACTGTGTTGTTTCAACTTCTGATTCATCAGATTATGAAGTCGAAAAGATTTTATTTGAAGATGAGTGAATTAATGATTGCATGATTGTTGAAATTACAACAAAGAAACATCTTTGTTATGAATGAGAAGTGACGTCAATGATTCACATTTAGAAAGAATGAGCTTTTGAAATGAAGTATAAGAAATGATGAACTGCTACGTCGTGATCTTGCAGTCTATATACTCAATAACTCTGCTACAAGAAATGAGATTCTGCATATGAATCATGATGATCTTGAAGCAGATCATTTTGCATATGCTCATATCAAGACTGCAATAAGAAGAAAATATTATTGATTGAAAATGCTCAAAAAGATGATGAAATATGTTTGCATTTGTTCAAACTGTCAGCGAGTGCAAGTGCATCATCATAAACTCTATGAGAAGCTGATGTTTATATCTTCAGAAAGTGTGAATTCATTTCACACGATAATCATGAATTTTATAACAGACATGTTCTTTGTAAAGAATTTGTACATCGAAAAAATAAGTGATGTTATATTGATAATAATAGATAAGTTGATCAAGCACGCAATTTATATTTCGACGATCAAAGATTTGAATATCAAGAGACTTGCAAATCTGCTATGACGAGAATTCATATCTCAGCATGAAATAATGCGAAGCATTATATCAAATCGAGATTTATTGTTTATTAATCATTTCTGAATCACTTTATGTTGACATCTCGAAGCAAAGCAAAAGTTAAGCATTGTGTTTCATTTGCAAATCGACGATCAAACAGAAAGACAGAATCAAATGCTTAAGCACTATCTGCGAATGTATTTCAATTATAAGATGAATAACTGATCAGAACTTTTATTAATGACGACGTTTGCATATAACAACAGCATACACGCTAGTATTGAAAAAACTTCACATGAACTTCTAAAGAAATACATTACGAGCTTTGCAGAAACATCTGAGAACAGAGCTTTAAAGAAGAAGACATTCTTGACTATGAAGTGAGTAAAATGATTATAAGGTATCAGAGAACATCTAATGAAACTATGAAAATAAGTAGCAGAGTAGCAAGCAAAGTATTATAATGTTCATCATAAAGCTGCAAGCTTTCAAATGAAAGACAAAGTGCTTCTGCAAAGTATAAACATTCATACGTTTCGTTCAAAGAAGAAGATTGATCATAAACAATTAAAATCATTCAAAATATTGAAAAAGATTAACATGCAAATGTATAAGCTTGAACTATGTGAAAGATATGATGCAATTCACTCAATTTTTCATGTCTCTTTATTGAAATTCTGACACTTACGTGATGAGAATTCAAAGTTGCAGATCATTCTTGTAAAAGAGAAAGAAAAATGAAAGATAAAGAAGATACTTGATCAGCAAATCAAGAAAGAAAAGATTGAGTATTTAGTTTAATGAGTTGATTCGTCTCTTTATGAAAACTTCTGAAAATCAATGAAAAATCTTAGCAATTGAAAGAAAATCATTGAGAACTACAAGATTAGAAAGACAAGTACATCAGTCAACTGCAAAGAAATCAAAGAAGAAAAAAAGAGACAGATCATGTAAAAATCATGATTGAGAGAATATTAAAAGTGCAAAGATGCAAGTTTAAAAAGTTGATATTAAACTACAATTATAAAATCTCATGCAACATATATCTTCTAAAAAAGAAGATGATAAAAATCATGAAAAAGTGAAGAAAAGAAGCGATCAACGATCATGAGCGAGAACATCGAAGTGAAGAGAAAAGCTATTTATTCATCAATGAATCTCATCATGCATTGCTTACTTCAGTTGAAACTTACAAGATGAAGACGAAGTGATGTGATGATGATGAAAAGTGATAAAAATGAGAAAAGTGAAAGTCTTTACTTAACTGTTAAATACAATCTCATATGATTAAGAAAAAAGTTATTCACTTTTTCATTATTGAAAATGAAGAGTGAGATGAGTCTTGATGCAAATGTTGAAACGATAAGTCATCATCAGCGCAGCATGATGCATCAACAGCTGAAGATGATGCAAGATTGAATTCATCATGCAATCATGCTTTTTCATGAAGCAGTATTCACATTTGCGAGCACGCTTGATGAGAACACAACATATGTGAGTTGTCGCTGCGCTCAAACGATGAACGCAGCGACAGCATCAGATCATCTGATCATTATGATTTATCATGTATCAGCACTTATCAAAACATGCAAAGATAAATATGTTTATCAAGAATTGTGAATTCAATCTTCAATGTTGAAGATGCAAAAGAAGCAGAAGAAGCAGACACAACAGACGTGACAGCGATGACGACGCAAGAAAAGCGACAAGAGATATACACTTCAAGAAAAAGAGCAGACTTCGTGAGCATGTTAACATGATCTCAATGAGCGTAAAATTGCTATTTATCATGTTGATGATGATGATGTTGATACTGTTATGTCATTCACATTAATTCATGAGCTGATTTGCATTACAACAATGCTGCAATGAAAGAAGCTCATATCATGAGTTGCAAGTTATGCAAAATATGCATAGCAGATCTCATGCTTTGTCAGTTCAAAAGAGCAGTACTCATGAAAGAGTATGTTGAAACAAGATAAGAAGAAAAGAAAGAAAGAAAGAAAGCAAAGTTGAAGAATTGATATCAACAATCTTACACTAGCTCTGTTTATGCTTGTTAACATGATTAACTTACGACATTTCTACACAGATGCTAAAGTGCTGAAAAAGTCATTACTATGTTATCAGCTGCAAAAAGACAATACAATGCTATGAAGATTCAAAGATTGAGTCTTTAAGAGAAAATGCAGTTATAAGAATGCATCTTATTGACTATGAATAATGTATGTCTGCAAAACTAGCTTGCAAGATTAAATCAAAGAAGTTAACAAGTGAATAAAAGTAGTGACTTGACAAAAGATGAAAACTTTGCAAGCTTTCACTTTCATTTCTTAGCAATTAGTTCTATCATTAATAGAGTGCTATCTTATTATCTTCTACTATGCAGTTTCATGTAAAGAGATTTTGTTGTTTCACAAGCATGACATCATTCATAATTAAATCTTTTATATCAACAGCAATTTGATGATCAAAGATGTTATCATTCATGAGTATTTGAAGCAACGTCAGAGTTCAAGATTTTGAACTGAAAAGATGTACATGCATCACAATCTTAAAGATGAGATGATAATTAATATCAGAAACTATGAACAATTGAGTTTGCTTCAGCTGAAATTTCAATCAATGATGACTCAATTCAGTGAGATCAAGCTTTACATGAAAGATGTTAATGATCATCTTGCACATATACATCACATCATCTACAATCTGTTTATGACATTTATCATTAAGAAGATAATCATCACGACTTTTATCAACACTGCGTAAAATGATCAATTTCTTGTTCAATAAAAAGTCTTTCAGCATTTTTGTGCTTGAGAGCATGTTTTTTCATCAATAAATCTTTGATTTGATCACTTCATTTCAAGCAAGCACACAATTCAAAAAGATCAGATTATGATCAGAGAAAATTGTTTCATTGTCAGCTTATCATATCATTGCATTTATCATGATGATCACAAATGCTGATTGTATAAAGATGTAAATGTTGTACAAGCGAACGAAGTTCAGAAGATTATAATTTCTGAATCTTGAGCATTGAACTGCAAACTGCGTGTTCTGATTACTACAACAAATGATAATCAAGAATATTTAAATTTTATTAAATTGTTAAAATGCTTTGAATATTGATTCAAAGTCGAGAATCACTTCAAGATTCAGATAGAAATTGAGATTTGAACTGCAATAATCATTTCTACATCTTTCATATTTGCGTCAACTATGAATATTATGATAGCACTTCATCATTCATACATCAATAATGAATGAAGCACTTTTAAACCGAAGTTTACTCTTGATCTTTGATTCATGTTAAAGAAGATTAATCACGAGCGAATTCAAGAATACTGTTTCAAAGATTCTTTAATTATTATTCAAGTTAATACAATGAGATCAGACACAACATTCAAGATTCAATTAACAGCTATCAAAAAACTGAATTCTGCTCATATCAACAAGAAGAAATTGATTCATAATTTCAAATGAAGAAACATTTTCATCAATCAAGATTTGCATACAAAGAAAGAGATAAATATATTCAAAGATAATAATATTAAAGCAAAGCTTAATGCATGAGATATTTCTTTCAATGAAAAATAGATAAAAACACTACAGTATTGTCATACTCTCTTGAATAACTTCAATTTGATCAAAGATGTATTTGAATTAAGCAAGATGTTCATGAATGTTGTTATCACTTTGCTGCTGATAAGCATTGATCAGAAAGTCAAAGTGTTAAGCTCGTTTAATTGTGCTGCAGATGTATTCATCATTAAGCTACATAAGCAATTTAAAGCTCTTCATTAAAAGAAACTTGACATCATGAATCAACATTGTGTTCACTATCATACATTCTCAACGAAGCACAAAGTTCTTGCATATGAAAATCTCAAGCATACGACTCAAAAATCTCATTTCGATCAAATGCGTTGAACTGAAATTGCTTCACTTTCAAATATGATATATGATTTCATGATTCATCATTTGATTGAAAAGAGCAAAATTTAATTTCATGAAATTCATGATCATCATTATTAAATACATAATGTTAATATGTCAACACTGCTTATGAAATTATGTGAGTTTGATAAATATCAATCATCAAGTTTTGAGAATTCAAATTATTAATCAATCTCTATGAAAATTATTAAGAATGATGATTTCAAGATTGATGTTTTCAAGATTAATGATTTCAAGACTATTGCACTTGAAAGCAATGATTTTAGTAAGAACGACAATTTCAAGATCAGCGATTTCAGTGATGATGATTTCAAGAATGAGAATCTCAAGAATGATGATTTCAATGATGATGATTTCAAGAGTGAGAATCTCAAGAATGATGATTTCAAGAATGATGATTTCAAGAATGATGATTTCAAGAAGAACAATTTCAAGAAAAACAATTTCAAAAAGAACAATTTCAAGAAGAACAATTTCAAGAAAAATAATTTCAAGAAGAACAATTTCAAGATCAGCAATCTTAAGAATGATGATTTCAAGAGTAATGATCTCAAGAATGATGATTTCAAGAAGAATAATTTCAAGATTAATGATCTCAAGAATGATGATCTCAAGAGTAATGATTTCAAGAAGAACAATTTCAAGATTAGTGATGTCAAGAATGATGATTTCAAAAGTGATGATTTCAAGAAGAATAATTTCAAGATTAATGATTTCAAGAGTGATGATTTCAAGAATGATGATTTCAAGAAGAATAATTTCAAGATCAACAATCTCAAGAATGATGATTTCAAGAATGATGATGCTAAAAATGATGATTTTAAGATTAGCAAACTCAATATTATCAAACTCAAGAATGATGATTTGAAAAGCAATGAATTTAATAGCAATAATGAAATTGATTCAAAGAATGATTTTGAAGAGATCAAAGATGATCATGATACAACTACTTTTCACTCAATACAAGTGAAAAATAAAACAAAGAATAAGATGAAACAGAAATTTCTAAGTTATTGCACTCAGCTTAAACTCAACAAGCAATTGAATGAAATTAATCATCAAGTATACATTCAAAACTTCACACAGTTTTGAATTAAAGTAAAAATGAGAGAACAATTGAATTTACAAAACAAAGCATGAATAAGTTTTCATGAGCAAAAGCTTCACAAGAATATTTTCAAGACAGACATTTATATGATGATCTGTATGATAATTATCAATGATGATTCACTCATATAAGAATTTAAAGTTGATCATGTCATTTTGCAAAAGATTATTAAACTTCAGAATGTTGAAATCTTCATTGATATGACATGAGCTGAAAATGCTACTACTATTCACATATCTGAAGATGATGAGCAACTGTTATCATTTCAGAAAGACATTCAAGAAAATTGTTTCATGTCTTATTTTAATTGCTTCTTGTTTGATAGATTCATGATAAATGATTAATTTCATCAAATATTTAAAAAACAATATCATATCATTTTAATTCTAGACAACATCATATTAAAAATTTGATATAAAGATGAAATGCTATTCAAGATTAATATGACTCTTCATTTAAATATCGTTTTTGCAACTGCTGTGTTGAATATCTTCTGCAACATCGCTGCATTTATTGTGTTTATCAATGTCAACAGCAAAATCAACGTGATTAACATCATCAAATTTAAACAAAATGATATCAAAGTTGAGATAAAATTCAGTCTCATCATAAACTACATCAAGACAGAAATTTTCTCAATTGACATTTTTCTTCTCATCTCGTATTCAACACAGATAGCTTTACTCAAAAAGAAATTGATGTCAGATTTGCAAACAAAGAATGTAAAGACATGCATGATAAATGTTTATTAAAAGAAAGAAAAGTCAATGATTATTTTCATGATGATTGAAGATACAAAAATTGAGTTTCAATTTCTTTCTGATCATCTTTTAGTTGAATGCAGTCACTCAAGAAATTCATTTGTCGTTATCATCAATTGATTGAATCTACAAGTTGACTATTTTAAAAGACTTCATCTGCTGAACAAGCTAAAAGTTGAATTTGAGACAGTAAAAACATACATTGACTACAACAAATCATCAATAAATCTCAACTTTATGATAATAGAATATCAACTGCATGATGATTTAAACGTTGAAACAGTAATAATCAATGATGTCTCAGAGAAGCAAAATAGTATTATGTCACTCGCAGATAACATGACGAATGATAATGCTTGAAACTCTACATCATCTGAAGAAAGTAAAACATCTAATAATAATGAATGAAATCATCTGTTTCTTCAAGATGATAACAATTCAAACTTCAGCTTAAAGAAATCACTCGACAAAAGCATTAAAGTGAATTAATCACAATTTATTTAATAGTAATTGAATTGTGCTGTTTGTTGAAAGTTTCTGTGAGTGAAAAAGTTAAGATTAATAACTTAAAGCATGAATAAAAGAGAAACAGAGCGAAATAAATCTCAAGACAAGATCAGAATATGTCTGATTTTAGCATAACAGTCTCATCAAATACTTGCGTTCTAATTTATTCAGTAATGAACATGAGTTAAAAAGAAATTTGAACAATACATTTGAGATGATGTATCGACTGCTACATATTATTTTAAATCATCGTGAAAACAAAGAAGTTCACAATGTTCAAATTGTTTGTGATTCATTGAACATCATATCAAACAATTAATCATTGACATGTTAATTTATTTGCAACATTAGCATGAATCTTTTATTTAGCAAGAATGATATTCTCAACTTCATATTACAGTAATAATAATTTCATTGAAAATCAATCATCAAATTTGCAACAAAATTCATAGTTTAAAACAGTATCTTTTGCTCACTTTACTTGAGTGTGTGTTCTTCTAGCAGATCAATCAATCTACTCACTTCAATGTCACTGCATACTTATGTTGATTCATAAGACTATCTGAATCGTTGTAATGATGCTCTTGATTTATATTTTCATTCTGCAATGTGCTTAATTAAATCTTCTTGCTCGAAGAATTGAAAGCAACATCATGTGAGTAAATAATATATTTTAATCATGATGAATCTTAAGAGTACATCTAAAAGAACTTTACATACAACGAGTCATGCTTCATTGCAAGCAACGTTCATTCAAATGTAGCTTGATTCTAGTCACTGATGTTCAACACTTTCAATGATTGATGAGAACTTAACTCACTAATTGCATATAGAGCATGATCACAAATATGACGCATCAGACTTCATTTCATTTTGAGCTTTTATTTTAATCTTGTTCATTAAATCTATCAACTCAATTCTTTGCTCAAAATCAACTCAAATGAGCAACAATAATGAATACAAATAGTGAGTATCACACATTTAAAAAAAACATCACGCTTAAACATGTTGATGATCAGCTAAACGAGAATCAACTCAAATTCAACAATGTAACTCAGATGTGCAATGCTTTTTGAATCAACGTGAAACAAGTTGAATAAATATATGAATAAATCACAGTTTGATTGACTACAAATGAATCTTTCTTGACAAAGATCAAGTCAGTCAGCGAAAATAAAGCATTACAATCGTGCATCAAGTTTTTAAATAATAAATGATCAGATCAATTTGAAAATCTAAAGACTGTTTATGTTATGATTCTAGTCTTTATTTATTCTTTCTAGTCTTCGTCTTGATTTCATTCTAATCGAGTCTAGTGAGCATTTAAGCTAGAAGTAGACTGATCATCAAGTCAAGTTTCAAATTAACATTTTGAACTCAAATCAAGATCGAGTTGAGTTGCTCACATTTTCAACTCAACTCAAGTCGAATTGCTCATATTTTCAACTTGATGCAACTCGATTCGACTGAAAATTGAGTCAACTCGACTCGACTCGTCAAGAACTTGAGCTTGACATCAAGAGAGCTAAATATAGAAAATTTTCCGACTTTTGCATTATCTTTTTGCATTATCTTTTTGCATTATCTTTTTGCATTATCTTTTTGCATTATCTTTTAATAGCAAGTCATAAAGAGAAACATGAAGATCGTTTAATAGAAAGTCATAAAGAGAAACATGAAGAGAAACACGAAGAAAAACATGAAGAAAAACATGAAGAAGAACATGAAGAGAGTCATGACGAGAAACATGAAGGGAAATATGACGAGAAACATGACGAGAAACATGAAGAAAGTCATGACGAAGAACATGAAGAGAAACATGACGAAGAACATGAAGAAAAACTCGAAGAAGAACAAGAAGAAAAAACATGAAGATCATTTGACTTTGATAAAGAGTCATGACAAGAAAACATGATAGAAAGTCATGAAAAGAATCATGAAAACTGTTCAATCAAGCTATTTACATCTATCTAATATCTTGTCGAGTCAAATTGAGTTTTCGAGTCGAATTATCAAATCAAGCTTCTCAATTCAACTCGAGTGCTCGAATTCAACTTCTCAACTCGACTCGACACTTTTTCAAAAAAATTTCAATTCGACTCGACACTTTTCAAGTCAAGTACTCGACTCGAACTTGAGTATTCAACTTGACGCGATCAGTCTAGCTAAAAGTGATGTCATTGAAACTCTGCATCATATGTGTAAGACGTCAATTCAATCGAGTCTAGCACAGAGCTGAGAAACACACATATAAGAATTGAGTTCTTTTCTGTAGATACTTTTCTTTCTTAGCATTTATCTATTAGTTAAATGACATTTCTATGACTCGCTCTAGATTGACTTCTAACAGTAGATAAATGCTAATCAACTACTCTGCTATCGACGTGTAGATGATACGAAATAATCTACTTCGTTTATTCAGAAAATTCGCAAGAAATTCTTCAAATTACTTTCATCAAATTTACTCAAATTTATCAAATCAATCACTTAATCTTATCATAATCAAACCTATCTATCTTTATCTTCTCATCATGATACGCGACAACGAGTCAGTCGAGTCACGAACAGCTCACTTGCTTAGAAGCATTGCAAATAAATGAGTTTCTTTACTATCTTTTGATGTTTCAACTGAAGCTAAGAACGTCAAGATCTCATGAAACATTAAGATTGAAGAATTGAAGATGAACTTGCGAAAGATGCAAGCAGTCGTTGATTGATCTACACTCAATAATCTCACTCAGATGCAGTTCTTCATTGACTTCTGCAATTTCTATCGACGCTTCATCAAGAACTTTTCGAAGATTGTTCGTTCAATGATTCAACTCATTCAAAAGAAGATCATATTTGAATGAAATGAAGTCTGTCAGATCGTCTTCGATCATATGAAGAGACGTATGATCGAGACTTTTATACTACGTCACTTTGATCAAACTCGTGAGACTATTCTCGAAATCGACTCATTCGACTACGTCAACGATGAAGTTCTCTCTCAATATGATGACGAAGAAGTACTACATTCGATTGTCTTCTATAGCAAGAACATGTCTTCTGCTGAATGCAACTACGAGATATATGATAAAGAACTTCTGATCATCATTTGAGCATTTGAACACTGACGACTTGAACTGAAGCTAACTGACATTTCTATCAAGATGTTCATCGATCATCAAGCGCTCATTTCGTTGATGAAAGATAAAGAGCTGAGCAGACGTCAGATGCGCTGAGTTCAGAAGCTCGCTGATTTCAACTTCAGAATAATGTATTGATCTGACAAACAGAACATCAAGATCGATGCATTAACTCGTTGAGCTGACATCGTGCTTAGAGATTCAGAAGATGAGTGCATTCGCTATCAATGAATCATTATTCTGACTTCGAATCGAATGAAAATTGCTGATCTAGAGAAGAACATCAGTAAATCAATCTATAAACAGATTCTTGAAACTAATGAAGTCGACGAGAATTGTACGCTACTTCGCGAAGCAATAGCAAAAGACGAGACACAATATGAAGATATCAAATTGAAGAATTGTCAAATCAAGAATGAAATCTTGTATCATGATAGTCAGCTATGAGTTTCGTTCAACGAGCTTCTACAAATGAATCTGATTCGTGAGATGTATGATCAATCATCAGTTGAGCATTCTGATATTCTTAGAACTGTGAAAGTCATAAAGCGAAACTACTATTGATCATTCATGCGAAAAACGATAGATTGATATATTCAAAACTGCTATATCTGTCAACGTTTCAAGACATCTAAAGATAAATCAAATGACTTGCTTCAATCTTTATTGATATCTGAACAACGATGACAAGACATAGCAATGAACTTTATTATTGATCTATCTGATTCAAGTGAATACAACGCTATTCTGATGATCATCTGCAGATTATCAAAAGAAAGGCATTATATTTCTTGCATCATTGATGATGAAGATATCACTGTCAAAAAGACAGCTGAAATGCTGATTCAATGAATATATTGAACTTATGATCTATCAAGCTTCATAGTATCTGATCGAAGTTCGCAATTCATCTCTATACTATGAAAGTTTCTTTGCAAACGACTGAGCATTTCTCTTTGATTGTTCATCGTTTATCATTCTCAGATCGATGATCAAAGCGAACGAGTCAATCAGAACATCAAGCGATATCTTCAATTCTTCCGTTCATATATGCAGAATGACTGATTCAAGTGACTACTTATGATCGAGTTTGTCAACAATAACATCTTATTCACAGTCATCTTCTTGATTCTCTTCTTCATGAACAAGAACTTTTATTCTTGTATGAGCTTCGACTCTGACATCATCGAGTATGAAAGCACTCGCGAACGCTTGCAGATCAATCGAGTCAAGAATATATCTGAACAAATGAACAAGACATTGATCTTCGCTCATGAAGCTCTGATTAAAACACAGAAACAAATGATGAATCAAGCTAACAAGCATAGAAAGAAGATCAATTATGAGATTGAATCAAAGATGTTTCTGAATGAACGAAACATCATTACAGCGAGACTCTTCAAAAAATTGAATGACAAGATGCTCGATTCTTTTCAGATCATTGATTTCGTTAATTCATTCTATAAATTGAAACTACTCGAGACTATGCATATACATAATGTATTTCATTCAGAGCTTCTTCGTTTTGTCGTTGATGATTCTCTGTCTGATCAGAAGAATGAATTCTCGAAGTCAATAGTGATAAATAATGAGAACGAATGAAAAATCAACGATATATTGAACTCTTGATGATATCGAAGATGACTTCAATATCAAGTTAAATGAAAGAACTATGACAACGATCTCAACTGATATAACGCTGATGATGACGAATTTATGAACGCTCAGAAGATGATTGATGACTTTCATATCAAATATTCAACAAAAGCGCACTAAGAAATAATATTTATGCAAACATGAATAGTCAAGAAAGAGAAGTAATGTTACAATTCTAGTCTTCATCTATTCTTTCTAATCTTCATCTTGATTTCATTCTAATCGAGTCTAGTGAGCATTTGAGCTAGAAGTGATGTCATTGAAACTTTGCATTATATGTGTAAGATGTCAATTCAATCGAGTCTAGCACAGAGCTGAGAAACACACATATAAGAATCGAGTTCTTTTCTGTAGATACTTTTCTTTCTTAGCATTTATCTATTAGTTAAATGACATCTCTATGACTCGCTTTAGATCGATTTCTAACAGTTTATATTCATGAAACTTGTAAAAAGCTGATTCAACGAGTTCTCTTCAACATTCGTTGTAACGCTGTCAACAAAAGACGCAAGATTCAAAAATTATTATTATAAACAGCGATATCTTTCACATTTACGACTTCGATAAATTCAGTTTCAAAAGATGAGAACTTCATTGACATAAGTAACACATGTTCATTGCTCGTAAAATCAGTATCATCAACGTAACATATTTTGAATCGTCGAAAGTTGAATATGAAAGTATTTCAGTTAGCAGCGACGTGAATCGATACTTCAGCAATTAGTTACTGTTCAATCTATCAGATGATGTCAAAGATAAATAGTTCAAGTTTTAACTTCATAATGCAGATATTTTTGAATGAATGAAAGAAGTTGCTAAAGCTAAATCTGAAGCTTAAAGAACATGCATTTACTATCAAATACACATTTGAGATGAAGAAAGTGATTAATGACAACAGATGATTTCAGCAGATGATGTATGCTTCATGATAGAATGATCAAAGATACGTCGCGTTCAAAATAAAGTTGATCATGCTCACATCTGATATGTACTGTCAAAGTTATAGAAATCATCAAGACATCATTCAATACTAATGTTACATCAGATGCTATGCTCAGCTCTGATAATCATTTGATGAAGCAAAGAAATGAAACATCATCTGAAGAGTCAGTCATGATGTCATTTATACAAGTTGAAGCTCAATCAGACTTAATTCTTGATACATCTTAAAGAGTTTCAATTATCAATCATCATATCACTCATATAGATGACATAGCTTCAACATCTATCGTGACTACAAATAAACTAATGCATGAATATCAAAGAATATAGATTTCAGCTAAAGACATCTTAAACATTATTACAGAGAATTCTAATCATCTTTTGAGCGTCAAATCAACAGAGAACTCATTCAAGAAATTGTCAAATGATATCAGTACAATCAATCATTTTCAAGACTCAAACATATAAATTGAAAAGTGAATTATCATTAATGACAATAATAATTACAAGAATGTCATTTTGATAAATAGTGATGATGAGAATATTTTGATAAGCAAGTAAGTCAAATTAAAGTCATTAAATCAAGAGAATATCATTGAGTTTTATTACTTTAATTCATCAATAATCAAAGATAAAGTCTGTATAATTTCTTTGAATGCAAATAGTACGTCACAAGATCTGATTAATGATAATTCATTTGAGTCTTTTTCTGAAAATCTCATGAACATTGTATCATGATTTAGCGAAGAAAAATTATCATTGAATGTGAAAGATTTCATTGATCTTGAAACATAAACTAATGCTACAATTAATGTAAACAGTTATACAACTATTGTTGAAAATACACTTGCAACGAAACAATCATGAAAATCTACTATCACTTTCTTTAAGAAAAAGATGAACTCAACAAATGTCAATAAAGATGATTCGACTTTCAAGCAAGAGAATTCAACTGTTGACATTGATGTAAACAAGTAAGTAAATCATTAACTTTTACAATGACTGCAAAAATTAATGAAGAAATAAAACTTCTGCAAAACATACTCATGAAAGATGTTAAGCATCTGAGCAACTTAAACAAATGAAAGAGAGCAATCAGATTGTTTTTGCATGATAAAAACAAGATTGTCTTCATTGAATGTATTAAAATCAAAGATTTAGTCACAAAGTTATATTTTTATCAAGTTTTCAACATATTTGTAATGATTGAGATGAAAACGTGACAAAACAATGAATATCTAGCAGATGAAATGAAACTTGAAAAGATATGTAATTCAAACATGTCATAAAAATTACTTTACTAACAAAGAATTAAGATCTTGATATTTCTCAATTTAGTTGCTTTGAATTGATTACTTGTACTTGCACAGATCGAAGTGATTGAACATTGATACAGAGAAAATTTCAGTCAACATCTGCGCAAAGACAGTAAAACTTAATCTCAACTAGCAAACATTAAGTGTTTCTTCAATATTTCAAGTAAATGAGAAATTCAATGTTCATGCATTGATAACAGCTCATTTGCACTAATCATTTCTATCAAGAATCTTAATCTCATATACATGTTTTCAATCTTGCTTTCTTAATGAATATTTCAAATGCAAAAGCATTTAGATCTATATGATGATGAAATGAACTGAGAAATTCACTTTGCATACGAAGAGATTTCACTTCAAAAGAAGATTCATGAACTGAAATTATAGAAAAATTGTTATGAGTCTGCATAGAGCGAATTATATGAATGTATTCTAACTAGAAGTTCAAAGCTGAAGTAGAAAGAAGATGCAACACGACGTGAGTTTTACTCACGAAGACACGCTAGATCGCTAGCGTGTCAACAACAGTTCTACTCACAGCTCTATACTAGTCTATGTTAGGCTAATCAGACTAATCAGAAGTAACAGAGATGCATGCTCGCAACATTACTTTTCTTCTTCATTTAGTAATGTTCTCATTGCTGCAGTTCAATTGATTGATTCTTGTTGAGTCAATTTCTAACTTGACTTGTTCAAATACTTCTGATGAAAGTCATTTACGATCTTTGAACAGTCTTCGAACTCATTTTCATCGACATTGTATCAATGTAGATCAACGTCATAGTCTTTTCAATTGACATGATATTGCAGTCGTTTGCCTCGTTCGTAGTGCCTGAAGTTCAGTATGTTCTTCACTTTTCATTCGTCTTCGTCATCTATCACTATAGAATCAGACGACTCATTTCGTTGTTCTTCAAGAGAGTCTTTTAAATTCAGTCGTAGCAGGTTCGAGATGAACTCTGAATGAATCTTCATTGTCGATGACAGTTTCAGTCGATATGTATGTTCGATCTCAGTCAGAATCTTGAAAGATTCTAGCATCTTATCGTTCAGCTTCTTTGACAATCTTGCGATCGTAATGTTTCTAGAATTCAGAAACATCATGTCACTCATCTTGTAGATCATTTTCTTTCGATGCTTGTCAGTCTGTTTCTTTATTGTGACTCTGACTCTTGCTAATGCCTGCTTGATCAACGCTAATGATCATTTCATGTGTTTGAATATATTCTCTGCTTTGCTCGCTTGAATTCTAGCTCGAGTGATCTCATATTCAGTTGAATTCAGATCGAAGCTCATATGAGAATGAAAGCTCTTGTTCAGAAAGAACGCTGATTGTTTAATTGACGGCGAAATAGCATTGTTATCGACGAATTCAGTCATAAATAGTCAGGCGAATCAGTCATCTTGCATGTATAAGCAATAGCTTCGTAGATATTGTTCTACATTCTGATTCGCTCTTTTCGTTTGATCGTCAATCTGTGAGTGATAGTCAATGAATAGTTTCATCTTAATGTTGAGTCTCAGCCATAGAGACTTTCAGACAATCGATATGAATTGCGAATTTCTATCGAACACTATTGATCTTGATAGCTCATGAGTTCTGAAGATTCATATCAGCAGCAGCTTAACTGTTTGTTTAACGAAAGTTTCTTCGTCATCTGATCAACAGAGTATATAGTGACGTTCTTTAGATAATCGATCTATTACTGTCAGAATCGCGTTGCTTTCATCACTTTTCAATAAATTGATAATGAAATTCAATGATATGTCTTGTCATCGTTGTTCAGATATAAACAATGACTTCAATAGTTTATTGATTCGATCTCTTGATGCTTTTGACCTACGACAAACGTAACAGTTTCGAATGTAGCGTTTGATTGTCGTTCTCATCTTCGATCAGCAATATGATCGTCTTAACAAGTCTAATGTTCGATTCATGTCAGAGTGATCACTGATCGAAAGATTATGTGCTTCTCTTATCAATTGAGTGATCATTGACTGAGAGATTCACAGTCTATCATTCTTTCAGAGTACTTCGTTCAGTACTCTGCAATTGTCTAGACTCATATCTTGACAAGTTCTTCTGTTCTGTTCTATGACTGTTCGAATATCGATACATTGTTGATTCGTTCGATTTTCGGCTATAATTCGATTCTGAATGAAAATCATCTCTTCGATCGAATTCTCGTTAGCTTTTGATTTCTGTTCCGAATCTGAGCTAAATATGAGCAAGATCTGAGTCAGATCTTGATCATCTTCTATTGATTGCAGTTCAAATGTGCTTGCTGACAATAGCATCTGATGTTGATATAGCTTTCGATCATCATTTGATTCAACTGACTTGACGTCTGACATTCTGATCAGCGCGTCTGCTTTCAGATTCTGCTTTCCTGACTGATATATGATCTTGAAGTTATATTCGAATAACTTCTCAGCTCATCTAGTCTGTCGTCTGATCAGTTTCTTGATGGTCATGAAGTACTTCAAATTCAGATGATCGATGAAGATCTTGATCGAAATATCAGTACATTTCAATTCGAAGCGTCAGTGCTTCAAGCATCGAATAATAGTCAAAAGCTCTTTGTTGTAGATCTCGTAGTTGCATTCTGCAGAAATCATGTTCTTGCTGTAGAAGATCACTGAATGTAGAATGTCTTCATTGTCATATTGAGACAATACTTCGCCGTTGACATAGTTCGAGAAGTTCGTTTTCAGAATAGCTTCTCTGATTGAATCGAAATGCTTCAGAACGAAGACTGTCGTCATCTGTTGCTTCAGTTTCTCAAAGATCGTCTGACAGATCTCTGTTCATTCAAATGAATGATTTTTTCGAGTCAGCTTTATCATAGATCGAGTGATCTTCGAGAAGTTCTTTATGAATCGTCGATAGAAATTGCAGAAGTCAATGAAGATCTGTACATGAGTCAACGATCGAGGCACTTTTCAGCTTCAAATCACATCTACTTTTCGAGAGTTCATTCGTAGATCATTGATGAATATCAGTAGTTCTAGAAACGAGATCTTCTGAATCTCGAATTTGCACTTGTCAATGTTTATCTGCAGATCGACTTCACGAAGCTTGTCTAGCATCTTCTTCATATGAGTTCTATGTTTCTTCAAGATCTTACTGTAGATGAGAATGTCATTCAGATAGATCTGACAGAATTTATGCAGACAGTCGAAAAACACGTCGTTGATATAGTGCTGAAAGAATGTCAGTTTGTTGATTAATTCAAAGAGCATTACTCTATATTTATAGACATCGAAGAAAGTGACGAATGTGATTAGATTCTCACTTTCAGTGCTCATGCGAAGCTTATTGAACGTGATGATAATGTTGAGTCGAGTCAGATATTTACTGTCTTGAATTCGAGCGAGTACTTCGTCTATCAAGAGTATTGAATAACGATCTCTTTTGATCAGAGCATTCAGTTTTCGATAATTCACGCAAAAGCGAAGACTATCATCTTTCTTTTCAACGAATAGTATTGACGAAGCGAATGAAGCTTTGCTGAGTGTAATAAACTTCTTCTTCAAGTTCTCTTCTAGATACTTCTTGATCTTCTGCAACTTGTGACTCGACATGAAATACAATCGACTTCTAGAAGATTGACTCTCATCTTCTAATTCAATCTTATGATCATATGATCGATGCGAGGACAACTGAGTTGTCTTTTCTCTATCAAAAACGTTCAGAAAGTCATGATAGACTATCGAAAGCTTCTTCTTCAGTTTCTTTAATGACATGACAGAGATCATTTCATTCAGTTTCGCTGAATCTTTGATCGAGCTAAGCATCTTGTTGATTTCACTAATGATCAATGTAAAGATCTTGACATCGTTCTTCTTGATCAGAGTTCGATAAGCAGCGACTTCGATCATGACAATATTGACAAACTGTTTCTTCTTCAATGATTGAATGAATTCATGTTGATCGAGATCAACTTAAGTGCTTTGCTTTCATATGAGAGCTGATTCAATGAATTGATTCACTGATTTTGAATTTGTAGTTCGCTTTAAGATGATCGTTGACATAGACTTCAAGTTCTTTCGTTTCATTTCGCAGATCTTGCTTGATTCAAGTCTATGAAATGCTGATTGACTGCTTGCTTTCAAAATGATAAGTTTCGAGATTTGAATATTTGATGAAGATATCAATCGATCGTTTGCAGAATCTATCAAAATTTGATTTCTTTTCAATCAGAGATTGTCAATGATTATCTTGTGCTGATCTAAACGAGTTATTAATAGAGACATCATTTCATTCTTATGTTCTTGTATAGTGACTGAGATATACAGAGCATGTGTAATAGATCTTCGATCGAAAGTTTCGTCATATGAATGAATCAACTTCGATTTGAACAGTGAAATTGACTGAATATCAAAGCGTTCACATAGCTCTGAAATCAATGAATCATCTATGAACGTCATGTCAGTGACTTCGATGTTTATCAGAGTGTTAGGGACTAGGGCTATGTTCGAAAGAATGTAGCCAAAGCTTGATATTGGTATATACAAAGAGGTTAACTTGCAGAGCAAACCTACTGCGATACCCAGCTTCTCTATATAGGAGCCCCATTACCCCCTTGCCCCCTTGCCTTCCTCAACAAGCCAGAGGATTGACCAACCAACCAGAGGATTGACCAACCAACCAACCGATTGACCAACCAACCAACCAACCAACCGACCAATGGGTATAACCCATAACACAGAGCGAGAAATCGAAATATCTTTTCTAGACTATTCAAGATGACGTTAACAATAAACGGCTTGAAATCAAACGAGTCATCGAACATACTGATGAAGCAAGATATGAGCATGTCGCTCTCAGTCACTACTTTGACGAGAGCAGATCGTTTTTCGAATTCGCTACGATTTCATGCATCTGAGCTGGCTCGAGACAGTCGCGTGCTCTATGTTCTGACTTCTTGCATTTGAAGCAGAGTTCTTTCTTAAACAACTTCTCTCTAGCAGAATTGACATTCGATATTCTGAGTTTCTTTCATGCAGAGATTGAAGCTGAGATCGCAGTAGTGATCGTCGTCGAGATGCTAGCAGTAGAGCGAGCGGCTTGAGTAGTTGATGTCTTGAGAATTGATCGAGCATTCAATTTCGTCAATCGAACGTCGACTTGCATGCAGATGTTGACGAATTCGTTCAAATTCATAGTTCGTTCGTTGATCGTGACTCGTTGAAGATCTGAGCTAATTTTATGCTGAAGATCATCTAGTAGAGTTTCGTTATTGTATTCTAGTTTCACACTAAGTCTCTGAAATTTCATTCAAAATTCATGAAAGAAGATCTTGTTTTGATACAGCTTCAAGAACTGTCGTTGAGTCGTGTGATGTTGATTGAGATCGTCGTACATTTTATTTATGATTGACAGTATCTCTTCTGCTTCAAGAAACGAGTTCGTGATCATGTCTCTCATTCGAAATGCTATGTGTTTGATCGTCGTTTCACTGACTCAACTTTTCACATATGCAATCTTCATTTCTTCGATAGAAAAATGATTCTTGTTCATCTTCAGCTTGTTTCGCATTCAAGACAATCAATTATTCACATTCTGCTTCGAATCTTCAAACAGAGACGAGTCAGATAGCTTGATTGACTTCGAGAATCAATCTTTCGAATCGAAGTGCTTAGTCGACTTGATGTCGCTTCTGAATGACGTATAATCACGTTCTTTTTCTTTATCTCTTTCTGTAAACGCGTTCAAACAGCATTCAACGTTGTCTGCGTAGCTTTTAACTCGATGTTGATAGCTTTCAATTCGATGTTGATCTTGTTGACATCATTCAACATCTGAATCATGTCATTGTGAATCTCGATTTCAATGTCATGCTGTTGATACATGTACTTGATAAAGACAACGAGATCATCTGTCTCATGAGTGCTTATTCAAGCATTCAGTTCAGTGCTGATGCTGATCTTGATCATTTCATGATCGAAGAGCAACGCGTTCGTGTTCTCTTCTTCTGATGCTGTTCAATTCTGTGATAGAAGTGATTCTCTTCTAGCATTTCGAAGTTCATAGCGAGCAATGTTCACTGATTCTGATTCTAATTCTGTGCTTCTAGTCATTGTGTGAGTAGAAAATTGCTGATCGAGATTCAACTGAAATTTCTGATTTCAGTTCTAGAACAACGCGTTCATGTTCTTCTGTTCTTCTGTTCTGACGACGAGCTCAGTAAAAAGTTAGTCTAGAGCAACGCGTTCGTGTTCTTCTGTTCTGTTCTAGAAATTTCTTGATTTCTAACGAGTTTTCTGAGCTCGATTTTCGAATTTCGATTCTGATTCGAGTTTGAGTGATGTAGCTTGTTTTTATATCGTCTACACGTCGATAGTAAGATTGATGAGCTTTGAACTAATGTTATGAGTCTGCATAGAGCGAATCATATGAGTGTATTCTAACTAGAAGTTCAAAGCTGAAGTAGAAAGAAGATGCAACACGACGTGAGTTTTACTCACGAAGGCACGCTAGATCGCTAGCGTGTAAACAACAGCTCTACTCACAGCTCTATACTAGTCTATGTTAGGCTAATCAGACTAATCAGAGATAACAGAGATGCATGCTCGCAACAAAAATGACAGATCAGAATTTTACGAATACAATGATCAGAGAAAATACTTTATAAATGATAATAGACTGATTTGCATCATTATCATATAATTATTCTTAAAACATCTTGATAAATTATGAACAGATTACGACGTAATGTTTAACATCAAGAGAGAAAAGTCTTTCATTAAGACATTCAAAGATTGAAAATCTCTGAACTCTTGAGACAGAGTGACTTGTGACGAAGCTCACAATGAAGTGAAATGAACTTCATTTACAATCAAGAAATTCACAGACTTGAATGCAAAAACTCATCAATGAATGATAATTGAAATTTCAATGAAGTGAAGTTCAATTCAAATGATTTATTGACTGAATAGTATTAAGAACTGAACGCAGTTAAACATAAACACTGAGTGAAAAGCACAAGATAGATATTGCAAAAAGTTGAAAAAATACACGTTTTTACTGATTATAGCACTAGACAAATTTCACAAGACAATCATCAATAAATCAATTGAGAATCATGAACAGATAAAGATTCATATCGACAAGATGATTGATTTCATGAGCACAGTCAGCTTAATGCAAATTTGCAAACACTTGACTTTCATTAATGATGAATCTTTAATCAATGTATTATCTACGATGCATATAAAGATAACTGTACAATTATCTTCACAGTATGATATAATCATCAATGAAAGCATGAAAACACATGAGAAAACGATGAAGCGAATATATGAAAGTAAATTGACAGCATGAAAGTGATACAATGAATTAAATAAAAAGTCAAAAGTCGAAATTCAAGAATATTTAGCAAGAGTTAAAATACTGCGAATGCTCAACTCTTTTTCTCGACTTTCACAACTGAAGACAATGAAGCATCTTTTCTTAATCAATGAATACAGCAAAGAGCAGAAATGAATCAAAATAAACTCAATGACTCTGTATAAAATGATTGATAATTTCGCAAACTCATTTCAACGTCACATAAGAGAGATTTGCGATCACAATCATTGCTTTAAGATAGCGACAATTGACAAACTCATTAAGAAGTGAAATCTCAAGAAGAAAATGATGTTCTGTTCAATGAATTCAGTGCAAGCAGAAATACTTTATCATGTAAGTGATCATGTTGTATGCTGCGCTGCTTGCTTAGCAATGTGATGATGAATGTGACAAGAATACTTTACATTATCAATGTTAACTTCAAGTGTAAAGTATTTTACAATCATGAAGAAAATTCTTTGCATCTTGATTATGAGCTTTCTAAGAAAGAATCAGCTGCACAAGATCATGAGATTGTTTCAAGAAGAATCTACAGTTACATTTAAGTTTGTTGCATCAAGAATTGAGTCATCTCAATATATCATAGACACAATCTCAATGATAAATCAAGAATTAACTTTCATTAAGACTCGTTATTTAGTACAATTAGATTCAAAGTGAATGATGAGTACACAGAATTAAGCGAAGAGAAGAATATAATGTATCATGCAAATGAGATTCATCATTACATATAACATCATATGCACGAGTTTCAACATTGAAAAAGTGATTGATGACAGACAGTTTCATCAATGAAGTTTGTTTAATAAGATGCTTGAGTCTCAAAAGCTAAACATTCATGATTTTATTCAAGATGATTTCGATGTTGATAAAGAATTTACAATAAAAGATGATGATTTGAACTTCACTTTTAAATGAAACATATTCAATGAAAGAAGCATAGATCATCAGTTGTTTTGAACATATTCAAGATTCAATGAACATTGACTTAAAATCTGATTTCATCGCAATGATTTCAATTTCTCACAGCTATGATATGTCTGACACATCATGTTAGTGCATTATAAGAACTGTCATCAAATGTCATAATGTGCAACTTCAAGTAGTGTAAAAATCAGAGTTCATCAGCGTAAATTCAAGACACATTAAATCAGTAATAATAATAATAAATTCATACATTCTTGTGACATCAATTAGATCAATTCATGAGAAACTCTATGCTATATGTATCGAGTGAACAAAACTCTCTGAAGTAGAAAATTACTTGCAGTCTATACAACTGCTTCACGCAGTTGAAACAGTGAGTTTTGAGACTATGTATCAAATTTGTTCATGTTGATCACACGTTAAAGAATGAGTGTTCTAGTCACTCTAAATTGCTTCAAGAGCTTCGTTTTCATCATCATCTTCGCTACTGTTCTGAGACTCTTTGTGATGATGATGATTATTCAATAGTTTGAGAAGTCAGCATCTTGTAACATTCTTAATCGCAAATGCGATCAGTTCGAGCAGTGCATGAGTACATGCTTCGTCATCTGATGACTTCATTCGCAGTCACATCGCAAGTTATTCATGTCTGAAACATTTCTAGAGTGCAAATAAGCGTTCAGATCTATGTGTTCAATTCTGATGTGCATTGCAAGAATGCTTTCTGCTTTCTGAAGATTATCACGCATCTTTATCATCTTATTGCTCAGATGCGATCTTTGTGCTGAGATTGCATTGATGTTTGCGACGCGTTCTCTGTACTTTTCTCATCATTGATTTCATTGATCTTTGTGATACTGCGTTATTGCGATGTCATCGCTTGTTGAAATCATTGTGAAGAAGAGAGTGTGTCATCTGCGTCTCAACTGTATCTTTGCATTTTCTTGAATGAAAACATTCAGAAGTACTATTTTCTTAATGATGAATGAGCGAGATATGACGTGATTAACTTTCGTCAAACGAGCGCGTATTAGTTCGCATGCTTGTCTGATCTCTTGCGTTCAATCATTGACTCGACTGTGTAGCGTGATCTTGTTCTGTAACATGTTCAAATGAACATGTAGCGAGCTTGTGTATATTTCTGTCTTTAGAGTTTCGATGTTTACTCTTTTGAATGCTTCTGCTACGTGATGCAAAGTCTGATTCTAAAGTGTTTCTAGTCTGCATTCTTTGTTCAACAGTTCATCTTTCTTGTCATGCTGATGTCAGACTGATGCTTTGAATGCAATTTCTGATCTTATTACTGCTGAGTATACTTGTTTCGCTTTTGTGAAGATAGCTTTTCATGTAAAGACTTCAAGATGACTAAGTGTCAGCATTCTTATGACGTGATTCGTCTCTATTTGATGAAGATGCGCACTTCATTGCAGTTTCATGTTCAGTTGCATCTTTAGAACTTGTACGTTTGATTTTGATTTAATAATTGAGTTTTCTATTTATATGCTAATCATCATGTCGAATCTCTTCAATTTTCTAGTGAAATGCATAAGCTCATACTTTTCTGATGCGAACGTTGCGTCATGAGTGCAAGCTCATTTCGCGCAGACGTCGTGTGCTTTGCTCAGTGCTTTGCAGATTTCTTCGATGAATCTGTCGTAGACTAGAATGTTAATATCATTTATGAAGTCAAGCACTTCGATTTTGATTTTCAGTGCTTCGCATTTTTCGATTAAACTTACGTTGAAGAATAGAGAGAGAATTGATGAAATAAAAGATCTCTGCGATATGTCTGCGTTTATCTCGCGCATGTCACTCGTTTGTTCATTGAATATTAGCGATGTTTCTCGATCTTCTAGAAAGCTGCATGTTCATTCAATTATGTAGCTTGATGTTCTTTTCATCTTCAGCGTATGCAGAAGTCTGATGTATGAGACTCAATTAAACGCTTCAACAACGTTTAAACTTAGCATGAATGCTACATATTTGATTTTGCAATTTCATACTGTGTGAACTTGATTTATCAATAAATCTAACATCAAGATCATGAATCGCTTGCGTCTTGCTCTCATTTGAGCATTAAATAGCATGCAATGAAACTCGATTATATCACTTAGTCTTTTGATCATGATTGACTTCAGAGCTTTGTTCATGATATCAAGCAGAGCAATGAGTCAATACGTCTTTGAATTGATATAGTCACTTTTCTTCAATTTGCGTAGTACTATTGTCTGAGTCTTTTTGAACTGTTTCAAATAATATTTGTGTATTACGCATGCATTGAATAAACTCGTCAATATTGAGATCAGTTCTGTGAGACTCGCTTGAAGTGCTCTGTTTGAAATATCTGAAGTGTTTGATGCTTTGTCTGCTTTTATTCATCTGATTGTCTGCTTCACTTCATCTTCTGTGATGCGTGAATTGAATGAGACTGTCAGAGATATGAATGATTTTGCGATGTCGCTGACATTCGCTTGAGAAGATGAGAGAAAGAACATTTCTCGCAGTATCTCGATTTTTTTCTCGAACGTCGTTGTCATATGATCAATGTCGCTTCGCTTCAGTGATAAAAACTGAGAAAGCTTTTTAGATAGCTGACTTTCGATTCTAGCTCATTTTGCAAAGCGTCATATTGATTTGAGTGCTTTGATCAGCTCATGCATTTGTGATCTGAAGTGTGCGCATTTCATTTGTCAAATGATCTTGTTTTTATGATCGTTGTGCTTCAGATATTCATTTCACGCTTCTAATGTGTCTTGCGTTTTTCCTATGATTCACAGTCGTCTTGATTTCATTACTACTTCGAAGCAGCTTTGATTTCAAAAGTCTCTTGCTCAATTTGATGATTTTGTCAAGAGAGTAGATTTCTCTATGATCTTCTGTAGCACTCTGATAATCTTGCACACTCTGTCATTCATCATAGTCTTGTCGTCTAGAAAGTGTTTCAAAGATAGATGTATTTGCAGATAAGCACTCAATGCTTCTGTATTCATTTTTTTTCAAAGTCGTTGAGTCGAGAGCTGCACTGAGATTGTTTGTAGACATAGCTCTGTGACGATCGAAAGATGATTTAATCTCTGATGTAGATCAATTTGTACTTCGCACTTGCGAGTCATAAACTGTATTTTCTCGCTGCTAAAGATTAAATCTATCGTTGTAAACTGATTGTGAATCTTGCGAGTGATTGTGTCTGATTTCAGCAGTAGTCTCAATCTTGTATTTGTAATGATGTTTAGTAGAATATCAATCATCGTATGTTGAATGAAGCATCTTCGTTCTTCTCAGTATGAATGATGTAGATTGAAGTCTTCTACGACTAGTTGTTTGCAGTCATTCTTGAGTAGTTCATTCAAGCGAGAAATAGTTGAGAATTTCTCTGTAAATATGATGAATAGTGAGCTTGAGTTGTAGACGTTTAGAAGTCTTAACGTCTGCGTTTTGTTATCTGTGTTGCGAGTTAATATTCTGATTGAGCAGATGTCTGACTCAACTATCTCTACTGTTCACTGATCGAGTCTTAAGCATTTGTTAACATATATGCATATTCTTGACTGAGATGATGAATTTTTCACTAGATGAAAGAAGTTGTGAGCTGAACTAAATGATTGCAAGTCGTTGATGTTACGTTCTTGCTTCTGTATGATTATTATGTTGAATTTGCGAATTTCTCTGTCGATCAAGAATGATTCTTAAATCTTCAATGACTTTCTGATGTTGTACTGTAAAATTCATAGAAAGAATTGTTTTGTCATAGAGTTATTTGTAGCTGTTGTTGACTCTGCGCTGAAAAGACTCTTTGTATGCTTTTGATCACTGAGAGTCTTTCGCACTTTCTGATTGAGCGTTTCTGAGTCTGCTCAGATGTCGTCTCATCTGAGTCGCTAGTCATGCATGAAGAGAGATCAATTCATCTCTTCTTGACTTTTATCATCTGTCATGTCGATTCAACGTCTCGATTACGTGTTTTCAACATGATGTTTGTTGAGTTCAAAGAATTCATTGAATTTACGAAGTCTGTTGTGCTTAACAAATTCATTGAGCTTAGAGAGTTCAAAAACAGCAAGAGAGATGTGTGATTGTATTTCAATGCTTTCAAATATTTGATCGATCTGTTTCTGTAGATTTCTGACATCTGTTTCATCTGTTGTTGTCATTTGAGACAGATGCGTCTTCAGAGTTCATGATCTTCATTGCAGTTGACACAACATCTTCTATTCAAAGACATTACACACTCTTTGATGTGATGTTTGTCTGTGCATTTAGCGCAGCGTTGTTTCTTCTTGCAGAATCTGATCATATGATCAAATTTGAAACATCTGTAGCACTGAGTGATGCAACAGTTCTTTTCAAACAGCTTGCATGAGCATTCTTGATACGAGTCTAGCATGCTCTCGTTCATTAGTTGATTCATCATTGCTTCGATTGCAATCTCTACGATGAGCGACAAGTGAATCTTCTCACTTTCAACTACTTTCTTGAATCAGACTATTCTTAGAATTTTTAGATTTTCATGAAGTCTTGCGTTGTCTTTTATCAGACTTTTAATGATTGCTTTCTGATTGCTTGTGTTTATTGTGATGTGTATCTCATGTGCTAGCACAGCGAAGATTCGACGCACTATACGCGTCAAGTTCGTGATTTCTTTTGCTCATGTCTGAGATCTTTTCAGATTTGCTCTGATCTTTAAACTCACTGCATGAAGTGTGATGTCTTCGCTTTCAAGCTTGCGAAGAGACATGATTAGATTTTTTTGAACTGTCAACACGTTTGTGATTTCTTGAAGAATCTGTTGAATAGATTTCTTTTGTATCTTCTCTATTTTCTTTCTTTCTGCTATCTTCATCATGACTTCTCATTTCTTGCGAAGCGATGACAATTCATCTCTGAAACGTTGCTTTCTCGTTGTTACTTCTTCTCTTGTCACGTTCGCTCATGACGTGATTCTCGATGAGAAGTGTATGCTATTTTGTGTTTGCGTGCTATCTTATGTTTGTAGCTGCTTGCTGAGCAGTTGTACGAATGTCTTCAGTTTCTGTACATTCTTCGCAATGAACGTGTTCTGATTTTCATTGTTTTTTTCTTCTGAATCATTTTGAAGATGTTGCATCAGCTTCACTGCTACTTCTTTTCATGAATGATCTTTGCTCTTCTCTTTCTCTAACGTTGATGTCTGTATTAGAAGATCAATAATGTTAGTAACATACTTCTTGTCATTGCGTGAGTTTTTCGATCTCACGTTGCTGTTTCTTCATGATGAGTCAACGTTGTTTGCAATCGTCTCTGAATCAACATTGCTGCAGTTCATGCAATTCATTGTCATTTATTCGTCTTCTAGATTCGTTCTGCTTTGATTGTATTGCTCTTTTCAAAAATTTGTTTTACGCGCGTTGTGATTGTTTTTTTCATTAAATCAGTACATAATATTAAGTTCATAAGCTTGTAATATCTGAAGTAATCAACATGCATCATATGCAATTGCAATCACGTCTTTATTTTCTTTATATTTGCGATCTTGTAAGACTGAAAATCTATTCAATTTTATTAATTTTAGCTGACATTTAGCTGATTAATCAATTGTTAGCTGATTATTAGCTGAATCAAGTCGACTTTTTCAGATTCTATCATTGAGCAAAAAGTTAGCTGTTGAACATTTTGTCAATATATTTATCATGCTTTAAGCTCTTACTCAGAATCTTAGAGATGAGATTCAGTTTCATCTAGCTCGTGATGATATCACAACGTTCATACACAAAGTCACTCATGTTATCAGACAGCAAATCAATTATATGCATAAAAAACATCTTCATTTCAGCAATGTGATGTCTGTGTTTAATACAATTGATAGATCGAGACTTTTGAGTGAGTATCATGCTCAGAAGCTTCTTGACTTTCTCAGTCAATGATTCATCATTTATCAGAATGACATGATCTGATTTTTGTACAACGAGTTTGACATTGTTGTCAGTCAAAGCATGATCAGCAGACTGCTCAAAGAAGCTAAATACAGCAGAAAGATTATTCAAAGAATTGCTGCTGAGCATGATGAGAAGCTTCGCAACGAATGAGAACAACGACTTATGAGCTGAACATCTGATCAGCTAGTTTTTCTCGATGAAAGTGTTACTTGTGAGCAAACAGATAAACTCAACTTTCTTCTTTACTCTTTCTAGTCATGTTAATGCTTGCTCATTAGCTGATTGAAAGTATGACTGAGTCTTGATTAATCTATCTTTGCACATCATTCAAAGTTTAAAACGATTGAAGAAATGAAGCATTTTATCAGCATTTTTCATTGATGAATACATTGCATGAAAGATGCATCACAACTTCATAACAAAAGAAATCTTTCTGAACTTCATGTGATCACAGATGCTTTCTATATGCAATTCTGAAAAGATAGAATCATGTTCAATAATGATCATGAATAATGCTAGAATTCATCAATCAGCAGAATTCAATGAGTTATGTGAAAGCTTTGAGATGCATCTTGTCAAATTGTTATTTTACTCATTTGACTATAATTTCATAGAAAGTTCATTTTTAGTATTGAAAGCTTGAATTAAAAGAAATAATCAGCTTGTTCAATGATATGATGAATTTAACGAGAGATTTGATGAATTTCTAAGAGTAGCAGTCAAATCACAAAGAAAGTGAGTTGATGATTTTGAAGCACTTTTTCGTCTGATTGACATAGTTCATATATTCAAATGATATCTAAATATAAATAGACTCATCGTAGTTAAGCTCATCATGCTTCTTTGCTATCTTTGAATAATCATTTAAAGTCTTCTTCATCTTTTTTATCTTCTTCATCTTCTTCAAACTTTCATCTTTAATCAATATTTGCAAAACTGAGATCTTGACTTGAGATTCTAAAGCAGATCTTCAAGCTTGAGAATTATATAAATGACTTCATGTTTGCATTGTTAAAGTACAAGCTTGCTGAGCTGATGTAAAAGATGTAGAGCATGCTGTTGATGTATTTTTAATCGTTGATTTGAATAACAATTTATCATCTGAATCAGAATCTTTAAAGCGAGCATATTTGCTGACATCATGAATCAGCTGTATATCAATGTCAGCAGATATGTTTAAACTCTTTCAATGACTTTCATTGCACTCTTTTCAGCTTTGTATTGTTTGTAGATCATAATATTGAGCATTCAGCTTATTGAAGACGTGTCAAAAAGAACGTGCTCAAGTGTTATTAATTCTGAAAACATGTCAGAAAATATAATCATGAAGATCATTGTTCTGAACAGAAATGCTAGAATGAACAAACAATGTATGTTGATATCAATCGAGCATAAAAGAAATCTCAATCTTCTCAAGCATCTTCAACTTATTACAACTATTCATCTGCTTTTGTTGATTCTTTTTCTTTTGTTTAATTCTTTGCTCTTTGATTTTTCTTTCTTCTTCAGCTGTTGCTCTTTATATCATCTGCAACATTAATACATCTGCTATGCTGATTGATTCACTCATGATCTGCAATGATTGTTAGATTGATCACGTCGAGTCGAATTGAAATTTTTTTGAAAAAGTGTCGAGTCGAATTGAGAAGTTGAATTCGAGCACTCAAGTCGAGTTGAGAAGCTTGATTCGATAATTCGATTTGAAAACTCGATTCGATTCGACAAGATATTAGATAGATGTAAATAGCTTAATCGAACAGTCTTCATGATTCTCTTCATGACTTTCTATGATGTTTTTTCGTCATGACTCTCTATCAAAGTCAAACGATCTTCATGTTTTCTCTTTATGTTTTTCTTCATGTTTCCCTTCATGTTTCTCGTCATGTTTCCCTTCATGTTCTTCGTCATGACTTTCTTCATGTTTCTCGTCATGTTTCTCATCATGTTTCCCTTCATGTTTCTCGTCATGACTCTCTTCATGTTTCTCTTCATGTTTCTCTTCATGTTTTTCTTCATGTTTCTCTTTATGACTTTCTATCAAACGATCTTCATGTTTCTCTTTATGACTTTCTATCAAATGATCTTCATGTTTCTCTTTATGACTTTCTATTAAAAGGTAATGCAAAAAAAATAATGCAAAAAGATAATGCAAAAGTCGGAAAAATTTCTATATTTAATTCTCTTGACATCAAGCTCAAGTTCTTGACAAGTCAAGTCGAATTAACTCAATTTTCAGTCAAATCGAGTCGTGTCAAGTTGAAAATATGAGCAATTCGACTCGAGTCGAATTGAAAATGTGAGCAACTCGATTTGATCTCGATTCGAGTTCAAAATGTTAATTTGAAACTCGACTTGACGATTAGTCTAATGACTGTATAAAAGTAGACAACGATGTAATAATTAAAGAAGATGCTGAGAAAGAATTGATACACTTGACTTAAGATCTCACTGTCATCAGAACTTCAATCAGCGTTCTTAAAGATTTAATAAGTGATACAGACTCATTGTTTTTACTGATTGCTTCTGATCAGCATATTATATGATCAGCAGTCAATCAATGATGAATGTCTGACTCATTGATTCAGCAGTACTTTCTCTTATTGTGACAGTTTTCTTTGCAAATTCAACTCATCTGAAGAACTTTCATCTGTTTTACAATGTTTGCACGAAGTTGATCATGCTCATTGATTTTCTTCTTCAGCTTCGCTGTTTAAGTGAGTAATATTTTCATCGCTGAAAGCTCAGTTATGAGCGCTGAAGATGTGATATCAATCTTATTGCAATCAAAAATGAGTTTTAAATTAATGTCTACATTCTTTTTGTCTGCTGAGTACTTCTGTCAAATGTTTGAAGCTACTTTCTCTCAAAAATCGTGCAGTGTCAGAATCATTCACTCATTCTTCTTTATTAAATATCAGATGACAATGACTTTTATAAATATTAGCACACACTCTAAATTGATGAAATCAACATGCTTAAAGCATTTATGCCTTTGCTCTTGATACAGATCTTGAAGATTGACGTCGTTCTCATCATTTATAGTAATTTGCAAGATGTCATTGATGATGAGAGTGACTTCATACTTGATTATTATGTTCATAAATGATCTGAGTGATTCTAGCTAAACTGATTGCGTCAAGTCAAGTTATTGAGATCGAGTCAAGTTCTCGACTCGTCAAAACTTAATTCAAGTCAGAATTTTAAAATCAAGTATTTGAGTTGAGTCATGATGTTGATATTGAGTATTCAAGTTGAGTCAGAGAATTGAAATCGAGTATCGACTTCAAATTTTTGATTCGATTCGTCAAGACATGAAGATAGATAGATAGATATTTTATTATGACTTTCTATTATGACTTTCTATCATGACTTTCTATCATGACTTTCTATCATAGCTTTCTATCATAGTTCTCTATCAAAGCTCTCTATCAAACAATCTTCATGTTTCTCTTCATGTTTCTCTTCATGTTTCTCTTCATGTTTCTCTTCATGTTTTTCTTCATGTTTCTTTTTATGACTTTCTATCAAAAAGATAATGCAAAAAGATAATGCAAAGACGAAAAACCGGAAAAATTTCTATATTTAACTCTCTTAATGTCATTTTCAATTTCTTGACGAGTTGAATCAAAAATTTAAATCAAGTATCGACTTGAGATCGATATCAGATTGAGTCAGAATGTTGAAATTGAGTATTTAAGTTGAGTCAGAAGATTGATATCAAGTACTTGAGTTGAGTCAAAAGATTGATATCAAAACTCAACTTGATGATCAGTTTAATTCTAGCGATAGCAATGATTTTGACTTCATCGATTCTCATCTTTTCATTGATGCAGTAAGCTTCGTGAATTGCTTTGAAGTTGCTTGAGTCTTAGACTGATTATCATTTAAATTCTTCTCATTCTCATTCTCATCTTCAAATCAGTCAAGCTTTATTGACGAAGTGACGATGACACTGACGATGACACACACGCTTTTCAAGCAACAAGAGTAGCAGCAGTCTTAGCGACAAAGATCACAAGCTCGCTCGAGATGAATGCATTTACGTTGACAGCTTGAGAGATCTGAGAAGTCTTGAGAAGATTAAGCTGAGAAATCTTGAGAAGATTAAGTCTGAGCAAAGAAAGGTCTTCTACATCTGAAAGCGTCGAGGGTGAGAAGATCTCTGCCTCTGAAGAAAGTACGATAGAATTCTTAGATACGATAGAATCCTTAGATACGGGGGCGATTTTGCGTGTCTTAGAAGCCTTGAGTGCATCTAGGTGAAGCAGAGCCTTGGAGGGAGCCCTTTTGCGTCCGATACGTCTGGGGGGCATTCTGACTATCTAGGATTGCCCCCGTGTGAGGCTGAGGTTTGTATAGCTTCAAAAATGAAGCTTGGGGGTGTTTTGGGGGTGTGGGGATGATATCTAGGTATTTGCTCTATTTGCACCAAATTTGAGGCTGATTTGTGGGTTTTCCCCGCCAAATTCGCTAAAACCCGAAAACTGAACTAGACTTTCGGATACAACGATAAGTGCATAACGATTTAAGGCGAACCGAATTGAAGGTTCATCAACGACCACAACTAACGCTCGGAAACCAGCAAAAGCGCCGGGAACAACATCTTGCTCTTTCGAAATGAGCCAATGACCACAGTA
>JAABUV010000403.1_pt1 | contig 65935 bp, 67 predicted proteins | sample 5559971 | NCBI WGS metagenome assembly JAABUV01 (sample SAMN10711881, study PRJNA513362) | rock metagenome | isolation source: Antarctica rocks | place: Antarctica: Victoria Land, Knobhead nord | collected 2015-12-19 | reverse complement strand
GCGCGGAGTAGGAGCTCTCCATGCGCCGGCCGCTTGTCGGCGACAGCGCCGGCTTGCGCAGGCTGCCCGGCGCACCTGGCGGGGGGGCCGCGGCGGGCGCCGGCGCACGGCCCGACCCCTCTGCGCCTGCCGCCTCCCGCACGGGCTTGCCTGCCACGGGCGGTGCGGCAGGCGCTGGCGCCGCACGATCGCCGCCCCTGCCGGGCACAGCGCTTCCCGGCTTTGCGGGCGCCGCCGCCGCATCCGGCACCGCCGCCCAGCGCGCGTTCTCCTTGCCCGGCGCGCCGCTGTGCGGCCCGGCAGGCGCGAGGGCGCGCCGCTCGGCCTCCCTGCTCGCTGCCTCGCCGTGCGGCTTGGCAGGCGCGGGCGGCTTGGCAGGCCGGGGCCCTCCGGCGACGCCGGTCTGCGCCTGGGGCCGGGCCGCACGCCGCGCCTTCCAATCGCGCAGCTGCTCCTCTCGCGTCCTGCCATCCTGGTTCATCTCCCCGCCGGCGCGCGCGCACACTGGCGCATGCAGCTGCTGGCTTGGACGCTGCTGCGCACGCAGGCACGGTGGACAGGCGCCTGTCAAGTGCTGCAGCGGTCCTCCGGGCGCCAGCCTCCCCAAGGACAGCTCTGGTCCGATGTTTGAAAGGCCAGAGCATCAGAGGGTGAGCGCGAGGGTCAGTCATAGCTGTGGCTCACTTTCACCCTTTCCTTCAGTTCTGCCTGCAGCGATCTCGCGCGATGCAGGCGTCCCTGCACACTCCCAGGCACAGGCCAGCCTGCTGCCGCGAGGCGGCCAGGTGTGCCAGGGCAGAGCCTGCACCGCAGCTGTCCACATCCAGGTGCGGGCCCGCACCCATGTGCACTGTGCAGCATGCTTATCGCACAAGCGCTTACAAATGAAACGCTTGCAATGCAGGCCATGCGGCCAGGCAGGAGCGTTCAGAGCACGACCTGCCAGGAGACACCAGGTGCTCCAGTGCCGTTCTGACTTCTTATGTACGCGGAACAGCTGTGTATGACTGTGCTCCCGCATGTGCACGCACATGCTGTCCTAGCATACCCCATAACCAGACCATTGGTGAACCTGCAAGCATGCACGTTGCCACGCATCAGTGACCACTCTGACAGCATAAAACGACGTCTACTCCTGCAGGCACGCCAGGTGGTGGCGCTTGCTGCGGAGGTGAAGGAGCAGCAGGGCGCGCCCGCGGCGACGCAGGCGGGCGCGGACGAGTACTATGAGGCAAGCCCCGCTGATTACTGGGGCCTGCCACTGCCCCAGGCTGTGCTCTAGCGCTGACGCGTGGATGCAGAAGCGCGGATGCGCCTGGTCAAGCCTGGATGTGGGCTGTGGCTGTGTCAATGCTGCCAGGCCTGGGCTTACCGGCGCTGCCAGGCCTGGGCCTGCCGGCGAGGGGTGGACACAGGCAGGGCTTGAACGAGTTTCAGTGCTCAACCGCACAGGCGTCTTGGAGAGTCGGCCATTAGGCCAAGGCCGTATCTGGCAACCAGCCCAGCGGGCGCTGCGGCAGCCAGACCTACAGGACAGTGGCAGGCTCAGAAAAACAAGCTGCAGACACCCGTGCGCGCAGGTCTACCTAGACAAGCCGCTCGGCGTGCGGTTCAGCCGCGGCAACGACGGCGGCGCGTACGTCGTGCGCTCCGACGAAAAGATCGGCAGCACAGACCCCAGCATCGAGGTGCGCGGCAAGCCCTGGCCTTTCCTGACCCTTTAGATAGCTGCACACACGGCCCGCGCTGCCTCGGCCAAGCAGGCTTTCCTAGGGAGAGCGCCGTCACAAATGCACGCTTCGCACGGACATGTGGAGGAGGCTGAGGCTGCGGACAGAGCGGCATACCACCAACACGGAGAGAGACCCGCCGCAGTGATGTCCTGAACTAATAGGAGCGAGGCTGAGCGGCAGCAGGAGCTGCGCGTCTGACGCGGCGGCTGCCCGCGCGCGCGCGCAGCCGGGGGACCAGATCGTGGCGGTGAGCGCGTCGTTCGGCACGGACGTGTGGCAGGCGAAGAACTTTGGGCAGGTGATGTACGCGATCAAGACACGCAACGGGCAGGTCTACATGAAGCTCAAGCGCAACTTCGGCGACCTCAGCTCGTTTGTGGCGCGCGCCCGCCGCGCACCGCCGCCCGCGCGCCCGCCGCGCCCAGCCGGCTGCCGGGCCGAGCGATGCCTCCCTTCCCCTGCCCGCACTGAATCTGGCCGGGCTGTGGAACCTACGACCGCCGCCTGTGTTGAGGAGCACGCCCCACAGGTGGGGAGCGCGGTGCGCAGCTGGGAGCCCTGCTGCAGGCGCTTGGTGCGGCGGGGCGCCGAGGCCCGCGCCCGGCCGCGCGCGCGCGCAGGAGCAGGAGATGTCGGACATCGAGAAGCAGTTCAAGGCGGAGCGCGGCGGCGGCAACTACGGCGTGGGCACCAAGGAGAAGCAGCAGGCGAACTACTTTGCGCGCAAGGAGGCCGAGGAGCGCCGCCGCGGCCTGTTCGACCAGGCGCTGGCCAAGTTCAAGGCCAGCGACATCGAGGGGGTGCGCTGGCGCCCCCGCTGAGCCCCCCCCTCGCGCGGTGCAGCCGGAAGCCTGCCAGCGCTCGGCAAGCACAGTGCCTTGACAGTTGAAAGTCTGATGTGGCAAGGGCGGCGTGGCGACGCCGGGCGTGCGGAGCATGCCGCCGCCCGTCAGCCAGCCTCGCGAGGCGGTCTGAAATCCTACAAGGGTTGGTAAGCCTGTCGCGCCCTGCGCCATGCGCCCGAGATTAGCGAGCGGGGGCGGGCGCGCCGCACGGGCCCGGCAGCCGCGCGCGAGCGCGGGGCGCGCCGCGCAGGCGCTGATCGACTTTGAGGAGGTCATCAGCATGGAGCCCAAGAAGTACCTGGGCGACAACTTCAGCCGCGTGACGCAGATCTTCCGCGTGTCGCACTACAACGTCGCGTGCTGCTACTCCAGCATCAACCAGGCGCGGCCCGCGCCGGCGTCAAAGCTTCACCGGCGCTCAGAGCGCCGGGAGGCGCCGGAGCGCCGTGCGCTGCCTGCTGGCGGTCTTCGTGGGCGGCCGCGGCGCGCGGTCGGGCGCCCCGCCCTCCCGCGGCGCTTGCGGCGCCGGGCGACTTCCTTCTGGCTGCGGGTAGAGCGCAGCGCGGTGATCAATTCTCTTTGTCGGCCCCACGCCCCACATGCGTCGACGGGCCCGGGCGAGGTTACTCCATATCGCACATTGCCACTCCACATCGCAAGTGTAAGGAGAGCGGTCTGTGCAGGTCGATGCGGGCCTGGAGGCGCTGGAGACGGCCATGAACTCCGGGTTCGAGCAGTACAGCAAGATCCGGTCCGACCCCAACCTGGAGACGCTGCGCACGTCGCCCAAGTTCAAGGAGCTCATCGACCGCTACGACGAGCCCGTGTTCAACGACATGGCCGTCAAGTGCGGCCCCTGCCGGACGAAATGGTGTGATGTACTCGTGAGAAGCCTGCGCCCACATCGCAATGCCTGTGACAAGCCAGGGCGTGACTGCATGATCGGGATGTGCACGCACCCAGATCGGGGAAGTGCATGGGAGGATCCAGGATGCATGCATGGTGCTTGGCTGCTCCAGACAGTGTCCTTCCGCCTACAGCGTGGACTAAAAAGCACAGCCGCATGTGTGGGTCACCCAGCAAGCTCATGCGCGACGCAGGGCGTTCAAGAACCTCTTCAGCTTCGGGAGGAAGGCAGACAAATGACGGCCGCCGCCAGCGCCGAGCGCCTCTGTGCGCTGAGTCAGCTTTTGAGTCCGGGGCCTCGTAGCAGGGTCCGTCAGTGTGTCGAGTGGCCATGGCCGTGGTGTGCCAGGTGGCGATGCAGTGCACGGCAACTTGCCATTGGCAAGCATTCTTTGAGCATCGCCTGTAGTTTGGGGGGATGCGAGCTGTGAACACGAGCGGGGCCTGTTGTCCGGCACTGGGGTCCATTGGTTTCAAAGTGGCTGACACGTGAGGATGCTGTCATGCATGTCAGGCATGTGTTCGCTGTGCAGGCATGCCATGCTGGCCATCTCAAGAGGTGACATCAGCTGATCAGTTGAATTGTTGTAAAGATTAATCAAATTGTCAATCAAGACCCGCTCAAAGTGCCTGGCTCGAGTCAGCTGTCACAGCCTCGCATACACGAACTGCAACACAGGTGCTCATGTGTGGGCGTGTGCTGCTGCTCGGTTCCAGCTATGCCATTGCACAATCCAAAGTCCTCACTTGGTATATTGTATCTGAACTTTAACCAGGACTCGTCGTGCATCACTATCGCAGACTCGAGCGGCATAAAGATATACAGCATTGACACGCACAAACTGTGCTACACAGAACTCTTGGGCGCCGTGAGGTGCGAAGTCTAGCCTTGCTGTGCGCTGCGTGCAAACGCAGCGTGCTAAGCTCTGCCGCTCCTGCTGCAGCATATGCGAGCAGCTTTTCTGCACGAGCCTTCTTGGATGGGTTGGAGCAGGTGCGCTGTGAAGCATTGCGGTGCTACTTGTTGCGCAAAACACATCAGCGGTGATGGCGCGTCATTGACTGTTTTCCACACAGCTGGTACTTGCCCATGGTCTGAGTTTTCATATCTGCACAGGAGAGCAGCCGGTGCTCACTCCGCGGAAGCTCTGTCTGTGGAATAGCAACAAGCAGACCTCGATATCCGACCTCGCCTTCTCTTCGTCGGTCCTGGCGGTTCAGATGAACAGGAAACGGTGCGGCCGCGCGCGGGGCGCAGCGCCCGCGCGTCCCGCCTCGGCGTCACCAGTTCAAGCAGTTCCGGGAAGGTCGTGCGCGAGATAGAGCCTCTCTGCCGTGCGCTGGGTCTCGCAGGGGGAGCTGCGGGCGGGAGCTGGCCAGCACAGGGCTGCAGACCCCGACCTCTCCCCCACAAGTCAGCCTAGGACAGCGTCGGTGCCCCGAAAACAGACGCGCGTCGGGGCAGGCTGGTGGTCGTGCTGGAGCGCCGCGCGCACGTGCACGCGCTGGAGTCGCTGGAACTGCTGGAGACGCTGGACACGGCGCCCAACGCGCGCGGCGTGTGCGCGCTCACGGTCTGCGCGCAGCCGTGCCTGCTCGCGCTGCCGTCCTCCGGCGCCGGCGGCGCGCTGCGCATCCACAACCTGCTGGCCGGCAGCGGCGGCGGCGTGCTCAGCGAGGTGGCCGCGCACCGGGCGCACGTGGTGCGCGCTCGCGCGTGCGGCCAGCCCCAGGCCGTGCACAACGCTCCGGCTCACGCCGTGGTTGCCAGGCGTCTGGCAGTGCGTGTGCGAGCTGGCCGTGCATGCAACCGGCCTGGCGCACCTGGCGCCCGCGGCCCGCTCACAGCGCGCTGGCCAGCGCCTCTGCATGGCTTGCAGACGCTGCGGGCAAGCGGGACTGCCATGCATGGGCGATGTGAGGCGACGCCATGCCAGCAGAAGGCGCACAGCGGGTGGTCTGCATGGCACCAGAAGCCCACCATGCATGCGCCCACTGCCCGTGCGGCGCATGATGACGGCACGCTGCCGGGCGCTCAGCCCTAACCCTACCCTAATTCACCCAGTCGTGCGTGCGCCCACGGCGTGCGCAGGTGGCCCTTGCATGGAACCATGACGGCACGCTGCTGGCCTCCGCGTCGTCCAAGGGCACCGTGCTCCGGGTGCACCGCATGCCGGCCACCGCAAAGGCGCGCCTGGCTGACCAGGCAGGAACTGCGCATGGAGGCTGCAAGTCTTGCCTCGCGATGCCTTGCTGTGATTCGTACATATAGACCTAGTCTCTATATAGACCATATAGAGATTAAAACATACTCGTCTGTATCCTGTTGGATTTGCTTGGTGCCACGCGGTAAAAGGTCAGGGAGGACTGCTCATGCACTGTGGGGTGCAGCTGACCAGACACCATAAGTGGTCACGGCATCGACTTACAAGCCACCGAGCATGGGCCCCTCTCACCGGTGTGCGCGCGCACGCCCCGCAAGCCGCTGCAGGCAGCGCCGACAAAGCGGCCGCGGGCGCCGCAGGCGTATGCATTCAGGCGCGGCACGCGCCCTGCCACGATCCACTCGCTCGCGTTCAGCCCGGCGGCGGTGCGGCCGGCGCTGCTGTGCGCGGCCTCGGGCCACGGCACCGTGCACCTGTTCCGGCTGGAGGAGCACGAGCGGTGCGCCGCCTGCGCCGCCCCCGATCACGTGTGTCCTGGGTGTGGGCTTGCAGCCTGCTGCAGGTGCGGGCCCTGTCAGGTGGCCCGCAGGTCCGGCGTGCCCTGCATGTTCCCAGCGTGGTTAATGCGGTCGTCGCGCTTTTGGCTTGGCTGACACCGTACATTTATGTCTGCTCGGAGCGCCCCTTCTTGCTGCGACATCTGCTGTTGTATGTGGTGGCGGAGCTTGCCTGGCGGCTGCTGGAGGCGGGCGATTTCATGTCTGCCTGCGGCCCTGCCTGCCGCTCCGGCTGACCTTGGCGGCTCGGGTGCAGGTCGCCGGCTGTGGCGGCAGCCTCCGGGATCCTGGCCTCGGTCATGCCGTTCGGGCAGGCGGTCGGCGACTCTATGGACCTGCCGCGCTGCTGCGCCACGCTGCGGCTGCCCTGCCTGGCACGGCCCCCTCCGCACAGCACCCGCGCGCCCGTGCGCATTTTGGCCACCTGTGAGGAGCATGAGTGAATGTGGTGTTGCTCCCCCGAATTTGTTCAATGGCAATCCTGACTGTAGCTGCACGTGAGGACCTATTCGGTCGACCTCTTCGCGGTTGACCTATTCGGTCATGCGCCGGCAGGGCGTGCCCGCCATCTGCACAATCCATGCAGGCACGCGCCACAGCGCCGGCGACGGCGAGGACGGCGGCGGGGCCAGCGGCGGCGGCGCCGGCGCCGACACCAGCGAGGTGGCCCCCAACTCGACTGATGTGCTGCGGCGAAGCCGGTGAAGCTTGCCCGACTTGGCACGGCTCTGCGCACCTATACTCATGCGCTACCTGGGCTTAGGCTCGTCCGCGTCTGCGGCTACAGCTCTCAGTGGCATGCAAGTGCTGCAGGGCCTGCTGCGCTTACATGCAGCCGGCGCCCCATGCCGCGGCAGGACGCAGCCCTGCCCGGGCAGGGATGTTCTCAGGTCCCATATTTTTGCATGCCGTCACTTGTAAATGTGGTTGCAACACCCTTCTCTCGCGCATGTTGCTGAGTCTCCCATGCAGCTCCATGATGTGGCAGGCTTGTAGGTCTGACGGCGCCTGCTATGGTCCTGGCATGCGGCCATGCAGCACAGGGGGCTGCGCGGGTAGCCTCCACAGACGGCAGCTGCGCACGTGGCCTCAGCAGACGGCAGCTTGTACGTGTACCAAGTATGCTGCCTGGCTGACGGAGCCCTATCCCTAACCCATCTATTCGCCATGCGGCGCAGGTAGCAGTGCTGGTTGCCACCGCGGAGGGCATCCTGTACGAGTACGCGATACGCGGCCTGCGCGCGCCGAACGGGCCATCCTGCGCCCTGGAGCAGGAGTCGTTCCTGCTGCGCGCGGACAGCTGACGCGCGCGCCGGCTGCCAGCACCCCTCCAGCTGCTCCTGCTGGTCGGGGCGCTGGGAGGTGTGGCGACGGAGCGAGCTGCGGAGTTGTCGTTGGGAGCGCTTCTGTATGTGTCGATGAAGTAAGACGAGAGTTGTCACGTGCTAGGCCCCTGCTTTCCTTCAGCCTGTAATTTATATTTATTGATGTTGGAAACCGCACTGCTTTAGCATGCACTAGGTCTGGCAGGTAGCATCTGCAACAGCACGCGACTGTGGTTGCTTGCGTCAATCGGTCCACTGGAAGTAGAAAAGAATGAATGAATGAGGCGAGACGGCCTGGCGGCCCCCCAGCTAGTCCCAGTTGTAAACTGCCCTAATCTATTCAATCACTCTGACTGCTTTTGCTGGCTTCAACAGTCAGGACTCTTGCAACAATTGCTGTGTGCTTGGCACGGCGCCCACCGTTGGGTTCAGACGCTGAGAGTCTGTTACGGCTCACAAGCACCTGCCAGCATCGCCAGGCCCAGGCAGCTGCACGTCAGGGAGTGGAAAGTTGAGTATTGATATTGGTCACATCCTCCCTGCGACGCGCATGGACAGTTCTGCACCATTGGCAAGTCGCCGTCCAATGGGGCTGTGGCAGAGGCTGATAGAATGGTTGAAAAGGTGCGCTCCTTGCCTATTATCTGGTCCTTGCCTACTGTCTACGTTTGGTGGTGTGGTGTCTCCTGCTCGCTTTGTCGTGTGGTGTGCACTGGTGCGCTGTGCTATTTACGTGCCCTGCAGGGATGGCTGTGCTCGCATGCATACGTAGCGTGCAAAAGCGCGCGCCGAGCCTGAGCCGTGCTCGCGCACGCAGCCTCTTCTTCAAGAAGGAGATGGAGCTGTCGTTGATAGGCCTGCAGAATGCGGGCAAGACGTCGCTGGTCAACGTGATCGCCACGGGCGGCTTCCACGAGGACATGATACCCACCGTCGGCTTCAACATGCGCAAGGTCACCAAGGGCGCTGTGACCATTAAGCTGTGGGACCTCGGCGGGCAGGCGCGCGGCGCGCGCCGTTCCCGCCCGGCCTGCTCCAGCCTGCCTCCTCTCGGCCCTGCGTGGAGATGTGGACGGCTGCCTGCCACCGCCCTTGCGCGCCTCGCGTCAGAGCACAGACACGTTGCTGAGGCAAGGGCTCGAGCCTGCAAGCCTGCACGCTTGCGGCCTCGGCCTGTGCGTTAGAGTTGTGGTGTATGCACCCCAGAAGAATGAAAGGGCTTCTGAGCAGCACGTTTGCAAAGCCTGTAAAGTCTGTTAATTTGGACAGTGCTGGCCCAGAACCGCACCTGCGCCTTTGCGTGTGGGCGCTGTGCAGCAGCGGCAGTCAGGCCATTGGCAAGTGGCAATACTGTCCTACGGCTGTTGCTGAGTTGGCAAGGGTGATGCACAGTGCGTAGCCAGCACAGATGGGACGCTTGGGGGCTGGTGCGGCTGCGGTAGAAGGCCGTTGCGGGTGACATGCAGTCCTACATCTGAGCTGACCCGCTGCCCACGTGTGCGTGTGCAGCCGCGCTTCCGGAGCATGTGGGAGCGATACTGTCGCGGCGTGCAAGCCGTTGTGTACGTGGTCGATTCTACCGACCACGAGGCCCTGGAGACCTCACGCAGGTGCGCGCGCCCGTGCTGAGCTGCCTGGAGGGGCGTGAAACGCGCCGGGGTTGCGACCCTGCTTCACGGGCCCTGCTGTCAGCAGGAATATAAACTGTGGGTGTTCAGCGAGCTCGTGCACGCAAGGTTCTGACAGCAGTGACCACCCACCGCCCTCACTGACTAGCCGCCAGCGGCGCCATGAGAAGTGAACGGCCGGTGTGCAACCCCACCTGTCCAGCAATGCGCCCCGCTCGCTTACCCACCAGTTTTCAGCCTTTTCGTCAGGGGTGGCGTCGGCGGCTTTATGCCTGCCTCGCATTGACAACGGCTGTGGTTGCATGCAAGCTCGCGCTTGCAGCAAGCGCAAACTCTTAGCAAAGCTGTGCTTGGCGGACGTGCCAGGCCGCCTCTCCAGGTTACGCAGTCAAAGTTATATTGGTCCATGGGCTGAGAATTGCGTGGCGCGCGCGCAGCGAGCTGCACGACCTGCTGGCCAAGCCCAGCCTGGCCGGCATCCCGCTGCTGGTGCTGGGCAACAAGAACGACCTGCCGGACGCGCTGGGCACGCCCGAGCTCATCGAGCGCCTGGACCTCAAGGCGCGCGCCCGCACGCGTACCAACACAAGCCCTGCGCTGATGCAGCGCGTGCAGGCTCTTGTCAGGCTCGTGCGGACGCGTGGCTTGATTCATGTGGTGGAGGTAGGGTTAGCGATGCACTGCTTTCCTCGCCGCCTCAGGGTACACCACCAGGTGTGCCCGCAACCGCTGGGGGTTGCAAGCGAGGGCTTTCGAGCCCAGAAACTCCGGTGGCAGTGAGCGTGGGTCCGCACCAGCTGAAGGGTTGAAATAAAAGGCAGGCATGGGGTGCCCGACACGAGTGCGCCGCGACACCGCGGCGCACTGGCTCTGAGGCTACAGAGCGCGCGCGCGGAGCAGGGGCTGCGGGAGCGCGAGGTGTGCGTGTACAGCATCTCCTGCAAGAGCCAGAACAACATCGACCTCACTTTGGACTGGCTCACGAAGCACGCCAAGTCGTGAGGCGCCCTGCCCGGGCAGGCGGCTACCTTGCAGCTGGCTGTGTGCTGGTGGGCCGCAGCTAAGCGCACGGGCTTTATGGAGTCTGTTCTGTAGTTGTTAGCGGCAGGGTCTGAGCCAGCGTCCGCATGCGGTATTCCCAATCACTGCGCTTCTGCGGCAAAACCACACGCCCAGCAGGTGACCTCTCGCGCTTGCGGATGCATGCGCGTTTTGTAAGTGAAGGTGCCGCTACCAGCCTGTGCTCTGACCGCATGGTTGTGCATCCATAGCATGCATCTGTCTGCTCAAGCGCACATGGTCGCCAGATCTGGACATCCCTTGCCTACTACCCTGTTACGGAGCATGCTGCTGCATGAATCGGAAAAAAATGATGTTGCTGTGAACCACATGCGCGATTATAGCTAAGGCTGTGGAGTTGCAAAGGGCAGGCGCAGGCTTTCATAAGAGGCGCATCTGTTTAGGCATTAATGTTGAGTAATGCTCTTGCTCACTGGGAGCAAGCGCCACAGCAGAAGAGCAAAAGGCGGAGCAGACTCAGTTGTGAAAGTTCGGCAAGTATTGCAGGCCTTCTAGAGATGTGTGCCAAGCTGAAAGCACTTACTTGAGCAGCACTCAGCGATTTGTCCATGGAGAGCCTTCTCGCAAGTGGTTCACAGGGACCCTCGCATGCAGCGAGCATGACAGGCTGACATTATTCATCAGACGCTCGTGCCGCAGTGGCGCGTAGGGTGTGTCCGCTCCCAACAACCGCAGGCACGGCCGCCAAGCGGACACCGCCTCTCAAGCAGTGCTGCAGCCGTGCCAGTCACCAGCGGGCCCCGGCGGCGTTACCCAGCCACACACTCCGTGAAGCATCAGGCCCTCGCAATGCCCAAACAGGCGTTGGCCGCTCACGTCCCAGAGACACCCGCCCCCCTGCAAACACGGCTCCATGCCCGTCACGGGGCAGCCTTGTCGCCCCCGCGCAGACCAGGGCAGATGCTCAGCGGACGCCCCGCGGCACTTCTCAAAACCTCAAAACCCGCTCGTTCTCCGGCCCCTCGACAGCAAGACCCTCACCTACTAGGCACGTGCAGGCAGTCTCCCCAGCCCAAGAGTCAACCCAACGACCAAGGTGCGGCCGCAATGCCCATGCGGACCCGCACGCGCCGGGTCCACAAGCACACAAGACGCTTTCACGCGCGCCGCACGTCCTCCCAACCTCTGGCCCGATGCGCTAGTCACAGTACTGCGGCCGCATGAGGCTCCGCCGGCGCGGCGCGCGCTCCGCAAAGCGCTCCAGCACCGCGCCGGCCGCGCCCGCCGCGCGGCTCATGGTGTGGCCGAGCGCGGGCGCCGCGCCGCGCGCGAGCGCGCCGAGGCCCGCCGAGCCGAAGCGCGCGACGCCGAGGCCCATGCTGCCGAACGCGGTGCCGGGCGGCGGCCCGAGCCGGGCGCCGCCGCGGCCGGCGCCGGGGTTAGGGTCGGGGCCCAGGTCGAGCGCGGCGGCGGACGCGACCAAGTCGTCCTCGCCGATGTCGCCGCCGTCGTCGTCGGCGGGCGCCGCGGCCTTCTTCTTCAACGCCTTCTTCTTCTTCGGCGCCTCCTGGCGGCCCACCGCCCACCAGCATGTCAGGCACAGACCTTCACAGGTGCGCAGCCGACAACCCGGGGCACGCTGGGCGCTTGCAACAGTGGGGAACCAGCGCCAGCGCTGGCCTCTGGATCTTCACGCTGCAACTCACCTGGTGGTCAGCACGCATGTCACTGGGACGTTCCAGCGCAGGTGCACGAGGGCACGGCCCCATGCATACACAGTCCTGCTTGCTCCAGGCCAGCAGACCCCTGATGACTGCAGACAACAGAAAATTTTTTACTCCTAACCTGACGAAGGACAGGGCTGGGATCACACCTGCTGCGCAGACGGCTCGACGCCGATCTGGCGCTCCAGCCGGCGCACGCGCCGCTGCTCGGCCTCCTCGACGCGCCGCTTGCGCTCCCTGATCCGACTCACGCGCCGCCGCCACCGCCGCAGCGCCTGCGCGCCATGGGGCAGCAAGTGTTGGGACGGGCAGGTCGCCTCAGGTTTCATGCGAACCAACTGGCTTGCGCATGCATAATGACCTGCCCGCCTCTCTGCACCACCGTCATTTTGCGCTTCCTTCCAGTACAAAAGCAGTCGGCACTCGCAAAGCTTTTCCCTGGCGCTGGCGGCTGCCTGAAGTGCACGCAACACGCACATGCGCAGAGCCCCTTTAATGCACGGCAGGTGTGGCGCCCCATGGCAATGCATGAAATGACATGCCATGCGAGCAGCCCGGGCGGCCGCGCGCGCGGGGCCAGCGCGCGCGCGCCTTGCCCATGTCGGTGCCCGGCAGGATGCGGCGCGCGAAGTTGTACGCATTCCAGATGCGCAGGTGGTTGCGCGTGTGCTTGGCCAGCACCGCCTTCAGGTCCGGGTCGTCCGGCACTGGGTGGCACTGGCCCATGGGGCCTGCGCCGCAGGCCCCGCCCCCCCCCCGGTCAGGCTTCAGCACGAGCGCGCCAGGTCGCCTGTGGCGCCCGAGGTGCGCGGCGCCGGCTGGGGCTGGCGCCTGGGCCCCGCGCAGCGCGTGCGACAGGATCCCTGCAAGCTGGCGCCCGCTCGGCGAGTGCGCCCGCGCGCGTCGCAGCCTGGGCCCCGCCCCGCCCCTGCGAGCGCATCTGAGCGCCAGATCCGTGGCGTTGCCCGGTATATCGCTGCCCCGGCAGCAGTGGCTGCTGTGCTGCAGACACGGACGGGTCGGCAGAGTACATCCGTCTGGAAGAGATAGAAAGAAGCCTAGGTCTCTATGAGCGCGAGCCAGCGCGAGACGGCGCCGCCTCGCCCGCGTCCCACATCCGTGCAGCAGCAGGCACCACCTCGCACACCGCAAGATCGCGCTTGGCCAGCGCCGCACGACCTGGCCTAATCCTAAGCAGCCGGCACCACCCCGGCGGCGCACCCGGCATCAGGTACTTGGTGCCGTGCGGGTAGTGGAGCGGGTCCTGGAACGGCGCCACCGGCACGCCCAGCGCGTCCTGCCGCGCGCAGCACGCCCCCGCTTGTGCTGCCACCGCGGTGCCACAGCGCAGGGCGCGGGCTTTCTGCGCTGAGCACGCCCTGCTGCCTGCTCCTCCAGCCCACCAAAACGGCTCCGCCGGCGAGGCGATCCGGCTCTTCGCACGCAAAGGATGCCGTGCGTCTGCCGCCCCTGCCGCCCCTGCGCCAGAGATGCCCGAGCCCTGTGGGGCGCCGTGCCACCCCGCATGGGGTCGCGCCGCGCGCCTGCAGCATGAAGATGTTGACGTCGCCGTCGGGCTTGTGCTCAAACATGCGCGCGCGCGTGACCATGCTGTCGGCCTCGCGCAGCATGCGCCTGCGCGGCCGGCGCGCGCCGCGCTCAGGGCTGCCTCGCCGCCTGGCCCAGCGATGGGGCTCCGGCGCTTGGCGAAGGCGCACAGGTGACCAGGCTGCAGCCGGAGGCGGCCTTGTCAGCGTGTCAGAATAGGGCATGCGCTGGGGAGTGCAAGCGGCAACCCTGCAGCCAGCAAGACATGCTGCCCATCGCAGAGGCGCGAGGGGCGGCCGCTTTGCTTGGCTGGTCAAATCGCTTCCCTCCATGGTGGACGACCAGACTCTTTCCGCGTTGGGTGACGACTTCGGCGCAGGGCGCTGCCCAGTCGAGCGGAGGCATGGCCGAGCGCGCACCTGATCCGGTGCATGCTGCAGAACGCGCCGGAGCCGCCGCCGACGCCGCCGGCGACAAAGTCGCGCTTCCAGGTCGCGTACAGCGCATCGCGCGCGATGCGCGGCCGTGTGCGCTCCCAGGCCTCGCCCGGCTCGTTGCCCTCGGCCACCAAGTCGTAGAAGGGCTTCATGTTGACCGCCGCGCCGCACCTGGGCGCGCGGCGGCGCGCGGTCGGCGCCCCCAGCGCCCAGCCCCACACCTGCGGCTGACCGCAGGCCGACCTTGCAGACAAGCTCTCGGCGCTTCATGCACACCGCGTGCACACCGCATGCAGGCAGTAAATGACACGGGAAAGTGGCGCCGGCGCGGCCGCGGCGGCGCACCCGTTGCGCTTGCCGAGCAGGAACTCGCCGCGGTAGATCTCGCCCGCGTGGCTGGTGTACATGCCCAGCCCATGCGCGTACCCGGAGTGGAACTCGCCCTCGTACCTGGCGCGCGCGCGCGGGGCAGCATGAGCGCAGCGCGCGCGCGGGGCGGCATGAGCGCAGCGCGCGCGCGCCCTGGCAAGGCCAGCGCCGGCCGCGCCTGGGTGCCGCTCGGACCCTTATCTGGCGGGACAGCCTAAAAGCTTATTTGGCGGAATACCCCAACCCTCATCTGGCAGAGCCGGCGCCGGCCGCGCCTGGGCGCCGCTCAGCGCCTCAGCAGCACAGCCTTGTTAGGAGCATGCGCACACTGTGGACGAAGTCATTTTTCTAACTGATGGCAGGCCTCCGTGCATAGGTGCGACGCGGCCCTAAACACGCTCCTGATGTACATTTGACACAGCTCTTGCTCTGTTGAGGCCTCCATTGTGACATGGACCATCGCTCAGGACGACCCCGGCTGCAAATGCTTACTGCTGCTGCTGTTCCCTTGCCACGCGTGGCGCCCTTGCCATCCACAGCCCTCGCAGAGCGGGCGCCAGCCGCACATCTCCCGCGCATCGATGCGGCCCCCGCGACATCAATGACTCACCCCACAGGGGCCTGGCCGGGAGCGCCCCGCACCGGTCCCCGCGCTGTGGGTGCTGGAAGCCGCCGCCGGTCCAGTTGCCGAACACCATGATGCCCTTGCCGTGCGGGATGCCCTCGCGCGTCAGCCCCTCATACGTCGTCGCGTCGTCGTACACCTTGCTCTCCCACATCAGCGCGTTGCCTGCGGCAGGGATAGGGTTAGGTTCTCGCGGCGCGTGCTCACGGGCAGCTGGCGCGGGCGCGGGCGCACGCAGCAGCCTCGCGAGCGGGCATGCGGCAGGCCGCCTCTGCAGCGGCACCCCCGCATGCACACTGAGGCCGCATTGTCCGCGCCCAAACCCGCTGCTCACGGCCGGCAACAGCGCGCGACCGTATCGCAACATGATGGAAGCAACACCTCTCTTCACTGTGCGACAGTGATATGTGCAACCAGACTGTCAGCCATCACAGCGGCTGCGCTGCAGTTGCAGAGGCCCGCGCGCCAGCGGCGGGGCGGCGGGCGGGCGGGCGGACCTACGAACGGCGCGAACGGATGGTCCGACTCTGCGAGCCAGGCACGCAACAGCCGCGTCAGCAGCGTAATTAAGCCCATACGTGGCGAGCAGGCGCCTTCCCGGGCAGCGCAGGCAGCTAGGCAGGCGCAGCGGGGTGCTGACCTGCCAGGTAGGAGGACGGGTCCTGCTTCATGTGCGGCAGGTTTGGCACCTGCGCAGCGACAAGCTCGTGACGCTCGGCAGCCGGAATGCCGCGTTCGCCTCCCCAGCGAGCGGCCAGCCTCGGCACTGCCTGTCACTGCTGGAGATTGCGATGCTCCTCAGGCAACTTCAAATCAGGCAAGCGGTGTCGCCCGGCAGACAGTATGGCGCTTCGCCTGGCGAGCATGCGGGGCAGGATCAGCGTCCACTAGCGCGAGGTGACTGAGGAGCGGGCCTTTCAACACATTTTACTCCGCATGCGGGCGGCAGGCGGGGGGGGGGGGGGGCCCCACTGGAGGGCACTGCCAGGCGCTTGTCTATACATGCACGTGCAACAGGACAGGGCAGAATTGGGCGCAGCGGCGCACAAATCGCCCCCTGCCAATAATCTGCACCGCCGCCACAGTGCTCTGTCAGTAGCAGCCCCAGGACTGAAGTGCAGTGAGAGCAGCAGCACGCTCATTGCAAGAGGGAGTGCATGCAGCTTGTTGGCACCTTGGGCTCGTCGTCCGACCTCCGACCCCATTGGTCTGTGCCGTCGTCCATTGGAGCGGCCTGTGCTGTTCAAGGCACTCGTCTGCGCGTCTGCTCCTGCGAGCAAGGTAGCACAGCAAGCGCTGAGAGCCAGCGAGGGGCGCCTGCAAGTGGTTTCTTCTGCAGCCTTGCCAGAGCCCGCACCTCAGACGCAAGCAGCACTGCGTTGAGGCACCTGCAGCCAGACAGTAGTAACAAGTCGTCCGCTGTCAGCCCTCGCCCTTGGTGGCCTGTGCGGGCACCACGCCGCAGCCGCAATACAAGCTTTCCGCGCCGCTGCAGCACCTGCGTCAGCACGCTGCTCCTCTCAGGTAACGCAACTGTCGGCTTGACTCTACACAGCACACTGAGTCCGTCGGCTGCCCACGGCAGTTTGCGTGCGTAACAGGACTCGCAATGCATTGCGCACCGTTCACTGCTGGCGAATGGGTTGGAGGCGTGTAAACCTGAATGTCTTGCTGTTGCAAAAACGAAGTCGCGCAGCCTCACCGGCGCAGCAACCCTGCGAGGGTATTGGTTTTGGGCCAGGACCTGGTGCATGCACAAGGCCATATGGCTGTACTTTTCATCCAGCACTAGGACACCCGCGCAGTAGCCTGCTGATATCTTGCTTGCCTCCCTCGTTGCAGTGATCTGCAATGCGTAGCCCTGCCACAGGGCTGCCCCCGTAAACAGCCCAAAGCTGGCTGATACGGCCTCCGATGTATCTCATCACGAGAGTCGATGGGATGAGCTGTGCGGCATGCTGTGCACAAAGCGGACTGGGACGTCTTTTTGGGAAGTCAGTTATTTTTCCAGGGTCTGGAGCACCCATGGCTCGCATTCTTCTTCCACACAGTCGACAAAGCCCCGCATGGGAGGCCAAGTAGAGGTCTGGCGCGGGCAAGTGCATGCGACATGCTCACTGGTAACATTCAATGTAATCGCAGCCAATCATGCGCCAGCCCAGCTCACTGCGTATGGCGGCCAGGCGCCGGCGCTGCGCCCCGCCGTCGGTCACGGCTGTCTGGAGAGGCCAGATGTACCTCACGCTGCCTGGGCGTGCAACAGTCTGCGGTCAGTGGAGTGGCCGCTTGCAGCAAAATTCTAGGCAGGCAGAAGCTCGAACGACGCGCGCCTGCCATAGAGCGGTAGGTCACGATGGGCGCCCCCTCGTCGCCTGCCCTCCTGTCTCCAGGCTTGCGCTCACGCACCAGAAACCTGGCCGAAATCTTGGTTCAACCTTCATTTCTGCAAAGCCAAGCGACGGCAGAGCCCAGCACGCGCCATGCGCCAGGCCGCTCACTCCATCACGTCGCGCCCGAATAGGCTCGGCACTTCGTACGCGCGGTAGAGCGCGCGTTCCGGCAGCGTCCCCACCTCGCGCTCTGTAATCAGCTCCGCCTGTGGGCACACCGACGCCACTGCGCCGTCCAGCACCTGCGGCGCCGCCCCGGCAGCGAGGTTAGGGTAGGGTCTTGTTCAGCCCTGCTGCCACAGCAGCTGGCAAAGGTGGCAGAGCGCTAGCGGCCGAGCCGGGACGCGGCGGGAGCCTCGCCTGCAGCGTCGCCTGCGCTGTGCGCTCGTTCGACTCCCAGGCCGGACCATAGAGCTGCGCGCACATGGGCCTGGTAAATTTTTATGCTGCAGACACATACCACATTAAGTGGGCTGCAGGGGGCGCACGTCGTTCAGACTGGCTGTCGATATGCAGTTGGGGTTGTAGCCGCCCAAGCACGGCCGGATGCGCCTGGGCCCCAGACTGAACACCCTGAGAGAGCACGACAGTACGATAGTAGCAGCAACAGAGACAGCCTTCTATGCAAAGTCTGCAACAACAAGATGTCACACTTCTGGTACCGTTAAAGAGTGTGTCACTGAGAGCAAGCACTACAGAGTGTTTGCAAGTTCGCAACTGAGGGGCAAAGAAACTTGGCCTCGCAGAGGCCACAGTGCATGTGAAGCACCCGTCTGCGCTCGGTCCGTAAGGGATGCTCCGCGACTGCGTGTACGGTGTGTCAGCACGTGCGGGCGCTGTCAGTGCGGTCAAGGCCGCTGACAACGCTAGGCTCCTCCTGCTCAGCACAGGCAGACCAGTTGCTGCACTCTTGCCTCCCTGCCTGCATGCTGTGCACATCGGTACAAGGTCTGCTTGCAGTAGGTTCATCAGGCCAGACTGGGACACTCTTGTGTCCGGGCCAGTGAAACAAGCTTGTCTGGCTGGCGAGCACCGCGGCCTTGAGCTCAAGCTCGGGCAGCTTGCAATGCAATACAGAGCGCGATAAAGTGCGGCTGAACTTCGATTGCGCCTGGATTGAGTGGAAGTGCTGTACTAATATCAGCTGTGCTTGGAAAGCGAGGAGCACAGGGCCTGTGGCTACCCTGCTTATGCCTGCTCGATGACACATACCTGCTTCCGAGCAGAGTCTCACAGAAAAGGCCTGCTCGGCGGCTGGCAGAACAGCACCACAAGGCAGTCCGCAGGCATGGTGTGCCCGATGCGCTTTGCGCTTGTGGGCATCTCTGCGGTGGTGGCGGTTCTGGCGCTCGCGCTATCGCAGTGCAGAAGCTCCGTTGGAAAGGGCGGCTTAGAGAGGCGAGCGAGCAACGCGGCAATGGTGCGCGCCTCGGGCCGTCCAGCCTCGCGTGCACCCACGCCTCGCCCGTCCAAAAAAACATGCGCTGGGAATGGCGCCGCTCTGGGCGCGCGTTATTTAGCCTGGCAAGCAAGGGCTGTGCGTTGTATGTGGTCCTGTGTGAGCGTGTGCCGGCGTGAGTGGTTGCGGTTTCCTGTAGCCTGGTCCCGAGCAGGGGGCGCACGTAGTAGCATGCCCTGCGGGCGCCCTGGGGGCGCCCTGGCTCACATGCTGCTGTGAATGCAGTCCCAGCGCCAGTCGCGTGGGCGCAGGTGGACACGCGGAACTGGCGGCGAGCGCTGCTGGATATGTTCACGGGGCGGTACCTGTGGCGCGTGGGCTGCGCACTGTACGAGGGGGCCGGCGAGCGTGACGAGCGCGGCTGGCAGAGCTGCCACACGGCCGCCGTGAAGGCCTCCTAGGCCAGGTTTCTGGCGCGCCTGTCCCTCTAGCTACTCGACGGCGCACCTCAGCGTCCGCGATGGGCCTCGCGTGTGCCGGGCAGCAGGCCGTAAAGTGGCCTCGTGTGCACAGCCTTGGACCGGCAGCATACTCGTTGCTTGGGCGGAGTGTCCTGTTCGGCAAAGTCGTATTTGTTTCGGTCTGGCAAGTCGCTGCTGCGCTCTTCTGGCTTGGCATCTGTGTGTCGTGACCACAAAGCGCACTACTGTGGTGCTGCCATGTTTTTTGAGGCCGTGCTTTGCGTGTGGCGTCAGCATGTACACTAGCATGTCAGAGACCTAGTTCACCAGCATGTGTTATAGCCTTGCAAGGAGTTGTGTTGGAACATCACGCAGGGGTCAAGGAACGCAGGGCTCAGCTCGGCGTGTGGCCAGTACTTGCAGTCATTGCAGGACATCTTTGGTGTCAAATGTAACCTGCCTACTGGCCAACATCTTGCGTATCCTGAACCAAGCTGATGCGGTTTATTGAAGAAGCCTCCCGGCGAAGCAGAGCCTGTCTGGCGCCCCGGGCGCTAGGCCGCCCGTCGCGACGCCAGCCGGCCCTGCTCGAGGCCGCCGCTGCCCCGAGGGGGAAGGTGGACGGGCTCAGTGCGCAAACGCGTCCAGCGTGGCCTCCAGCGCCGCGGGCGCAAAGTCGCCCGTCACGACGCAGGAGCCCAGCGGGCCCCGGAGCAGGATCAGGCGCAGGCGGCCGTCCTGCACCTTCTTGTCCACGGCCATTATGTCCCGGAACTGCTGCTTCGTCATGCCCTACGCAACAGGGTAGGATCAGGTCTCAGCATAGGGTCAGGCACGCTGCCTCGCCCCGCCGCTCCTGGCCGGCAAAGCCTGGCATGTCCACCTCACTTGCACAACTCGAGCTGGTTTGCTCGAGCGTGAGCGCATCACCACGTTTTGGATGGGCCGGCGCGAGCAGATCCTGCACAATGTGGTAGAGCTGCTCGTGCTGAGGCCGCGGGGCGCTGGCGGCGCACCGCGGGCGCCGTGACGGGCAGCTGGGCGCGCTGCAGCAGGCGCACGGTGCGGTCCAGCACGTCGCGCTCGATCCAGCCCAGGCGGTGCGACATGTCCGCCGCCATGACCATGCCGGCGGCCACCGCCTCGCCATGCAGCCAGACGCCTGCGCACCGCCCGCCGCGCATGAGGCGATGCATGGGGTACGACCGTCGGGGTGAGGCGGAGCGGGGGTGGCAGCCCTGTCCCCGGCGCTGCTCGGGCCCGCAGCGCAGGCCCCTCTGGCTTCGAACTCTTGCATTTGCAGGCAATGACAAAGTGTCTCACGGCGCCCGCAAGCAGCACTGTACCAGGTGCCGAGCGAAGCAGCCCAGCGTGCACGGCGTATCTACCAGCGCCCTCCAAGCTCTTGGGGAGCAGAGGACGGTGCGGGAACCAATCTCCTTGTTCTGACGGCGCCCCGAGACCCGCAAGGCACGCTAGAATGCGCGGGGGCGGCGGCGCGCCGTAGCCCTGCGCGGTCTCCATCGCGTGCCCGAACGTGTGGCCCAGGTTGAGCGTTGCGCGCACGCCGCCCTCGCGCTCGTCGGCGGCGACCACTGCCGCCTTGTTCACGCACGAGCGCTCAATTGCGTACGTCAGCGCCTGGCCCGGCGCGCGCGCGTTCAGCAACAGCTTAGGAGTAGGGTAAGCTAACCCAAACCCTACCTACGCTCGCCAGCGGCGCAGGCCACGCCTCGGACGCCGCATGCGTTTGGAGCCGCACGCGCCTCCGCCTGGCGCCAAAGCAGCTCCCCGCGGGCCAGCACAGAGCCCGCTGACGCGGCAGCCTCGCCAACGCAGGGTGCAGCAGCGCGGCGCGCTGCTGCATGGCTGACAACACAGAGTGGGTAGCTGCTCGGCCTGTGCGCGTGTACGGCACCGGCGTGGTGTCATCGCGGGGGCCGCGTTGCGCGCCGACAGCGCTCACACGCGATGCTGCAGTGATGCGGGCCTGCGGCGCGCGCGGCACCTGCGGGTCGCGCTGGAGCAGGCGCTCCATGTTGGCCTCCAGCCAGGCGAAGAGCGCGGGGTCGCGGATGAGGCCGTACTTGACGATCTCGCTGATGCCGCTCGCCAGCTCGCGGTCCGGCAGCGTGCTGAGCGTGTCCACGTCAATGAGCACTGCGCCGCGCGCCCGGGCTCGGCACGGCCCGCTGTGTTGTATACGCACTCCGTTGCCATCACAAAGCAGCAACACATGCTGATCTGCTTTCATATGGAAGTGAGGGATGCCCTCGAGCGGTGCAACGTTGCCCTGCGTGCGGTGACCTTGTGATCTACGTCTCATACAACAACCACCCGGTGGAACAGGCTGCCCCAGAAGCACAGCGCATGCGCGACCGGACCGCGCGCAGGACAGGGCTGCCCGACCACACTGCCGGAGTTTAGCACGGCCGCACGCCCGGCGCCACGGCCGGGCGGGCGGCAATTATGTCGGCCGACTGGCCTCCTGGTCGCAGAAGGCGCGCCCGGCAGGCGCGCAGCGGGTGCAGGCATGCGCAGAAGCCGCGCAGAGCTCGCGGGCTTGCGCAGCGCCCCCGCTGCCGCACGCAGGCTGCGCTGGCGCTGGGACTTCGGCTATCTGAGGTTACCCTGCCGGGGGATTGCCGTACCTCAACCCTACCCTGACAGGGGTGGGCGCACCGCAGCGCGGCTGGTAGAAGGCGCCGATCATGTTCTTGCCGGCCGGGTGGTTGACGCCCGTCTTGCCGCCGACGGACGAGTCCACGGTCGCCATCACGGTCGTCGGCACCTGCGCGGCGCGCGCCTGCGCGTCGCGAGCCGGCTGCCGCCCGCGCGCTGCACGAAAAGCAGCGGATGCGCAGGAGCACCAGAGAGACGCCGGACAATGCGGCAGCACGCAGGCAGTGATGCTTTGTGGTGGCACGAGGCAGCCGTTCACGCTGACGCGCATGACACACCGGCGTGCACCTACGACTGGGGGTGGAGTGAACGCAGGCTCGAGCACTACACAGGCAAGGCCGCGCAAAGTCACAGCACGTCCTGTCGACCTGGCGTGACACGCCTGAGCACACGGCGCCACCCCACGCGGGCCGGGGCGCGCCTGGATGAAGTGCACGCCGCGCTGGTACGCCGACGCGGCAAAGCCGGTCATGTCGCCGATCACGCCGCCGCCCAGCGCCACAAACGTGGTGCTGCGGTCCAGGCGCGCCTCCAGCGCCTTGTCAAACACCTGGCGCGCAGCCCATTGCCGATCAAAAGTGTGCAGGCACAGCGCGACGGCAACAGGCCGACTCCCTGCGCGGGCCCCCTTTGGTGCAGGCTAAGCCAGCCTAGTGGTACTAACAGCTCGCCAGCGCGCCTGCACCAGCAAATCAGCCGCGACCGAGCGGGACTGCGAGTTGTCAGGACTGCTGCACTGCACACCAGCCCGCTGGACTAAGGGGCCGGCCAACCTGCATCAGCACCTCTGTCGACTTGTATTGCTCGCCGTCTGGCAGCACGACGTGCTCCACCTGGATGCCCTCCGGCCCGCCCTCCAGCGCCGCTCGACACCTGCCGTTCCCAGCGCCACCAGTCTGGACCCACCATCGCAGGTTGCAGCACAGGCGCTCAGGAGCTGGCTGTTCGCCACACGTGTCATAGACAATCAGAGTGTGTCGTTAGGTGCGGCATGCAAGGCAACCAGCATCTCACAGCCTGCGGCAACGAGGCAGCAAGCGCGCCAGCGGCTCAGCAAAGCTGACACAGCTGAGCGAGCCGGGCTGCGGCCGCACCTGTCCAGGTACAGCGGCCCAACCGTCTCGTTGGTCACTATGAGGGCGCGCTTGCCGGGCACGTGGCGCCGCAGCAGCTCCCCCTGCTCCAGCAGCCCCCGGCCAATGTAGATTGGGTAGGTGCGGTCGCCCAGGTCCACCTCCACGGTCTCCATCGCCGCCGCAAGCGGCGCCGCCTCCACCGCGACAGGCACGCGCCACCAGCCAGCGCGCCTGCCGCTGGCCGGCCTGCTCGGCAGCGCCTCAGCCGCGCCGCCGCAGCCGACGCGCGCGCAGCTTGACACCGCGGGCGCTGGCACGGACACAGGGATGTGCCGCGGCGGCAGGGCGCGGGCCGCAGTGGGCACGCGCCCGGCCAGGCTCGCCTGCAGCGGCGCTGCGGGCGACTGCGCTTGCATGGATCCGGCTCAAGCAAGGCGCTCTGAAAGCTTCCGCTGGGCGGGCGTACGATGCGCGCCGATGGTCCTAAGCTCCTAAGCTGCCATAAGCAGGTTAAGGGTGGGTAGGTTCGGATCAAAGCGCATCATGCGCTTGGCATGAAGTGAGCCAGCAACTTACTTGCGGTAGTTGAGCCTGCCAAATGCCGCTAGGGGCAACGCATATATCCGCCTGCGCCTGGGACTGGCGCGGATGCTCAGGTTGTGCGCTTCCGGCTGGGGTGCTCCACACTCACTTCCGTAGCGCGACGGTATCAGGGGTCTGCCATGCCGAGCGGGTCTGCCCGTGCTGCGACCAGGGCGCTCTTGGGGACGAGTACCACGTCATGTTTGAGTGCCCGGTCACTCGAGCCGCCCGTGAGCCTTTCGCGCACTTAATGCCAATTTCCAGGTACGACTATGCTTGCATTTAATCGGCATCCAGCAGTAGCCAAATGCATGCTTGCCTGCGTAGATGCAGTTTAGTTGATCGGCAATGCGTAGCCCTGTTTCAGGGCTGCGCCCGTAAGCAGCCAAAGTTGGGTGGTACACAGTCGTTCACTCATATTCATTCACTCAGCAATGCTCTCTCATCAGCATGGCAGCGGGACACTCACAGAGTTCTCATCCTGGCATGCATCAACGTCTGTTAAAGATCGCCTGCCCAAGTACATCATGACGCAGGCTGTTGACCATGACAGCCAAAAGACGCATTGCACGCACTGGCTGCCGAGCGCATGGATCCGTCGGCAGTCTTGCGTCTGATCACGGTGAGCTATCGGGTGACAGACAGTATCGACCGCTTCATTGTGAATGTACAAGGCAACCAGGCGCTCGCATTCCGGCTCAGCTGCGTCAAGAGCCTGATATACGGCATGCGCAGTCGTGGATGGAGGCCTCCACGCGGCTGCGCACGCCGTATATCAGGCTCTTGACGCAGCTGAGCCTGAATGCGAGCGCCTGGTTGCCTTGTACATGCGCAATAATGCGGTCGATGCTGGCGGTCCGCTGATAGCTGAGGGTGATGAGACTGCCGGGAGGCCAGCCGCGCCAGCCGCTGCGAGCAGCCACAGCTGCTGTGGCTGCTAACACAGATGTTGGAGGACGCATGGGTGAGCTCCGCACTGTGACATCTTGCTCGCCTCAAGCGCCAGCTCATGGTGTCCAATGTAAGCTTAAAACCCTTTCTTTGGACCGTCCAAGGGCTGCATTCGGGCGCAGCAAGCGGCTTACACTGCGGTCCGTCTGCTGTGCCCGTCCTAGCTGCGCTGCCTCTGATCTGAACCTATTGCAGACAGCAGCCATGACAGAAGCTCAACTCCTTGAGAGGCTCGCGCCGGTCACAGCCACTATCAAAAGCCTCGTCAACGGCGGTGTAGTCAGCGCCAGGCTGAGCACTGCCAGCACGCACGCGGACGTACAGGACGCGCTGGAAGCAGGAATACAGGAGACGCTACACGCTGTTGTTGAACTGTCAAAGGTGCGCTGCATCCCGCGCACCTTGGCTCAGCCGCGGCTTGCACAGGTGTGATTCGAGCTTGCTGCGCGCGCTCGCGCTCACAAACCATACCACAAACATATGCAGCGGTCGCAGGTGCTGCTCGAGGAAGGCGGCGCTGTGGAGCAGCGCCGCGCAGAAGAGAAGACCTGGTGGTATCGCTTATTCGTGGGATGGTGGATGCCGCACAAGCTTTCAGACCACTACCGCAGTATGGCCGTCAACTTGGTGATGGAGGCCGCGGAGGTCCTGATTGACCATTGGCAGATGGCGCAGCCCACGCCGGTGGACTTCTTCAGCGCAGAGGAGCTGCAGGTGGCAAATGCCTACCCCCCGGGCGTCTTTGAGCACCTCCTGTACCTGTGGCGCGAGCATCGCAACATAGTCATCAACCGCCCTGCCAGCGGTGCGCTGACACTCACGCGTACACACGCAGAGCCTCTGTCTACTGCCTTGCTTGCTTGAGGCGGACCGGGCTGGCGGGTTGACGGACAACTCTGACTTGTATTTTTGCATGCCCTTGCATGTATTGGCACTTTTCAGTTGTTGCACGCTTCCAGTGGCCTGCTATCGCACAGACCGGTGCGTGCCTGTCTTTGTCCCAGGCACAGGACATGTACGGTTTTGCGCATGCATAGCAAGTCCAAGTGGGAGCGCACCCAGCACAACATACATGAAGCCCTTACCATTGTGTGTTATATCGCGACAGGGCAAGGCCAGGCTGATGCTGAACCTGATGCACTACAGCCACCTCGAGCAAGAGCAGGCGGCCGCGGCCTAAGGCTGCTAAGAAAGAGCATGCGGCTGCTCAGCGGCCAGGCCAGGGGTGGCCAGGCGGCCGCAGCAAGCGTGGGTGCGAGGGCTATCCTGCCAAGACGGGAGATGCGGCAAGCAGCTTGTGGCAGAGCGCAGCAAGGCTCAAAGTGCTCAAGGGTCGAGCAGGACTTACAGCATGTGACAGTGCTCCTCTAACCCTGTGCCGGACACTGCTGGTAAGTAACTCTGTGCCTAGCGTGGCATGCAAGTTGCGCGGTGTGACAAGCAGGCCCTTGCTGTGTCCATTTTGCAGGACCTGCTGAGCTCAGTGCAAGTAGGTCTGCCTTCTAGCTTTTAACGGGTCAGTAGCGCTTCAACAGAGAAGGGAATCGAGTGCTGGTGCAGGTGGGTGTAAACAAGTGACAGGACTGCAAGGACTGGACGCATGCAGATGCTTGGGTTCCGCTTCAACTCTATGTCCAGAACATGCTGGCCCGCGGTTGCATGCATAGTGCTCAAGCGGCGCATGCGCCCAGGAGGCAAAAGGGCGCTTCACGACCCTCCTCGAAAAGGAGCCAGCCGGAGGTAATCCGCCTGAGAAGCCCTGCCTGGCGCACTGGCTGATCCAGGCGTGCAGAGATTTCTCATATTACACTTATAGGCCCTCTGCTCCTGTGCACGCATGCCCTCTGCTCTTGTGCACTCCCGCACCTCAGCACAACAGTGTGCAAATCGTTTGCAAACACAGATGCAGTTGTGTGTCTGAATACACGCGGGATACATGTGTCCACCATGCTATTTTGTGTTTCATCCTGAAGTGCGCCGTGTACTCAGCCGTCTGCGCCTGCTTCGTAACAGGCGTCACTGCCCTCCCAAGGGCGTCCCCTAGCAAGCCCTCAGACCCTATTTTTTAAGCAGTGCCCCAGAGGACCAAACGTACGAGCCGATACGCCCAGCTCAGCTACCCTGCGCCGGACACCGCGCCGGGCGAGCGACGACTGCGCCCTGTGCCTGGACCAGCTGCTCGTGCGCCGACAGCTCACTCTCATTTGATAACTGCCCGCGCTCTCAGCGCCTGCATGGCCTCTTCTGGCACGCGTGCCTGTACCGGTGCGTCTGACTGCCACTCTGAGCTGCAGAGCGCGACCATGTGCTGCCCAGTCCAGTACCCAAACCAAACGCCTCTGCATTTCAAGCTTGGGGGGGCCAGGGAGGGCGGAGGCAGGCAGACTGCGCTGTGTTCACTGCTTCTAGAGCGCGCCGGCCTTGGCTGTGTGTCAATCGAGGGGGATGTAGCATGTGGCACGCCCTGTCTCACCCGCCCACTGGCGCGCAGGTGGCATGGCGCCGCACGGCTTCGCCGATCTGCCTGTGCTTCAGGACTGGCACGACCAACGGACGGCGCCGCGGCCCCAGGCGTGCGGCGTGGAGGCCTGCGGCGCGCGGCTCATCAAGAAGTACCACCTGAAGCACCGCCTGTGCCCGCAGCACTGCAAGTGCCTGGCCGTGCTGCGCCGCGGCGTGCCGCAGCGCTGGTGCGCGCAGTGCAACGTGTTCCACACGCTGGACGCGTTCTTTGCCACGCAAGGGTGCGCGCCTGCCTCGCGCCTTGGAGCGCGCTCCGCGCACCCCACCCTCCCACCCTTCGTGCTTCATAACTCGAGCCGTCTGCGCTGCATGTTGCAACTAACGAGCTACTGAGCCCTGGCCAAGCGCTCTTCCATTCGCCAGACATGTGACTCTGAACGCCCGGCCACGCTGGGGGCCTGAGCAAACGCGCCGGGGCAGGTCCTGCATGGCCAAGCTCAAGGCGCACAACGAGCGCCGGACGCGCCCGCCCGGCGCGCCCGCGGCCACGCTGCGGCCCACCAAGCGCAGGGGCGACGCGCAGCCGGCAGTCGCGCCCGCGGCTGGAGCCGCGCCCGCGGCCGCGCACCCGCGACCGTTGACCCAGCTCTGGCGCTCCGAGGGCGACGCGGGCGCCGCGCCCGCTCAGCTCGCGGGAGCTCATGGGGCAGAGCCTGTGTGGCTGCCCGCTGGGCACGGGCGCGTCATCTACAACACAGCAGCCGCGCCCGTGAGGTTGCCCGCCAAGCGCACGCGAGACGCGGGCGACGCGGCAGCCGCGCCCGCCGCGCCGGCTCACCCTGCTGACGGCTATGGGCCGGCGCCCATATGGTTGCCCGCTGAGCGCGGGCGCGGCATCGACACTGCGGCAGCCGCGCCCGCCGCGCAAGCCTATCCCGCACACTATGGGGCGGGGCGCGTGTGGTTGCCGGCTGAGCGCGGGCGCGACGCCTGCGACGCAGCAGCCGCGCCCGCTGCGGACATAGAAATGCCCGCGCGTGGCCTGCGCGGCATGCGCGCGCGGCGACCAGACCCTGCTGATGCCGTGCCCGGCGGCCCTGGGCACGCGGCAGGCGTAGCGCCGCCGCCGTCCGCCGCCGGGGTGGACGCGTATTGGCCAAAGGTGGAGCCCCGGGGCGGACCAGCCGCGGCGCGCAAGGCCGGCGGCGCGCAGCCGGCCGACAGCGGCGGCAGCCCCGGCGGGCGCAGCAGCGCCTCCGACGCGGACGAGGCGAACTGGGTGTCGGCGGTGGTCGCGCGCGCGCGCGCCGCGGAGGCCGCCGCAGACGGCCTGGGTGAGGTGGGCGCGGTCGCGGCGAGCCTGCTGCGGCTCGCGCGCGCCGGCAAGCCGCGCGCCTCCGAGCTGCTCCGCGTGGAGTGCTAGCTGGCCCGCGCTCCGGCGATCCGCCCCGCAGCCTGGTCTGCAAAGGAGGCGGGCGGGGGGCAGGGGACACGGCGCCTGCGGAGGCTCAGAAGCCGGCTGGTGGAGCCTGCTGCGGCTTAAGTGCCGCCTCCGAGCCGGCCCGGCCTAGCGCTGCACCGCGTCCAGAGGCTCTGGCCGGCCAGCTGCGCAGCTGGTATGCCAGGTTGTCTGCGGGGCGGAAGTTCTGTCGTGCCAGCCCATGCGCTGGGGCGTCAGTGAGAGTGATTGCTACTGGGTGTGCGACTGAGTGTGCGCTGTGAGAGTACGCGGCGAGTGCCAAGCGCGTCCTGCCAGACCTGCGACATTGACAGGCCGAGCCATGCGCTCTGCCAGAGCAAGGACCTGCAGTGACCGTGCCTTGGCGCGATGCCGTGATTGCAATTCAGCTGGTTTCTGCTGACAACGCCTGCAAGTTACTCGCTTACCTTGCTGTGATGGGCAAGCAAAGGTGGAACAGGCAATGCAGCTGGAGCAAAACTGCTTGACTTTGCACATGCACAAGTGCAGCGCTTTGAGCAGCCACAAACCTTCAAGCTGCACAGACACCGTCCAGCAACAGCACACCAGCAATGCCCTACTCACCTTCTACTCACACACACTGGTGCGGTGTCACCTGCATTTTCCAGCACATGCGCACGAGCCTTGATACCATAACAGAGCCCTCCTGGCGAGCTCTCATGCCTGCAAGCCCATGCTCTGCTGCCCATGTCTCACAGTGCTCACCTGGCAGGCTGCCTGCTCTCACGTATTCACCTCTAAGCAACGCCCCGCACATCCAAGGCGTAAAGACTCGCAACCACTGGCGCACGCCCCGCTGCTGCTCTGACACCTCCCACTCACAGTCTGTACCTGCCCGCCTAAGCAGCATGACTTCAGCTTCAACGGGACAGGGCAGCTTCCATCATGACATGGCAGCTTGCAGGAGGCGTGCGAGCAGACGGCTGCGCCCCGCCACCCTGCTTGCCCGTTCCTCGCTCTCGCCTAGCGCACACAACACCCTGCAGGCGCACGGCCTCGCGTCCGGCGCCTCGCCTCCCGGCGCCTCCTTGCGCCTGTGTCCGTGTCCTGCATGCAAGCATGGCATCCTATGCGATGCCCCCCTCCCGCTCCCCCTCAACGACCCCCTCCATGGCCCCCTCCTTGGGCCCCTCCGCGCCCTCCTCCGCGCCCCCCTCCTTGGGCCCTTCCGCGCCCCCCTCAGCGCCCCCATCAGTGCCCCCCTCCGTGCCCCCCTCCGCGCCCCCCTCCGCGCCCCCCGCCTTCCCCGCCTCCAGCGCGCGCGCGAAGGCCTCCAGGCGCGCCGCCTGCTCCTCCGGCGTCTCCTTGGGCTTGGCTGCGTGCCAGGTAGCGACGCCATCCCAGAGCTCCGCGGCCAGGCGCCGCCCGCCGAAGAAGCGGCCGGCCATGAGCGCGAGGCACTGCGCCGCGGCGTCCGCCGAGCGGAACTTCACCGTCACGACGCCCTCCGGGCTGTGGCTGTAGATCTTCACCTGCCGCGCGCGGCCGGCGCGGTCAGCGCGCGCGACCGGCCGCCAGCCTGCTGACCAGGGCTGCCGGGTCGGGATGGCTCCTGGCGCTCGGCGCAGCGGTCGCATGATGGCTGCATTGTGAAGACCTCCCTTGTGTTTGAGCACAAACCCTACGTGCGCCTCAACATTTTAGCTTTGCGTCTAGACACGGCCACCGCGGCTCGAGCGACCATGCGTCACAGCCCGTATCAGCCACGCGGCGACAGTGACCACAGCAAGCGGGGCGCCGGCAGCGCGTGCGCCGCGCCTTGTCCACCGCGCCCAGCTTGGTGCACTCCTTTAGCATGTCGGCCTGCAGCTCCGCGTGCAGCGCCGGCTCCGCCTCAAACTCGGACGGGTGGAACACGTTGCGCAGCACCACCGTGACCTGCGCGCGGCCCCCCTCTGTGGCGCGCTGCCTCCCGCGCGGCCTACAAATGACATGCGGCGGCGCAGCCGCGCAGCAGCCATGCACCCGGCTCTAAATTGTTTGTGCACACGTTTAGGCTCAAGACGTGGACTTCTGTCAAAAATGCGCCGGTGTCTGTTGTTGCACGGCTGCTCCAGCTTGCAGAGCTAGTAGAAAGAGCAACCTCACGCGCATCCAGGCCGCCTCCCCAGCCTTCACATACACGAATACAAGGCAAATGATGATGAGATGTGGCATAGGCCCAGCAGTAATTGCTCAAGGACAGCGGCGCGCGCTCTGGCCGACGCGCCGACCACTGCCGCCAGAGCCCGTGCAGCCCTCTGGGGGCGGGGGGCAGCGGCTGTCGGGTGCATGGGCGCGCCTGCGTGGCCTTGGCCTGGTCGTCGAAGCCGCCCCAGCCGAGCGCCTTCTCCACCTTGGCCGCCTTCTTGAGCTTTTTCGCCTTCTTCTTGGGCACGTAGTCCGCGCCGCGCATCTCGAACTTGGCCTCCTGCGGGTTTGGGTAGGGTAGGGTAGGGATAGATGCGCACACCCTTGCGCACAGTCACGTGCGCGTCAGGCGCGGCACGCACGCCTGATCGGGCGCGCGCCACGCTGGCGCACGCACGCCTGTTCGGCCGCGTTCCTTGGCTCCCCGTTGTGCGGGGGGTGATGTAGGGCTCGGGTCGGAGCGGCGCCGGAGGCGCACCAACGCGGCGGCCAGGCCGGGCGGGTGCGAGCGCCAGCCCCATGTAGATGCCATGCCGTGCACTCAGGGTGCTCTCCATCAACGGTCTTGCACCACGCATTGTTCCTGTAATATTCTAATTGAGGAGCGGCTCGGGCGCGGCACCTGCACGGTGATCGTCTTGGACGGGTCGTCCCGGAAGCAGGACCCGTCCAGGATCTTGCACGCCAGCTCCACCTGCGGCAGCATGTCAGTGTGACCTTCACCTGATGCAGTATAAGCCTATATTGGACCTGCAGCAGCATGGCACGCTCTGCACATCTTGCCTGTCAGTCCTGTGGCACTCAAATTTCCAGCGGCAGCCTCAGGAGCCTTTAAAGCGGACCTCACAGCCACTCAGCGCAGCAGCAGCCTTGCTTCGCCATAACTGATCACTTCTCATCGCCTTTCGCTCGTTGCTGTTTGCAAAATTACATCCTTTGTGGCCCACCACATTCACAGCACGCTTTCACCAATCCATGTATGATTTTCGAGAGCTGGCAACTCGCACACCCGCAACAGAGCCCGGATGGGCCAGCAGAGACGGAGCGCGCGCGGCGCACCGAGGGCACCTTGAGGTACGTGACCAGCCCATCGCCCTTGGGCATGCCGGTCGCCTTGTCGCGGTAGATCTTGATGCGCGGCCTGCCCTCGTCGCCCTCCTTGATGATGCCGCACTTGCTAAAGACCTGGCGCGGCGCGCCAGGGTATCCTGTTAAACAACGGTCTGCTCTGCAGGCTGCACCAACACAGGGTTGCAGGTTGCACGTATATGGGGCAGGAAGGTGCCGAGCTGCGGCCCCCAACCCCTCGGTCGCCGCTGCCTGGGGCAGCCAGCCCAGCAGGCCCGGCCGCCGGCCTGCCTGCCTCACGGCCCACGCGAGATGCCGCCCTGGGCCGCGCCCGCTGCCAGACGGGCCTCCCCTCCCGCGCGGCCCCGCGCTCGCACACCATTGCTGGGCTAGGCCGTTCTCTGGCCCCTTGCGCGCCTGAGAGGCAGGCTCGCCAGGGGTGGTGTCTGCCGTGAGGCCGCGCCTGCACCATCTCCGCCTCGGTCACATCGTCGGGCAGGCCCTGCACGTACACGCTCGTGTTGACCTTCAGGTTGAACCAGGCCGCCTCCTTCTCCGCGGCCTGCGCGCACCCGCCGCCCCGTCAGCACGCTCCCGGGCTCAGTGCACGTGCGCACCTCACTCTGGCCATTGCTTCTACGTGACCCCGCCCGCCCACGCTTACCCGCCGTTAGGCATGCCGATCCGAGCACGCTGCGCCGCTCCGCGCTAACCTCCTCACGTCAGCAGGTTGCAGGTTATAAGCCCACAGCACCCTGCCACGCCCCCGCATGCCCAAGCTGTGCTGATCAGAGGGCGGCCTTGCGGCTCGCATCCCAACCATGGGCCACGGGCGGGCGGGGGGCTGGGCGCGCCGCACCTCCCGCGCACGCCTCTGCTTCTCCCGATGCTTCTCCATGACAGCTTCGCTGCGCGTCTGTTTCGCGGCGCCGCCCTCAGCGGGCGCCGCGCCGCCGGCCGCCCCCGCCGCCGATGCATCAGCGCCGGCGCCCCCCTCGCCGGCGGGCGCGCGCCCCGAGGTGCCCGCCTCGCCGGCGCCGCGCCGCCGCGCCTCGCCGGCATCTGCCGCAGGGTCTCCTGCAGGGTCCCGGGCGCCGCCTGCGCCGCGGCCCTCGCCCTCGTCCTCCGCGTCCGAGTCCGGGGCGGGCGGCTTGTACTCCGGCAGCACCTCTTCGTCGGCCTCAAAGGTCATGTCCGCAACGCCGTAGTCGGGCGCGGTCAGGGCCGCAGCCGGCGGCGCGCCCGCGCCGCCCGGCGGCGCCTCGCGCGCGACAAACTTGCGCAGCGCGGGGTCCCACGCGTACAGCGTGCCGTCGTCGTCCTCGAACTCGCGCTCGCCCTCCGGCGGCGTGGCCGGCGGCTCCAGGTCGGGCGCCGGCGCGTGCGCGGCCTCGGCGGCCGGCGCGGTGCTCGCGCCGCCGTCGATGGCGGAGATCTCGGCGCGGAACGCGTCCAGCTCCGGGTCGGCGCGGCCCGCCGGCGCGGCGCGCACCGCCTTGGCGACCGCCGCCACGCGGCCGCGCTTGGCGGGCGGCGCCGCGCCCGCCGCGGCGGCGCCGTTGCTGTCCGGGGCTGCGGCAGCAGGCGCTGAGGGCGCGCCGCCGGGTGCCGCGGCGGGCGCATACGCCTGCAACTCCGCGCAGTCCCGCAGCGCCAGCCAGCCCGGCTGGCCCTCCGACCACACCAGCGAGTCTGCCGTCACTGCGCCTGCGGCAGCCAGGCCTGCCGCACGCAAGTGAGCCCGCTCAGCATCCTCCGCTGGCCCGCGGCGCCTTACGTGCAGCATTCTCCTGCTGTGCAGCTGCAAGCATATCACGTGTTTGCAGAAGCTCACTCACAGGTTGCCTTATGCAAGCAACGTGGTCTGTGTATAAGCACAAGCGCGCAACGACGGGTGGAAGTGAAATACCGGCAAAGCTGGCGGCGTCGTAGGGCCCGACATGCTGCCTGTTTGCGTCCAGATAGAACCACGGCACTGCTGCGGAGCCTGCCGGCGCTGATTGGTTGGCCATGCTGGCCGAGCTGGCGAGCTCAGGCGGCCTGACGATCCGCCAGCAGCGTCGGACCTACAACAGCTGAGGCGCCTTCAGCGATCACACTCCTTTCAAGTCCAGTACTCCATGTCCAGCTTTACAGCTCGTGACGGACCGCCGCATAACGTTGCAAATTTGAAGAACGATTTGGGTGTACGAAGAACAGAAAGGAAGGAAGTTTGGTACGCGCTACTTTTCAGGCAGCGCACAGGTTGTAATCGACACTCCAGATCCACACCCTGCCCCTTGCTGCTGGCCGGGTGACGAGCACCGAGCGAGCACCCGTGAAACTCTGCAATGACGCCTGCGCCTGTGGCAAAGGACGTCGTGCTGGTCACCGGGGGCACTGGCTTGGTGGGCCGTGCCGTGCAGGAGGTCATCGAGGCGGACCCACCGGCCGGCCAGAAGTGGGTGTTCGTGGGGAGCAAGGATGCAGACCTCACCAGCTTTGAGTCGACCAAGGCGCTGTTTGAGCGCGTGCGGCCAACCCAAGTGCTGCACCTCGCGGCCTTCGTGGGTGGCTTGTTTGCAAACATGGTGCGCCGCGGGCCTATGCTCTGATGCACTGCCGGCGGCGAATTGTCTTGTTGTCACTGTAGCACCCCCGTTGCAGGTTATAAAGCTGTTTAGTATATGAACGGCGTGTACCTGCTGCAGCCAGGACACTGACGCAGTGTCAAGTCAATCCTATATCGAAAAGATGAATAATTCTTGCGGTGGCTTGGACACGTTGGCATATGCAGACGGCTTCAAAGCCACCAAGGCGGCGTCGCGCGCAGGAGTACAAGGTGCAGTTCTGGCGGAAAAACATCCTGATGCAGGACAACATCATGGTGCTCTGCCACGAGCACGCGGTGAAGAAGCTCGTCTCCTGCCTGTCCACGTGCGTGTTCCCGGACAAGACCACGTACCCCATCGACGAGACCATGATCCACAACGGCCCGCCGCACTCCTCCAACGAGGTGCCAGCCCCCGCGTGCATGCGCTGGGGCTGCCTGCACCTGCCACGTGACGCTCAACCCGAGCCAGCTTCTCTCTGCAACGTTCTGGCGCAGGCACTGTCCTGGCGCAGGCAGGTGAGCTTGCACGGGAGCGGACTCTGCAACACTGGGTGCGCTCGCCGGGCACAACGCGCGTGCCTGGCCGTGCAGGGGTACGCGTACGCCAAGCGCCTGGTGGACGTGCAGAACCGCATGTACAACTCGCAGTACGGCTGCAACTTCACCTCCGTCATCCCCACCAACATCTTCGGCAAGCACGACAACTTCAACCTGAAAGACAGTGCGCCCCGACGCCATGCGCCGGGTCACTACGTGGCAACTTGTCATCCGACTACTGCCTCGCTCCACGCACCTGCCGCGCATGCTGCCATGCTGCAACGCATGCTGCCACGCAAGCCAGCCATTGGCGTGTCGACGGCGTCAGGCCGGGGCCCGCTCTGGCGCACCAGCTCCCACATCGGTGTGTGCTTCACATGCTGCGATTGCGTGGCAGAGCCTAGACAGGAGCTTCTGGTGCATGTTGCTTTGTCACAAGCGCCTCAGCATGTGCGCTGGTCCATGCAGGTCACGTAATTCCGGGGCTCATCCACAAGTGCTACCTGGCGCAGAAGGCCGGCGAGCCCTTCACCATCATGGGCACTGGCAAGCCGCTGTGCGCGCGCCCCGGCCCCTCAGCTGTCATGCTGACACAGCCTCATGCGAGCCCGCGCGCTATCGGGCCTGGAACGTGCCTTCTGCGAGTCAACACAGCGTTGCAGCAGGCTGGAGCACACTCGGGCAGGGCAACAGGCCTCTGGTTGGCAGAGGTGTAGCAACATCAATCAGCATGCATCGCTTGCAGCCCGGTGGCCCAAGCAAGCCGTGTAGCAACTGCACATGGCATCACTGACACTAGAGCCCGCTGCACGGAGGCACCCTCACCCTCGCCCCGCATGCCGCAGGCGGCAGTTCATCTACTCGCTGGACCTGGCGAGGCTGATGGTGTGGGCGCTGCGGGAGTACGACGAGCCGGACCCCATCATCCTGTCGGTGGGGCCCGAGGACGAGGTGGCCATCGGCGACGTCGCGCGCTCCATCGCGCGCGCCATGGACTTCCAGGCGCGCCCGCCCGCGCGCGCGCCGCACGCATGATGCACACGCGCCTCACATGTGTGTGCGGTTTGTGCTCGCCTCTGCAGTAAGGACTGCATTGAACGGCCGGCGTGTGCTGCTTGTGATGCAGCCCCGCGTTGAAGTTGTTCCGGCGCAGCGCTGTTGGCAGCGAGGGGTGGTCGCGTGTTGACACCACTTGCAGGCTCAGGAAGGAAGCCGTTATGACAGCGGAGCTGGCCTGGCCTGGCGATGAGCCTGCAGTGACCATGGCCGCTCCCTGTCATGGAGTGGCATAAAGCCGTGCGCGCGCGAGTGCAGGGCGAGGTGCGCTTCGACACGACCAAGGCGGACGGGCAGTTCAAGAAGACGGCGTCCAACGCCAAGCTGCGCAAGCACCTGCCGGGCTTCAGGTACACAAACATCGACGACGCGATCGCCGAGACCGTCCGCTGGTTCAAGGCCAACTATAGCAGCGCGCGCGTGTAGGCCCGCGGCAGTGCGTATGTGATTTCGCTGCAGGCCGCGCTGCCGCCGTGCGGGCGTGTGCGGGCGGACGCTTTGGTGTGAATAAGCCTGCGCATGGCACCTCCCTGGCTGTGTTGAGCTGAAGAGCAGGTCGGCCGTTTGACGCTGCCGCGGCCTGCAATTCCTGGCAAGGCCAGTGCTCCAGCCTTCATGGTGCTCGGACACGATGGGGCCTCCACGTCGGTGCACTGGGTTCTGGGCTTTGCTTCAGGGACAGCTCGGGCACTTTGTTTGGCGTGATATCTAGGGTGTATCATGTAGCGCGCTCGCGCTTTGCCGTGGGTCGCACGGTGCTATCGGACCAACGTGTAGGGCGACCCTGCCTCACTGCATGTCGCAGGAGAGTGCGGGTGCCGAGGTGAAGCAGACATCTGTGTGTCGTGTTGCCATCTGCCCTCTGTTGGCAGGCCAGGTGTGGCTTGGGTGTGAGTTCTGGCGGAGCATGCGAGAGCCGCGCAGGGCGTTTTGCGGGCCGCAGCTGCTGCACAGCCTGGTATAGAGCTGCTTTGAAAGCGGCTCCATTGCTGTTGAAACTCTGCTGCTGGCATGCATACACACTTGCCAACAATGTGTCATTCCGGTTAGCCCCAGCAGCGCGTGGCCTACGAAGCAAGACACGCATCATGATGCAAAGCAGCTCGCTCCACGTGACCTCACAGACATCTAAGCTGACAACCATGAAAACCTCCTCCATACCGCGTCCTACACAGGTGCTACCCCACATAACTGTCCAAGACGCGCCATGCCGTGGCCGTTGTGCAGTCTGCCATCAGGCCGGCGCGTACAAATGCATGACGCATCACATGCATGACATACAGAGGACTGGCTGCGCGCCGCCTAGGGCCCTCGGTGTCGGACCCAGACGTCGCTGAGGGCGGGCACTGCTGGCATGCCCGCGCGCCACGCACCCAGGTCAGGGCCGGGGCTGGAAACCCTGCCTGGGCCCGCGGCCCTGGCCGGCGCTGCTCCAGGGTTGGGCCCAAGGCGCGGGGCGGCCGACCCTGCTTCCCCGCCAGGGCTTGCGCTGGCGCGGCCCTCGGCTCCGCTCGTGCGCCTGACAGGCTCCACATGCTGGCCCAGGTCGGGGCTCGCACGGGCGGCGTCACTGCCCCGGCTGGAGCCCGCTGCGACTGTGCGCCGCCTCGCTCCGACAACACGCTGTGGCGGCACCTGTTCGAGGAGGGCCGGCCAGCCTGACAGGCGCCCACGAGGCTGTGCAGTGTCGGGCACCGGGCGCGGCTGAGGAGCAAAGGCGAACACCACCTGCACCATGTCCCCTGAAGGCCAGGGCTGGCTGCCACGCCCGTGCGGCGCGCTAGGCACCGGCTGCGCGACAGCGCGCGCAACATGCGGCCCCTGCCCTGCTGCGTCCGGTGCTGCGCCGGCCGGCCCTGCATAAGCGGCGGGGCTCGCGGGCGCCATTCCAGGCAGCGCAAAAGCCGGCGCGGTGGCCGCCCTGCGTCTGCGCACGCCGGACCCCGCGGGCCCAGCAGTGCCTGCCTGCGGAACCCTCGCGCTGCGTCGGGCGGGCAGCTGCGGGTTGTGGCCATGCTCGGACCTCCTGTGACCCCAGGGCGCAAGCCCCTTGCCAGAACTGCGTGCAGCGGCCAGGGAGCGGGACCCACTGGGCCAAGCGCCCGGCGCAGCTTCAGGCGCCCGCCCAGCATGTTCGCCCAAGCCCCAGCTGCCTGCATGTACAGGTCCTTTTGGAGGGGCATCAATGCTGGGCGCCTCGCCCAGGCCGCCCGCAGGACACGGCAACTCGGCCTCGCCGGCCTGCGCAGGGTCCCCTGCCTGCTCCCCTGCCTGCTCCCCTGCCTGCTCCCCCGCCTGCTCCCCTGCCCGCTCGCCTGCAGAGCGCGCCGGCGGATCGGGCATGGCGAACACGCCGATGCCGCTCGCCCGCGCCTGCACCAGGGCCTGCTCGCAGCGGCCATCTGCCTCACAGGCCGCGCAGCCGGCCGCTGCGCCCAGTGCCTGCGCGGCCTCCGTCGCGCCGCCCACCAGCGGCGGCGCCGGTCCCTGCTGCACGGCGCCGCGCTCATCGGGCGCCTCCCACAGCCGAGGCGGCCGCGGCCGCGCCGCGTGCGCGTGCAGCCTGTCGACGCGTCTGCTGAGCGCGCGCAGCATCGCCCGGCGCGCCTGGCTGGCAGCCGCTGGGGCGCCCTGGGGCGTGGCCGATGAAGGGGCTCCGCCATTGCCTGCTTCCATGTGCGGCGGGGCGGGCGCGCCCGCCGGCGCATCGGCCCCCGGGCTGCACGCGCGGACGGGCCCCGCGGGAGCAGGCGCGCCGGCGCCCGCGGGCAGCAGGGTGCGCCGGCGCGCGCGCGCGGGCAGCGGCAGGCGCGGGCCGCCGAGCAGCGCGCCCACGTCGCGCCCGGTGACCCGCATCGGCCCTAGCCCCGGCGCGCAGGCGGCGCCGTCGCGCAAGCACAGCCAGAGCGCTGCTGCGGATGCGGCACACAGCGCGCGGAAGGTGGCTGGCTTTCTAGCGCCAATGCGGAGCCTCATGCTGTGGTGGCCCGGCAGCGCGAGGTGTTCAAGCAGCAGACAAAAGTGCGCATGCACCGGTTTTGACAAGGACGGGCATGCGTCGGGGCGGCACCCAGCTCTGTGCCGGCGCCGATGTCGGCCGTCGGCGGCCGCCCCAGCGCGCGCAGCACGGCGCGCACAGCCTCAGCGCCCGCGCACCCTTGCGCCATCTCAACATCTCCCAGCATGTTGCCAGCGCCTGCCCCGGCCGCCGGTTCAGGCGCACGCGCGCTGCTCACCCGCGCGCCGGCCCCGCTCCGCCTCTGACAGCCGTCGCGGCTGGGGGCGCTGCTGCCGTTGCCGCTGCTGCCACTGCCGCTGCTGCCGCTGCTGGCGCGGTCGCGAATGCTGTCGCCTTGCGGGCCCAGTGGATCTGTGTCAGGGCGCTCCGCGCACGCGCCTGTCACGTACTGTGAGAAGCATGCGGCCAGCGCGGCAGAGCATCCCAGGCCGGCGCCGGGGGGCCCCAGGCGCTGAGCAACGCGGGGACGTGGCCATGCCGCATGGAAGGGACGCGCAGCCCTTGCATGCGAAGGACTGTCCGTCACCCCGCCGCAAGCGAGCAAGGCGGCGGCGGCCTCGATGCCAAGCACAGCCTCGGCCCCGGGCCCTCGCAGGGGTGCCCGCGCCGGCGGGCGGTCAGGCGGGCGGCCGGGCGCCCCGTCCTCGCTGCTGGAGTTGGACGGGGTGGCCGCGGCTCCCGCGCCCGCCGTCGCCGCGGCCGAGCCCACGCGCGCCCTGTGCAGCACGAACGCGGCGCGCGCGGCCGCAAAGCGCTCGCCGTCCGCCGCGGCCCGCGCCTCGCAGGCCAGCGCGCGGCCCAGCAGCGCGAGCAGCAGGTCGCCCTGGTGGGGCGGGGTAGGGTTTTTGCCCGAGGCGGGGCGCCTGCGGGGCTTCCGGTGCCGGCGCAGCGCGGCCGTGATCAGCGGGTACAGCCCGGCCGGCATGGCCGCGCCGCGCCAGAACTGGCCGCTGCCGCCGACGAGCGCCACAGCCTCCTCCTCCAGCAGCGCCTCCGCCAGGCCGAGGCGCGCGGCGTACGCCGCGGCCGCGCCGCCGTCAAGGTCCAGGGTATGGCAGGGTCCCGGGTTGGGCCGCGCGCCGAGCGCGGCTGCTGCGCCGTCCTCCGCCGCCCCGCCCAGCCCAGACGCGCCCGCCGGGTCGGTGGCCCAGGCGTCCGGCGCGGCGCTGCGCCATGCAACCGGCCACAGCGCTGGCGTGGCCGCCGCCGGCCGCAGCCGCGGCGCCTCTTCGCCGCCCCGCCCGGCGCGCGCTGCAGGCCCTGGCTCGTCCCCGACGGCTGCCAGCGCGCGCGGCGACGCGGCGCCCGCTGCGGCGGCGGCCTGCGCGACGGCGCGCGCCACCAGCGCGCGCCACAGCGCGCGGTCCGGCGGCCGGCCGGGGCGCGCCCAGTCCGCGGCCGCGCGCGCCGCGCCGGGCAGCAGCGCGCGGTCGGCCGGCGGCAGCGCCCAGCGCGGCGCGCCCGCCAACGGCCCGTCGCCGCGGCCCGGGTCCAGGCGCAGCAGCGCGGCGACGCGCTGCGCGGACGTGCCGCGCGCCGGCAGCCCCGCGCCGGGGCCGGCGTCGGGCGCTGCCAGGGCCAGCCGCGTGAGGCGCCAGCCATCGTCGGCGGCCAGCGCAGCCGGCGCGCGCTCAGGCCGGTGCGGCGGCGGGCGGCCGCGCAGCGCGCGCCAGGCGCAGAACGCCTGCGCCAGGTAGGGCAGCAGCGCGCGCCGGCGCGCGAGCAGCAGGCGCCAGGCCAGGCGCCGGCGCGCGTGCGCCGCCCAGGCCGCCCAGCAGCGCAGCGCGCACGCGCGCGCGCCGGCGGCGCCGTCGCCGGCCGCGCCCAGCCACGCCAGCGCGGCCGCCAGCGCGACGCGCCGGCGGCGGCCGATCCGCAGCGCCTGCCGTGGCGCGCACGCGCGCCTCGGTGCGGCGACAGGCCTCAGTTAGGGCCTGACAGGGCCGCAGACCGAACTGGCCCTTGGCTCTGCAGCACCGCACGGGGCGGCCCTGCCGCGCGGCGCTGCTGCAGGCGAGCCCCACAGCAGTGGGCCTTGCTCCCCTGTGTCTAGTGCGGCCCGGTTGCAGAGTGCCATCCTGCGCCCCGAAGCGCCGCGGACAGACGCAGGCGAGCGCGGAGAGTGGCGCTGGCTGAGCTGGACCCAAGCGGGCGGCAGCAGCGCACTGGGGGGATGCGCGCCTGGGCGGCCTGCAGCAGCGCGGCCTCCGCGCGCCGCCGCCGCCAGCGGCGCAGCGCCCAGCGCGCCGCGGCCGCGCCGGCGACCCTGGCCAGGCCCGCCGCGAGCGCCCTGGCGGGCGCGCTGCGGCGCGCGGCGCGCGCCCAGGCGCACAGCAGCGCGCGCAGCGCGGCCGCGGCCGCGGCCGGCTGCGCCGCGGCGTGCCGCAGCGCCAGCAGGCTGCGCGCCTTCAGCGCCGCGATGCGCGCGCGCAGTGCGCGCGCCCACGCGCGCCGCATGGCCGCCGCGGCCGCGGCAGACGCGGCCCAGTCCAGCAGGCACGCGCGCAGCATGGCCGCCTGCGGAGCGTGCCTGCACGTCAGGCGGTGGCTGCATGCAGGCTCTCACGTTTTGCGCCTTCGGTGCTATGCTGCTGCGTCCGCAGCTAGGAGCAAAGGGCGCTGCGCGCTGGCTATGTGGGGGCGGGGCGCCGCGCCTGCCGGCGCTGGAGGGCGCCGTCGCCCAGCGCGCGGCGGGCCTGGCGGCGGCGCTGCCAGGCCTCCCAGCTCGGGTCGCGGTCCGGCCCGAACGCGGGCGCGCGCCGCCCCGCGCGCTCCGCCGCGCGCGTGGCCGCCAGCCGGTGCCAGAACCTGCAGCGCGGCGTGTGCGCATGCAGGCGTAGCCCGGGCGGGCTCCGTGCCGGCCCATGTGGCTTCGGGTGCATGCATGGGGCGAGGCGGCGCAATGGTGCAGGCCTGTGGCGCATGCACGCACAATCACCACAGGCGGCTGCGCCTGCATCCAATAGCTGCCACGGGGAGGCACGCGCCGGCGCTACGCCGGAATGCGCGCCATAGTGATGTGCACCGTTCAGATCTGTGTGTGACCCTCTGAGCCCTGCTGCCTGGAGGCGCACCGGAGCGCCGCCAGGACGCGGCGCCATGGCAGGGCGTCCGCCGCGGCCATCGGCGGCCCCTCGCGCCCGGCAGCCTTGGCGGCTGCGCGCGCGCGCGCGCGCCATCGCCGCAGCAGCAGCCGCGCCAGCGCGCGGGGCAGCCGCTGGCGCAGAATGGCGGCAAGCACCGTGCTGAGCCGGACGGTGCGAGTGGGCCAGCTCGGGCGCGCGTCGCCGTCTGGGGCCGGGCGCGCAGCTGAGGCCGCGCCCAGCGTCAGGGGAGGGTGGGCCAGTGCAAGATCCCAAGTGCCCTCGGCAGGGCCCTGCGAGGGTGTGCCGATAGCCTCGGCGGGGCAGGACGAGGGGTTCTGTCTGGGGTTGCTGGCAGCCAGGGCGAAGCGTGGCGCGGGCGCCGCGGCACCGAGCGACCAGTAGATGTGCGCTACCGGCGTGCGGCGCAGGAAGGCCGCAAACGGGCCCGCCATGCGCGTGCTGACCTGCACAGTGAAGCTGAAACTGTGCTGATCTGCGACCAGAGGAGATAGCGCGCAAGACAGCAGCCCTGCGACGGGACGTCACGAGGTGACCCCTCAGTGCCGGCATGACTATCATGCCCTGGAGCTGCCCGTCAAGCTGTGCATGGCAGCACAGCGTCTGTGGACGAAGGTGCGCGCTGCGCTAGGTTTGCCCGCCGCCAAGCAAACGGTCTTGCGCGCTCACATGCGCCCGTTGCATGTCCAGGCGGCGGGCCAAGAGCTGGCGCCGGCTCCCGCACCTGCACGAAGAAAGAGCTAAGCAGCGCGCAGTAGGCAGCCCAGGCGCGCAGCGCGCGTGCGGCGGCGGCCCGCCGGCCGCACGCCGCGCAGCGCGCGAGCTGCCGCCAGGGCGCAAGGCACATGCGGAGCGCAGCGAGGCGCGTGCGCCGGCGCAGCTGCAGGTGCCTGCCGCTAGGAAGCGGATCAGCAGTGGGTTGAAGCAGCGAGCCCAAGCAGCTCTTCAGCCCTGGTGATGTGTGAGCAGCACGCATGTGCACTTTGTCCAGGCATCAGCGGCATGCAACCGGGTTTGCAGGCTGCTTTACAGGGTTGATCTGCAGCAACGTGCACCCCCAGCCGCTCCCATGCGCATGCCGACGCATTGCCGCAAGGCGCCCGCACAGCAATGAGCTCTGTCCTGGGCTGGCGCATCGCAGCGCCCTGGCGCGGCCTTGCAGACATCATGGCGCGTGGTCTGCCACAGGCGCGCAGCATCGGGTGGACAGGCGCCCAGGGGTGCTGGGGTGTGGCTGCTCTGGGGACGCGCCGCGCCTGCGCACACGGCGCCGCACAGCGTAGCCGCGCCAGGCAGCTGACAGCGTTGTGGCGGCCGCCGCCGCATGGCGGCGCCATCGCTCGTCAGCCGCCAGCGCTGCGGCCTCCCTTGCCGTGTCAGGGCCGTCCAGCCGCTGCAGTGCGGGCTCCCCGCGCGAGCCTTGCCGAGGCGCCCGACTCCGTGGCCGTGCCGCTTGCCCCTGCTGTGGGCCCTGGGGCGAGGCACCAAATGCGGAGGCGAGGTCCAGCGCCGGGACCACGGCCTGAGAGTGGGCGTAGGGCGAACAAATGATGAGGCTGCTGCAGCGGGCGCGGCCCGGTTGAGATGCGGTCGCCTGAGGCCCCTGGGAACGGGCCGCTGGTCTGGCGTCCCCGTCCGCGGCAAGCAGGTGCAGCGGCGGAGGCCGCCGGCGCGGCGGGGCCGCGGCGGCACACCAGGCGCGGTTGCTGGGCCGCCATGTGAGTCCGCTCGGGCAGGGGTCGCATGGCAGCGGCGAGGGCGCCCTGGGCCTTGAGCCCGGTGGTCCCGCGAGGGCGCCAGGGCCAGGGGCCTGCAGCAGGGGAGATGCCCTGGGCCCCAGTCCAGCGTGGCTGGTGCGCGGCGGCGGCCCAGGTTCAGGGCAGAGCCGGCCGCCGTGCGACAGGGGCCATGACGGCCTGCAGCCTGGTGAAGCCCAGCCGGGTCCCGCATACCCCAGCTGTTGCAGGCAGCTGAGTCCGGCGGAGCTGCAGCGCATGGCGCGGGTGTGCTCATGATGCAGAGCGGCTGCCTTCGACGCCAGGCGCGCATCGCTCGCCACATCGGCTGCGTGTGACCTGCCGCACTGCGGGCCGTCCGGAGCGGTCTGAGGCCTGCGAGACTGTGTGCGCTGGCTGCCGGCGCGGTCATGCTGGAGGCGGGGCGGGGGCGGCGGCCGCATGCCCTAGCTCAGGGTCAGCGCGCCGCCGCCGCCGCCTGCCCCCATCCACGACTCAAGCGCGCCGCCAAAGCTGGAGCCTTCCCGTCACGTGCTGCTCACCCAGACAGCTCGGTCTGGCACTGGGGTGCTGCAAAACGCAGCCACACGGCAAGGCTGTTCCCTGCGCCTGGCACGCGTCCCTGGCCGTCCCAGTTTGCCGTGGTGGGTCCCAGCGGCGGCGGCAACGTTCAGCCTGCACCAGACTTGCAAGGCTTGGCAGCTGCCTGGGCAGGTGGGCTGCTTGGGACCTCCAGGCAGGCGCGGCTCCGTGCGCCTCCCGCTACTGGCCGGGGAGAGCGCCGTTCCCACGCGCTGGGGTTGGCAGGAGCGCGAGCGAGCGCAGCCGCTGCACATCACGCTGCTTTGCGGCGTGCTGCCTGCCACACTGCTGGCGCACAGCGTGTACGCGCCCCACGTGCCGCCCGCGCCCGTTCTCCATAGGCCACCAAGACTTGGCCAGCTTCCTTCATCTTACTATATACTTGGCGGACGCGCTGCACGTAGCGAACTCGCGGCTGGCCTGGCAGCGGCACCGCGAGGCGCCCTGCAGTGCGCGCGCACCAGCCTGCATCAGTGCTTAGTGTCCTTCCGCGGCCTACCTGGCCTGCACAGGCAGACCCTCCTCCCTCTCCTTTGCCTGCCTCCCTGAGCGAAAGCAGGGAGACTCGCTGTGGGCACTTGAGCAAGGCACACGAGCGTTCCTGCATTGAATCACCTGCTGAGCCACAGGACCCTGGCCAATAGCTCTGCAGACCTCTGTGTCTCTGCTGCTTTTCTGTGTCTCCAGTCTCTGTGGCCGACAGCCCTTGTGTTAGCGGGCACCTGAGCCTGGTCTGGTGCATGACGGCGTCAGCAGCCTGCTTGCATACAGGCAGCGATGGCCCCAGCCAGCAGCGGACATGTCCCGAAGCGTACTCGTGCGGGCGGGCGCGGCAGGCTCGGCTGGCCAGCGGCGTTGCTTGCTCTGGCAGCGCTTGCAGCGGCGGGTGCACGGCCAGTCCAGGATGTCCCGGACGCTGTGGACGAGGGCGCAGAGAGACCGTGCGCTGCCTGTTCACGAAAATTTTCAGCAGGCAGACTAACAGCAGAGAAAACAGGCGGCTGATGCTACAGCGCTGCGCCGCAGGGTGCCCCTGGTGCTGCCGGTGGCAGGGAAAACAAAGTTGCAGCTGGCGCCGGAAGGGATTGCAGTGCTGCGAGGCATCAGCACGCCAGTCTCGCCGGTGGTTGTGATTGGGCCGTACCGCAGCGGCAAGAGCTTTATGCTCAACCAACTGTTGGGAGTGTCCTGTGGTGCGTGCTCTTGCTTTTTATCTCGAGCTTGCGCGTTCTGCCCACCTCAACTGGCACAGCACCTGCTCGTAGGGCTGCTCCAGTGTCTGTGTGGGTTGCACGAGCAGCAGCTTGGGCCTCGCAACCACCCAGTGCTGCTTGTGCCAAGCGTTGCTTCCAGACTTGCGCCGCGGTGGCCTCGTGCCCTGCCTTGGTTTGCATGGTAGCCGCTGGTATTTTGCCGCTGTACAGCTGCTGTGTCCGCTGCACTGCCTCCGTTGCCTGCCTGCGCCCCAAGTGCCCGACGCCTGCGCGCGACGCGTCCTGACACCCCACAAGCGACCCTGGCGCACAGACAAGGGCTTTGGCGTCGGGCACACGCGCGCGACGCAGACCAAGGGCGTGTGGCTGTGGGCGGCGCCCCAGGAGGCTGCCGCGCCGGGCGGCGGGCGGCTGTCGGTTGTTTATGTTGACACTGAGGGCTTTGAATCGACTGGCAAGTGCGTGGCACACAATATGCCGGCCTGCCCTGAGGTCTTCATTGTACATGCGCTCATGCACAGGATGAGGGTCTCTGCGCAGTCTCTTGTGCCAAGGACTTGGCTGTTGTGCTTTGGCGGAGCTGTGGGACAAAGCTGACGCATGTGGAGGTTGAGGTTGCAGTAGAGCTGTGAACGCATCCACTCGCTGGAATGTGGGCTGCCAGCATGTGGGGTCCAGGACCTGTACGGTAGTTCCGTGGCGGGGGGCAGAATGTTCCGCCTCGCTGCGCTGGGGCCGCCTGACAGGCCGCGCAAGCGCCCGCAGGTCCGACGCCTACGACGACCGCATCTTCGCGCTGAGCGCGCTCATGTCGTCTGTTCTCATATGTGCGCCCTGCCCCGCCTGATGCTCTCCCACGTGCGCGCTCCACAACGCATGGGCTGCGCGGCCGGTGCGGGCGCGGCTGAGCGGCAGTGCATGTGTGCGCGCGCAGACAACCTGCCAGAGACGGTGCGCGAGAGCGACATCGAGAAGCTGAGCTTCGCCGTGCAGCTGGCGGAGAGCTTTTATGCGGATGCGCAGGTGCAGACCGACAGACGCCCGCCCTCCGCGTTGACTCGCTTGCCGTGCCCTCTCAAAGCACGCCCGGCTCGATCGCGTACATGGGCACAGATGCAGAGATCACCACAGCTACATCAGCCGCGAATCTCATGCGTATTGTCATGTAAGTTATCTGGCAATAAGACGGTGTTCAGGCAGCACCCTGCATCTGTTAACTCGGTGCCTGGGAGCAGGGCGGCGGTGGGGGCGCCGTGGAGCCGGCCAACATGCTGTGGCTGATCCAGGTGCATCAGTGCACCCCGCCGAGTAGACACTGGACTGCAGCTGTCCTATGTTGTGGCTTGCACATCTACCTACACTCTGCAAATTAGGCATGCCTCTGCTGATGTTGCCACAAGGAACTGTCATGCCTTTCACTAGAAACTTGCTGCGGTGTGCATCCGCGAGGAGCAATCCTGGCTCAGGTAGCCATCTGCAAAATCATCTGTACAGCCGCTGGAGGCTGCGATCCGCTTAGCGCTGCGCTGCATCAAAGCACTGCTGTGTGCGGCGCCAGCGCGACTTCCTGGAGGGCAAGACGGTCGCGGCCATGCTGGCGGAGGCGCTGGCGACGGTGCCCAACCCTACGCGCGACCCCGACATTGACCAGGCATGTCCCGTTCTTGAGTATGGTCGAGGACACGCGCTGCCCTGCGCGCTGGAGCGCTCATGATGCGCCTGCCACGAGGCGCAAGTCAGGCTCCTCCATGACACGCTGCACGCCCCGCACCTTCTCGCATGCATGCTGACCCGCATCCACCGCTCACAGGATGCGGTTGCAGCCAGCGGCAGCGCCCCCGGCCTTGACACCACCCTGCACCAGGCAAACATGCGTGCCGGTTGTCCTGGCACGCAGCGCGCGCCCACCCGGGCCGGCGGCCGAGCCCGCTGAGTGGCGTCCCATAGGTCAGGCTAGGCTACCCTACCCAACTCATGCTGTGCGCGCGCGCAGGTGAACAGCATCCGGCGCTCGCTGGGCGTGATCGCGGCCAACAGCAGCGCGTTCGGCCTGCGCCAGCCGCACCTGGAGCGCACGCGCCTGTGCGAGCTGGCCGACTCGGAGCTGGACGCCCGCTACGTGCGCCAGCGCGGCGACCTGCAGGCCGCGCTGGCCGCGCTGGTCAAGCCCAAGGTCATCCGCGGCAAGGTGGGCGCCTTCGCCCTGGCTCGGGGGAGTGCGGGCGCACGTAGCCTGCGGGCGTTGCCTGCGGCGGCCCCCTGAGCTGCACTAAAACGATGCAGATCGGCTCGTTCGTGTTTGGTGCTGGCTGGCTGGACGCGGCGCGGTCGCTGTAAGCAGCGGCAAGGCCGCCCTAGCTGAGCCCTGCATAGGTTCAGAGTCTCGGTGCAGACGGGCGCAGAGTACGCATGCGGGTTGGCGCCGGCAGGTCACGCGGTTGGCAGGCAAGGCCACTGCCTGGCCCGGCGCTGGGTGAGCCCTGCGGCTGCAAGCCCGGCGGCGCGGTGGCGCAGGTGCTGACCGGGCCGGCGCTGGCGGACCTGGTGTCAGAGATGGTGGGCGCGCTCAACGCGCGCGACATCCCCACCGCCGGCTCCATCCTGGAGCACTTCAACCGCGACCTGGTCTACAAGGCGCGCGCGCCTGACCCCGCTGGCCACGGGCGCCGTGGGTCAAGCGCGGGCCTACGTGCCGTGCCATGTTCGGCCCTGGCTCGGCTGCACTACGTTTGGTGGCGTCCATGTCGCGCGCGTCACGCGGTCCGATCATGTAAAGGACTCTCGTGGCAGCGCGAGACGCCCGCGGCGCCGCCGGTGCCGGACACGCACGCACGCGGCCGAGCTGCAAGCCGCACCGGCGAGCCGCCCCGCGGCCGCCATGGCAGGGCGGCCGCCGCCGGCCGCCGGCGCCGGCCGCCGACCCTAACCCTGTCCCCCGGCCCTGCTGCGCAGGTGCGCGAGGAGTACACGGCGGCGCTGGAGCGATCGGTGCTGCCGCTGGAGGAGGCCGCGCTGGAGGCGGCGCACGCCGCCGCGCTGGCCGCCGCGCTGGCCGGCTTTGCGGCGCGGCGCTTCGGCGGCGGCGGCGGCGGCGCGATGCGCGCGCTGCAGGACGCGCTGGTCGCCGGCTGCGAGCGCGAGCTGGCCGCGCGGCGCACGGCGAACACGCTGCGCAGCGGGCAGGCGCGCGCGGCGCTCCACGCATCCACCCAGTGGGCTCGCGCCCGGCGCTAACTGACGCGGCCTGCCGCAGCACCGCGCGGCCAGCTCGTATTTGACCTGCTGCTCACCGTCTGCGCCTATGAGGCCATCTGCTTGCCGGCTGCGCCTGTGGGGCTGCTCTGCCTGGCCCTAGCATGGGCAGGGCGCTGGGCTCATCTTCTGGCCTGCCGCAGCAGCGTCGGCCTCCCCCCCCCGCCAAGCACGCCCGGCACCTGCGGCCGTGGGCAGACAGGGGCGCTGGAGCGGCGGGCGCGGCCCGGCAGGTGTGCGAGGCGGCGGAGGTCGCGTGCGAGGACGTGCTGGAGCACGAGCAGACCGGCGCGCTGCCCTCCCTGGGGCGCTTCAATGCGCGGTACGCAAAGTGCGCCGCGCGCTTCGAGGCGGCGTGCATTGGCCCGGCGCGCTCCATGCAGGCGGGCCGCCCGCTGTGCAACCCCCCGCACCCCGGGACATGCCGGAATTCTTTCGGACGCTGGCTTTCTACGCGTGGACCGGCTGCCTGCTTGGTGTGCCTGCGCGCATGCATGACGCGCCTGCTCCGCGCACAAGCGCGCGCTCGTCGCAGAGTCGCGGGGGCTTCCCGAGCATCGCCGCGCTCGCTGCGCAAGCCCCGCATCGCTGCTTTCTGCCGCCGTGAGTGCCCGCGCACCCCCGGCAGCCAGGCCGCGCAGCATGTGCCATGGCCCCGGCCCGCTCCGCCGCGCGCATGGGCCGAGGGTGCAACGCCGAAGCCGAGCGCGCGTTCCGGGGCCGGCCGCAGGCGGAGCGGCTGGCGCGCGCGCTGCGCCGCGAGCGGCTGCGCTTTACGCAGTCGTACAACGACCGCCTGTTCGGCGGCCTGGTGGTCGCCGCGCTGGCCGGCATCGTGCTGTTCCGCTTCGTGCTGCGCGTGGCCGCGGCCGAGACGGCCGCCTGGGTCGCATTCGCCTTCCTGCAGGCGCGCGGGGCACCCGCCTGCCCCGGCTCCCGCGCGCGTTGGTCGCGCGGCCTGCGCGCGAGGTGCTGGGCTCGGGCGGCGTGCCGCGCGCGCGCGACCTGCAGCAGCGCCGCATGACGCGCCCTACCCCGAGCCGCACAGAGGCATCCCGCCCTGTCCGCACCGGCGCACAGTGCCGCCCGCCGCGCCGACGCCTCCGGCGCGCGCCGCGGCGGGGCGCGGCCGCCGGCGCAGCCCACACGATGCCCAGAGTGCAAGGAGCACGAGCGTCTGTGGGCGGCGTGACATCCCAGGCGCGCGCGCGGGGGCGCGCAGGTGTACCCGAAGCTGTTCCTGAGCGGCGGCAGCATGTACGAGACGGCCTGGTGGCGCTGGCTGGTGGCCGTGTGGGAGGCGCTGGTGTACAACCCGGTCGTCGACCTGGGCGCCTGCTACCAGGCGCGCCGGATACCGTCACGACCCCAGGCTGTTCGGCCTCCCTGCTTCACACCTGATCGCGGCCAGAGGCCAGCCCTGGCCCTGCTTTAAGTCCGCGTTTGCGCGCGTCTGCACACAAAGGAAGGTGCCTCAAGCAGTGCCAGCATTACAGTTACCCTGCATGAAACCATTCCATGAAGCAGCAACCCTGCTGTGGCCAGCGTGCGTGCGGCCCTGCCCTGCCCCTGCGCTGGCGCGTTTGTATGAGTTTCAGCAGCTGCGCAGCGTCGTGCTCTCACAGCCTTCTCCTCAGCTGCTGGACCAATGCACCGCGCTGATGAGCAGCCCGTGGCGCTGCGCTGCGGCAGGTCGTGGTGCCCGCGGCGGCGCTCGCCATCCTGGGCCGCCGCTTCTACCTGCGCTACCTGTGGCGCTTCCTGGAGCGGCGGCGCGAGCGGCGGCGCCACCTGCACCGCGACGCCCGCGTCGGCCGGCGGCGTCCGGGACTTGAACGTCTGAGCCCGAGCGTCGCTGCACGCGGGCGCAAGGTCGGGGCGGCACAGCTGCCGCCCCAGTTTGCGGGCGCGCGGTGCGGGGAAGTCTGTCTGAACAGGCAGTGGTTGCTGCACAGAATCGTGGAACTCGCATTGGTGTGATGCAGTGGCGGTCCCACAGCATGCGCATGCTGACGACCACCAGCAAATTTTGCCGAGCTAGGGGGGTTTGATGTGGGTTGCGAGCGCCTCGCACATGCTGGCGCGCTCTCCCTATATTTCAGCAGGTATGGTAGCTCGTTGTTGTATGCATCATCTTGTTCAGTCTTTGATCCATAGTGTTCCAACTATTGCCTGTGCTTCTGCCCTACTCGAGAGCACCTACGCATGTTACATCCCTGGAAATTGCATAGCAGCAAGGGCACCTTTGAGCAGTGCTATTCTAAGTCTGACCTACTCATTAAACTGTGCTAAAAACATAGGACCAGCTCACTTTGATGAAGCGCTGGCAACACGTCTGCACAAGCTATGATACAGGATGGGCTATGTAAGCGTCTGGACGCCGAACGCTTGAATCAGCTTTCTGCGCCCTGCCGACACGTTTTCTTCTCTCGCATGACTGTCGCGATGTCCCGGCCTGTCAGCGGCAGCCGTATCCTCGCCCAGAATGCATACACGCTGCGCCAGCAGCACAGCAATTAGCCTCTCCGTTGGAGGTGGTGCAGCTGCACAACCCATTGCACAGCCCACGGATGAAAACTTTGGAAAAGTTGAAGCATTTTATGCCATCGTCAGAGGCACACTCACAACACCTATTGCATGCCTGCCGGCGAGCAGTGCAGGCATACGTGCATGCAAGCAACAAAGTCCGCTCGTCACGAGCCCAAGCTACACAGCGGCCTCGCTTGTCCTGCCGTGAGTGCTGACTGCTCCAGCAGCGCCATGATGACAGAGTTGCAGGCCAGCGGGGCAGGCGCACGCGTCAGCCACCCGGCCGATGAGCGGCAGGCGCGTTATGGCGTACACCCAGCCCAGGCCCACCGCTTCATAGAGGCGCCTGAATACCTGCATCGCAGCGCACCACAGTCTCGGCTGCTTCACAGTCAGAAGGTCAGTCGCGGCCCTCATGCACCCATCGCTACTCACAGCACAACGCCTTTCTGCAAGTACGCTGCACATGATGTTTAACGCAAAAGCTCAATGTGTACACAAAGCCTGCTTGCCTCGCGCCCCAGTTGCCTATGTGAACCTTCTACATGCACGCACTGAGCACGAACATTATTGTGACAGGCTCTTGATCACGCCCTGCCCCGAAACATCAGGGCGGAAGCATGACGTGTCCACATGGTAACATGCAAACATGCAGGGCACCAATACGGACACCAGAACACAAGTGCAGCGCGGACCTCGACACCCGCAACCACCTTGCCGTCTGGCAAGATGCCGTGGATGTTGCCCATGGCCTGGCCGCAAGAGGAGGCGTGTCAGCCGCAGGCACCGCTCACTGACTTACAAACGGGCGTGAAAGGCAGTGGTAGGGGCATGTTCAGACAGCGCATGCCAAGAGTTCCGGGTTCCTTGGCAGTGGACAGCAACGCGCCTGCTCGTAGCTGAGGCCTGCATTGGCCTCAGGGCTGTATGAAGGGTCGTTGATGTCAACAAAGCGGATTTTGCCCACGCCCGCGTCTCGTCGGCGCAGCATGTTCACCTGTGACGCCCACAACTTGCTCACTTGACGCCAGTGGGGCCCAAGCCCTCAACCATAAGTCAACACATGGTCGCAAAACAGGGATGCTCACCTCCCGTTCGCACAGGGGGCAGGCGCCATCGTGCAGCATTGTGATCTCCCACTCTTGCCCTGTGCATGTCAACTGTTTTACTGCGCTGTCGAGTGCGGTCAGATAGGTGCAAACATTCATCAGGGGCAGACCAACCTGAAGCAGCGCTGCCAACAGCCTGCCTGCTACCGGCTGCAGGGGCAGCAAAGCAGCGCAGCGGCCTGTCAAAAGCCTTTGCTGCTGGCCGGAGAGCACAGGGCCGCAGCGTGTTCATATGTGCCTGTGCAGGCGCCAATCATCAGTGTCATAACTATTCTCAGCACGTGCATAACCAGGAACCGTGTGTCAGTAATCTGCAACCGTAAGGTTCACACCAGCACCGGGCGGCCAAGCCCAGTTGCAGCCCTCCACTGCGCCATTGCTTCAAAAACAAGAGCTCTCTACTTGCCGCAACAGTAGCAGCAGTACTGAGGTATGCAGCGTCCTCTCGGTGCTGGCAATTGCAATCTTTGAAGCAGGCAATTGCAATATTTGAAGCAGCATGGGCAAGCAAATAATTGTGGCGTGGTGCCAGCAGGCCAAAGAGCAGGCCCCAGGGCTAGACCTTGGGGCGCCCTCTCGGCCCTGTTTCCTTGGCGCTAGGGGCATGCAGGTCGCCAGCGGCAGGTCCCCAAGGAGGCGGGCAGACTTGGAGCCGGCCTGCGGGCGCAATATGTTGTTTCATGCGCGCCAGCGCGCTGCTGTCTAGGAGCTGCCGGCTGCTATGCCTGGGGCCGTTCAGCCGGGCGGCGCACGCACTTGACCAGGACATGAACATGCAAAGCAGGGCGAGGGTGTACGCCGATGTGAATGTTACCCGCCCGCGCGACTACTGGGACTACGAGACGCTAACTGTCCAGTGGGGGTGCGCTCTCCTGCACATCCACCCCTCCGCTGCTGCCTGCGGCTGCTGCAAGACAGCAGAGCGCCGTCAGAGTCACTGCCTGAGCACCTGCTGGGTAGGCCTAGCCGGCAATCCCATCACCAAGCTCATCTGAGTGTATCGGCACTCCTGGCCAGTGCACACTGAGTGCACCTGCTGCGTCCCTTACGCTGGTCTCTTTAGCGCACTGGGCTAAGGCCTGGCCCTTCCTTGGGGGTGCTGTGCTGGCTGGCAGCGCATCAGCTGCGTGCCAGGGGCGGCGGCGTGAGGCGCGCAGTAGCCAGGACGCCTGCAGTTGTGCAGCCCCTTGGCCAGGGCCGCCTGGAGCAGACAAGCGGCGTGTCTCGCAGCACCTGAAGACTGTGAGGTCAGCGTGGTATGTATGGTAGACACGCCGTCGGCGGCGGGCGCGCGCGAGGCGGAGCTCGGCAGGGCGCAGGAGCCAGGGCAGCCACGATGCCGTGCGGCCTGTGAGGCAGCGCAGCGTGTGCGCCGTGCCTGACGCAGGGCTCGGCCGGCGCGCAGGAGCCAGGACGACTACGAGGTGGTGCGCAAGGTGGGCCGCGGCAAGTACAGCGAGGTGTTCGAGGGCGTCAACATAGTGAACAACCAGAAGTGCATCATCAAAATCCTCAAGCCCGTCAAGAAGAAGAAGGCGCGCAGCCCCCCCCTTGCCCCGTGCTTTGGTGCGCACACACGTGGGCGGCACAAAACCTGGCGAGCAGGGTTGTCTGCCAGGCACGAGGTTCACCGCGTCTGCCTGCCCTGTACAGGGCTGTCGGATCATCCACGCGCGGCCACAGGGCGGCATGCGGCGGTCTCGGCGCGCGCTGCCAGACCGGCTGCGCGGCGCGCGCGCGCAGATCAAACGCGAGATCAAGATCCTGCAGAACCTGTGCGGCGGGCCCAACGTCATCCAGCTGCTGGACGTCGTGCGCGACCCGCAGTCCAAGACGCCCAGCCTGGTGTTCGAGTATGTCAACAATACTGACTTCAAGGTCCTGTACCCCACGCTCAACGACTATGACATCCGCTACTACATCTATGAGCTGCTCAAGGCGCGCCGCCGGACTCCCTGCCGGCCCGCTCGATGCACGCCCGTTGCTGGCGGCCGCACGGTGTGGCGGCATGGCAGGCCACTTGCGGCCATGCCACAGCTGTGCTGCGCCACGCAGCCGTCACACGCGCCTGCCCTGCGTGTCCTGCTGTACACGCCATGGCGCGGGCCATATCGCTCCTTTCGGGAGCTGCAGACAGGCGGAGCTCCGCCGCCCGCGGCACGGGTCTGCCTGCTCGGTGCGTGGCAGGGCGCACGCGCGGCCCGTCGCCGCGCTGACACGCGCGCGCGCGCGCACGCGCGCAGGCGCTGGACTTCTGCCACTCGCAGGGCATCATGCACCGCGACGTAAAACCGCACAACGTGCGCCCGCTGCCCCGCCCTCACCCGCCCGCGGCTCCCAGCGCCGGGCCTCCAATAGCGGCGCTGGCCGGACGCGACCGGGAAGCGCACGGCTTAATTCATGCCTGTCGCAGGCAGGGCTGTGCTCCTGCTGCGCAGCCGTGTCACCCAAAAGTGGACGTCCTGACGCTCCGCGCTTGTTCTGCCGGTGCTGCACCTTCGCGTGAGTGTGATTGCCGCCATGCCAAACCAGCACGGCAGGGCTCCGCAGCATGCTCAGGGCTGGCACCGCGCGGCGCGCTCCGCGCCGCGCGCGCGTGTGAGGCGCGCGGGTGGCGGCCGCAGGTGATGATCGACCACGAGCAGCGGAAGCTGCGCCTCATTGACTGGGGCCTGGCGGAGTTCTACCACCCCAGCAAGGAGTGCGGCCCCGCGGCGGCCCCGCCCACCCCCACGCATGCTGCGCCCTGCGGCCGCTCGCTCCGGCGCTGCTGCGCCTCTCCGTGTGGTATACTGTTGATGGCATGGACGGCGAGCCTGGGTGCGCTGGCAGCGTGCCAGGCAGGGCCCTATGCATGGCATCAGGCTGGAGCGGCTGGTCGCGGCCGGGGGGCGGGAGCGGGCCCATGAGCGGCGGCGCGCGCGGCAGGTACAACGTGCGCGTCGCGTCGCGGTACTTCAAGGGCCCGGAGCTGCTGGTGAACCTGCAGGACTACGACTACTCGCTCGACCTGTGGTCGCTGGGCTGCATGCTGGCCGGTGCGGCCCACCGCCCGCGTGGCCCGGCGCGCCCGCCGCCGCCGGCGGCCGCACGCCCGTGCTCCAGGCGCGCGCGTGGCTGTGCTTGTGCATGGGCGCGGCCGCTGGGCCGCATGCAGGCTTGGAACGCTTTGCGCTGAGGGAGCGGAGAGCGCTGCCTGCCGCGGCCAAGGCCCAAAGCCGTGCGGGAGCTCAGCAGGCGTGCACGGGCTGTTTGCAGCTGGGGAGGCAGGGTTAGGGTGTGAGCGGCCCTGCGAGCAGCGCGCCCGTCCGCGGCAGGCATGGCGTTCCGGAAGGAGCCCTTCTTCTACGGCCACGACAACTACGACCAGCTGGTGAAGATCGCAAAGGTGCGGCCGCGCCGCCGCCGCCGCCGCCGCCGCGCGCGCGCGCGGCGCCGCGCGGCCGCGCCCGCCGGCGCGCGCGCACGCGGGCCGGCACCGCGCGCAGCGCGCGCGCCAGGCGCTGCTCGCGCACACGCTGGACAAGCAGCGGCAGTGTAAGTGGGCTCGTGCAAATAGGGTAGGGATAGGGATAGGGTATATGGTAGGGTAATGCTTATTTGGCTGGGCGGCGCTGACGCGCCCGCGCGCGGCGGCCAGGTGCTGGGCACGGACGAGCTGGACGCGTACCTGCGCAAGTACGGCATCGAGCTGGACCCGCAGCTGGAGGCGCTGGTCGGGCGGCACAGCCGCAAGCCCTGGGCCAAGTTCGTGACGCCGGAGAACCAGCACCTGGTGACGCCCGAGGCGCTCGACTTCCTGGACAAGCTGCTGCGCTACGACCACCAGGCGCGGCGCCCGGGCTCGCGGGGCGGCCCGCCGCGCGCTCCGCCGGGGCGGGCCGCTCTGCCTGCCTGCCGCCCGTCGCCTCTGCCCAGCGCGGCGAACTACAGGCGACCTCATGCGAACAAAGTCGCGCGCATTTGCCCGCTTGGCGGGCGGCCCTCCAGCAGCTGCCGGCTGGCCCTGTGGTGTGCTACAGGTCATGCTTCAGGATGCTGAGAACCGCGATCTGCATGGAAAGGCGCAAGTAGTGCTGCTGGCGGCGGCCGCGCTCCGCACCCCCGCACCAGGGCGGGTGCCGATTTGCCCTGCGCGGGCCGCGCAGGAGCGGCTGACGAGCCGGGAGGCAATGGCGCACGCGTACTTTGCGCCGGTGCGCCAGCGGGAGGGCGCGCAGTGACGGCCGCTGGCCGCGGCCGGGCCGCGCGCGGCGGACGGCGCAGGCGCATCGCGCGGCTGCTGCTGGCGGGCGCCTTGTTCGGCTGGGCCGCGCTGCCAGCTGGCCCGGGGTAGGGCTGGCCCAGCCTGGTGCGCGCGGCCAGCCTGCGGCGCGGGTCGGCGGCGCCGGCCCGACAGCGGTCAGGGGACAGGGGACGCGCGCCTGCTTTTGGCTTGCAGCGAACCCGCGGCTGCCTCCAGCCCCATCGAGGGCTATACCCGCATGCGCTGGGGCGGTCTGCGGCGCTGAAGCGCGCGCTGGTCCGGCCCCGGCCGGCGAGCGGGGCGCCCATGCAGCGCGTGGCCAGCGCTATGCGGCACCCGGCCCAGATCGGCTCCGACCAGACTAGGTGCCGCCAGCCCGGCAGCAGCCATGGGCCCGTGCTGGCACCTCCGCGCAGCCGCGGCGGAGGCTGCCCGAGAGGTGGCGCTCGGCAAGCGCAGCGGAGGGAGGAGCAGCGATAGGGCGCGGCGTAGCCCGGGCGCATGCTGCGCCGCGGCGCGCCGCATGGGGCAGCTGCGGGGGCCAGCCTGGCGCGGCGCTCTCGGCAAGCAGCTGCGGCTGCTGCCGGCCGCAGGCCGAGTGCCCCGCGCTGCGGTGCCTGGGACAGGCACCCTGCTGAAGGGCACATGCCCCCAGGGACAGTGGGGTGTATACGGGGTGCTCTGTGGACGACGGAACGGAGCGGGGACCTGGGGTGGCCTCAATGGGTGCCTGTGAGGCTGGCGCAGCGCATGTCATGCATGTGCATCTTGTAAGGCATGACTGGGACTTGTACAGGAATTGGGATGGAGCCGGCTAGCAGATGGGGCTGCCTGTTGGGCGGGCAGAGGCGGTGCGAGAGAGGTTGCAAGGGGCTGTGTTTGTTGCAGGCGACCCTGCTGATGCAGACGGCCTTGCATTTTGCGGCTGAGTGACGGGGTGCGGCGGCTCACTGTCCCTGTGGGTGGTGCAAGGGATGTGTATCTCTGGAGCCGCGGGTGTGCTTCCAGACTGTGTGAGGGGCGGACCGCCGTCTTGTTTGACGTGGCGGGACTTGCGCCTGCGGGCCACCTGTTTGTGCCACAGATTTTGTGGTGGCGAATACCTGCAGCTGCAGCGTGGCGGCGCACGCAGACTTCAGCCTGTGTAAAGAACCAGCCGTGTGCATGTCTGGTGTGAAAATACCCTGGACCCTGTTGAGTTTTCGACTTTCAATTTAACAAGGACAAGGAGCGCGCGCACGATTGCGACTGACATTGTGGTGTGCACATTGTGGCGGCACATCTGAGCGTTGTCTGCATCACACAGCATGGTCCAGCAACAGCATGCTGCATCGGCCGGAGTTGCATTTGCGAGCATGGCCGCAGCGCTGCTGGCCACGGCAGCCCTGGCAGTGCAAAGCCACACGCGGAAACGCACTAGTCTCCTTGCCGCTGGCTGTACTCGGCTGTGCCTCAGCAGGCAGGGCGCACACACTCCGCTGCCGGACTTCCTGGCGGAGGTCGCCGCGCAGCTCCCCGGGGGCGCCGTGGGAGAGCTCGTGGAGCTCGTGCTGGCCGGCTTTGGCATCGCACGGCTGCCTGGCAGGCGCCTGGCGACTCTCGTGGCGCTCACGCGCCTGGACCTGTCGCGCAACGCGCTCGCCGCGCTGCCGCCGGAGGTCGGGCTGCTGAGCGCTCTGGACGACCTGGACGTGAGCCGGAACCGGCTGCGCAGCCTGCCTCCGGAGCTCGGGAGGCTGTCGCGCCTGCGCCTGCTCAACTGCATGGCCAACGAGCTGGAGCGGCTGCCGGACGAGATCGGCGACCTGGCCTCGCTGTATCGCCTGGGGCTGAAGGTGCGCCGCAGGGTGGTGTGAAGCGCTGGGAGGGCTGATGCAGAACCTCCCACCTGCTGTCGGGCAGCATCGAGTTTGTGTATCGTGGCCGGCAGTCCTCCCGGACCTGCGCCTGGGGAGCCATGCAGAGGGTGGCAGTATGCTGCTCGCACCTGCCTCCCCTGGATGTCATCCGCCCTCGACCAGCCTCCTGTCGGCAGCTCCTGTGGAACGCCACCTGCATACGCTGGTGCCTGCTCATCCTCTTGCTGGCCCAGCGTGCGAGCGTGGACACCAGGTTGTCGATGATGCAGCCTGCCCTAGTGACAGGCATGCCTGCAGCCGCATGCTCTGCAAAGAGCGTTGGTCCTGCCTAAGGCCTCAACCATCGCAGTGGTGGCGTTCACCCACAAACAACTACCCCAAGATGCAGAAATGCCCTACCCGATAACAGGGCGAAGCGGCCGACGGCCCTGCTTGCCAGCATCCGCCTCCTGAGCGCTCCGATGACGATGCAGGACCTCAGGGCCACTGCATGCATGCGGTCGCCCTGGAGCGTCCGCCCATGGGTCCGACACAGGCCGTGCGCGCCGCCCGCGCGCAGGGCAACAGGCTGACCGCGCTGCCCGCGAGCGTGGGCCGCCTGGACGCGCTGGTCGAGCTGTTCATCACCGACAACGCCCTGGCGGCGCTGCCTGCGGAGCTGGGCGGCTGCGCCGCGCTGGTCAAGGTGCAGGCGTCGTTCAACCGGCTGCGCGCGCTGCCGCGCGAGCTCGCGCGCCTGCCGCGGCTGGAGATGCTGCGCGTGGCCGTCTGCGACATCGCCGAGGCGGGCCCCGTTGCCGCCAACGAGCTCACTTACATTGTCCTCGTCAACGAGTCGGGGTGCCAACTTTGAACACGGGTAAACACGGTTGAACAATGGAGATTTGGGGAAATTTAAAATGGAGACGCATGTCCGCTGTCCTACAGATGTTGGTACACTACCGCTGTGCAAGAAACGCTTGGGTTGCCTGCACCATAAGTTATGGTTACACACCACTGAGCTGCCTGCAGCGCATGTATAGCTCGTGCTTAAAGGACTTTGATATCATTGCCTCGTACCCGTACTCGTATGGATGTCACCAACCATGTGTGCTGCTGAAGCGTGAGTGTGCTGGAGCCGCTGCAGCGTGCCAACGGCGTGACAGGTGCCAGAGGAGCTGGGCGCAGCGCCCTCGCTGTGCTGGATGTCGCTCGCCGGCAACCCAGTCTGCGCGCGTCCGCCACCGCGCACGCCAGCTGCTACGGCCGCCAACGCTGCCGAGGTCGCCATGGGCGCCCCGCTCGGCGCCGGCGCCAGCGGCGATGTTTTCGCGGCGACGTGGGTGCGCCCCGGCGCTTGCACTAAGCGCTGGGCCGGGGCTGTGCGCTCGGCACGCCAAGCGCTTGCATGGCAAGCCGGCAGCGCAGGCGAGCAGCGCAGGCGAGCATTAAAATAAGTGACACACAGCGCGCCTCCCCATGCCGCGCGCAGAGCCGCATTGCGGCCATGGGGCCACGTGTAAAGAGCTCTGACGCTGGAAGCGCATGGCCTGTCGCGGGTTGCCGGCGGTCGGGCCTGCTGAGCAGGCAGCAGCAGCGTGCGTGGCAGCGCGGCCCGCTGCGCATGGCAGCTGGCAGGCGCGGCTCGGCGCCGACGCGCGGGTGGGCTGCAGGGCGGCCGCGATGTGGCGGTGAAGGTGTTCAAGGGCGAGGTCAGCCCCGACGGGCACATGCGCGATGAGGTGGACATCGCCTGCGCGCTGGACCACCCCAACCTGACCCGGTGCGCATCCGCCCCTGCTGGCCACCGGCGCAGGGGTGGTTTCGGCGCCTCTGTCTGGCACTGGGCCGAGCCGACCCAGCTGCACAGACGTGTGGCGCGGCCCACAGACTGCTGCGGATCTGCTCAGGTGCCGGCACCTGGACTTCACATCACCGGCTTCTCCCAAGTGGCTGCCGTCTGCGCGCCGTCTCTCCCAACACGCACGCAGCGTGCATGCAACCAAGCAGGACAGTGCCGCCGCCGGTATGGGCGGGTGCCAGGCCTGCCTCACAACCCTGGCCGGGCCGCTGCGCCGCAAGCCGCGCGGGCGACGGCGCAGGGTGGTGGGCACGCTGGACGCGCCCGCCGCGCTCATGCTGGAGCGTGCGCCGGGGCGGCCGCTGGCTGCCAAGCCGGACCTGGTCAGCCTGCTGCGCTGCCGCTGGCCGCCTGGCGCGGCCTTCGCGCCGGCCTGGGCCGCGCGCGTGGCGGCCGGCGTGGCGGCCGCGCTGGCGCACCTGCACGGCCTGGGGGTGCGCCCGGCCCGCTGAGGGAGGCCGCCTGGATCAGCTCAGCAGCGCAAGCCGTTGAGGACGGCGTCGGGGCGAAACCGCCTTGGCAAATAGCGCGCCATGGGCCCTGTTGGTCGCGCGGGTGCCGACCGCACGGGCGCCGGTTGTGCGCCCGCGCACGACGCGCAGGCAGCTGACGCGCGCGCGCGCGCCAGGTGTGCCATGGCGACGTCTATGCGCACAATGTCATGGCCGACGCCGCCGGCGCGACGACGCTGCTAGACTATGGTGCGCCCTCCGCGGGAGCAGGAGCTCAAAGGGGCGCAGTGGCAAGCCTTGTGGCTCACCTCAGCAACACGGTCGTTGCACAGCGGGTGTCAATCGGCGGCGACGCGCCCGCCGCACTAGCCCTAGCTCGGGCCCCCTTGTGAGACCCGTGACCCGCGCGGCGGCAGGCGCGTCGTTCTGCTACGCGCGCGACGCGCCGGCGCCGTACGAGGCGCAGGAGGTGCGCGCGTTCGGGCTGCTGCTCGCCGACCTGGTCGCGCGGCTGGCGCCGGCGGCGCCCGCATGGCCAAGCCCAGCTCGGACCCCGGCCGCGGAGAGCGATCCCGACGCCGGCGGCGTCGCGCTTGGCGGCGCCCTGGCCGGCGTCGTCGGCGAGTGCCTGGCGGCGGCGCCCGCGCAGCGGCCGGCCTTCGCCGCGCTCGCCCGGCGCCTGGAGCGGCTGGCTGCGGTGCGTGGCGGCGCCTGTCGCACTGCTCGGCTGTCAGCCGGCGCTCTGCCAGCCTGCCTTGGAGTGTCGTGCACAGGAGAGTGAGGCTGCGGGCCTGTGCTGTGGCCAAGGGCGGGTCATAAGGAGAGCCATGAGACATGGACGGACCTCACGCAGCGCTTGGAGCAGCTTGCATGCACTTGCCGCCCGCTTTGGAGACTGCGCGGACAGAAGCTTCCAGCCACCGTTCCCTCGCCGCACAGGTTGTGAGGGCGAAGGAAGCCAGGGCTTGTGTGTGTGTGGCCGTCTGTGAGTGTGTGGCCGCCGGAGCATGCAGCCGCAAAGTTGCCTACAGAGCAGCCGGCGTGCAGCTCATGCGCTCACCATCGCAGGGACCTTGCTGCAAGGAGACCAAAGACGCCCAAGGTGTGCCTCTGTGGTGTGGCAGGGAGCGCCCGTGGGTGCGGGCGCGGCGGACCCAAGTGCTGCCCCTACACGCGCCTGAGGAGGCCGCCCGAGCTGGCGGCAAGGCGTGAAAGCCACCGACGGCGATGCATGCATCCACCTATAATCAGTTGGTAGGAGTCTCGGGCTGCCTTGCTGCGCATGGCAGCATAGTTCCAAGCTGGCAGCACCCGCAAGCGGCACAGCCGCGCGCGCGTCAGCGCTGCCAGAGCAAAGGCCGCCGCAGGGCAGGCGGCAAAGGCGGCAGGGACCTGCACACCTCGTACTCTTTAATGCGGCCGTTGCATGGGAACTCAGGGGCAGAGCATACACGACCTGATGGGTGGGCTATTCATTATCATGTGTGGCAGCCGCGCTTGCATCAAGGCGCGGACTGTGCTGTCTACGGCACACCTTGCATAACAGACTGACAGTGTGCACTTGGTATCGGGCTGCTGGTGCAGACGCATGCTTATGTATACGCTCCCTGTCATGCAGCAGCACCGCCTACTCAACGAGGCTGCATGTGAACCGGTGTTGGAGCGAACGCTGCCATCCCTGGAGGCCTGCGCGTGTGCGTCTGCAGCTTGTCTCTGCAATGCGGGCAGGTTGGTTGCAACCCTACCCTAGCTTCTCCCCGGGGGGCCCGAAAGTATGGAGCAGGTTCGGAGCGCTGCCCAACAGCCACAACCCAATGCAGTGAAGTCAGCGCAGCGTGGGTACAAAGGTGGCACGGAACGCGAGCTAACAGGGCCTCCGTGCGGTGTGACGCGGGCGTACCTGCATGGGCGCTGCCGTTACTGCGTGACTCTTGCCTCCCAGCCAGGCCTTTATGTCTTGGGCGAGGCCACAGCCTGACTGCGGACGTAGGAGACGCGCGGCCGGTTTGGATCGAGCATGGCACGCGCCCGGCCGCTGGCCCTTCCCTGCCTGGTTCCTAAGCGCCAGAGGACTTGCTTGCTTATGTCGTCGATCCCCGTGGCAGCCTGCTCAGGCTGCAAGAGTGCTGCAGTTGGTGCCTAGCTCTGCGCTCCCTGTGCTCGCATCTGGGCGCGTGTCTGCCCAGCCCCACAGTGCAAAGATCTTGTAGGACAGCAGGCTCTAGCTACAGTCGAGGTGTGGCAGCTAGCGTGCCTGGGCAGGCCACTTCGGGCCTGACCTTCGAGGTGTGGGGCATGGATGTATGCGGCGGAGCCGGCACAGGGACCGGGGCCACGGAGAGGGGCGCCCCACACCGGCAGCAGCGCGCGGCAGGCGGTGAGGCCCCGCGCGGCGCCCCGCCGCGCAGGTCGTGGAGGGCCTGACCTCCAAGACACAGGGCGGCGAGACGCTGCGCGTGCGCGAGGTATGGCGCGACAACCTGGACGAGGAGATGGACGTCATCCGCGGCGTCGTGGACGAGTACCCCTTCATCGCCATGGACACCGAGTTCCCGGGCGTCGTTGCGCGCCCGGTCGGCCAGTTCAAGAACAGCGGCGAGTACCACTACCAGACGCTCCGGCGCGCCCCGGCGCAGCGGCTGTCCAGCTCCGCCGCTGGGGTGGCGTCGCCGCGGTTGTTGTCGTGGTCTAAGCCTGGTGAAGGCTCTCATCTAACTCAAAGGCTTGTCATTCTGCTAGGCCTCGTGTCTGACAGAGCCTTCAGGCGCCGCGGTGGTCACTTGCCCGTCCCGCGCAGGTGCAACGTGGACATGCTTAAGCTCATCCAGCTGGGCCTCACCTTTGCCAACGCTGAGGGCAAGCTGCCGCTCGTCAGCGGCGAGCTGTGCGTGTGGCAGTTCAACTTCCGGTGCGCCGCCCCCACCGCGCCGGGCCTCGCTTGCTCACCGGTGCACGCGTGCGAGCGGACGCGGGGAGGGCGCCGGTGGGCGCTCGCGGCGCATCGGGCAGACACGGGCGGCCTGTGTCCAGCAGTGCGGTGGACGCAGTGGTTGGCGCATACAAGTCGCGCGTGAAGCTTGCGGGAATGCTGGGGAGAGACTGGCTGGGCAGACAGTGCGTAGAGTGCCGGGTAGGATCAGCGCAGGTTTTGGCACTGATGAGCTCAGGTCACCTGCCCAAAACGTGGCACACCCGCTTTTACATGCTAACAGGCCCACAGAGGCCCTGGAAGTATGACGTGTGGTGACGCACTCCAGAGTTTGCGCGCGCAGGGAGTTCCGGCTGGCGGACGACATGTATGCGCAGGACAGCATCGAGCTGCTGAAGCAGTCGGGCATCAACTTTGCGCAGAACGAGGCGCGCGGCATCGAGGTGCAGCGCTTCGGCGAGGTGCTCATGTCGTCCGGCATCGTGCTGAACGACAAGGCGCGCGGCCCGCCCGGCCGAGGGTGGGCTTCTCATACGGCTTACCTGAAGAACGCACACGGATGCTGGGTGTGCGCGCCAGCGGGTTGGGTTTTAGCGCAATGTGGCCTGGGCAGTGAGCAGTGAGGTGCGGGCGCTTGGCATACCGCGCCTGTGCTGTGCTGGCCACGCGCCGTGTGGGCCGAGCAGGATATTGGGTAGGGCAGCGCCCTCTGCTAGCGCCCCTGGGTCCCGTCCCTCGCGCTTGCGCATGCGCAGCCCCCCGGCCGGGCGCGGCCCGCCGCGCAGGGGCGGGCACAGCGCGGCGGGGGGCGGCCCTCGGGCGCGCGGGCGCCGAGGCGCGGGGCGGTGCCGCGCGCGCAGGTGCAGTGGATCACGTTCCACAGCGGCTACGACTTTGGCTACCTGCTCAAGGTGCTGACGTGCCAGCCGCTGCCGCCGGGCGAGGCCGAGTTCTTCGAGCTGCTGCAGGCGCGGCCCCGCAGCGGCCGCCCGGCGCGCGCTCCCGCTGCCGGCGCCTGCGGCATGCGCGAGCGCCCTGAGCGTACACATCCTGACTCGCTCGAGGTAGGGCGCACTTCTGCAGGACCGGCCGCGGCGTGACGGGGGCCACGCTCGCCCCACGAGCGGCCACTCAGGCAAATCATGGTGGCCGGCAGCAGGCCGCGCCGGGAGCCAGGCCCGGCGCCCAGTGAGCGTGCGGTCGTGTGCAGGTGTACTTCCCCAATGTGTACGACATCAAGTACCTGATGAAGTTCTGCGGCAACCTGCACGGCGGCCTCAACAAGCTGGCCGAGACGCTGGACGTGGCGCGCATCGGGCCGCAGCACCAGGCGCGCCGCCCGCCAGGATAGGGTAGGTTAGGGTACAACCCTAGCCATGGCTGGCGCCGCGGGGGTGCTTGCAGTCCAGGTGTACGCACAGCCGGCACGGTTGTTCTCAGCAGCTAGACGGGCGTGAGGGATGCGGCAGCCTGCAGCGGGCCTGCCCGCCCTGCCGCGGCTGCCAGCGCGAAGACTGGGGTCGGCAACCATGGGCGGCCGGCTGCGCCTGCCGCCCGCCGCCTTGCTCTGCCGGCCACGGCCAGGGCGCTTCCGGGGTGGCGCCGCCCCGCCCGCCCCCGCCCGCGCGCCCCCGACGGCGCCGCGCGCGAGCGCAGGCGGGCTCGGACTCGCTGCTGACGGCCGCCACGTTCCTGAAGCTCAGCCAGGCCTGCTTCAGCGGCTTCGATGGCATGGCCGCGCACCGCGGCGTGCTCTATGGCCTCGGCTCCGACGGCAACAACGAGGCGCGCGCCCCGCCGGCAGCCGGCCCGATGCCGGGTCTGCATGTGTGGGTCGGCGAGCGGGTGGTGGTAGCGGTTGCGGCACCCGGCGGCGGCGGGCCTGCGCGCTGTGGGCCGGCTGGGCCCCCAGTCCGCAGCCGGCACCCGCGGCGCGCACCGTTGCAAGGCGGGGCCTGGAGCAGCTGCGCCCGCGCCTGCGGCCGCTAGCGCCGCCGGACGGGTCATGGGGCCGCCCCACGCGGCGCATAGCCTGCATGCGCCCGGCGGTGCAGTGTTGCGCGTGCCTGCTGCTTCCGCCGTGATTTGGCGGTACCGCCAGGGTCGCGGCACATGATAGGGCCCCGTCTCCTGCGCGGCGCCCGGCGAGCTGGCCGGGCACCACCCTTCAGGTCACTCTTAATCCAAATCCGGCACCTGCGCGCGCAGGTGGTGAACAATCATGACTGAGTGCGCGCGGCGCCGCTCTGCGGAGGCCGCGCATGCGCCGGCGGCTCCGCCGTATTCCGTGGCCGCCTCGCTGGGCTGACCTCTG
>JAABUV010000401.1_pt1 | contig 65979 bp, 65 predicted proteins | sample 5559971 | NCBI WGS metagenome assembly JAABUV01 (sample SAMN10711881, study PRJNA513362) | rock metagenome | isolation source: Antarctica rocks | place: Antarctica: Victoria Land, Knobhead nord | collected 2015-12-19 | reverse complement strand
GCACCCCAGGCGAGCGCCCCCATGGGGGCTTGTAGTAACACGACCCCAAGCCGCCCATCCGGCAAACCCGCAGGTCACACGGCCGATTCAGCCGGCCGTGTGCTCATGATCTTCGGAAGTCCGGCCAGAGCACCCCGCTGGGCCACTGGCCGCAGTCAGCCGGGGCGTCTTCTGCCACCCCGCGACCACCCGCTGACGACGATGCACCTGCGGACCTGACACCGGCTGGCGCCAGGGCGGCGATGAGGGATAGATCCGGGCGCTGTACCGCAGGATGCTCGACTGCTGGCTGGACGCCCCCGCCTACGCCGAGTGCTTCACCCCCGAGGCGGACTACATCACCGGTGGCGGCAAACTCGAACGCGGCTGGCGGGAGAACGCCGAAGGCCACCAGATCATCTTCTCGGCCTGGGCCCGGGACAGCCGACTTGCCGGTCGCATCGACGACATCCGCTTCCTGACCGCAGACGTCGCCGTCCTCACCGCCTACGGTCACATCGTCTTCCCCGACCGCGCCGACACCGGCAAGCGCACCATCTATACCGCCACCGCCCAGAAACTCGACAGTCACTGGATCTTCGTCGGCTACCAGAACACGCCGCTGGTGGCCTGAACCCGCGCAACGTCGATCGACCACTCGCTGCGGCCCAGTGGAGCGATCGGCTACCGGAGCGGGCAGGAGCCTGGTCAATCACCGAGCACGTTCGGCTGATCGATGGTCCACAGCCACGTGCGGTTCGGCTGGCGATGAGCGAGCTCCGTGGTGGCGCCGGCGGGGATGCGGGTCGATGTCAGCGCCCAATCACCGTTGCGCAGTGCCGGCCGAGGGGTCCCAGGGGCGAACGTCGGTTTGTTGGCGAGTAGCTCTTCGTAGAACTGACGGATGGCGTCCACACCGGTCGCCGTGCCGCCGTCTGGCAACGCCAGGACTGCCTCTGGCTCGTACAGTGCCACCAGGCCTCTACGTCTCCCGAGTTGGCGCTCGACGAACAACCGCCCCAGGTCCTCCGGGGCAGCAGCTTTCCTGCGTTCATTCATCTCATCCATCGGATCTGTGCCCTTCCCGCGCTAATCGACCTTCGACTCCTGGCGGACGAAGCATCCCGCGCCGCGCCGACAGAACCGTGCCCGCATGCGAATCCCATGCGGGCAGCCGTGCGAGCGCCCGATAACGGCCTTACGAGATGAGCGTGATCATCGGGTAAGCCGTCCGCGCCCGGAGTCCGCCGGCATGCAGCGGGCGTTCCGCATCTGGGAAGGGATTCGGCAGTCGGGTCACGCACCCGACGGCACCCCATGGCCGATCGACCTGAGAAGGCGTTTCTCGGCCTCAGTCCGCTAGATCGAATGCGTCGTGGAACGCTCGCGTCAGGTCGTATTCCTGCTGCTCCAGCAGTGCGCCCAGAGGGCGGACCAACAGGTCGCGCGGGACCGTAGCTATGGAGTCCAGGTTGACAACGGAGTCGTGGTCGAGCCCGTTGCGTTGTCCTACGGCTACCTCACTGCGCAGCCCTCGCACTGTGCTGGTGATCGGCGCGACCGTGACGAGCTGGCGGACGGCTCTCACTTCCTCCCTGGTGAGCACGAGCACCGGACGCGTCTTATCGATTCGTGCCAGCCAGATCGGATGCATCAGTCGAGGTCCGACCACACCTGGCTGGCGTTGCGCGTGGCCCAAACCGCATATGCATCAGCGTCCAACTCGGGATCGTGCCGCGACGCGTAGATCTGCGCGTCGCGTTCAGCGGCGCGCCGCCGAATCTCACGCTTGATCGCACGGTTGATGACGTCGGCCCGGCTGCCCTCACCTGCGTTGGCTGCCTGGTCGACGAACGCAGCCAGATTGTCGTCAACGCGGATGGTCATTTGCACCGACATACCACCAACATACCACCACGGTATGAGTCTGCTTGGCCCTGTCCCGGTGGTCCTTCCGCTACCGGTACGCGGTCCACGGGCGCCGAACCGGAGGCGCTCGTGACGATCGTGGGCAACCTCGTCGTGTTCACCGGGGTTACGTCGACAAGATCCCGGGCTTCCGCGTGCTCGGGGAGGCGCGCACTGCGAAGCAGGCCCTGCAGCAGGTGCGGGCGCATCGGCCGGATCTGGTGCTGCTGGACATCTACCTACCTGACGGTAGCGGGCTGGACGTGCTGCGCGCGCTGCGGTCCTGCGCCGACGTCGCCCCCGATGTCATCGTCATCACCGCCGCCCGCGACGTGGAGACCGTCCGCGCCGCCATGCACGGCGGGGTCGCGGGCTACCTGGTCAAGCCCTTCACCTTTGCGACGTTCACCGAACGGATGACGCGCTACGACGAAGGTCGGCGCAACCTCGCCCGCGCCGGCGAGCTGGAGAAGTCCGACATCGACCGCGCCTTCGAGCTGGTGCGGCACGCCCGGCCCGGCGCCGCTGCCCAAGGGACTGAGCGCCACCACCTGCGCCCGCGTCGTCGAGGTCCTGCGCGGGGCGGCGGGTGACCTGTCCGCGGTGCAGGCAGCCGAGCAGGTGGGGATCTCCCGGGTCAGCGCCCGCCGCTACCTCGAGTACCTGTGCACCAGCGGACGGGCTGAGCTGCACCCCCGGTACGGCGCCGCGGGCCGCCCCGAGCACCGCTACGCCTGGACGGCCCGCGCCCGGGGCTCAGCCGGCGACAACACGGGCCCCGCGACTGCCCCTCACCTACTCCCCTAAGACGCCTGTGGGCCGGCGATATTCACCAGCCAGCTGACGCCGAACTTGTCGACGCACATACCGAAGGTGTCACCCCAGGGGGCTCGGTCGAGCGGCATGGTAATGGTGCTGTCGGCCGACAGTTTCTCCCAATAGCCACGAAGTTCGGCATCGTCCTCACCACTCAGCGAGACGGAGTAGTTCGTGCCCGGCGTATACTCCATGCTGTTCGGCGTGTCGGAGGCCATGAGCACCAGCCCGTTGTCGGTGGTGAGCATGGAATGCATTATCTTGTCCTGCTCGGCCGGATCCTCACTGGCGCCGAAGTCAGCAAACGTGCTGCGGGTGAGCTCACCTCCGAACACCAACTGATAGAAGACCATGGCCTCGCTCGCTGCGTCTCGAAAACTGAGGTAGGGGTTGAGCCGGGTACTCATGAATACAGCCTCCTCCTGGTGTGCCGACGGTCTCCGGGAGTCTGTCCCATGCAGGCGCAGCGCGGAAGGGCATGTCAGTGGGAGCAGGCGGGGGTACTTCTCGTTCCGGAACGGCGTACAACGTTCGAAATGTACAGTTTGTCGCGCAGACCTCAGCGGGAACTGGCGGTCGACACAGTCGACCACCCAACACCGGCACCACGGCAAGTCAACTGCGCACGAAGTCGAGCACCACCCGCGCGAGCTCCGGGCCCGCGTCCTCCTGCACGAAGTGGCCCGCGCGTTCGATCACGGGGTGTTCGAGCCCGGCCGCTCCGGGCACCGTGCCGGCCAGCACCGGACCCATCTCTGCCGTGATCGGGTCGGAGTCGCCGAAGGCCACCAGGAACGGCGTGTGGAGTCGCGCCAGGGCCGCCCACGCCGCCCGGTTGGCCTCGGCGGCCGGGTCGTCGGGGGTCGTCGGCAGGATCAGCGGCATGGCCCGCGGCCCGGCCTTGTGGGCCTCGTCGGGAAACGGTGCGTCGTAGGCGGCGCGGGCGGCGTCGGACAGGCCCCGCACGCACCCGCTGGCCACCAACCGCCCGATGTCGAGCACTTCAGCGGTCACCACGGCGCGGCGGAAGGCCCACCACACGTCGGGCATCTTGTGGTCGCCGGTGGGCAGCCCGGTGTTGGAGGCCACCACCCTGGCGAACAGCGCCGGCTCCTGCGCCACCAATCGCAACCCGAGCAGCCCGCCCCAGTCCTGACCGAACAGCGTGACGTCGCTCAGCTCGAGGACGTCGACCAGCAACGACCGCAGCCAGCCGACGTGGCGCGCGTAGGTGTGGTCGCTGATCTGTGTGGGCTTGTCGGAGCGGCCGAAGCCGATGAGGTCGGGGGCGATCACGCAGCACCCGCCCTTGGCCAGCGGGGTGATCATCGAGCGGTACAGGTACGACCACGTGGGTTCGCCGTGCAGCAAGAGCACCACCGGCCCGTCGGCCGGCCCGTCCTGCACCCAGGCCATCTCGGCCGCCGCCCCGTCCGGTGCCGTGACCAGGGCCCGGTGGGGGGTGAAAGGGAAGTCGGCAAGCTCGGCGAAGCGGGCGTCGGGGGTGCGCAGCAGGTCCATTCGCCGATCATGCCGCGGGCAGCCCCGGCCAGTCAGCTCCACCCCGTCAGCTCAGCAGGGCCTGCACCGATCCCCAGCAGCCCACGGCCCACAACACGCTGGTGAATGTGCCGATGATGAACTGCTCGCCCGCCCTGGCCTCGCGCAGCTCCGGGTAACGGGCGAGGCCCTTCACCGCCAGCACCACGGCGAGCCCCTCGGGCCAGCCCGCCAACAGCATCGCGGCCATGGCGGCCCGTTCCAACACCCCGATGGCGGCCCCACCGCGCAGCACCTCCGGCGGTGCGGGCAGCGGGGTGGACTGCCGTCGCCCGGCGAGGCGGAACACCGCGCGCACCACCGGGCTGGCGCCCCCGGCGGCGGCGAGGACCCCCACTACCTGGGCCACCCCACCCGCAGTGCCTGTAACCGGCGCAGCCAACGCGGCCAGCAGACCCGCGGCCGCCAACACCACCACCTGGGTTCCCGGCGTGACCCAGGAGTCGGCGGATAGGCGCACCGTGACAGTGGGCAGCACCGCCAGCACACCGAGGAGCACGAGCACCGTGGTGCTCACCGGTCGGCATTCGCCAGCAGGGTCGCCGCGACGCGCCGTCCGGCCAGCTCCTGCTGCCAGCCCGCGGCCCGCAAACGCTGCGAGACCGCCTGCTTGGTCACCCCGAGGCGGTCGGCGGCCGCCATCTGGCTGGCGCCAGTCGCCACCAGGTCCACCGCGGCCCAACCCTGCTCGGAGCGGCGGGTCACCAACAGGGCGAGGAGGTCCAGGACGGCCTGGGCGTCATTCGCCGCGCCCGGGTCAGGGCCGTCCACCGCCAGCCGGGTCGCTGCGCTCTTCGCCCGGTCGACGGCGGAGCGGGCGTGCTCGAAGGCCGGGCCGCGACCGGCCCGGGTGCTGGCCGGCAACGGCAGCTCGACCGGGCCGAGACCGATGCCCACGCTCCAGTGGCCGCGCCGGACGAGCTCCAGTGCGGTGTCGGTGACGGCAACGGGATCGTCCAGCACGGCCTGTACCTCGTCGCCCGCCGTGCGCTCGAACGGGCGCAGGACGGATGTCTCGGCCAGGCCGGCCAGCAGCTGGTCCACCCGGTCGGCGTCAGCGCGGCTGCGCCGCTGGTCGACCGTGAGTACGTACATCGCCTCCGTTCCCTGCTGTCAACGCCGATACCTTTCCTTCGCACAGTCTAGCCTGCAAGCTTGTCTAAACCATGACAAGTTTCAACGCTTGACGGCACCGCGGGCATCGAGCAGCAATCCCAGGACGCCCACCGAGCCGAAGGCGACGGACACAGCGAGCAACAGCGGGGAGCTGCGGCCGGTAACGGCGTCACCCAGTAGCACCACCGCCACCGTGCCCGGCAGCGCACCCCCGAGGGTGGCCAGCGCGAAGGGCAACGCCCGCACCGACGACACCCCGCAGCAGTAGTTCACCAGCCAGAACGGCACCACCGGGATGAGCCGCAATGAGGCGACGGCAGGCCAACCCCGGCGTCCGAGCCGCTCGTCGACCGACCGCAGGGTCCGGTGCTGCAACCGCGCCGCCACCGCGTCGCGTCCGAGCGTGCGCACCAGCAGAAGCGCGAACAGCGCGCTGAGCGTCGCTCCGGCGAGCGCCAGGGTGACGCCCAGCACCGGGCCGAAGAGCAGGCCCGCCGTGAGGGTGAAGACGGTGCGCGGGAACGGCGTCACCGTCACCACCGCGTGAGCCAGCAGGAACAGCGCCGGTGCTCCGACGCCGAGCGCCCGCGCCTGGATCGCCCAGCCATGCAGCGCGACGGCGTCAGGCAGCTGCCGGTCCAGCCGGAGGACGACGGCGCCACCGATCAGCACACCCAGCACAACCAGCACCACGACCATTCGCGATGGGGGGGGCCACCGATGGCGGAGTCGCAGCGCCCCAGGTGACTGCACGACACCGACGATAGCGGCCCGTCGCCGGCGGGCTCCCTGGCGACGCGGTCGCAACCCTGTACAGCTCGTCCGCAGGCGTGCCACAGTTCGACCGTGGACCCGCGCGGCCCACCCGCCGGTCCGGCGAGATCCCCCGACAGCGTCGTCAAGGAGCAAGCATGAAAACCAAGGCCGCCGTGGTCTACGAGACCGGCAAGCCCATCGAGATCGTCGAGCTGGACCTCGACGGACCCCAGGACGGCGAGGTGCTGATCCGCTACACCCACGCCGGGCTGTGCCACTCCGACGTGCACATCTCCCACGGTGACCTCGAGGCGCGCCTGCCTATGGTGCTGGGCCACGAGGGCGCGGGGATCATCGAGGAGGTGGGCCCCGGTGTCACCCGCGTCAAGGCAGGTGACCACGTGGTGTGCTCCTTCATCCCCAACTGCGGCGTGTGCCGCTGGTGTGCCACCGGGCAGCAGGCCATCTGCGACATGGGTGCCACTATCCTGGAGGGGTATCTGCCCGGCGGGCGCTTCCCCTTCACCGGGCCGGGTGCGGAGAAGAACTACGGCGCCATGTGCATGCTGGGCACCTTCAGTCAGTACGCCACCATCCACCAGAACTCCGTGGTGAAGGTCGACGACGACCTGCCGCTGGACAAGGCCGTACTGGTGGGGTGCGGTGTGCCCACCGGCTGGGGTTCCGCGGTGAACGCGGCGAACGTGCGCCCGGGGGAGACCGTGATCGTGGTGGGTGTCGGCGGCATCGGCATCAACGCCGTGCAGGGGGCGCGCTACGCGGGCGCGAAGAACCTCATCGCCGTCGACCCGTTGGAGAACAAGCGGGAGAAGGCCATGGAGCTGGGCGCCACCCACGCGGTGGCCAGCGCGGCCGAGGCCATGACGCTCGCGCAGTCGATGACTAACGGCAACGGCGCGGACAAGACGATCATCACCGCCGGCATCGTCACCGAGGAGATCGTCACCGACTCGTTCCACGCCACCGGCAAGGGCGGCACGATCGTGCTGACCGGCCTGAACAAGCTGTCGGTCAACAACATCAACCTGCCCGGCTCGATCATGACGCTGTTCAAGAAGACGGTGAAGGGCAGCCTGTTCGGTGACTGCAACCCCACCACCGACATCCCGCGGATCCTCGGCCTCTACCAGAGCGGCGACATCAAGCTCGACGAGATCATCACCCGCACCTACACCCTGGATCAGGTCAACGAGGGCTACGCGGACCTGCTTGACGGCAAGAACGTGCGCGGCGTGATGATCCACGAGCCTGCGTGAGCGTTGCGGCGGCGGCCGGCCGTCCGGGGACCCTGGCCGGCACCGTCGTCGGCCGTGGTCGCGAGGTGGAGCTGCTCGTCGCGGCGCTGGCCTGCGGCGCGCACGTGCTGCTGGAAGGTCCACCGGGCACCGGCAAGACCACCCTGCTGCGCTCGGTGGCCGACTCCGAGGCGGTGCCGTTCGTGTTCGTGGAGGGCAACGCCGAACTCACCCCGGGGCGGCTGCTCGGGCACTTCGACCCCGCGCAGGTGCTCACCGACGGGTACACCGCGGGCACCTTCGTCGACGGGCCCCTGGTGGCGGCCCTTCGGTCGGGGGCGCTGCTGTACGTGGAGGAGGTCAATCGGGTCCCGGAGGAGACCCTCAACGTGCTGATCACCGTGATGAGCGAGGGTGAGCTCCACGTGCCCCGGCTCGGGCAGGTGTGGGCGGAGCACGGTTTTCGCCTGGTCGCCGCGATGAACCCGTTCGACGCGGTGGGCACCGCGCGCATCTCGGCGTCGGTGTACGACCGCGTCTGTCGCATCACGATGGGCTACCAGAGCGCGCTGGACGAGGCCGACATCGTGGCGCTCCGCGCCCCCGACGTACCCGGGCCATGGCGCGCCGGCGTGGTGGACGTGGTGCGCCGCAGCCGTGCGCACGCCGACGTGCGGGTGGGCTCGTCGGTGCGCGGATCGATCGACCTCGTTCGGCTCACCGTGTCACTCGCCGGGCTGCGGGGCACCCCGGTCACCGACTGGCGCACCGGTCTGGACGCCGCGCTGGTCGCGTTGTCGGGGCGGGTTCGCCTGCACGAGTCGTGCGGCCGCGCACCCGAGGCCGTGGTCAGGGAGCTGTACGAGGCGGTGTTCGGGGCCGAGCCGAACCCGCAGAACCGCGCGGACGACGAGGACGGTGGTGCGCCGGGGGGAGCCTGAGCCCGCCGGTAGCGGGCGCCGACCCACCGAGCCCACCGAGCCGACGGCGGGGACCGCACCCGCGCACGACGCCGCGCTCCGAGCTCGCCAGCCACCCGCAGTTCGAGCAGGTCTCACCCGAGGTGGGCGTGCTCGACGAGGACGCCTTCGACCAGGCGCTCGCCGCCGACCCGAACGCTGCGCTGGCGCTGCTGGCGGAGCTGGCCACGGCCACCGACGAACGGCTGCGGGCGGCGGCGCGGCGACTCGCGGCGCGCATCGTGCTCGACCTGGGGCGCAAGGGCACCCCGCTGGGCCGCGGCATCGGCCGGCTCCGCGCCGTCTCGGCCGAGCGGGGCGGTGACCTGGACATGGATGCCTCGCTGGACGCGGTGCTGGCCGGCCGAGCCGAGCGACGCCCGCCCGAGGTCGCGGAGTTGGTGGCTCGTCAGTGGGCGCGCCCGGAGCTGGCGCTGTGCCTGGTGGTCGACCGCTCCGGTTCGATGGGGGGTGAACGGCTGGCTGCGGCGGCCCTGGCGGCGAGCGCGTGCGCCTGGCGCGCTCCCGGCGATCATGCGGTGCTGGCGTTCGCCCGCGAGGTGCAGGTGCTGCGGCACATGGATTCTGTTCGACCCCCGGCCTCCGTGGTCGATGCGGTGCTGAGCCTGCGCGGGCACGGCACCACCGCGCTGCAGGATGCGCTGCGGGCGGCTTCGGAGCAGCTGGAGCGCACCCGGGCGACCCGCCGGGTGGTGGTGCTGCTGTCGGACTGCCGAAGCACCGACGGGCGCGACCCCGTACCGGTGGCGAGCCGGCTACCCGAGTTGGTGGTGCTGGCACCCGCCGGTGACACCGAGCAGGCGGCCGAGTTCGCCCGCAGCAGCGGTGCCAGCTGGGCACCGCTGCGCGGGGCGGCCGACGCCCCCACCGCCCTCGCGGATCTGCTCGGGTGAGCGCGGAAACCCGGTGGGGCTGCGCAGGAATGCGGCCGATTCGGCCTACCATCGGCGCGGTGACCCCGAACGACGGCGACCGCTGCGATCTCGCCGCCTGGGGCGATCCGGACGTGGTGCGGCGCTACGGCACCGACGGTGTCACCGATCCCGGTGAGGCTGCGGCGCTGTCCGCCGCGGCGGACGCCGCCCGCGGCGACGTGCTCGACCTGGGGGTTGGCGGCGGCCGCACCACGCGACTGCTCGCACCCGCCGCCCGCCGGTACACGGGGCTGGATGCCGCGCCCGCCATGGTGGAACTCGCCCGAGCCCGCAACCCCGGTGTCGACCTGCGGGTGGGCGATGCCCGGGACCTGTCGCGGTACCCCGACCGAGGCCACGACCTCGTCGTGTTCAGCTACAACGGCCTCGACGCCGTCGATCACCCCGGTCGCGTCGCCGCCCTGGCCGAGATGCACCGCGTGCTCCGGCCCGGTGGTCGGCTCGTCGTGTCGAGCCTGAACATCGACGGACCCAGCTACGACGAACGTCCGTGGACGCTGCGGCGGGGCGGCGGCGGCGCCCGGGCCGGACTCCGCGCCGCCACCGTTGTCCTCGCCAGGGCCGCTCGCCATCCGCACCGGCAGGTACGCGCGTTGGGCCACTACCGCAGGGTGCGACACCTGGCCGAGGACGGGCCGGGCTTCTCCCGCCGTCCCCTCCGCGACCACGAGTTCCGGTTCGTCGTCCACTTCGCCTCGTTCGGCGCCACCGTGGCGATGCTGCGCGCCGCCGGCCTCGACGTGATCGACGCTTGGTCGGAGCAGGGGAGTGTGCTCGACCCCTCCACTACTGGGGCCGCCGCCGACTACGTGCACTACCTGTGCCGCCGAGGCGACGGATGAGCCGGACCGTCACCTTCCGGCGAGCTCGCGGCTGATGACCAGGCGCTGGATCTGGTTGGTGCCCTCGAAGATCTGCATGATCTTGGCCTCCCGCATGTAGCGCTCGAGGGGGAAGTCGCGGGTGTAGCCGTATCCACCCAGCACCTGCACGGCGTCGGTCGTGACCTGCATGGCGGCGTCGGTGGCCACCAACTTGGCCACGCTGGCCTGGCGGCTGTAGGGGCGCCCGATGTCCCGGCGGCGGGCCGCGTCGAGGTAGGTGGCCCGGGCGGAGTCGACCGCCGCGGCCATGTCGGCCAGCAGGAAGCCGAGCCCCTGGTGGTCGATGATCTTGCGGCCGAAGGTGGTGCGCTCCTTGGCGTAGGCCACCGCGTCGTCCAGCGCACCCTGGGCCAGCCCCACCGCCACGGCGGCGATGCCCAGTCGCCCGGAGTCCAGCGCCGCGAACGCGATCGGCAGGCCCTGGCCTTCCCCGCCGAGCAACCGGTCGGCGTCGAGGTGGGCGTCGTCGTAGCTGGCGCTCGTGGTGGGGATGGCCCGCAAGCCCATCTTCTCCTCGGGCCGGCCGAAGCTCAGCCCCTCGGTTTCCCTGGGCACCAGGAAGCACGAGACGCCCCGCGCGCCGGTGTCCGCGGTGCGCAGGAACGTCGAGTAGACATCGGCCCTGCCGCCGTTGGTGATCCACGCCTTGGTGCCGGTGACCCGGTATCCGTCGTCACCGCGCACGGCCTTGCAGCTCAGGGCCGCGGCGTCGGAACCGGCCTGCGCCTCGGACAGGCTGTACGCGCCGAGCTGCGCGCCGCTGAGCATGTCCGGCAGCCAACGCTGCTGCTGCTGCCCGGTGCCGAAGTTGGCCAACGGGAAACAGGACAGCCCGTGCACGCTGGTGGCCACCGCCACTGCCGCCCACCGCGCGCCCAGCTCCTCGAGCACCTGCAGGTACACCTCGTACGGCTGGCCACCGCCGCCCTGGTCCTGCCGGTACGGCAGGCCGAGCAGCCCGGCGTCGCCGAGGGTGCCGAACAATCCCTCCGGGAAGGACTCGTCCGCCTCGTGGCGGGCGGCCCGGGGGCGCAGCTCCTTGTCGGCCAGCTCGCGGGTGAGGGCCAGCAGGTCCTCGGCCTCCGGGGTGGGCAGCATGCGGTCGACGACCACGGGTCTCCTTCAGCGGGACGGCACGGGTACCCCACTACTGTCTCACCCGGCTGCGCTGTCTCACCCGGATGCGCTGTCTCACCCGGGTGCGCTGTGGCCTGCTGGACGGGGTCTGGTCGGCTGTGGCGACGGGATCGACAACACTGGACGGGTGAGCACCCCCGAACAGCACCGCCCGCCCGTATACGCCTGCGTCGCAGGTGCGGTGCTCCACGCCCACGCGGCCGACACGCTGGAGCCCGCGGTGCTGCTGCACACCTTCCTGCCGGTGCACACCGCCGAGCGGCTGCGCGGCGCGGGGGCGCGGGTGGACGTGCACTCCGACGGCTCCGGTTCACCGACCGTCACGGTGCGGGTGCTCGCCGAGGGCCAGTCGTTGACCTGGCAGCTGCCGGTGGCTCCGCTCGTCGCCGCGCTGCCCGGTCAGTCCGGCGACGACGGCCGGGTGGTGCTCCTGGCCGTGGTCGACGCCGAGCCCGCGCCGGGCTTCTGGGGTGAACCGGTGGATTGCGAGCGCTTGGCCGCCGAGCTGCAGCTGCCCGTGGTCGAGCTGGTCGACGCGCTGCGCGGACGCCTCGCTCCCTGGCTCGCCGAGGACGTCGAGCTGCTGCTGCACGACGACGCGCACGACCACGCCGCCGACTTCTCGCCCGAACAGCTCGTTGCCTCCGGCGTGTTGGCCCACTACCGCGGCGAACTCGACGCAGACCAGACCACGACGCGGTTGGTGCGCGGCCTGGCGTACGGGCCGCCGGAGTTCCAGGTGGTGCTCGGCGAGCTGGTGTCCGGGGTGCTTGCCACGGTCGCCGAGGTGGCCGGGCCCGATGTGGTGGCCACCGTGTTGGCCGAGACCGGGCCGTTCGAGGACGAGGTGATCCGGCTGCTCACCCAGGTGCCGATCGCGGGTGGTGGTGCCGTGGGCGTCGCCGAAGTATTGGCAGTGTCGGGTGACCGGGAGGAGACGGTGCGGGCCGCGGTGAGCGTGTCCGCCCGACTGGCGCGGGCAGCGTTCGGGGCGGACCTGTCCGACGAGCAGCTGTTGCAGCGGCTGGAGCTGGTCGACGACGCGGCCCTCACCCGGCTGGCCGGGCTGTGGGTGCAACTGGCGGTCGCCGCGGCAGGGCACGGCGACGACGAGGCCACGGTACGCGAGGTGGCTGCGGGCGTCCGGGCGGCCGGCGCACCGGGCAGAGCCTGGCTGCACCGGGCGGCCACGGCCCTGGCAGCGGACGGTGCGGAAGTGGCCGGCAGGCACCTGCACCGGGTGAGCGCGCCACTGGAACTGGTGCGCGCCGCACTCGAGGAGCCGTCGACCCCGAGCGACGCGGGAGTGGCCCCACTGGTGCACGCCTGCCTGCAGCTCGCCCGGTTCGTGCGCACCAGGGCCGGGATCGGGCCGTCCAGCTGGGCCGCGTTGCCGCTGAACGCCGCGGTGCAGGCGGTCGGCAGCGCGCTGGCCGACGGAATCGAGCAGGACGTGGCGCTCGACCTGCTCACGGGGCTGCTCGAGCCGGACCTCGACCCCAGCGAAGCGCTGGACGCCTTCGTCTGCGCCACCGCGCAGCTGCTGGTGCAGCTCGACCCCCAGGAGCCCGGGGAGGCGGTGGTCGAGCTGATCACCGATCTGCTCGCGGCTGCGCCAGCCGGGCCGTGCAGCCCGCGCTGGATCCTGGTCGGATGCCTGCGGGCAGCGCACGGGCACGACCCGGCCGCCGCCGACCTGGCCCCGTTCCTCACCGCTGAGCCGGCCCCCGACCTGGAACGGGCCGCCTCCCGCGCCGGGGTCCGGGGCGTACTCCGTGACGGGTTGACGGCGTTGGGTGCGTTGGCCGAGATCTACGGCCGTGCCGCGGACGTCACCCGCGCGGACGTCTTCGGCCTCGTGCTCCCGGCGGCGCTCGCCGAGCACGACCTGCTGCGTCGCCCACGCTGAGCGCGGGGCCGGGTGTGCTCACCGGCGGGTGTACGGGTAGTCCGGTGAGCGGTGCTGAAAGGACAGGATGGCGGGGTTGCGCACTTCGCCGTCGCGGATCTCGACGGCGCGCCGGACCGTCTCGTCTGCGTGCCACACGCGGGCTCCGCCCAGCACCGTCGGCAGGTGGGGGAGCAGGGCCTCGCTGATCTCCCAGGTGGCGGAGTCCCATAGGTAGGAGGGGCTGTGGTCCACGCCGTAGTGGTGGACGTTGTCGCCGAGGGTAAACATCGGCTGGGCGAATGACGTGGGACGCGCCCAGCTGAAACCCATCCCCTCGTCGCAGGAGACGTCGACGACCAGGGTGCCTGGCGCGAGCAGGGCGACGTCCTCGTCGGTGAGGAAGGTCAGCGGTGCTTCGGTGTCCTGCAACACGCAGTTGACGATGATGTCGTGCTCGGCCAGGAAACCTGCCAACGGCACCCGGCCGTCGTCGGTGACGGCGCCGCTGCGGCGCGGATCGGTGGCGTCGTGGTCGAGGTGCACCATCCGCGCGGAATGGATCGGCGCGGCGACGGCGGCGACACCGCGGTTGGTGAGGATCTCGACGTCGTGGATCCCGTGCGCGTTCAGGGCGGTCACCGCGCCCCGGGCCGTGGCCCCGAAGCCGATGACGACCGCGCGCCGCCGTCTGCCGTAATCACCCGTGGCCCCGACGAGCGCCAGCGCGTGCAGCACCGAGCAGTACCCGGCCAGCTCGTTGTTCTTGTGGAACACGTGCAGGTTGAACGAGCCGTCCGGGGTCCAGTGGTTCATCGCCTCGAATGCGATCAACGTCAGCCGACGGTCGATGGCCAGCTGGGTGAGTTCGGCGTCCTGCACGCAGTGCGGCCAGCCCCACAGCACCTGCCCGTGGCGCAGCTCGGCGACATCCTGCACGAGAGGCTTGGCCAACAAGACCACATCGCATTCGGCCACGAGCTGCTCACGCGAGCGCAGGCCGGCAACCGCAGGCGCCAGCTGGGTGTCGGCGACACCGAAGCGCTCCCCGTAGCCGTGCTCGAGGTAGATCCGGGCCCGGAGCTCGGCGTCGATCCGCTCGAGGTGCAGCGGATGGATGGGTAGTCGACGCTCGTCCGGCTTGCGGGAGGTAGCCACGACTCCGAGCGTGAGCTGGTCCACAGGGGCCCCTTCGGTCGGTGCCTGTGTAGCACGACGCGGCCGGCGCGATTCGTCACGCGGAGGTGGTGTGCTCCGGGACGGTGGTCCGGTCAGGTGAGCACGGTGGACGCCGGCTGCGTGACGGTGCTCGCAGCGGCCGAGGTCGGGTGACTCTGTTGGCCGACGACGACGACTGGGCACGGTGCGCGGTGCAGGATCGCGGTGGGTACCGGGCCGAGGCGAGTGCTCCACCGGTCGTCGCTGTGGTGACAGCCCACGACGACGAGCTGCGCGGTGCGGGCGGCGTGCAGGAGCAGGTCGGCGGGCTCGCCTGCGGCCAGGCCCGCTTCGACGGTGACCTGCGGGTGGCGCTGACGGAGTGGCGCGAGTTCGTGTTCCAGGTGGTCGTACGCTTGTCGTTCAAAGTGCTCGAGCACGGTGGGATCCAGTCCGGCCAGCATCGCGGCGTCGATGCGGTTCCAGGCGCGTACCGCGACGACGGTGGCGTTACGGTGCTGGGCTTCGCCGAACGCGAACTCCAGAGCCAACCGTCCGGCCGGTGCGCTGGACACCCCCACCACGATGCGCGGCGACTGGTAACGCCCCCACAGGGCCCGAGCGTCGGGGACAACGGCGACCGGACAGTGGGCGCGGGCGGCGACGCGGTGGCTGACCGAGCCGAGCATGGACTCGAAGCCGCGGCCGTGGGTCCCGACGACGAGCAGGCCGGCATCCAGGCTGAGGTCGATGAGCACGTCCACGGCGCGGGAGTAACTGAGCAGGGTGGTCACCAGGACGCCGGGTTGGCGGGTGGAGGCGGCGACCGCGTGCTGGGACAGCAGCCGCTCACCGAGGTCGTCGAGTGCCCGGATCGCCGGCTCACCGGCCGAGGCGATGAGCCGCGATTCGGCGAAGTCGGGTGCGTGCACCACCAGGAGGGTCCGTTGCCGGATGCACGCCTCGTCGGCTGCCCACCTGAGGGCGGACTGCGCGGCGGCGGACCCGTCGACGCCGACGATAATGCTGTTGCCAGTCACGGCCACTCCCACCTCTCGGTCGTTTCCACCATCGTCGCGCGTAGCCAGGTGCCCGCGGCAGGGACGAACGTCCCGAACGCGGTGGGTCGGTGGGCCCGGTGGCCAGGGTCGTCGCCTACGACAATCCCGGCCGTGAGCTCTTCGGCTACCGTCAATCGATCTAGACGTGAGATATGGCGGGTGACTCGCGCATGATCAGCACACGAAAGGCTCACATGGAGAAGTCGTCCCTGACGGCCCTGGCCCGTCAGCAACTCAACCTCGCGCAGGGCGCGTCCAGTGGTCGCAGCTCCCACACCGTGTACGGCGGCCACGAGCACGTCCTCCGCCAGACCGTGATCGCGCTGGCTGCCGGCCGGAAGCTGGATGAGCACGAGAATCCGGGGGAGGCGACCGTTCATGTGTTGCGTGGGCGCGTTCGGCTGCGCGCAGGTGAGACGTCCTGGGAGGGCTCGCCGGGGGATCTGCTGATCGTGCCGCGCTCCCGGCACTCGCTCGAGGCGCTGGAGGCCGCCGCCGTGCTGCTCACGGTCGCGAAGCACCACTGACGCCACGCTCCGAGGCCCCGGACTGTTGCGCCGGCCGTGACCACGGACGGCCCCCGGATGTGCGGTGATCGCCAGGAGACGAACGGTGACGCAGCACCTGCGCGAGCTGGACAAGGACACCACCCTGACGCTGTTGACCGCCACGAAGGACGCCGAGATCAGCGAGGCCGCGGTGCTGGGCCAGCTATGGCTCCGCCCGACGCGCCAGGCTATGACCGTACGTGCTCGGCAGGGCCGCCAGCCGACCGGTTGTACTCGGTCTCGTCGATCTCACCGCGGGCGAAGCGCTGCGCGAGCACCTGCTCGGGCGTCGAGGGCACGGGTGGTTGACTCGCCGGCCGACCTACGGTTCCCGGGGAGCGGACCAGCAGAACGATGCCGGTGATCAGCAAACCCCAGAAAGCCACCATCCCGACCGTCATCAGCGCCCAGCCCCACCCGCTCGTGTTGTCGCCGTACCAGAACATCATCGTGACTCCTCCTCAGCTTCGGTCACCGAACCACCGTCCGGTGTGGTGCCGCGGTGGCTCACTGACACCACTCACTGACACCACTCACTGTCGTCGCCCCCGCCGACCCGGGACAGGGACCTTCGACCCACGCGAACAGGGCCGAAGGACACCGATATGCCATCGCTTCGGTAGCGACCCGCACCACAACAGTCGTGACGGGCTGCACCTGGCCTCGCTCGCGGGAGCGTGGACGACCCTGGTGGAGGGTTTCGGCGGGTTACGCGAGCAGGCCGACCTGATGTCGATGGACCCGCGCCCACGATGGTCGGCTGGCGCTCCTGCTGGCGGGCGAGCAGGTGGAGGTGACGACGTCGACAGCCGGGGTACGCCCCCTGCACCCTCGCGCCGCCGCTGCTGCCCGCCCGACCCAGCCGCCCCGATTGCGCCCCGCGCGGTGGCCACCCAACCCAACTACGGTGGGGTCGTGGAATACACCTGGCGCGGGCACCAGCCCACCGTAACCACTCACTGGGGGTCCTGATGGCGGCGCACCAGGTCGAGGAACGTGCAGCGTTCGACCCGGGCGTCCCTCACACCGATTACTGACCGTGGCGCCATCGAATGCTCGCGCCGGACCTGCCACTCGCATGCTGGTGCTGGCCACCGTCGGGTTCCTCGTCAACTTCTGGGCGTGGGCGCTGATCAGTCCGCTGGGCGCGGCCTACCGCGACGAACTGCGGCTCTCGTCGTTCCAACAGGCGCTGGTGGCGGCCGTGCCGGTGGTGGTGGGATCGCTCGGACGCATCCCGGTCGGAGCGCTCACCGACCGCGTCGGGGCACGCATCATGTTCCCGACGGTCAGCGCGTTGACCATCGTTCCCGTGCTGTTCGTGGGATTTGCCGGAACGTCGTTCGTGCGGCTGATCGTCGGCGGCTTCTTCCTCGGGATCGGTGGCACCGCGTTCGCGGTGGGTGTGCCGTTGGTGAACGCCTGGTTCCCACCCGCCCGCCCGCCCGCCGCGGCCTGGCCATCGGCATCTTCGGTGCCGGCATGGGTGGCACCGCGGTCTCGGCGTTCAGTACCGTCCGACTTGCCGACGCCTACGGCCGCAGTGCGCCATTCGTCCTGGTGGCCGTCGTGCTCGCGGGGTACGCGGTGGTCGGCGCGCTGCTGCTGCGCAACCCTGGAGGACGGCCCGGGCATGCGGGCGGATTCCTGGCCCGCACCATGGCCACGGCGCGCCTGCCTGCCACCGCACAGCTGTCCGCGCTCTACGCGGTGGGCTTCGGGGGCTTCGTCGCCTTCAGCGTCTACCTGCCCACCTACCTCCGTAATGCCTACGGCCTGACCGCCGCGGATTCGGCCCTGCGCACCGCTGGGTTCGTCGTCCTCGCGGTGGTGGCCCGGCCCGTCGGCGGCTGTGTTGTCCGACCGCGTTGGCCCCGTCCCCGTGCTGGCGGTGTCCTTCGTCGCCGCGGGTGCCCTGGCGCTGCTCACCGCAGTCGGGTTCCCGCTTGTGCCGCTGGCCACCGTCGGTTTCCTCGGACTGGCGGCCGCGCTCGGCTCAGCGGCCGGAGCCTGCTTCGCGCTGGTTGCCCAGGTCGTTCCCGAAGTGCAGGTCGGAGCCGTCACGGGGATCGTGGGCGCGGCCGGGGGGCTCGGCGGGTTCGTACCGCCGCTGGTCATGGGTGCGCTCTACGGGTCGTTCGGCAGCTACCGCGTCGGTCTGATCCTGCTCGGCGCCGTCGCCCTCGGTGCGACCCTTCGCGCCGTCGGATCTGATGGGGGCGCGAACGTGAACGACACGAAAGACCTCGTCCTGTGGGTGGTGGTGCCCTACGTGTGCCTCGCCGTGTTCGTCGTCGGCCATCTCTGGCGCTACCGCTACGACAAGTTAGGCTGGACCACCCGTTCGTCCCAGCTGTACGAGCGGCGGCTGCTGCGCATCGGCTCCCCGCTGTTCCACTCGGGCTCCTGGCCAAGCTTGGCATGCAGCGCCGTACCCAGGCGGCCGTCTACGGGGCCCACCTCCGGCGCCCGTAGCCGGGATTCCCGCACCCGGGCGGGCTCAGCGGCGCTAGGCCCGGATGAGCGAGGCGAACACGACGACGTTGGACTCGTAGCTCCGGGTCTTCTCGTCGAACTTGCCTCCGCAGGTGATCAAGCGGAGGCCGGCATAGTCGATTTGGCCGTACACGGTGTCGGTGGGAAATTCGGCCTTCGAGTAGCTCTTGATGGCGTCGATGCGGAACCGCGCCATGCTCTTGTCCTCGCGGGCGACGTCGACGATCTGGCCCGGCTTCATGGAGCCCACGTTGAAGAAGACCCCGGGCCCCTTGTAGGAATCGACGTGGCCGATGATCACGGCCGGTCCCACCTCACCCGGCGTGGGTCCGAGGCGGTACCACGCAGCCTCGGTGTAGCTGGTGGGGACCTCCATCGTGTTGTCCTTGTTGAGCCCCACCCGCTCCTTGATGGGGGAGTTGATACCGACATCGGAGGCTCGCACCGACACCGGCGGCGATGGCGCCATACCTGACGGGGGTGCCGTAACCGGTGCTGGCGCCGGTGCGGCAGCGGGGGTACTGGTCGTCGAGGATGGCAGCTGGTTCTCGACCGGCCCGCTCATGGCGGCGGGGATTGCGCCGAGCGCGGTGGGGGGAGCGGGCGGCCCTGAGGCGCTCGCGAAGTAGCGCCCGACCAGCAGCACGGTGACGGCGATCAGCGCCACACACAGCACCAGGTAGACCGGGCGTCGTGCCGCGGACGGCACCGCCGATCCGCTCGAGTGGGCCGACTTCCGGTGCCTCATCTAATCAGCTCGCTCTCTCCGGAGTTTCTTTCCTTCGCCGAGTGCGGACCGCGCCCGGCCCTGCGAGCTTCACGCCTGCAGGGCCGGGCCTGGTCCGAGCACCTACTTGCTCGGTGTCCACCTACTCAGTGTCGCTGAACTATCCGGCGTTGTCGACCTCGGAGGTGACACCGTCGGATGCGGTCTTCTTGCTGTGCTGGTAGGCGCCAGCCGCCGCCACCGCACCGGCCGCGGCAACGACACCACCGATCAACAGCTCGTTGTTGCGCCCATCGGCGGCACCACCGGCACCGGTGGCTACGCCGCCCGCCGGAGTACCGCTGGAGCCCGACCCACCACCGCTCTGGTTCAGTGGCCCGTTGACGCCGGCGGGGAAGAACCCACCCGACGTCGCCACCTTGGGCGTGAGGTAGACGATGTTCAGAACACGACCCGGAGTCCGGCCGAACGCAACTCCGTTTTCGTCGAGGGGAACGATGTTCGCGGCACCGTTCACGCTGATGCCCTGATCGTCGGTACCCACACCATCGAGGCTGCCCCGGGCCGCGGAGATCTTGCCCGCCGCGGCTTGCGCGTCGACTCCGAGCCCGTACAGCACCGTGCGGATCAGCGATGCGTGGTACGCCTCGGCAGCCAGAATGCCCGCTGCCGCACTGAGGTAGGTCTTGTTGCTGATCAGTGGCGCCGCGCCCTTGTAGGCGGTCACCCCCACGTCCTCGAATACGAACGCTCCGAGCAGGAAGCTCAGCTCGTCCTTGTAGGGATCGAAGTTGTCACCCAGGCCGGCTGCCTTGGCCGCGGCCTTGAAGCTCGCGTCGAGGTCGATCGCCGGGCGGGACACCGCGGCACCACCCAGTGCCGTGCGCAGAAACACCACGTGGTTCTTCTCGTCCTTGGCGATCTCCAGCGCGTAGGACTTGATCGCCGGGGTCTGGAACGTGACCTGGCGACCACCGCTCACCCCACCCGGGGTCCCGGTTCCGCCGACGATGCTGTTGTCCAGGCCAGCACCGGTCGTCGCCCGTGCGTAGAACTCGGCCTCCAGGTATTCCAGGTTCAACGCGAAATTCAGGATGGCCGCGTCACTGGGCCCTCCGGTGTCGGCGGCGAATGCCTCGGGCGCACCGAGCAGCGAGGCGGCGCCCACGCCGAGCCCCGTCATGCCGGCTGCCCTCAAGAACCGCCGACGGTCCAACTGGTTCTCGGCACTGCGATTGATCGCATTGCTGATGAACTTCGACTCAAACATTGTCACTCCCCAAACGTTCGGGCCTGTGGCGGTAGCAACCACTGTGCGGGCTCACCGTATCGCGAGCGACCACACCACCACCACCGTCACAGCCAGACCGACCGTGACGCACATCATGCTAGGGGGCAACGCTGCCAAGCCCCGTCATTGATCTTGTTTCTTTACCTAATTGTGATCAGGGTCACGCAACGTCGTCGCTCCCCTGTATAACGCGGTTGATCACCCATGAGAGCGAACAATCCCGACCCCCGCTCCGGAACACGTGCTCAGGCCCCGACAATGATCACCGACAATGATCACCGGCAGATCACCGGCAGATCCCTCCCCCCGATGATCGGCGAACTGGAGACACCCTGCCTGGCGTGCGGGGACTGACGGCGGCCAACTCGGTGCGACCCAGCAGCGCGACGAGGAGTGTCGATCGCGTGAGGTGTCGATCGCGTAACACAATGACAAGCATCGTGCGCGGCAATCTACCATTCAAGTTCTGCGGGCGCGATGTCGTAGGTTGTGCCCTCGTCCGCGAGTACGTGACCACCCTGCCCATGCACATGCACCAGTTCGTCCCGGACGAGCGGTGCGAGCTGGGCGCAGGTGGCGGAGGTGCTCATCGTCAGATGGACTGACGGTAGCCGAAGAACTCGTGGTCCTGATTGTAGCCGCCGTAGCCGCCGCCGACGTCCGCGAAGTCCGCGACGAACTCGATCCCTTTGATCCACTTGACCAGCTTGAAGCCGAGCTGGACCTCGTTGCGCAGCCGCAGGGGCGCGCCGTGCCCGAACGACAGCGGCCGCCCGTTCATGTCGTAGGCCAGCATGCTGAGGTGATAGCTCATCTGCTCGATGGGATGAGCGTCGTAGTAGCTGCCCCCGTCGGGTCCGTCTCCGAGGGAATAGAAGACGACCCACCTCGCCTCGGGCTGCGGCCTGACCAGGTGCATGACGGTCTGCATCGATACTCCACCCCATTTGGCGATGCCGGACCAGCCCTGGATGCAGAAGTGCTGGGTGATCTGCTCATGGTGGGGTAGTGCTCGCAGCTGGTCGAGGTCGACGGGATTGTCGACCAGGCCGTTTATCCGCAGCCGGTAGTCGGCGAAGTTGGTGGTGAACAGCGCCGTGTACTCCGGTGAGTCGGGGTACTGCCCGTTGTGCCAGAGGTAGGGCGAGATGTCTTTCTCGGTGTACTGGCCGGGCTTCGCGTCGATGTGTTCGAAGAGGCGCTGCGCCGGGCCGATCAGCGCGTAGCCGACCCGCTGCACCACCCTGGGGTGGCGCAGGGTGAATGGGGTGGCCGCCACCCAGCCGACGATGACGATGATCATCGAGGCCGCGAAGACCCAGAAACCTACCCAGGTGTCCTCATTGCGACCGGCGTAGATGTGGTTGAGGTTACGCAGCAGACCCGTGGTGAACACCAGGGCGACGTGAATCACGATGAACAGCAGGAACCACACCAGCACCAGGAAGTGCAGCGACCGTGCGGTCTGGATGCTGAACACTGTGCTAATTCGCCTGAAGCGGGTCGACAGCGCGGGCGACATGCCCAGGCCGGTGATGAGCGCGAGCGGGGCGGCGAGGAAGACCGTCACGAAGTACGCGATCAACTGCAGGCTGTTGTAGACCACCCACCCGTTTTCCACCGGCCAGTTCAGCGACAGGTATTGGATCAGCACCGACACCGCGTTGGGGAACACGTCCCAGCTCGTCGGGACCAGCCTCCGCCATTGCCCGGTGGTGAACAGCAGGACGTAGAAGATCAGTCCGTTGAGCAACCACAGCGTGTCGACACCCAGATGCCACCAACGGGCCAGGCCGATGGAGTGCCGAATCCCCGGCAGACCCACCTGCCCCGGCAAGCTGATGGAGTCCTTCTTCGCGGTCCACAGGGGGTCGGCCGGGACCGGTTTCTGGATGCGGAACCAGTCGCGGCCCGGCGTGCTGTGCCGCGTCCAATACAGCCGAGGGTGGTCGGTGAGGATCTGCACCCCCGAGCGGATGATGAAGATCAGCAAGCACAGGTTGACGAAGTGCTGCCACCCAACCCAGGGCGGGAAGCCGGCGTTGGCCGCGGCGTCCGGCGGTTCGACCGTCCCGGGGTTGCGTGCCATGAACTGCTGCACTGCGGGCATTTGCCGCAAACCCTTGGCGACGGCGATGGCCACGATCAGCAGGAGAAAGCCGATGGGCAGCAGCCAGAGCAGATTGAACCACTTGCCGCGCCCGATGCGCACCCGCGGAGCGATGCCCTGCGCCTGCGGTACCGAACCCGCCCACGTGGTGGGGTCGACGACGTCCGCACCCGCGCTCAGCTGCGACCGGAAGCGTTGCACCGCGTGCGGTGACACCCTCGAAGGTGCCGGAGCGGGCAGATCGGCCGGGGCCGGCCGTCGACGTGCGCCGTCATCACCAGCTGGGTCCCCGCCGACCGGGCTCGAGTACTTCATTTCTTGCGTTCTCCAGTCTTTCGGTCGCGCGTTCAGGTCGTCGACGAAGCCACTCATCGCAACCGTCACGTGATCATGCGCTCCTGTCCGTCGATTGCCGTCAGCTACTGAACCCGACACGGTCCAGACCGGGTGACGCTGGCGAGCCATGGCGCCGTAGGAATCGCTGCGGTCTATCCCGCCTGGTTACCAACAACGCCCGCAACCGGCGGCTGGTCTCCGATGTCATGGCCGCACCGGGACCGAGACCGTCACTGCCTGATGCTGAACCAGTTCACGGCGCACGTCGAAGTGCTCGCCGAGCTACTCCGAGACGCCGACGGACCAGTACTCCGCACGGGTGTCCACCTCCTACGCGGCGGATCGACATGATCCGGGACGATGACACCGCTGGAGACGTAGAACGCCCCGTTCTACAATGGGTTGATGGAGCGCCACGTGCCTGTCCGGGAGCTGAACCAGCACACCAGCTCAGTACTTGCCGAGGTCGCCAGCGGGATGGCTGTAACTATTACCAGGGGCGGCCGGGCGGTGGCGCGGCTGGTGCCTGCCACGGACGGGTCCCCGGCTCTGGATCGACTGGTGGAGACTGGCCGCGCGCGCGCGGCGACTCTCACCGGTCCGGTCCTGATGCCGCCGCCTTGCGGCGACGAGAATCTCGACGTGGGGCAGCGCCTGGCAGAGACACGCGAAGACGAACGCTGGTGATTTACCTCGACTCCTCCGCGGTGGTCAAACTCGTCCGCCGCGAGCCGGGGACTGCCGAGCTGGTGGCGTGGTTGAGCGCACGGCCTGCCGATTCCCTGGCGTCTTCGGCGCTGGTCGAGGTGGAGGTGCCACGGGCGCTGCGCCGCCACGCGCCCGAGGCACTGGGCGCAGTGACCGATGTCCTTGCCCGCCTTTATCGGTTGGAGATCGACGCCACGATCCGCTCCATCGCCGGTGGGTACGTGGACGGCCTGCTGCGTAGCCTCGACGCCATCCACCTAGTGTAGTGTCTTGTAAATAAGTGTGGATTGCGGTAGGGTGGTGTATGCGCTTGCCTACCGCCCCGATGCCCTTGTCCGACAGCCAGCGAGAGGTGCTCGCGAAGCTGTCCAGATCACGAACGGCAGCGCACCGCCAGGTGCAGCGCTGCTCGCTCGCTGCTGCGGGCGGTCGCACCGGGTGCACACTCGATGGACTAGTGCCCGACCACGCGGGGTCGGAGGAGACGGTGCCCCAGCTCGCACGGACCTCGGCGCCGCGCCGCCGTGCGGGCCGTGCTGGCCCCGCCCGTGCACAACACCCAACCCTGGGGCCGGCTTCCCCGCCGTCCTGACTACTTCGCATCGCTGCGCTTGCGTCGCCAGCGGCCGTCGTTGTTGCGGTCGCGCTCACGACGTCCGCCGCCCGGCGCCGGAACGGTGGGTACTCCGAGGAACCTGCCGCCCCATCCAGGGCGCCGCTGCGGTGGAAAGCCACTATGCCGTTGTAGACTTCTGTGGTCACGATAGTTTCCGTTAGGAGAGTACGGTGCGACGGCCGAGCCCCGCCAAGACCTTGACCGCTGCTGGCCTCATCGGTGAGCACGTTCTCACCTGGCGCAAGCTGCACTCCCTGACTGCTGAGCAACTCTGCCAGCGTGCAGGAATCTCGCGCCCCACCCTGCGCAAGGTCGAGACCGGTGACCCGACGGTCACGATGGAGACCTTCCTGAACGTGCTGCGGGCCCTGGGGCGCCTCGACTCGGTCGTGGACGGGCTCGACCCCTACGAGACCGAGCTCGGGCGGGCGCGGGCCGACCAGCTGCTGCCGTCCCGGGTGCGGCGGTGAGCGACGAGCTGGCGGTCGCTCTCGACCTGGACGGCCAGACCGTCGAGGTCGGTGTCGCGCACATCCACCGGCGCCGTCGGACCACGACGACTGAATTCACCTACAGCCCGGACTACCTCGCGAACCCCGCCGCCTACGCCATCGACCCTGCACTTCCCATGGACACGGGTCGCGGTGTCGTCGAGGGTCTGCCCGGAGTGTTCTCCGACTGCGCACCGGACAGGTGGGGCCAGGGCCTGATCGAGAAGCGCATCAGGGCCGAAGCTGGTCCCGGGACGCCGCGGTCGATCAGCGAGCTCGACCACCTGCTCGGCGTCTCCGACGTGACCCGCCAGGGCGCGTTGCGCTTCCCGCTTCGTGGCGAGACCGAGTTCGCCGACCCCTCCATCGACGTGCCCAAGCTCGTGCGGCTGCCCGAGCTCCTGCGGGCCTCCGACCGCCTCGCCCGCGACGACGGCTCGGACCCGGCCGACCTCTCGGTCATCAAGATCCTCCTCGGTGCCGGCACCGGCACCCTGGGTGGCGCACGGCCCAAGGCGTCGGTCGTGGGGGACGACGGGACCCTGCACATCGCGAAGTTTCCGCACCCCCACGACACGTGGGACGTCATGGCGTGGGAGAAGACCGCACTCGACCTGGCCGAGCGTGCGGGCATCGACACACCCCGACGCGAGCTGACCCGCGTGGGCGACCGCTCCGTGCTCCTGCTGCAACGCTTCGACCGGCACGCCGGTCAGCGTGTGGGGTACATGAGCGCCATGACCCTGGTCCAGGGCCGGGACGGCAAGGGCGACGGCACCCGCGACTACGTCGACCTCGCCGCCGAGCTGGCCGACGTCTCCGCCGCAGCGGACGACGACCTGGGCGCGCTGTGGCGACGGGTCGCCTTCTCCGTGGCCCTCCACAACACCGACGACCACTTCCGCAACCACGGACTGCTCCGCAGCAACGGTGGGTGGCGGCTGTCGCCAGTCTTCGACGTGAACCCCAACCCGGACACGGCCGAGGAACGGGCCACCGGCATCGGCGGAGCCACCACCCGCGGCGAGGAGCTGGACGGTCTCATGCTGTGCGCCCCCAGCTTCGGCCTCTCCGACAGCTCTGCCCGCGCGGTTCTCGTCGAGGTTTTCGCAGCCACCCAGAGCTGGCGGGAGGTCGCCGCCGCGAACGAGATCCGCGGCTCGGAGTGCACCCGCTTCGAGGACGCGTTCGAGGGCTTGCGCAAGGACGCCGGCCACGTCGCTGGAGCGACTGCGACTGGTACAGCTGTCTTGAGGGTCCCGCGACAATCCCGTCAGCCGCGCTCGAGGTCATAGGAGACATCAGCGACCAGGGCAACAGCCAGTAGCCGCTGTCGGACCTGGTCCTGGACGTCACGTGCAGGTGAACTCGCCGGTGGTGGAGCGAGGCTGCGGGTCGACGTTGCTGAACTCGCGAGGTGGCAGCCAGTCCAGCGTCAGCTTCCGAGAACCCCCGCGAGGGGGGCTGACCCTCACGCCGAGCAGTCGGCCCGCGTGGCCGCCGCCGACGAGTTCTTCGGTGAGGACGAGCCGTGCGATCTGGCCGTACGCATCCTCAGGGAGGCTGAGGCCGGTCAGGGAAGCCAGCGGGTTCGCGATCTGCGGCGACATCCCGGACAGGCCGACCGAGGTGCCCTCCCCGAACAGCGTGGAGCGGAGTGTCGCCTCGGTCACGTCGTCAGCGCTTACGCCGTTCACGGAGAACCGCGTCGTGGACCTGCCCGGACGCTGCTGCACCGTCGCGGTGATCGTGACGTCCTGGGCGCCGACAGCAGTGGTGGTGTTGGCGATGCTGGAGACCCGGGCGAGGACGGTACCGCTCGGCCACGTCACCGGGACGTCCGCGTGCTGGCCGAAGGCGCCTGACCTCGCTCCGGTCCAGCCCCAGCTCCTGCGCGACGGCCGTCACCGCGTCCTGCTTACGGTTGTATCGGCCCCAGCCGACGGAGGTGACCTCGACCTCCCAGGCCAGACGCCCGCCGCCGTTCCAGGACTGCACGACAATGACGCGGTCGCCGACGGCAAGTGTGTCCGTGGGAAACATCCTCTTGGACCACAGGTTCCAGTGGTCGATGCCAGCTTCTCGGCGCTTCAGGACAGGGCCGTCAGGAAGGTCCGGGGGAGCAGCGTCACCGCCACGGACGACAGTGGTCGGTGGGAGCTCCGGTGCGGCAGCCGGGTCGTTCTCGACGTGCGCTACCGGTGCGATGAAGTGGGTTGAAACCCACTCTTGGGTGTCCGAGGGGGGACTTGAACCCCCACGCCCGTTAATAGGGCACTAGCACCTCAAGCTAGCGCGTCTGCCATTCCGCCACTCGGACCGGGCACCGACCCGCTGGTCCGTGCGCCGCATGATGCTATCCGATCGCCGTAGCGGCCCCAAACCACGTGTCACCGCTGTCAGCCGGCAGTGGTAGGAACACCGGGTGGCCACCAGCGAGCACTCCACCGGGCAGTCCAGTGCCGAGCCGTCCAGAGCCGAGCGTGAGGTCGTCGAGCTGACCAGCCAGCTGATCCGCATCGACACCAGCAACACCGGTGACCCGGCCACGGTGGTCGGTGAGCAGGAGGCCGCCGAGTGGGTGGTGCGCCAACTGGAGGAGGTCGGGTACCAGACCACCCTCGTCGAGTCGGGGATGCCGGGCCGAGCCAACGTCTTCTGCCGCCTCGAAGGCGCAGACCGATCGCGGGGCGCCCTGCTGGTCCACGGCCACCTCGACGTGGTGCCCGCCGAGCCAGCCGACTGGTCGGTGCACCCGTTCTCCGGTGCGGTCGCCGACGGCTACCTGTGGGGCCGCGGTGCGGTGGACATGAAGGACATGGTCGGGATGACCCTGGCCGTGGCTCGCCAGTTCAAGACCGATGGCGTCCTACCTCCGCGGGACATCGTGTTCGCGTTCTTGGCCGACGAGGAGGCTGGTGGTGCCTGGGGGTCGCACTGGCTGGTCGAGCACCGCCCCGAGCTGTTCACCGGGATCACCGAGGCCGTCGGCGAGGTCGGCGGGTTCTCCCTCACCGTCGGTCGTCCGGACGGCTCCGAGGCCCGGCTGTACCTGGTGGAGACCGCGGAGAAAGGCATCGCCTGGATGCGGTTGCGCGCCAAGGCGCGCGCCGGGCACGGTTCGTTCCTGCACCCAGACAACGCGGTCACCCTGCTGGCCCAGGCCGTTGCCCGCCTCGGCACCCACACGTTCCCGCTGGTGATGACCGAGTCAGTCAGCCAGTTCCTGGCCGCGGTGAGCGAGGAGACCGGACTCACCTTCGACCCGAACTCACCCGACCTCGACGGCACCCTGGAAAAGTTGGGCAGCATCAGCCGCATCGTCGGCGCTACGCTGCGTGACACTGCCAACCCCACCATGCTCAAGGCTGGGTACAAGGCCAACGTCATCCCGCAGACCGCGGAGGCGGTCATTGACTGCCGGGTGCTGCCCGGGCGGCAGGCGGCCTTCGAGCGGGAGGTCGACGCCCTGCTCGGCCCGGACGTGGAGCGGGAGTGGGTGACCCACCTGGAGCCCTATGAGACCACCTTCGACGGTGACCTGGTCGACGCGATGAACGCTGCGGTGCTGGCCCACGACCCGGACGGCCGCACTGTGCCGTACATGCTCTCCGGCGGCACCGACGCCAAGGCGTTCGCCAAGCTCGGCATCCGCTGCTTCGGGTTCTCGCCGCTGCGGCTACCACCGGAACTGGACTTCGCCGCCCTGTTCCACGGTGTCGACGAGCGGGTGCCGGTGGAATCACTGCGCTTCGGCACGCGGGTGCTCGAGCACTTCCTGCGCAACTGTTGACCTGAACGACACAACCGAAAGGGTCCACTGTGGACTACGAGGCCGGGCCGCGTCACGACAGGGTCGTGCTCATCACCGGTGGGGGTTCGGGTTTCGGTGCGGCCGCCGCGCGCCGGCTGGCCGCCGCTGGCGCCAACGTCGCCGTGCTGGACCGCGACACCGAGTCGGTGCGCGACGTGGCCGAGGAGGTGGACGGACTGGCGATCGTCGGCGACGTCACCGACCCGGACACCTCGACCCGCGCGGTGTTCGAGACCGAAGAGCGCTTCGGACACCTCGACGTCGCGTTCCTCAACGCCGGGACCGTGGGCGGGCAGTTGGCCAGCGACGACGCCCTCGACCTGGCCCGCTACCGGGCGGTGGTCGGGGTGAACCTCGACGCCGTGGTCTACGGCACCTGCGCGGTGGTGCCCGCCCTGCGCAGGGCCGGGGGTGGGCAGATCGTGGCGACCGCGTCCCTCGCCGGCCTGGTGGCCATCCCCGCCGACCCCGTCTACACCCTCACCAAGCACGGCGTGGTCGGCTACGTCCGCGCGGTCGGCGCACAGCTGGCCGGCGAGGGCATCCGGGTCAACGCACTGTGTCCCGGGTTCGCGGACACCCCACTCATCACCGAGCAACGCAGCTCGTTCACCGACGCCGGCTTCCCGCTGCTCACCGCCGACGACGTGGTGGACGCCCTCGAGCAGGTGCTGGGCGGCTCCGGCACCGCGGAGTGCTGGTTCGTCCAGCCCGGCCGCACCAGCGAGCCGTTCCACTTCCGCGGCGTGCCCGGTGCGCGCACCGGCGCGGTGTCGCAGGTGCCCCCGGCGTCGTGATCACGGGCGGGGTGAGGACGCGGAGCCAACGGCCTCAGCCACGCTGCTGAACCCGCCCGTCCGCAGCCGCCGAGCGACCCCGCGCTGCACCCGCCGCGCCCAGAACGGCCCGTGGTAGACGAACGCCGTGTAGCCCTGCACCAGGTTCGCGCCGGCAGTGATCCGTTCCCAGGCGTCGTCCGCGGTCTCGATGCCGCCCACCGACACCAGCACCAGGTCACCACCTACCCGCGCCCGCAACCGGCGCAGCACCTGCAGCGAGCGCGCCGCCACCGGTGGCCCGGACAACCCACCGACACCGGCCGCAACCACCGCCGCCGGGGACCGCAGACCGGCTCGCGACACCGTGGTGTTGGTGGCCACGATTCCGGCGAGCCCCAGCTCGAGCGCCAGGTCGGCCATCGCGTCGACGTCGGCGTCGGACAGGTCGGGCGCGATCTTCACCAACACCGGCACGCGCACCACCGCGAGCACCGCCGCCAGCAGCGGCCGCAGCGACTCCACGGCCTGCAGGTCGCGCAGCCCGGGGGTGTTGGGGGAACTCACGTTCACCACCAGCCAGTCGGCCAGCGGGGCCAGCAGCCGCGCGCTGTACGCGTAGTCGGCCGGTGCGTCGGCCGCGGCCACCACCTTGGTCCGGCCGATGTTCACCGCGACCGGGAGCCGAGTCCGCCTACGCCGCAGCCGGTTGGCCACCACCGCCGCCCCCTGGTTGTTGAACCCCATGCGGTTGACCAGCGCGCGGTCGTCGGGGAGCCGGAACATCCGCGGCGCGGCATTACCCGGCTGCGCCTGCGCGGTCACGGTGCCCACCTCCACGTGCCCGAAACCCAGTGCGCCCCAGGCTTGCAGCCCGGTCGCGTCCTTGTCGAACCCGGCGGCCAGGCCCAGCGGACCGCGCAGGTCGACGCCCAGCACGCGCGAACGCAACACCGGGTCGCGCACCACCAGCACCCGGCCCAGCAGCCAGCGCAGCGGCGTGATCGCCCCAGCCAGGCGAGCCAGCGCGAACCCGATGCGATGCGCCGTCTCGGGATCCAGCCGGGAGAACACCAACGCGAACACCAACCGGTACACCGGCGAGCTCACGTCGACGGCCCCGGCAGGTCGCGCGCGGTCCTGCGCCGCCGTAACACCACCCGGCGCGTGCCATCGGAGTACAGCCGCACCCGGGAGAGCTCCCAGCCGCCGTACTCCGCCTGAATGGCCAGCTGAACCGAGGCCGTCAGCCGGGACACGTCCGGGGGCAGGTGCAGCGGGTGGTACTCGTAGTCGTCGACCACCCGTTCGTGGCCGCCGGTGGCGCTGCGTTCGGGCAGCGCGCTCACGAGGCGGCCCCGGGGACGATTCGCTGAACGCCGTCCCCGCCGGCCGAGCCGACCAGCACCGCGCCGGTGGAACTGTCCACGGCCACCGAGTTGGGCTGGGTGACGGTGGGGAAGCGGTAGCGCTCCTGCGGTTCACCGCCCCGCACGTCGTAACCCACCACCTCGTTGGTAGCCGTGAGCGTGACCCACACCACGTCGGTAACCGGGTCGTAGGCCAGCGCGTAGGGAGCTCCGGGCACGGGGTAGCGCTGGCGCAACATCAGCGGACCGGTGGAGAACGCGAGGAGCTCCCCACCGGTGGTGTCGGTGACCAGCGCGCGCCCGAAGCGGTCAGACACTGCGTTCGTCGCGCCCTCACCTGCCCGCAGGGCCTCGCCGAGCTTGCCCGCGCCGAGATCGACCACCGACACCGCAGTCTGTCGGCGATCCACCGCGAGCATGGTGCGCCCCGCCGTCACCAGCTCATCGACGCCGGCCAACCCGGCCACCCGCTGCGTGGTGCCGTCGGCGGCCAGCACCTGCACGGAGCCGTCGGACAACCCGGCGGCCACCCCGCCGTCGGGCAGCTGCAGCACCGCACGCACGTCACCGTCCACCGGCAGCCGCGCGGTGCTCGCCGTCGCGGTGTCCACCCGCAGCACCGCGTTCGGCAGCGCCACCAGCACACTGCCCCCGTCGCCGGCGAGCTCCACCTGCGCGGCGGCACCCGGCAGGTCCACCGTGCGGGCGGGGGCCGACAAGTCGTCGAGATCGAGCAACAGCAGCCGGGCCGGGGAGTCGACCAGCAGCACCAGGGTTCGGGTCTGCTCGTCGATCACGGTGGCCCGCACCGCCGACCCGATCCGGGTCACCACACCACGCGGGGCGGTGGCCTGCGCGGGGGACACCGCGGGCTGGGCGGCGGCGATCGTCGACAGCGCGGCGGGACCACCCGACCCGTTGGCGCACCCGCCGAGCACGGCGAGCGCGGCGGCGGCGCCCAGCGTCCTCACCCGCGTCGACCCCGTCCGCACCGTTGCACCACGCCCTCTCCGAACCCGCCGGACACCGCACCTACCGGATCAAGCATCCCTGATGACTTCCGGTGCAGCCCACGGTGCCCCTGTGCTCGTGGGTGACAGCGGGTTACCGTGGACGTCATGGCGCGACATGAGCGGAGCAGCACGACCACCACGGGCGATGCCGCCTTCGAGCTCGCGGAGCTCACCACCGGCGTCCACGCCCACGGCTACGGCCAGGTGGGTGACGGACGTGAGTTCGCCTTCCGGGTCCGCAGCAACCTGGTGCTCGTCGAGGTGTACCGCCACGACGCGGCCGAGGTCTTCCCGCGGCCCGAGGACGTGGAGGCCACCGCGCAGTGTTCCGCGACCGATGTCGACCTCTCCGAGGAGCGAGACGTGGCGATGTTGGTGCGCGACCTGGTGGCCTCCGCCTCGCCGACCGGCGACACCGGCAGCAGCAGCGAGACCACGGTGCGGTCGTTCCTCAGCCGCCTCGGTTCGGTGATGGACAGCCTGTAGGCGGGCCACTCACCCCACACTTACCCTGCAGGCGAGCCGCTCACCCCACGCTCACGTCGTCCAGCGCCGCCCGGATGGCGGCCGGCAGCGTCAGCCCCTCCACGGCCAACACCCCGCTGAGCTGGGCGCCGTCTCGGCCGCCGACGATGGCGCAGCTCACCCCGGGCCGGTCGCGCACCCAGGCCAGGGCCACCGCCAGCGGCGAGGTGCCCAATCCGTCCGCTGCGGTCGCCACCGCCTCCACCACCCGGTTGGCGTGTGCGGTGCGGTGCCCTTCCAGCGCGGCGGCCAGGTGCGGGCTCGCGCCCCGGGAGTCGGCGGGCGTTCCGCCGCGGTACTTGCCGGTGAGCACTCCGCGGGCCAGGGGCACCGCGGCAAGAACGCCCAGCCCGTGGTAGGCGGCCGCCGGCAGCAGCTCGTCCTCCACACCCCTGGCCAGCAACGAATACTCCACCTGCACCGCCACCAACGCGAACTCCCGCGCCACCGCCACCGCCGTGGCCACCTGCCAACCGGTGTGGCCGCGCAGCCCGGCGTAACGGGTGCGGCCGGTGCGTACCGCGTGCTCCAGGGTGCTCACCACCTCGGCCACCGGGGTGCGCGGGTCCCATGCCCCCACCTGCCAGAGGTCCAGGTAGTCGGTGCCCAGCTCGGCGAGGGTGGCGTCGAGCTGGGCCAGCAACGCGCTGCGCGAGCAGTCGTCCGCGGTGCCCGCCGTGCCGCTGAGCACCAGCGCGGAGCGGGGCACCAGGTCCCCGACCAGGCCGGCCAGCACCGACTGGGCCGCACCGTCGGTATAGGAGGGCGCGGTGTCCACCAGGGTGCCTCCGGCGTCGACGAAGGCCACGAGCTGCGCGGCTGCCTCGTCGGCGTCGGTGTCCTGGCCCCAGGTGAAGGTTCCGAGCCCGGTCCGCGACACGCGCAGGCCACTGCCGCCCACCACGCGCTGTGCCACGGGTTCTCGTTCCGGCGTGTGCTGCTCCACGATCAGAGGACCCTAGCGCCGACGCGCCGCCGGAAGCCGCAGGCTCGCCGGATGCCTCCGCACCGGTAGGTTGCCGCCCGTGAGACTCGGACTGAACATGGGTTACTGGGGCGCCGGTAACGACGCGGCCAACCTCGCGCTGGCGGTGGAAGCCGAGCGCCTGGGCTACGCGGTGGTGTGGGCGGCGGAGGCGTACGGCTCGGACGCGCCGACGGTGCTGGCGTGGGTGGCGGCGCAGACCTCGACCATCGACATCGGCAGCGCCATCCTGCAGATCCCGGCGCGCACCCCGGCGATGACGGCGATGACGGCCGCCACCCTGGACACCCTGAGCGGGGGGCGCTTTCGGCTTGGGCTCGGGGTGTCGGGCCCGCAGGTGTCCGAGGGCTGGCACGGCGTGCGCTTCGACAAACCTTTGGGGCGCACCCGGGAATACGTGCAGGTGGTGCGCACGGCGCTGTCGGGACAGAAGTTGCGCCACGACGGCGAGCACTACGTGCTGCCGCTGCCGGACGGCCCCGGCAAGGCGCTGCAGCTCACCGTGCACGGCGCACGGCCCGAGCTGCCGATCTACCTGGCCGCGATCGGGCCCAGGAACCTGGAGCTGACCGGGGAAGTGGCCGACGGGTGGCTGGGGTTGTTCGTCACCGCCGACGACCTCGCCGAGCAGCTGGCGATCATCGCCGCCGGCCGGGCGAAGGTCGGCAAGGACCTCACCGGCTTCGACGTGGTACCCACCGCACCCCTGGTCCCCGGCGCCGACTGGCGCGCCTGCGCCGATTCCGTCCGGCCCTACAGCGCGCTGTACGTCGGCGGGATGGGCAGCCGGGACAAGAACTTCTACCACGACCAGGCGACCCGGATGGGCTACGGCGACGCCGCCACGGTGGTTCAGCGGGAGTACCTCGCTCGCCGGTACGACGCCGCGATGGCCGCGCTGCCGGTGGAGTTCCTCGACGCGACCGCGCTGCTGGGCCCGGTGCCGCGCATCGCCGAGCGAATGCAGGCCCTGGCCGAGGCCGGAGTGACCACGCTCACGATGTCGGTGATGCCGGGGACAGACGGTATGGCGGCCCTGCGGGCCGGCGCCGACGCGATCGAGCTGGCTGGAGTGGCACCCTGATGGCGATGACCTGGTTCCAGACGCTGATCCTCGGGCTCGTGCAGGGGCTCACCGAGTTCCTGCCGATCTCCTCCTCGGCGCACCTGCGGATCGTCTCCGGTGTCTTCTACGGCCGCGACGCCGGCGCGTCGTTCACCGCGGTGACCCAGCTGGGTACCGAGGCGGCGGTGCTCGTGTACTTCGCCCGCGACATCGGCCGCATCATGGCCGCCTGGTTCCGCGGGCTGCGGCACCCCGCTGCGCGCTCGGACTTCGACTACCGCATGGGCTGGTACGTCATCATCGGCACCATCCCGATCGGGGTGCTGGGCGTGCTGTTCAAAGACCAGATCCGTACCGGGGCCAGGGACCTGCGGATCATCGGGGTGACGCTGATCGTCTTCGCCCTCGTGCTGGCCGCCGCGGAGCGGTACGGCCGACAGCGGCGTCCGGTGGAGAAGTTGACGCTGCGCGACGGGGTCGCGATGGGCCTGGCCCAGTCCCTGGCCCTGGTGCCCGGGGTGTCCCGCTCCGGGGGCACCATCAGTGCCGGGCTGTTCCTGGGGCTGACCCGCGAGGCCGCGACCCGGTATTCGTTCCTGCTCGCCATTCCCGCCGTCGTCGCCTCCGGGCTGTTCAGCCTGCCCGATGCGATCAGCCCGTCGGACACCGCTGGCCTGCAGGCCAGCGGACCGCAGCTGCTGGCGGCCACCGTGCTGGCGTTCGTCGTCGGCTACGCCTCCATCGCGTGGCTGCTGCGTTACGTCGTCAACCACACCATCTACGTGTTCGTGTACTACCGCATCGTGCTCGGCGTGCTCGTGCTGGTGCTGCTGGCCACCACCGGCCTGACCGCGACCTGACCCCGGTGTGCGGTCGACCTTAGGGTGGTGCGTATGACGGTCCTGCTCCTGCGGCACGGCCGTTCCACCGCGAACACCGCCGGGGTGCTGGCGGGACGGGCTGCGGGCGTGGAGCTCGACGAGGTCGGCGTTGGCCAGGCCGAGCACCTCGTGCAGCGGCTGGTTGCGCTGCCCGTCGTCGCCATCGTCTGCTCCCCGTTGACCCGCTGCCAGCAGAGCGTGCGCCCGCTCGCGCAGGCCAGGGAACTCACACCGCGCACCGAGGAGCGGCTCGCGGAGGTCGACTACGGCTCGTGGACCGGCCGGGCCATCGCCACCCTGGCCAAGGAGCCGTTGTGGTCGGTGGTGCAGCAGCACCCCTCCGCCGCGGTGTTCCCCGACGGCGAGGGCCTCGCCGAGGTGCAGGCGCGCGCCGTCGCGGCGGTGCGCGAGCACGACAGCAGGCTGGCCGTCGAACACGGCCACGACGTGGTGTGGGTGGCGTGCAGCCACGGTGACGTGATCAAGGCTGTGCTGGCCGACGCGCTCGGCTGCCACCTGGACTCCTTCCAGCGGATCGTCGCCGACCCGTGCTCGATCAGCGCCGTGCGCTACACCGCCACCCGGCCGTTCGTGCTGCGCACCAACGACACCGGCGGGGACCTGTCCGGTCTGGTGGCTACGCCGCCGAAGAAGCGGCGCAGGAGCAGGAAGCCGGGCACCGCGGGGGTGACCGCACCCCACCCCAGCTCCTCCGACGCCGTCATCGGTGGGACCACCGGAGGGTGAGGAAGGCTCCCGTCAGAGCCCACTGCCCAGCCGAACCACTCGGCGTCGCCTAACCTCGGAGGCACCATGTCACGAGTGATCCACGTGTTCCGCACCCCCGACCGGTTCATCGCCGGCACCGTGGGGGAACCGGGTGAGCGCGCGTTCTACCTGCAGGCCGTACAGGAGGCCCGGGTGGTCAGCGTGCTGCTGGAGAAGCAGCAGGTGCAGGTGCTGGCCGAGCGGGTGGGCGCGCTGCTGGAGGAGGTGCACCGGCGCTTCGGGGCGGCGGTGGGCGCCGAGACCGAGGACGTCGGGGACCTGCAGCCGCTCACCACCCCGGTGGAGGAGGAGTTCCGGGTAGGCACCATGGGCCTCGGGTGGGACTCCGAGGCCGGCGCGGTGGTGGTGGAGCTGCTCGCGGTCACCGAGGCCGAGGTGGACGAGTCGGTGGTGCTCGACGACACCGAGGAGGGGCCGGATGCCGTGCGGGTGTTCCTCTCCCCGGAGCAGGCCAGGGAGTTCGCCGCTCGCTCGGAGCGGGTGATCTCCGCCGGACGGCTGCCCTGCCCGCTGTGCGGCGAGGCACTCGACCCCGCCGGGCACGTGTGCATCCGCACCAACGGCTACCGGCGCGGGGTGGGGATCGCCCCTTCGGCCGGTGAGCCGGACGAAGGCTGACCCCGCATTGGCCGCCCCCGACCCGTTGCCCTCCGGCCTGAACGCGCCCGACCACGACGTGCTCGAGCTGCTGCGGGAGGGCACCATCGAGGTCACCGGACGCATCGTGACGGCCAGCAACGCGACCTTGCTGTGCTCAGTCGAGCTGGCCGGCACCACCGGCAACTGCGTCTACAAGCCGGTGCGCGGGGAGCGTCCGCTGTGGGATTTCCCCGACGGCACCCTGGCCGACCGCGAGGTCGCCTCCTACCTGGTCTCCGACGCCACCGGCTGGTCGGTGGTGCCACCGACGGTGCTGCGCACCGGGCCCTACGGAGTGGGCATGGTGCAGCTGTGGATCGACACACCGGGCGCTACCCTGGCCGACCTCGACGCCGGTGACGGCGCGGTGGAGCAGTCCGAGCACGACCTGCTCGTCGCAGAGGAACGCGGTGAGCTCATCGACCTGAGCCCCCCGACAGCGGTACCGGCCGGCTGGCGATCGGTCCTGCGGGCCAGAGACTACGACGGCGACGTGGTGGTGTTGGCGCACGCCGACGACCCGAGGCTGCGCCGGATGGCGGTGCTCGACTGCGTGATCAACAACGCCGATCGCAAGGGCGGGCACGTGCTGCACGGCGTCGACGGCCGGGTGTACGGCGTGGACCACGGCATCTGCCTGCATCACGAGTACAAACTGCGCACCGTGCTCTGGGGGTGGCGGGGTGAGCCGCTGGGCGAGGAAGCCGTCGACGTGCTGAGCCGGCTGGCCGCCCAGCTGCAGGGAACGCTCGGTGAGCAGCTGTACACCCACCTCACCGCCCGCGAGGTCGACGCGCTGCGGCGCCGGGTGCGCCGGTTGTTGGCCGCGCCGAGCATGCCGGGCCCGTCGGGCGAGCGCATGATCCCATGGCCCGCGTTCTGACCGGGCGGCTGCCCGTGCCGGCCGGGTGCCGGGTGCCGGCCCGGCCGTGCGTCATGCCGAGCCCGTGAGCGACGCTGTGCCCGTGAGCGAGGCCGTGCCCGGGGTGCGGATGGGCACGGCGGCGGGCCGCTGGGTGCTGCTGGCCACGATCCTGGGCTCCGGGATGGCCATGCTGGACGCCACCGTGGTGAACGTGGCGCTGGGGACCATCGGCCGGGACTTCGGTGCCGGGTTCGCCGGGCTGCAGTGGACCCTGAACGGCTACACCCTGACGCTCGCGGCACTGATCCTGCTGGGCGGATCGCTCGGCGATTCCTACGGCCGCAGGCGGGTGTTCGTGCTCGGCACCGTGTGGTTCGCCGCGGCGTCGTTGCTGTGCGGCGTGGCCGGAAACATCGAGACCCTGGTGGCCGCGCGGGCGTTGCAGGGCGTCGGTGGAGCGCTGCTCACCCCCGGGAGCCTGGCACTGATCTCCGCGAGCTTCGACCCGCGTGATCGGGGTGCGGCGGTGGGGGCATGGTCAGGGTTGGGCGGGGTGGCCGGCGCGGCGGGGCCGTTCGTCGGCGGTTGGCTGGTGGAGCAGGTGAGCTGGCGGGCGGTGTTCCTGGTGAACCTGCCGCTGGCCGCACTCGTGGTCTGGGTGGCGTTGCGGCATGTTCCGGAGAGCCGTGACCCGCAGGCGGCGCCCGCGCTGGACGTCGGCGGTGCGAGCCTGGCCGCGCTCGGCCTGGCCGGCGTCACCTACGGGCTGATCAGCTCCTCGCCTCCGGCCGCGGCGGTGGGGGTGCTGGCGCTGGCGGGGTTTGTGCTCGTCGAGCGGCGTTCCCGCCACCCACTGGTGCCGCTGGAGCTGTTCAGCTCGTCGCTGTTCGTCGCGGCCAACCTGGTGACGCTGGTGGTGTACGCCGCGATCACCAGCGTGTTCTTCCTGCTCGTGCTGCAGCTGCAGGTGGTGTCCGGCTTCTCCCCGCTCGCCGCCGGGGCCGCAGCGCTGCCCGTTACGGCCCTGATGCTGCTGCTGTCGGCCAGGGCGGGGGCGCTGGCCCAGCGGATCGGGCCCCGCCTGCCGATGACGATCGGCCCGCTGCTCGCCGCCGCCGGACTGCTGCTGATGCTGCGGGTGGGTGCGCGGGCGTCCTACCTCGTCGACGTGCTGCCCGCGGTGGGGGTGTTCGGGCTCGGGTTGTCGTGCCTGGTGGCCCCGCTCACCGCGACGGTGCTGGGCGCGGCACCCGGCCATCTCGCCGGCAACGCGTCGGGGGTGAACAACGCCGTCGCCCGCACCGCGGGGCTGCTCGCCGTGGCCGCCCTGCCCGTCGTGGTGGGGCTGTCCGGCAACGACTACACCGACCCGGTGGCGTTCGGCTCCGGGTTCCGGGCAGCCATGACGATCTCCGCCGGGCTGCTCGCGCTCGGCGCCGTGGTAGCCGCGGTGTTGGTCGGCAAACCGCAGGAACACCGCCACGCCGTGCCCGTCGAGCGTCCGCCGCACTGCGGGATCAGCGCGCCCGCGGTGCATCCCGAGGTGCGGTGACGCTCAGGCCCTGAAGGTGCGGTGGCTGGGGGTGCGGTGAGCCGCCGGTCTGGCGCACCATGATGGACATGAACCACGTGTGCACGATCGTCCCGCCCTACCTGCTGCAGCGGTTGGCCCAGGCCCCCGAGCGCCCCGGCGCGTGGACCAGCGTCCCCGTCTCCGCGAGTGCGGCGAACACCCTCGAGCACGACACCGACCTGCGCCGTCAGCGGCGGGCGTCGCTACCGAAGGTCACCACCCGGACCGCGGGGTTGACCAGGGCGGTCTCCGACGCCAGGAGCAGCCGCACGCTGCCCGGCCGCCTCGTCCGCGCCGAGGGAGCACCAGCCAGCGGTGACGCCGCCGCCGACGAGGCCTACGACGGCCTGGGGGCCACCTACGCGCTGTACGACCAGGCCTACCAACGCTCGAGCCTGGACGGTGCTGGCCTGCGCCTGGACGCCAGCGTGCACTACGGCCAGCAGTACGACAACGCGTTCTGGGACGGGCAACGGATGGTGTTCGGCGACGGTGACGGCGAGGTGTTCACCCGGTTCACGGTGTCGGTGAGCGTGATCGGCCACGAGCTGGCCCACGGGGTCACCCAGTTCACCGCGGGGCTGACGTACTCGGGGCAGTCCGGTGCGCTGAACGAGTCGATGTCGGACGTGTTCGGGGTGCTCGTGGAGCAGCATGCCGCAACTCAGTCGGCGGATCAGGCGTCGTGGCTGGTGGGGGAGGGACTGTTCCTGCCCGCGGTGCAGGGCCGGGCACTGCGGGACATGGCCGCGCCGGGCACCGCGTACGACGACGACGTGCTGGGCAAGGACCCGCAGCCGGCGACCATGGCCGGTTACGTGCAGACCACCGAGGACAACGGGGGCGTGCACCTGAACTCCGGGATCCCCAACCACGCCTTCCACCTGGCCGCCGTCGCCTTGGGGGGTTTCGCCTGGGAGCGGGCCGGTCAGGTGTGGTTCGACGTGCTCACCGGGGGCACACTGAAGCCTGACGTCGACTTCGCGGGTTTCGTGGCGGCCACCGTAGCGGCGGCCGGGCGGCGCTACGGCGGGGGTTCGGACGTCCAGACGGCGGTGCGCACGGCGTGGTCTGACGTGGGTGTGGAGGGCTGAGCCGTGCTGATCGAGGTGAGTCGCAGCGGCGGCGTGGCGGGGATGACCCGGCGCGCAGTGATCGACACCGACGCGCGCGAGGACGCCGAGGAGTGGGTGGCGCTGGCGTCGACGGTGCGGGGAGTTCCCCCCGCGGCGGCGACCAGCGGAATGGCCGATGCCTTCACCTGGAGCATCCGGGTGGACACCGAGCACGCCGTCGTGCCCGACGGTGCGCTCACCGGCCCGTTGCGGGAACTCGCCGAGCGAGCACTGCGCGAGGGGCGGCCACCGCCGCGCTGACCAGGCACGAACCCCGACTGCCGCGCCACGCCTCGCCGGATCCGCTGCACGCTCGTAGCGTTGGTGGCGTGACGAGCGCCGCGCCGGTGAACCTGCCCACCCCGCCTCCCGTGAACCTGCCCACCCCGCCTCCCGTGAACCTGCCCGCCCCACCGGCGAACCTGCCCACCACGCTTGGGGCCCTCCGGGCCAGCGGCCACGTCCAGCGTGGCGTCAAGGACGAGATCCGGCACAACCTGCTCACCGCGCTGCGGGCGGGGCAGAATCCCTGGCCGGGCATCCTCGGCTTCGACGACACGGTGCTGCCGCAGTTGGAGCGCGCGCTGCTCGCCGGTCACGACGTGGTGTTGCTCGGTGAGCGCGGGCAGGGCAAGACCCGGCTGCTGCGCACCCTGGTGGGCCTGCTCGACGAGTGGACGCCGGTGATCGCCGGGGCCGAGCTCGGTGAGCATCCCTACGCGCCGATCACCCCCGCCTCGACCCGGCGCGCCGCCGAGCTGGGCGACGAGCTGGGTGTGGCGTGGCGGCACCGCAGCGACCGTTACGCGGAGAAGTTGGCCACCCCGGACACCTCCGTCGGCGACCTCGTCGGCGACGTCGACCCGGTGAAGGTCGCCGAGGGCCGCAGCCTGGGGGACCCCGAGACCATCCACTTCGGGCTCGTCCCGCGCACCCACCGGGGCATCGTCGCCATCAACGAGCTGCCCGACCTGGCCGAACGCATCCAGGTCAGCCTGCTCAACGTCATGGAGGAGCGCGACATCCAGGTACGCGGCTACACGCTGCGCCTGCCGCTGGACGTCGTGCTGGTCGCCAGCGCCAACCCCGAGGACTACACCAACCGCGGTCGCATCATCACCCCGCTCAAGGACCGCTTCGGAGCCGAGGTCCGCACTCACTACCCGCTGGAGCTCGACGACGAGATCGCGGTCATCGCACAGGAGGCCGACCTGGTGGCCACCGTGCCCGAGCACCTGCTGGAGGTGCTCGCCCGTTTCACCCGCTACCTGCGCGAGTCCACCTCCGTCGACCAGCGCTCCGGGGTGTCCGCGCGCTTCTCCGTCGCGGCGGCCGAGACCGTCGCCGCCGCCGCACTGCGCCGCTCGGCGGTGCTCGGCGAGGAGACGGCCGTGGCCCGGGCGGTCGACCTGGGCACGGTGATCGACGTGCTGCGCGGCAAGCTCGAGTTCGAATCCGGTGAGGAGGGACGCGAGCTGGAGGTACTGGAACACCTACTGCGGCGAGCGACGGCCGACACCGCCCGGGCGCACCTGGGCGGGGTCGATCTCGCGGAGGTGGTGACCGCGATCGAAGCGGGCAGCGCTGTCGTCACCGGTGACACCGTCACCGCAGCCGACCTGCTCGCGTCCCTGCCGCGCAGCCCGGCGCTGCAGCAGGTGTACTCCCGGTTGGAGGCGGAGGTGGACGGTGAGCGGGCGGCGGGCGCGGAGCTGGCCCTGGAGGGGTTGTACCTGGCTCGGCGCATCGCCAAGGACGCCGACGACGAGGGGCGCACGGTGTACCAGGCATGAGGTCAGCATGAAGGCAGCACAACCATGACCACTCCAGTGCCCCGGCGCCGACGCTTCGCCTACCGGCCCTACCACGGCGGCCCCGACCCGCTCGCGCCCCCGCTCGACCTGCGGGAGGCGCTCGACGCGATCGGCGCGGACGTGATGGGCGGCACCTCGCCCCAGGCTGCGGTGCGCGAGTTGCTCCGCCAGGGGATGTCCGGGCAGCGGGGGCTCGACCAGTTGGCGGCGCGGGCCAACAAGCGCCGCCGTGAGTTGCTGCGGCGCAACAACGTCGGCGGCACGCTGGAGGAGGTCCGGGAGTTGCTGGACAAGGCCGTCCTCACCGAGCGCAAGACCCTCGCCCGCGCGCTGGACGACGACGCCCGTTTCGCGGAGCTGCAGCTGGAGCAGCGCAGCCCGTCGGTCGCCGCGGCCGTCAGGGAACTCGCCGACTACGACTGGCGCAGCCCGCAGGCCAGGGAGTACTACGAGAAGATCACGGACCTGCTCGGGCGGGAGCTGCTCGACGAGCGCTTCCAGGGGATGAAGCAGGCGCTGCGGGACGCGAGCGACGCCGAACGTCAGGCCGTCACGGCCATGCTCGCCGACCTCAACTCCCTGCTGGCTGCCCACGCGCGCGGAGCGGACCCGGCGGCGGTGCAGGAGCAGTTCGAGCAGTTCATGGCCGCGCACGGGCAGTACTTCCCCGACAACCCCCGCAACGTGGACGAGCTGCTGGACTCGTTGGCCGCCCGGGCCGCCGCCGCCCAGCGCATGCGCAACTCGCTCACCCCGGAGCAGCGCGCCGAGCTGGACGCGTTGGCGCAGCAGGCGTTCGGCAGCCTCGAGTTGGCCCAACAGCTGGCCGAGCTGGACGGGATGCTGCAGGCCGCTCGGCCCGGCGAGGACTGGGCGGGGAATGAGAACTTCCGCGGCCGCAACGGCATGGGCCTGGGCGCGGCCACCCAGGCCATGGCGGACCTCGGCGAGTTGGACCAGCTGATCGAGCAGCTCAGCCAGGCGTATCCCGGGGCGTTGATGGAGGATGTCGACCTCGAAGCATTGGCACGCCAGCTCGGTGACCAGGCCGGGGTGGACGCCCGCGCCCTGGCCGAGCTGGAGCGCGAGCTGCAGCGCCAAGGGTTCCTCGACCGCGCCCCGGACGGCTCGTGGCGCCTGTCACCCAAGGCGATGCGCCAGCTGGGGGAGTCGGCGCTCCGCGATGTCGCCGAGCACATTCACTCGCGTACCGGGCAGCGCGAGACGAGACGCGCCGGGGCGGCCGGGGAACCCACCGGGGCGAGCCGGGAGTGGGAGTTCGGGGACTCCGAGCCCTGGGACGTTCCGCGCACCCTGACCAACGCCGTGTTGCGCTCCGCCGGCTCGGGTGCGGCCCTGCGCATGCACGTCGAGGACGTCGAGGTGGTGGAGACCGAGCAGCGCAGCCGGGCCACGGTGGCGCTGCTGGTGGACACCTCCTGGTCGATGGTGGCGCAGGACCGCTGGCTGCCGATGAAGCGCACCGCCCTGGCCCTGCACCAGCTGGTGTCCACCCGTTTCCGCGGTGACGCGCTGACGCTCATCGGGTTCGGCCGCCACGCCCAGACGCTGACCCCGGAGGAGTTGATGGCGCTGGACGGGGCGTACGAGCAAGGCACCAACCTGCACCACGCCCTGCTGCTGGCCGGGCGGCACCTACGCCGACACCCGGGCACCCAGCCGGTGGTGCTGATCGTCACCGACGGCGAGCCCACGGCACACCTGGAACGCGACGGGCACGCCGTGTTCGACTACCCGCCGCTGCCGCAGACCCTCGGCCTCACCGTCCGCGAGCTCGACGTCATCGCCAAGCTCGGCGCGCAGGTGAGCATCTTCCGCCTCGGTGACGAACCCCGGTTGGAGCGCGTGGTCGACCAGCTGGCCCGGAGGGTGGGAGGCCGGGTGGTGGCGCCCGACCTGGACGGCCTCGGGGCTGCGGTGGTGGCGGACTACCTGCGGCGTCGACGGGCCTGAAGGACGAGCGGCGTCAGGTGGGGTGGCGGCGTCAGGTGGTGGGCGGCCATGCGTCGCCCCAGTTCGCTCTTCTGGCCGCCCGGTAGTGCTCACCCTGCCGTTTGCTCACCAGCTCCGCCCGTAGCCCCGGCGGATCCCCGCACAGCTGAAGTGACACCACGCCCTTGCGCAGCTGCGGGTGGCGCACCACCCGTGCCTGCGCTCGCGCACCGGGCTGCGTGGAGGCCACCAGGTAGGAGAACTTCTCGTCCTCGAATCCCCGCGCCGCACCCTTGGCCCGGCGGTGCGCGGAGCTACGCGGGAGGCGGGCGGAGAAGTGACACCAGTCGCCGCCCGCGCCCATCGGACACGGCCCGGCGTGCGGGCAGGGCGCCACCACGCTCATGCCGGCGGCGAGCGCGGACGCGCGCGCCGCGAGAATGCGCGCGAATCCCGCCACCGAACCCGGCTCCACCAGCACGAGCACCCCGCTGGAGCGCACCAGCCGCTGCGCCAGCTGCGCCAGCAGTGCCGCTCGTGGGTCAGCACCGAGTTCTCCCAGCACGTACGACACGGTGACGAGGTCTGCGGGTGGCAGCGCGGGGTCCTCCGCCAGGTCGGCGCGCTGCCACCGCGCACCCCGCACCGCCGCCGACGTCGAACCCGCCGCCAGCCGTCGACCGAGTTCGATCACTGCAGGTATCTCATCGATCACTCTGTGCGACACCATGCCCGGCCAGAGCGCCGCCGCCGCCCACATCGCGGCACCCGTCCCACCGCCGACGTCGAGGTGGGTGTTAGGGGTGAAGTCGGGTACCAGCCCGGCCAGCGCACCGAGCGCCGCGTGGACGGCCGCGTAGGTTGCGGGCATGCGGTAGGTGGCGTAGGCCACCGCGTCGGAGTCGGAGCGGAGCACGGATTCACCGGGGCCCGCCGGGGCGCCATCCTGGTAGCGGGCGATCAGCCGGGTGGTGACGGCAGCCAGCACGGACGCTGGGTACTGCTCCGCTGCGGCGGTGAGCGCGGCGCGCAGCTCGGACGGCAGGTCTGGCACGAGGTGGCACCGTACTCGTCGTCGGCGGAGACCGCGGGGTCGCTCGTGGACGTCGCTGAACAACCGTCAGGCCTCCCTCGGCTCAGCTGCGCGGCGAGGGGGCGAAGCGGCAGGGGGCGAGGCGGCAGGGGGCGAGGGGGCGGCGGATAGGCTCGAACCATGCAGTCGTGGTGTGACCCCGCCGTGCCCGCCGTGGCCGGGTCGGGCCCCGCGCTGCGCCTCTACGACACCGCCGACGCCCAGGTCAGGCCGGTTGCTCCGGGCCCAGTAGCCACGATGTACGTGTGCGGCATCACCCCCTACGACGCCACCCACCTGGGTCACGCCGCCACCTACCTCGCCTTCGACCTCGTCCACCGGCAGTGGCGCGACGCGGGCCACGAGGTGCACTACGTGCAGAACGTCACCGACGTCGACGACCCGCTGTTCGAGCGGGCCGCCCGCGACGGTGCGGATTGGGTGGTCCTCGGCATGCGGGAGACTGCGCTGTTCCGCGAGGACATGGAGGCGCTGCGCGTGCTGCCGCCACGGGACTACGTCGGCGCCACGGAGAGCATCGGCGAGGTGGCCGAGCTGGTGGAGAAGCTCGTCGCTTCCGGCGACGCCTATGTGGTGGACGACGCGGCGCACCCGGATGTCTACTTCCGGACCGACGCCACCCGGCAGTTCGGCTACGAGTCCAACTACGACCGCGCGACGATGCAGCGCCTCTCCGCCGAGCGCGGCGGCGACCCCGACCGCGCAGGCAAACGGGACCCGCTGGACGCCGTGATATGGCGCGCGGCACGGGACGGCGAGCCGTCGTGGCCGTCGGTGTTCGGCCCCGGCCGCCCGGGCTGGCACATCGAGTGCGCGGCGATCGCGCTTAACCGCATCGGCACCGGGATTGACATCCAGGCCGGCGGCAGCGACCTCATCTTCCCGCACCACGAGTTCTCCGCCGCCCACGCCGAGGCCATCACCGGCACCGACCGCTTCGCCCGGCACTACGTGCACGCCGGAATGGTCGGGCTGAACGGCGAGAAGATGTCCAAGAGCAAGGGCAACCTGGTGTTCGTCTCCCGGCTACGCGGTGACCTCGCCAACCCCATGGCCATCCGATTGGGTCTGCTGTCGGGCCACTACCGTTCCGACCGCACGTGGACGGCCGACGTGCTCACCGATGCCAGTGCGCGCCTGCTGCGCTGGCGGCAGGCCACCGAGCTCGACACCGGACCTGACCCCACCGACACCGTCGCGCGGCTGCGCCAACACCTGGCCGACGACCTCGACACCCCCAAGGCCATCGCCGCCGTCGACTCGTGGGCGGCCGACGCCCTGCACCGGCGTGCAACCGACACCGCAGCACCCGGCCTAGTGGCCGACGCCGTGGACGCACTCCTCGGGGTGGCGCTACGACGGTGAGCGACTCCGCGCCCCGAGTGGAACTCGACCCGGGGCGACCCGGTGGCCGGGTGCTGCTGCAAGGAGGGGTGTGGCAGTCCTATACCGATCTCGACGACCCGGCGCACCTGCACTTCGCTTACACGCAGCGGGTGGCCGACGCCGTAGACATCGTGTTCGGCGCGCGGACGCCGCTGCGCGCGGTGCACGTGGGTGGTGGTGGGCTGACGCTGCCACGTTGGCTGGCCACGACCCGGCCAGGCAGCACGTCGACAGTGCTCGAACTCGACCCCCGGGTCGTCGCCCTCGCCCACGCACAGCTGGGGGCCGGCGAGATTCCCGGGCTCACGGTGCGGGTGGGGGACGCCCGCGCAGGCGTGGCACGCCTGCGCGACGCCGTGGCCGACCTCGTGGTAGGCGACGCGTTCACCGGCCGCCAGGTGCCGGCTCACCTGGCCACCGCAGAGTTCGTGGCCGAGGTGGTGCGGGTGCTGCGGCCGGGCGGGCTCTACGTGCTCAACACCATCGACGACCACCCCTTCGACTTCCTGCGGTCCGAGCTGGCCACCCTGGACACGGCGTTCGCTCACGTCGGTGTGGTGGCGGTGGCCGAGCTGCTCGCCCGGCAGACGAGTGGCAACGCCGTGCTGGTGGCCAGCGACACCGACGTGGACTGGGTGGAGCTGGCCGCGCGGGTGGCCCGTCGAATCGAGTCGCACGCCGTGTTGGGGCCGGCGGGGACGGCGCGGTGGTGCGCGGGCGCGCAGCCACTGACCGACGCCCGCCAGGAGAGGGTTGGCAGTCGTTGCTGACCGACGCCCGCTGGGAGAGGGTCGACAGTCGTTGCTGCGGGCTCTGAGTTCGGGGCGGGCAGCGCACAGCTGGCGTGCGGATCACTCCCCGATCTGGGTTCTGACCCTCGAGCGGGGTGTTGATCACCCCGTCACTGCCCCGATTGGGGCGCAGAATGCCCGCACAGCGTGCAGCACGCGCCCCGATCTCAAGAGGCACGGCGCAGCAACAGTGGGCACCGCACAGCAACAGTGGGCACCGCACAGCAAATTGCGGCGAGCCTCACGCTCCGCGGTGGTGGGGACCGGGATCGGTGCCGGGCCCGCGGCGACGCAGATAGCGCTCGAACTCCGCGGCGATGCTCTCGGCGTCGGAGCGGGCCACCGCGTCGGACATGTCGGTTTGGGCGTCTCCGCGTTCCTCCAGGGTGCGGACGTAGCCGATGACGTCCTCGTCCTCCTCGGCCATCTCGGTGACCGCCACCTCCCACTCCGCAGCCTGCTCCGGCAGACCGATGAGCGGCACCTCCACGTCCAGCACCTCCTCGACCCGGTGCAGCAGCGCGATGGTGGCCTTCGGATTGGGCGGGGTGGACACGTAGTGCGGCACCGCGGCCCAGAACGAGATGGCCGGCACCCCGGCGCGCACGCAGGCATCCTGCAGTACCCCGGTGATGCCCGTCGGACCTTCGTACCGGGTCTGCTCCACGTTGTATCGCGTGGCCGACTCCGGGTCGGGCGCGCTCCCGGTCACCGGGACCGGCCGGGTGTGCGGAGTGTCCGCCAACAGCGCGCCCAGGGTGACCACCGTGGTCACGCCGAGGCGCTCGATGTGCGTGAGCAGCTCGGCGCAGAAGCTACGCCAGCGCATGTTGGGCTCGACGCCGTGCAGCAGCACCACGTCACGGGCGGACCCCGGCGGCCGACAGACCGACAGCCTGGTCGTTGGCCATTGGAGCTCGCGGGTGACGCCGTCGACCATGCGAACTGTGGGCCTGGTCACCTGGAAGTCGTAGTAGTCCTCGGAGTCGATCTCCGCCAGGAGCGATGCGTCCCAGCACAGCTCGAGGTGCTCGACGGCACCGCTGGCCGCGTCACCTGCGTCGTTCCAGCCTTCGAAGGCGGCCACCAGCACGGGGTCCTGCAGACGGGGCACCTCGGTCTGCGTCACCGACCCAGCCTACGACGAGAACGTATTCACACCGGCCATTACGATCAATGCGTGCCCGACCACCCGACTTCGCCCCTGCTCGCCGCGCTGCGCACCCGTGTCCTCGTCGCCGACGGTGCGATGGGCACCATGTTGCAGGCCGCGGACCTCGACGTCGACACGGACTTCCTCGGTCTCGAAGGCTGCAACGAGATCCTCAACCACACCCGGCCCGACGTACTGCGCGGGATCCACCGGGCGTACTTCGCGGCCGGTGCGGACGCCGTGGAGACGAACACCTTCGGCTGCAACCTGCCCAACCTCGCCGACTACGGTATCGCCGACCGCATCCGGGAACTTGCGCGCAAGGGCGTTCAGATCGCGCGCGAGGTGGCCGACGAGGTGGGGCCCGGCCGTGACGACCTACCCAGGTTCGTGCTCGGCTCGATGGGTCCGGGCACCAAGCTGCCCACCCTGGGTCATGCCCCCTACGCCGACCTGCGCGACGCCTACCAGCAGGCCGCGCTCGGCATGGTCGAGGCAGGAGCCGACGCGATCCTCGTCGAAACCTGCCAGGACCTGCTCCAGGTCAAGGCAGCCGTGATCGGCTCCAAGCGGGCGATGACCGAACTCGGCCGGGTAGTCCCGATCATCTGCCACGTCACCGTGGAGACCACCGGCACCATGCTGCTCGGCAGCGAGATCGGCGCCGCCCTGACCGCGCTGGAGCCGCTCGGCATCGACGTCATCGGCCTGAACTGCGCCACCGGCCCCGCCGAGATGAGCGAGCACCTGCGCCACCTGTCCAAGCACTCCCGCCTGCCGGTGTCGGTGATGCCCAACGCCGGCCTGCCCCAGCTCGGCCCGCACGGGGCGGAGTACCCGCTCACCCCCGAGGCGCTGGCCACCGCACTCGCGGGGTTCGTCCGCGAGTACGGCGTCGGCCTGGTGGGCGGCTGCTGCGGCACCACCCCGGAGCACATCCGCCAGGTGGTGGCCGCCGTCTCGACGACCGAGCGCGCCACCCGCAAGGTGCGCCAGGAACCCGGCGTCGCCTCGCTGTACGCCGCGGTGCCGTTCCAGCAGGACACCTCGATCATGATGATCGGGGAGCGCACCAACGCCAACGGCTCCCGGGCCTTCCGGGACGCCATGCTCGCCGGTGACACCCAGGCGTGCCTGGAGATCGCGCGGGAACAGACCAGGGACGGCGCGCACATGCTCGACCTGTGCATCGACTACGTGGGTCGCGACGGCGTCGCCGACATGGCCGAACTCTCCGCCAAACTGGCGACTGCGTCGACTCTGCCGATCATGCTCGACTCCACCGAGCCGGAGGTGCTGCGGGCCGGGCTGGAGCACCTCGGTGGCCGGTGCGCCGTCAACTCGGTGAACTACGAGGACGGCGACGGACCGGACTCCCGCTTCGTCCGCACCATGACGTTGGTGGCCGAGCACGGCGCTGCGGTGGTGGCGCTGACCATCGACGAGGAAGGTCAGGCCCGCACCGCCGAGTGGAAGGTGCGGGTCGCTGACCGGCTGATCACCGACCTGACCGAGAACTGGGGGATGCAGGAAGCCGACATCATCGTCGACTGCCTCACCTTCCCCATCTCCACCGGTCAGGAGGAGGTGCGTCGCGACGGCATCGAGACCATCACGGCGATCCGTGAGCTCAAGCGTCAGCACCCGCAGGTGCAGACGACGCTGGGCCTGTCCAACATCTCCTTCGGCCTCAACCCCGCGGCGCGTCAGGTGCTCAACTCGGTGTTCCTGCACGAGTGCACCGAGGCCGGGTTGGACACCGCGATCGTGCACGCCTCCAAGATCGTGCCGATGGCGCGCATTCCCGACGAACAGCGCGCGGTCGCACTCGACCTGGTCTACGACCGGCGCCGGGAAGGCTACGACCCGCTGCAGCAGCTGATGGCGCTCTTCGAGGGGGTGTCGGCGGCCTCGGCCCGGGCCTCCCGCGCCGAGGAGTTGATGCAGCTGCCCCTGTTCGAGCGCCTCGAGCGGCGGATCGTCGACGGCGAACGCACCGGCCTGGAGGCCGACCTCGACTCCGGGATGGCGCAGCGTCCCCCACTGGAAATCATCAACGACACGCTGCTGTCCGGCATGAAGATCGTGGGCGAGCTGTTCGGTTCCGGCCAGATGCAGCTGCCGTTCGTCCTGGCCTCGGCCGAGGTGATGAAGGCCGCGGTGGCCTACCTCGAGCCGCACATGGAATCCAGCGACGACGACGGCAAGGGCCGGATCGTGCTGGCCACCGTCAAGGGCGACGTGCACGACATCGGCAAGAACCTGGTGGACATCATCCTGAGCAACAACGGCTACGACGTGGTGAACCTGGGCATCAAGCAGCCCATCGCCACCATCCTCGAGGCGGCGCTCACCGAGAAGGCCGACGCCATCGGCATGTCCGGCCTGTTGGTCAAGTCGACGGTGGTGATGAAGGAGAACCTGCAGGAGATGAACTCCCGCGGGATCGCCGAGCAGTTCCCGGTGCTGCTCGGCGGGGCGGCGCTCACCCGGTCGTACGTGGAGAACGACCTGCAGGACGTCTTCCGCGGTCAGGTGACCTACGCCCGCGATGCGTTCGAGGGCCTGCGCGCCATGGACCAGCTGATGAAGGCCAAACGCGGGGGGGTCGTGGTGGCCGATCCCGCCGAGGAGGAACGCCGGGCCAAAGCGGCCGAGCGCAAGGCCCGCCATGAGCGCTCCGCCCGCATCGCGGAGGCGCGCAAGGCCACCGAGCCCGAGGTCGAGTTACCCGCGCGCTCGGACGTGGCCGAGGACGTCGCCGTGCCCACCCCGCCCTTCTGGGGCAGCCGCATCGTCAAGGGCATCCAGTTGGCCGAGTACTCCGGGTTGATCGACGAACGCGCGCTGTTCCTCGGGCAGTGGGGCCTGCGTGGTGCGCGCACGGAAGGGCCGTCCTACGAGGAGCTGGTGGCGACCGAGGGCCGGCCTCGGCTGCGGGCGTGGATGGAGCGGCTGAGCACCGACGGGATCCTGGCGCACGCGGCGGTGGTGTACGGCTACTTCCCCGTGGTCAGCGAGGGCGATGATGTGGTGGTCCTCGATGCGCCCGATCCTGGTGCGGGCGAACGATTCCGGTTCACCTTCCCCCGCCAGCGCCGGGACCGGCACCTGTGCATAGCCGACTTCGTCCGCTCGTGGTCGGCGGCCAAGGAGACTGGCGGGGTCGACGTGCTGCCGCTGCACCTGGTGACGATGGGCCAGCCGATCGCCGACTACGCCAACGAGCTGTTCGCCACCGACGCCTACCGCGACTACCTGGAGGTGCACGGCATCGGGGTGCAGCTGACCGAGGCGCTGGCCGAGTACTGGCACCGCCGCATCCGGGAGGAGTTGGTTATGCCGGACGGCACACCTGTCTCCGCGGAGGACCCGGCCGACGTCGCCGAGTACTTCCGGCTGGGTTACCGGGGTGCGCGCTACTCCTTCGGTTACGGTGCCTGCCCGGAGCTGGAGGACCGGGCCAAGATCGTCACCCTGCTGGAGCCCGGCCGCATCGGGGTGGCGCTGAGTGAGGAGCTGCAGCTGCACCCGGAGCAGTCGACCGACGCGTTCGTGTTGCACCACCCGGAGGCCAAGTACTTCAATGCCTGAGGCGCAGACGCGTGAGGCGCAGGCGCGTGAGGCCGTGTCCCCCCACGCCGCTCCGCTCGCGGTCCTCTTCGACATGGACGGCACCCTGCTCGACTCGGAGAAGGTCTGGGACGTCTCGCTGGCCGACCTCGCGGCGCACCTCGGCGGCGTCCTCACCGGGGCTACCCGCCAGGCCATGGTGGGGTCGAACATGGTCACCAGCCTGGGGTTGCTATTCGCCGACCTGGGCCTGGCCCCCGAGCCCGCGGAGCTCACCGCGGCCGGCACGTGGCTCACCGCCCGCACCGCCGAGCTGTTCGATGCCGGGCTGCCCTGGCGGCCGGGGGCGGAAGCTCTGCTCGACGCGGTGCGCGCGGCGGGGTTGCGGACGGCCCTGGTGACCAACACCGAGCGGTTCCTCACCGAGCGGGCACTCGCCACGCTGGGCCACGAGCGGTTCGAGGTGACGGTGTGCGGTGACGAGGTGACGCACGGCAAACCCGCTCCCGACGCCTACCTCCGGGCCGCTGCGCTGCTGGGGGTGCGGCCGCCCCAGTGCCTGGCGGTGGAGGACTCACCGACGGGTGCGGCGGCTGCGGAGGCGGCGGGCTGCCCGGTGCTGGTGGTGCCGTGCGAGGTCGCGGTGCCGAGCGGGCCCCGGCGGGTGCAGCGGCCCACCCTGGACGGGATAGGCGTGGTGGAGCTGATCGCGACGTGGCGGAGCGTGGGAGAATCCTCGTCCGTGAAGACCTTCGACGCGTTGTTCGCCGAGCTGACCGAGCGCGCAGCCACCCGCCCACCCGGTTCGGCAACGGTCGCGGCGCTGGATGCCGGGGTGCACGCGCAGGGCAAGAAGGTGCTGGAGGAGGCGGGTGAGGTGTGGCTCGCCGCGGAGCACGAGAGCGACGAGTCGCTCGCCGCGGAGATCTCCCAGCTGCTGTACTGGACCCAGGTGCTCATGGTGGGGCGCGGACTGAGCCTGCAGGACGTCTACAAGCATCTGTGACACCGCCATTCCCCGCTGAACCCGTCACCTCACCATCCAGGAGGACCTGACCTCATGCTGCGCGTCGCAGTGCCCAACAAGGGCACCCTGTCCGAGCAGGCCGCGGAGATGCTCTCGGAGGCCGGCTACCGTCGGCGCACCGACTCCCGCGACCTCGCGGTGCTCGACCAGAACAACAACGTGGAGTTCTTCTTCCTGCGTCCGAAGGACATCGCGATCTACGTCGGCTCCGGCCAGCTCGACCTCGGCATCACCGGCCGCGACCTCGCCGCCGAGTCGGGTGCCGCGGTCCAGGAACGCATCGCCCTGGGCTTCGGCGCCTCCACGTTCCGCTATGCGGCACCGGCGGGCCGGGCGTGGACGCCTGCCGACCTGGCCGGCCTGCGGATCGCCACGGCCTACCCACGCCTGGTGCGCACCGACCTCGCCGCCCGCGGCATCGAGGCGACGGTGATCCGCCTGGACGGCGCGGTGGAGATCTCCATCCAGTTGGGCGTGGCCGACGCCATCGCCGACGTGGTGGACTCCGGCCGCACCCTCGGCCAGCACGAGCTGGTGGCGTTCGGCGATGTGCTGTGCTCGTCGGAGGCCGTGCTCATCGAGCAGGCCGACGCCGCGGTGGACCCGGCCCGGGACCAGCTCGCCGCCCGAATCCAGGGCGTGGTCTTCGCCCAGCAGTACCTCATGCTCGACTACGACTGCCCACGTGAACTGCTCGACGCCGCGGTCCGGGTCACCCCGGGCCTGGAGTCACCCACCGTGGCGCCCATGGTCGACGAGAAGTGGATGGCGGTGCGCGCCATGGTCGCCCGCACCGAACTCAACCGGGTGATGGACGCCCTCTCCGCGCTCGGCGCCAAGGCCATCCTGGCCTCGGACATCCGCACGTGCCGCTTCTGAGCCGCGTAGCCCGACGGGTCACTCAGCTCGCTCCACGGGGGTCTGGTCACCGGCATCAGGGTCGCTGGGCCACCCCGGGTACGGCGGGGGAGTACCACCGAACGCTGGGCACCGGGACTTGTGGTCGCACCAGTCGCACAGCCGGCTGGGGTTGGGCCGGAAGTCACCCGTGGCTCCCGCCGCGAGGATGGCCCTCCAGATGGCCGACAGCGTGCGCTCGAAGCGCTCGAGCTCGGCCTCGTCAGGGGCGTAGGTGAGCACCTGGCCGTCCGCCAGGTAGATCAGCCGCAGCTGGCTCGGCACCACACCGCGGGTGCGCCACAGCACCACCGCGTAGAACTTCATCTGAAACATCGCCCGCGCCTCGCCCACCTCACGCGGGGCCGCGCCGGTCTTGTAGTCGACCACCCGCAGCTCACCAGTGGGCGCCACGTCGACCCGGTCGACGAAGCCGCGCAGCAGCACACCGTCGCTCAGCTCCGTCTCCACCCGCAGCTCGCACGCCTGCGGGTCGAACGCCGACGGGTCCTCCAGGGTGAAGTAGCGCGCCACCAGCTCGCCTGCGGCGTCGAGCAGAGCCGGCAGCTCAGCGGCATCGAACACTCCCTGCAGCTCCGGTGACTCGGCCAGCACCCGCTCCCACGCCGGGGCCACCAGCTCCGCCGCCCTGGCGGGATCCCGCTGCGCCGCGGGCAGGGCGTACAGCTGCTCCAACGCAGCATGCACCACGGTGCCGCGTACCTGGGCTGCGCTGGGCGTCTCGGGGATGCGGTCAACCGCGCGGAAGCGGTAGAGCAGCGGGCACTGCTTGAAGTCACCCGCGCGGGACGGCGACAACGCCGGCCGCCGGCGGGTGGGGGCGGGGGTGGGGCAAACCTGCGTCACGGTCATGCCGGGGACCCTATGTGGCGGCACCGACAACTCGGCGAAGGTTCGGGGCGAACACAGGCAGGATGGTGGCGTGGCGCGTGACAACAGGTTCACCAGGGGACTGCCCCTTGGCTCGCTGGCGGGGATCCCGCTCCGGCTCGCGCCGTCCTGGGTGGTGGGCGCGGCGGTGGTCGTCGTGGTGTACGCCCCCCTGGTGCGAAGGGTGCTTCCCGAGACCTCGGTGACAGCGTCGGTGTTGGTCGCCCTCACGTTCGCGGTGCTGCTGGGGGTGTCGGTGTTGCTGCACGAGCTGGGCCATTGCGCTGCGGCCATGCGGGCGGGAATCGGGGTGCGTGAGGTGCACCTGTCACTGCTCGGGGGCTCGACCGAGCTGGTATGCGAACCGCGGACGGCCAGGGCGGAGGCGCTGATCTCGGCCGCTGGACCAGCAGTGTCGGTGGTGCTGGCCGCACTCGGGGTGCTCGGGTGGCAGTTGACCGCCGGTGACGGCCCGCTCACGCTGTCATCGTTATTGTTGCTGCAGTTCGGCCTGGCCAACGGCGCCGTGGCGGTGTCGAACCTGCTGCCGGGCCTGCCGTTGGACGGCGGACGGGTGCTGCGCGCCCTGGTGTGGGGGGTCACCGGTCGGCCGTCGGCGGGCACAGCCGCCGCCCGGGTGGGCAGCGTGGTGGTGGCGCTCGGCCTGGCCGTCTGGGGTGGGCTGGGGCTGCTTCGCGGCGGAAACAGCGCGTGGTTTCCGGCCGTGGTCGCGGCAGTGCTGGTGCTCGTGGTCCTGGACGGGGCGCGCAACCCCGACGAGGAGCCCGAGGCGGTGTCGCTGCTGCCCGCCGGCACGCCGCTGACCGAGGCCATGGCGCTGCGGGGCACGGTGCTGGTGGCTGACGACCGGGGTCGGGCGGCCGGGGTGCTCTCCCGCGACGATGGTGCCCGGGTGCTGGCCGCCCAGCCGGGTGCGGTGCTGGCTGCGGCGACCGTCGCGCTGCGGGTGGAGCAGTTCGCGATGCACCACGACGACCTGGTGGCCGCGCAGCAACGACTCGGCCGGGGGGAGCCGCTTGTGGTGCTCGACTCCGACGCGCGACCGGTGGGCGTCCTGCGCTGACGGCCCAGTTCTCGCGAATGTGGCCCAGGCCGCAATGTAGCGACGGTGGTCAGACGCGGAAGCGGGTGATGGCGTCGTTGGCGTGCTGTTGGGCGTCGGCGAGGAGGCGGCTGCAGATCTCGAGGGACTGGCCGGCCACCGTGGCGCAGCAGAACCAGGTCAGGGGACGCTGTCGGCCCCGGTGACCATCCGCGCGACCAACGCACTGACCTTGACCGCGGCGTGGCACCCGCCCGATCCAGGCTCAACGTCCCCCCCGGTAGGGACGCCCGCGACGCCCGCGCCGACAAGCCGGTGGCGGTGCGCAAGGTGGTGCTGGGCCTGGACGTGGGTGGGGTTCTGGGTTCGCTGGTGAACGCGGTGACGTTTGCGGCTGCTGCCGGATCGCGAACCCGGCCACGGTGTACCCGGTGACGATCGACCCGACCCACACGCTGGGGGCGTTGGGTGACACGTTAGTGCAGAACAACATCGCCAACTCCTCGCAGGGTGGCGATCACCAACCAGGTCGCAAGAGGTCCGGGTTGGCATCTGGGACCAAGATTATGGGCTCTTCGACGTGACGCGTGGTGAGGGACGTCGCGACATGATCTTCAGCTTGGCGTAGGAGTCGGGCCTGGGGCCTCACGATTCGTGTTCGCCCAAGAGCACGGACGCGGAGGCCCCAGGTGGAGATCGGATAGGACGCTGCCCACTGTCGGTGCGGCAGGCACGCACGATCAGGACACGGTGACGCTGATGTTGGGGTTGCCGGGGTTCCGGGTGCTCGCGGTGGGCGAGGTCGATGGTGAGCTGCAGGTGCAGGTGGAGACGAACGCGGACCTGGTGGGGTGCCCGTCGTGTTCGGCGGTGGCGGTGCTGCACGACCGCTGGCTGCGGCTGGTGCGGGACCTGCCCGCCGGGGGTCGCCCGGTGCTGCTGTGCTGGTCGAAGCGGGTGTGGCGCTGCCGGCACCGGCAGTGCCCTCAGGTGACGTTCTCCGAGCGCACCGCGGTGGTCCGGCCGAAGGGTGTGTTGACCGAGCGGGCGAGGGCCGAGGCGTGCCGCTGCGTCGGGCAGGACGCGCACAGCGTGGCCCAGGTCGCCGCGGATCTGGGGGCGGGGTGGCCGACGGTGATGCGGGCGGTCACCGAGTTCGGGCAGCGGACCCTCGACGCCGCCTGGGTGGATCGGGCCGTGGTGCGCCTGCGGGTCGATGAGACGGCGTTCCTGGCCGCGACCGCCCGCGCCCACACCCAGTTCGTGACCGGGCTGGTCGACCTCGCCCCCGCCGGACGTGGCCCGGCGCGGCTGCTCGACGTCGTCCAGGGCCGCTCCGGGGCGGTGGTCACCGACTGGCTCACCGACCGGGGCGGCGCGGACTGGTGCGCCCGGGTGCAGGTCGCCGCCCTGGACCCCTTCCGCGGATACGACACCGCGTTCCGAGCCGGGCTGCCCGCCGCCACGGTGGTCCTCGACCCCTTCCACGCGATCAAGCTGGCGCAGAACACGATCGATACCGTGCGCCGCCGCGTCCAGACCGACACTCTCGGGCACCGGGGCCGGCGCGGCGACCCGTTGTACGGGATCCGGCGGGTCCTGCTGCGCGGGGCGGAGAACCACACCCCGACCAGCTACGGGCGGCTGCTCGCCGGCCTGGCCGCCGGTGACCCCGGCGGTCAGGTCGCCGCGGCGTGGATCGCCACCCAAGAGCTGCGCCACGTCTACGGCGCCCGAGACCTGACCCAGGCCCGGGCCCGGTTGGTCACCTTCTACACCGTCTGCGCCGACGCCGGGATCGGTGAGCTGCACCGCCTGGCCCGCACCATCCACACCTGGCAGACCCAGCTGCTCGCCTACTCACCACCGGCCGGGCCAGCAACGGGCCCACCGAAGCCGTCAACCTGCTCATCAAGCGGATCAAGCGCGTCGGCTTCGGATTCCGAAACTTCACCAACTACCGGCTCCGCCTGCTCCTGCACTGCGGCACCACATAGAACACTCACCGAACAACACGAATCAGGGGACGCTCACCACGCCTGATGTCGTAGGGCCGGTTTCTCCAGAGCTTTGCGCAATCCTCACAGTGTTGACCTCGCCCGAACACCCGCACATCTCGCACTCCGGCCCACTCGGTGCGCGCACGATGCTGGCCCCGGCACGTACGCACAGGCGCCCACCACCCCACCCGGGGGACGGTCCCGCGGGACCGTTCTGCCCCGACGCACCCGGCGGCCACCCATCTTTCAGCAAGCCTCTGCGCACGTATGCTATCTCGATGACTACAAACATCCCGGGGTCAGACGTGGGTAATCTGCGACAGGGTCGTCAGGAGATCCTGCGCATCCTCGGTGAGCAGAACCCGTGGCACACGGCCGGCACCGTACCTGCGGTGCTCGCGCCCCCCGTCGAGCGTCCACTGGCCCAGAAGCTGTGGCGCAGGGTCGCGCGAGACGCGCCCCGGCGGTTCCTGCTCATCCTCGGTGCGCGGCGGGTCGGCAAGACGACGGTGATGTACCAGACCGTCCGCCACCTGTTGGACGAGGGGCTCGCACCCGACCGGCTCTGGTGGTTGCGGCTCGACCACCCCGTTCTCCTGCGTGAAGACCTCGGCGAGCTGGTCCGGCTCGTGATCGACCGGGTGGCCGCCACGACAGAGCATCCCGTGCACCTGATGCTCGACGAGCTGGTCTACGCGCGGGACTGGGACCTGTGGCTGAAGACCTTCTACGACGAGCGGTGGCCCGTCCGCATCGTCGCCACGTCGAGTGCGACGGCTGCGCTACGACACCGGCGGCTGGAGAGCGGGATCGGACGGTGGACCGAGATGTATCTGGCGCCTTACGGGTTTGCCGAGTTCCTCGATCTCGTCGAGGTCGAGCTGCCGATGGATTTCGGTCCCACCCTGAGCTCCACGCTGGGCCTGCTTCCTCGACGGACCCCTCGTAAGGAGGCTCTGGCCCGGCTCAGGCGCAGCTTCATGCTCATCGGCGGCTTTCCGGAGCTGCTCAGCGCGGAGCGCAGCGGGGCAGGCGCGCTGGACGACAGCACTCGGCTCCTGCGATCCCAACAGCTGCTGCGAGCGGATGCCGTGGAGCGCGCCGTCTACAAGGACATCCCCCAGTCCTACGGTGTCGAGAGCCCCATGCGGCTGGAACGACTCCTCTACGTGCTCGCCGCCCAGGTCACCGGCCTGCTGTCGCCGACGAAGATCGGCACCGAGCTCGAGCTGTCCCAGCCGACGTTCGACCGCTATCTGTCGTACCTGGAACAGGCGTTCCTCGTCTTCACCTTGCCGGGGTACTCCCCGAACGAGGAGACCCGGCAACGTCGGGGCAGGAAGCTGTACTTCGTCGACGGAGCGGTGCGCAACGCGGCGCTGCAGCGCGGACTTGCGCCGCTGACCGACCCCGCCGAGCTCGGGCAGCTCGCAGAGAACCTCGCCTCTGCGGCGCTGCACGCGCTGAGCCTGCAGACCGGGCAGCGGCTGTTCCACTGGCGGGACAGCAAGAAGGAGGTGGATCTGGTGCTGGACGATCCCGTGCAGCCGCTCGCCTTCGAGATCGCGAGCTCGGTACGGCACTCTCGCGAGGGACTCGCTGTCCTCGTGGAGCGGTACCCGCGGTTCGTCGGCGGGGCCTACCTGGTCACCCCTGACGCCGACGTCGTGCAGCCCGACGAGACGGGCGTCGGCACCCTGCCGCTGGACTTGTTCCTCGTCGCCGTGGGACGACAGGCGCAGGCAGCCATGCTCGCCGGCCTCGACTGAGCCAGTACCGCCTACAGCTCCGCGAGCGCCGCGGGCAGCTCGGCCACCGAGGTCACCACGTGCTCGGGCTGCGGCCCGGCCGGGTCCACCGCGTGCCCGGGCCGCGCCAGCCGGACACAGGGGATCCCCGCCTCCAGACACCCCCGCACGTCCCGGGCCGAGGACGCGACGTGCACCAGCGACCCCACCCGTTCGACGGCGCGTCGGTAGAACTCCGCCGCCGGCTTGTACGCACCGAGGCCCTCCGACATCCGAGACGCCCTCGACCACGCGGTGAGCCCCGTCCCGGCCGCCGCTTGACATAGGGGCCTCAACGCGATGGCCGAGAGCGTGGTGGGTCTTACAAGACCGAGTGCACCCGCTACGCAGGGCCCTGGCGCGGCGTCGACGACCTCGAGCTCGCGACGCTGAACTGGGTGTACTGGTTCAACGGGTCTCGGCTGAACTCCGCGCTGGGCCACGTGCCGCCGATCGAGTTCGAAGCCGCCTAACACGCCGCCGCCACAGGCCCGAACGCCCGTGGCGTAACGACATGGTGACGCCAACTGCGGCCGGTGCGACGGCGTGCCCAATCTGCGCGGTCGCGTTCATCCCGGTCCGCCGGCGGCGCTTTTGCAGCCCAGCATGCCGGCAGGCGGCCTGGCGCCGGCGGCAGCCACCAGCCGCCCCCACACCAGATCTGCGGCCGACCCGTCGGGGCACAAGCCGACGCTCGAGCACCATCTACGCATGCCCCGAGTGTGCCCCGACAACGCCCCAGCGCCTCGGAGCCGACGGTCTCTGCCCGCACTGCGAGGTACCCCTCACCGTTGACGAGCTCCTCGACCAAGACCAGAATCACCACGCCAACCCCGCCAGCCCGGGATAACCGACTCTCCACCGAACCCGGGGCGGTTCACTCTGCACTTCAGGGCAGCTCGGGAGTTCCGGGCCGTCATGGGCCCACTCGGCGTTCGCGCCCCGCCCAGCACCGCGCCGACCCCGACGGCGTGTCATCCCGCAGGCACACCGCAACGCCCGACTTCGCCGGAGCCCTGCGCAGGCCGCCTTCGCTTTACAGGGCCGTGCGGAGTTGGCTAACATTCGTGATCATCTCGTTCGTAGAGCAATGGGGTGTCGAAAGGACGGAAATGATGGGCGAAAGTCCCCGCGATAATTGTTTTGGGGTGTCTTCCGCTCGCCTTCAGAAATCTACGACCACATGATCTGGGAGGTCCTCGGCCTCGGCTTTGTCCTCAGCCTTGACAATTTCCGGGTAGCTGTAGCGCTCGGGACGGTTCCGTTCGGTCTTCGCCGTGCCGTCCAGGTCGCCCTGACGTTCGGGTTGTGGGACGTGGTGATGCCTCTGGTCGGCCTGGTGCTCGGTCGTCAGGTCGGTTCGGCGATCGGCCCGTTCGCAGGTCTCGTGGGGTCGATCGTGCTGGGCGGATACGGCCTGTTCCTTCTCATCGGCGCGTTGCGGAAACCGGAGCCCGACGAACTGGACCATCCCTGGGCGCTGTTCGGCATCCCGCTCTCGCTGAGCCTGGACAATCTGCTGGCTGGCGCCAGCCTGGGGCTGCTCGGCTTATCGCCTTGGTTCACGTCCGTTCTCTTCGGGGCCATCACGGTGGTGATGTCGTTGGTCGGGTTGCAGGTGGGGCGTTTCGTCGCCCGGCTCGTTCGCATCCGCTCGGACCTCGTGAGCGGCATCGCGCTCATCGCGTCGGCCATCCTGCTGCCGATCCTGTTCAGATAAGTCGAGCCCGTTCCCCGTCCGCAAAGTCGGACACACCTTGGGCTCAGCCGGTCGCAGCATTTGATCTTGCCGGTTCGGTGGGATGGACCGTGCGCGAGATGTTGATTTCGGTCGATCGCGAGGAGATCTCCCGCGGCCTCGCCGAATCCCTGGAATACGGGGAGATCAGTCTGCGGTTGGGGTGCTACGGGTCGCTGGTCTCGCGTGAGGTCGCCCGCCACGGCGGCCGCGAACTCTACCGGGCGGCGGCCGCGCACGAGGCGTGCGCGGCGCGGGAGTGCCCGAAGCGGTTGCGCGCGGTGGCCTCGCGCAACTGCGCGAGGCCGCGCTACATCGAGGAGCGGCCCGTAGAGGTCGAACGGTCGTCAGGTGCCCGGGAAGGGGGCCGGCGTCCACCCCCGGTGCCGCGGGTCCGACGAGTGTTGCCGGGTGTCTCACGAGGTGGCGAGGTCCCGGTCGAAGACTGGGCACGGAGCCCGCGTCGATGCTGTCGGGTGGGGCCCCGGCCGGACCCCCGACCGTCAGGACCGGTGCGGCCGGGGGACCAGGATCTCGTGCTCCGAGCGCTGCTCCTCGTTCGCCGCGGCCACCGCGTCGGTCACCAGCGCGTGGTCGAGGGAGAGGTGGCAGACCGGGTCCGCGCGGGCCGGGTCGCCGGTGAGCTGGAACGCCTGGCAGCGGCATCCGCCGAAGTCGAGCTCGCGGCGGTCGCACGTCCGGCAGGGATCCTGCATCCAGTCGGTGCCGCGGAAGGCGGTGAACATCGGGGACTCGTCCCAGATCTTCTCCAGGGAGTCCTCCCGCACGCTCGCGCGGGGCAGCGGCAGGGTCTGCGCGGCCGGGCAGGGCAGTGCGTCGCCGTTGGGGGCCACGGTGAGCTGGCGTGCGGCCCACCCGCCCATACAGGGTTTGGGGTACTCGCTGTAGTAGTCGGGCAGGACGTGCACGACCTCCATCCGGCCCGTCAACCGATCGCGCGCGGCGCGCACGATCTCCTCGGCGCCGGCGAGCTGCTCCCGGCTCGGCAGCAGGGCGGTCCGGTTGCGCCACGCCCAGCCGTAGTACTGGGTGTTGGCCAGCTCGACCCGGTCGGCGTCGAGCTCCTCGACCAGGGCGATGATCTCGGCGACCCGGTCGATGTTCTGCCGGTGCAGCACCACGTTGACCGTCAGCGGCCAGCCCAGGTCCTTCACCACGGCGGCCGCCTTGAGCTTGCGCTCGAACGACGGGATTCCGGCGATCCGGTCGGAAGTGCCGGGCTCGTCGGCCTGCACGCTGACCTGGACGTGGTCCAGGCCGGCCTCCTTGAGTCCCTCCGCCCGGCTGCGGGACAGGCCGATCGCGCTGGTCACCAGGTTCGTGTACATGCCCAGCTCGGCGGCGGTGCGCACCAAGTCCACCAGGTCCCGGCGCAGCAGCGGCTCGCCGCCGGAGAGGTGGCACTGCAACACACCCATCTCCGCGGCCTCGGTGAACACGCGCTGCCATTCCGCCGTGCTCATCTCGTCGTCGTAGGCGGCGAGCTCGAGTGGGTTGGAACAGTAGGCGCAGGCGAGCGGGCACCGGTAGGTGAGCTCGGCCAGCAGTCCGAAGGGCCTCTCCATACCGATATCACCGTCCATCGTCGATCTCCACACACCGCTTGGAGACGAGCCGGGTCAGAAAGGCCGTCACCTCGTCGTCGACCACTCGGTAGTAACGCTCCTGCAGCGCCGCGGCGACGTCGGACACACTCCGGTGCCCGTCGCAGAGGCCGAGGATGTCCGCGCCGGTCGGGTTGAGCACGATCACCGACTCCGGCCCCAGCAGGACGTGTCGCTCACGGGTCCGGTCGAAGCGCATCCGGACGTGACGCGACAACACCGGGTGGCCCGACGGCGGGACGGCCGGTGGCGCCGGCCGGGGGGTCGCGGGGGCGTCGGCGGCCGCGCCGTCATTCAGCATGGGCCTGCTCGATCGCGTCCATCATGGACCACAGCACGTCGCACTTGAACGACAGCGCGGCGACGGCGGCGTCCCGGTCCTGCGGGGTCCGGCAGTGCTCGGTGACCACTTCCAGGGCGTGCTCGGAGTCGCGCGGCGCCTGGTACAGGCGGGCCCGGAAGTATGCCAGGCCGTCCGACTCGATCCAGGTGTAGTACTTCTCGAACGCGGCGAGGCGCTCGGCCATCAGGTCCGGCGCGAACAGCTCGGTCAGCGACGACGCGACCGCCTCCACCCACGGCCGGCTGCGGGCGAAGGTGACATAGGCGTCCACCGCGAACCGCACGCCCGGGACGAGGTGGCGGTGGTCGGCGATCTCCTCGCGGGTCAGGCCGCAGGCCTCGCCCAGCCGGAACCATGCCTCGATGCCGCCCTCACCGTCCGCGGCGCCGTCGTGGTCGGTGATCCGGCGGATCCAGCGCCGGCGCACCGCGGGGTCGGGGCAGTTGGCCAGGATCGCGGCGTCCTTGCGCGGAATCATTTCCTGGTAGTAGTAGCGGTTCGCCACCCAGCCGCGGATCTGGTCCGGGCTCAGCACGCCCTCGTTCATCCGCAGGTGGAACGGGTGCGCACTGTGATAGCTCTGCGAGTGCGCACGCAGCTGCTCGACGAGGCCGTCGATCTCTGCCGTCCTCGTCGCCGCCGGACCCGCGTCCGCTGCCGGGTTCATCGTCGTCGTCATCGTGCCTGGACCTCCACTTCGAGACCGTCGGTGGCCACTTCTATGCCATTCCGCTCGACCTCGCACCGTTCGGGCGAGTCCTCGAGCAGAATCGGGTTGGTGTTGTTGATGTGAATGTAAATCTTGCGCTCGATTGGCAGCCGGGACAGCAGTTCGAGGCTGCCCTCGGGCCCGCCGATGCAGAGGTGCCCCATGTCGTGGGCCGTCTTCTGGGCCAGACCGAGGCGGATCAGCTCGTCGTCGTGCCAGCACGTCCCGTCGATGAGCAGGCAGGCGCAGTCCTCGAGCTCGGTGAGCACGGCCGGGGTGAGCTCCTGCACGCCGGGCAGGTACACCGCGGTGCGCCCGGTGCTCTCGTCGGTGAGCCGGTAGCCCACGACCCGGCCGGCGCTGATGCTCGTTCCGCTGGCGCCTCTCTCGGTGTCGGTGTCGGTGCCGAAGCGGTCGTGCTTGGCGGTGGGGACGTCGAAGGCCCGGTAGGACAGTCCGCCCAGCGACACGTCCTGCCCCGGGACGACGCGTGTCCATTCGACGGGGCAGTAGCGCTCCAGCGTGGTCAGCACCCCGGTCCCCGAGGTCAGCGTCGCGTACGTCGCCTCGGTGGCGTGCAGGCGGATTCCGCGTCCCTCCCGGAGCAGGAGCAGCCCCAGGGTGTGGTCGATCTCGGCGTCGGTGAGTAGCACCGCCTGAAGCGGCGTGGACCGGTGGTCACCGGGGTGCAGGCCGGGGAAGGCCTCGAACTGGGCCCGGATGTCGGGGGAGGCGTTAAACAGGAACCACCGCTCACGGTCCGGGCTGACCGCGATCGAGGACTGCGTGCGCGCCCGGGCCGGCCGGGTGCCGTGACGGACCGCCCGGCACGTCGGGCAGCTGCAGTTCCACTGCGGGTAGCCACCCCCGGCCGCTGATCCGAGCACCCGCAGCCACATGTCACGTTCCCCCGTTCCTCGTGTCGGCCCGCCGCGTCAGACACGGCAGGGCCGGACGCCGGGAGGGGCGCCGGAACCAACCACGTTCCGGCGCCCCTCCCCATTCACCTTCGTCGGCTTCAGGCCTCCGAGCGTGCGATGTACATCGTCACCTCGGGTGCGCACTCGATCTCTTCGAAGTCGGGTGTCTTCCACTCGGTACGAAGCTCCACTTGCTCACCTCCCTTCTACGATCTTCCGCGGCGTATGGGTGTGCGGTAGGCCTAGTCCCGGCCTACTCCACGGGCAGGGCGAAGACGAACAGCGAGTCGCCCGCCCCGGCCCCGAGCAACCCCGGGAGGAACCCCTCGACCCAGCCACCCCATCCGGTCGGAACGACGATGTACTGGCGACCGTCGACGCTGTACGTGCTGGGGCTGCTGTGGTGCCCGCTTCCGCACTGGAACTCCCACAGCTTCTCACCGGTCTCGGCGTCCAGGGCGACGAACTGACCCGTCGGCGTTCCCTGGAACACCAGCCCGCCCGCCGTGGTCAGCGTCGATGCGCACATCGGGTACTCGTTGCGCCAGCGCCACTTCTCCTCGCCGGTCAGCGGGTCGACGGCGGCCACGTACCCGTAGTAGTCCTCGAGGTCCACGGCCACGCCCGCGCCCCAGTACGGGATGCTCTCCTTGAACTCCCGGCGCCGGCGGGTGGCCGTCGCCCCGACCTCCTGCACCGGGATGTAGATCAGCCCCGTCTGGCGGCTGTAGGACATGTGCGTCCATTCCTTGCCCCCGGCCGGCCCCGGCCAGAAGTGCACCGGCACACCCTCCTCGTCCGGGTACACCTTGGCCGTGACCTTGCCCTCAGGGCTGATCTCGCCCCAGGTGATCCGGTCGACAAAGGGAAACACGCGGACCAGCTCGCCGTTGGTCCGGTCCAGGACGAAGAAGTACCCGTTCTTGTCCGCGTGCGCGAGTAGCTTGCGCCCGTCGGGGGCGTCGAACAGGAGGTTCTCCATCGTGGAGTCGTAGTCCCACAGGTCGTGCGGGGTGAACTGGTAGTGCCACCGGATCTCGCCCGTGTT